>JAESFT010000851.1_pt1 | contig 11360 bp, 9 predicted proteins | sample 9269451 | NCBI WGS metagenome assembly JAESFT01 (sample SAMN14502557, study PRJNA617106) | algae metagenome | isolation source: Scytonema hyalinum WJT4-NPBG1 and co-occurring heterotrophs from well... | place: USA: Mojave Desert, Joshua Tree National Park, California | collected 2006-05-25
AAGGAGGACGGACCGCTCCAACTGCGCCTCGCGTCGATGGGTATGTCTGTGTTCCGCCACACGGGCCGATTGTCCACCTCGAACGCTGCGCTACCTTCTCCCCGTCTCCATCTGCACGGGAGCGCTCGATGGGTAACGCATCCTGGCCTCAGCTGCCCTATCCCGCTTGGCGCGACACGGCGGCGACCCTGCAGCTCTGGACGCAGATTGTCGGCAAGATCCGGCTGTCGCTCTCGCCTTGGCTCAATCACGGCTGGCAGGTGCCGCTCTATGTCACTGCGCGGGGATTGGGTACGTCGCCCATGCCCGTCGGCCACGAGATCCTGGAAATCGAGTTCGACTTTATCGCCCATCTGCTGCTCGTGCGCACGAGCCGCGGGGAGGAGCGGCAGTTGCCGCTGCAGCCGCAGAGCGTCGCGGACTTCCATTCGCGGCTTCTGACGATCCTGAGCGATATCGGCATCGAGGTCGTCATCAACGAGATGCCGAACGAGGTGGCGGATCCCATCCGCTTCTCCGAGGATCGGATCCATGCCTCTTACGACCGCGATGCCGCGCACCGATTCTGGCGAGTGCTCGTGCAGGTGGATCGGGTGTTCAAGCTCTTCCGCAGCGGGTTTGTGGGCAAGGTGTCGCCGGTGCATTTCTTCTGGGGCAGCTTCGATCTTGCGGTGACGCGCTTTTCCGGGCGGCCCGCGCCGCTGCATCCCGGCGGCGTGCCCGGATTGCCGGATCCGGTCACCCGGGAGGCCTATTCGCACGAGGTTTCGAGCGCGGGCTTCTGGCCCGGCAGCGACGCCTTCCCGCACCCGGCCTTCTATTCCTACGCCTATCCCGAGCCGCGGGGCTTTCGCGATGCCCAAGTGACATCCGCCGCTTCCTTCGATTCGGCTCTCGGCGAGTTCATCCTGCCCTACGACGCCGTGCGCCAATCGGCGGATCCCGACGCCATGCTGCTCGACTTCCTCACGACGACCTACAATGCTGCCGCCGATGCGGGCCGCTGGGATCGTACCGCGCTCGAATGCCTCATCGGCGCGCCCGCGCGGGTACGGGCGGTTTAGAGCGCTGTCTTCGAAAGGTGATGACGTTGCCGTTCCTCTTTGGCAGGTCTCGAAAGAGATAGGCACCTATCCCGAATTGCCGTTGAAGCCGCATTGCGTGCGCTGATTGCCACGCCGGCGCCACATACCCTCTCTAGCCCTAAGCCAGAGCAAGGCTCCGTCGACAAGCGAATGTACGAGGATCTCATGCAGGTTGGCGAGTTGTCCCGAACCCAGGCACCGCGCGAACCGCGCGACAACGTGGCCCTTCAGGCCATGCGCATTCTTTTGGTGATCGGTCTCATGAGCGCCGGCTGGTTGGCGCTCTGGCGGTCCCAGGGAAGCAGCTCCACGGCGGAAGGCATGGTGACCGTCGCGCCGCCGCAGACGATCACGGTGGAGCCGAGGACCGCAGCCCCGCCTGATCGGGCCGATCCCGTTCAGGTCGCCGATGCGGCTCCGTCCGCGCCGGCTGCTCTGCCTATGACGCGGGCCGCCGCTCCGACGCCGGAGCAGGACGAGGATGATCCGGAGCTGTCCGCCGTCGAGCCTGCCATCGATCCTGCCTCCATCGGGGCCTCCCGCGATCAGTCCTTGGCCGTCCTGAAACAGTTCGAGGCCGTCGTGCAGCAATCGTCCGCGGGCAAGCCCGCCAAGCCCTTGCCCGAGGCCCATGCCGACATGAACGTGACGGGCACGGTGAAGCAGCAGGCGAGCCGGACGGATTCCTTCGCTCCTGCCGGCGATCCTGAACCGACTCTCGTCGATCTCAACAAGGGCACCATCGAGCAGCTGAACAGACTGAAAGGCGCCGGCTCGCTCGGACGCGCCATCGTCAGAGGCCGCCCGTACAAGTCGGTGGAGGATCTCGTGACGAAGCGGGTGGTGCGCCGCGCCGCCTTTGAGCGCATCAAGGATCAGGTCACCGTGCAGTAGGACTCCCGACCCGTCGCCGACGCGCGCGTGACCCGCTTGCCAGGCTGTGACGAAAGGTGCTAAGCAGAGCCATCTGACAGGGGTGCTCCGTATTGCCGGGGCTGAGATGGCGGCGCACAGCCGCTGGACCCTCAAGCTGATCTGGGTAATGCCAGCGGAGCGAGGTGACGATGTTTTCCGGTGCACAGATTTCCCTCTACCCGATGGCCGACGATTTCGTCGACGTCATCCTCGGCGCTATCGGGGCGCTCGAACCGTACCGTCCCAGCTTCAGGATCGAGACCGACGATATCTCGACGCTGATCGTCGGCCCGCCCGAGCAGCTTTTTCCGGCCATGCGCGACCTGTTCCTCGCCGCATCGCACCGCGGCGTGCACTGCGTGCTGGCCGCAACCGTCTCGCGCGGCTGCCCGGGCGAGCCCGACGATCCGATCTGCACGCCGATTGCCGGATCGAACCATGATCGGCCGCTCGCAGAACGTATCGCAGCTGCCGTCCGACACGTGGAAGCAGCGCCTCAGACCGGCCAGATCGTGGCCGCGCAGTTCTCGCTCTATCCGCTCGGCAGCGGGCATCACATGGACGAGATCTACGGCTGCATCGATTTCCTGAAGGCATCCGGCGTCTTCGATCGCTCGAAGAATTTCTGCACCAAGCTGCGCGGCGATGCGGGCCCGGTCTTCGCCACCCTGAGCGAAGCCTTCCTGCGCTTCGGCGCGCCGGAGGGCCATGTGGCGCTCGATCTCAAGGTCTCGGCGAACAGTCCGAGCAAAGCGTAATTCTTCGCAAAGTCTACCATCTCACAACAAGGAGTTCGTCATGTCCGTGACTCGTGGCTGGACATTGAGGGAAACGCTCATCGTCACCGTGATCGGCGCCGTGTTCGCCGTGCTCTATCTCGGCTGGGTGCAGGTGTGGCTGATCGCGCAGGCGGCCTTCGGCCCGCTGACGATGGACGTGTTCATGGGCTTCTGGTTCGTCGCCTCGATGGTGGCGGCCGCCACCATCCGCAAGCCCGGCGCCGCCTTCGCGGCCGAGGTGCTCGCGGCCGCCGTGCAGGTACTTCTGGGAAGCCCGGCCGGCTTGCTGCTCGTGGTCAGCGGCATCGTCCAGGGTGCGGGCGCAGAAGCGGTCTTTGCTGCCACGCGCTGGCGCAACTACTCGCTGCCGGTGCTCATGGCCGCAGGCGTCGGCGCTGCGATCTTCTCCTATATCTACACCTGGATCCGGTTCGATTACGGCGCGCTGCAGCCGACGCTGCTCATCGCCATGTTCGCGCTGCGCTCCTTGAGCGGCGCGCTGCTCGGCGGATGGCTCGCCCATGTCATCGTGCAGGCGCTCTACAGGACGGGCGCGCTCGCGGGACTTGCGATCGATGTCGAAAAGCGCTCCGCCGCCGCCTGATCCTGCAGCGGAGTGGAGCAGGGTCGAGGTCCTCTATCCATTCGCGAGGAGTCCTGCGGTCGGGCCTGTTGACCTTCAGGTCCGGCAAGGCGAGCGGGTTCTCCTGCTCGGCCCGTCGGGCTCCGGCAAGTCCACGCTGCTGCTGACGCTGACGGGCCTCATCCCCGACAGCATTCCGGCGGAGCTGAAAGGACACATCCGCCTGTTCGGCCAGGATATCGGCGCGCAAAAGCCGTGGGGCTGGGCGCGTGAAGTGGCGCAGTATTTCCAGGACGCGGACCAGACGCTCTGCGGCATGCGCGTGGAGGACGAGATTGCCTTCGCGCTCGAGAACCGGGCGCTGCCGCCGGAGCGCATCACGCGGGCGATCGCGGAGGTGATGCGGAAGGTGGGCGTGCCGGAGGAATGGCGCCAGCGCCGTTCGGCGCAGCTCTCGGGCGGCGAACGCCAGCTCGTCGCTCTGGCGGCGACCCTGGTGCAGGACGCGCCGCTCTTCGTGGCCGACGAACCGACCGCGCATCTGGCGCCCGAAGCCGCACGACGCCTGCACGCGCTGCTGACGAGCCGCGAGGGCGGACATACCATCCTCATCGTCGATCACAGGCTCGATGGGCTGATCGAGTCCATCGACCGCATGGTCGTACTGGGCCGCGACGGCGCCGTCATTGCCGAAGGCGATCCGCGCACGATCTTCCGCGAGGAGCGGGCGCTGCTGCAATCGCATGGCATCTGGTGTCCTGCCGCAAGCGCGCTCGACGCGGAACTCGCGCAGGTCGGGATCGCGGCACCTGTGGCGCCGTTGTCAGTCGAGGAGGCGCTCGCGCATCTCGACCCGGACAACACATCTCCCGAATGTCTCGGAAAGGCACGTCCAGCCGTCGAGGCCTTCATCGCCTCCGCCAATCCATCCGTCACGAGAGGCGATGCGCCTGAGCTCGTGCGGATGACGCGGGCCGATTGCGCACCGTTCCTCGGGCCGACCGTGCTGCGCGGCGTCGATCTCGCCATTCACGAGGGCGAGATCCTCGGCGTTCTGGGCAGGAACGGCGCCGGCAAGTCCACGCTGGGATTATGCCTTGCCGGCCTCCTGCGGCTGCGGTCCGGCCAGCGCCAAGGCCCGCCGGGCGGCTATGCCTTCCAGCGTCCCGAGAACCAGTTCACCGCCGGCACCGTGCGCGAGGAGCTGCTCACCGCGCTCCCGATGCGCATGAGCGCGGGGCAGAAGGCCGCGCAGGCAGATGCCGCGCTCGAATCCTGGGGTCTGACGGAGTTGGCGCGGAACCATCCGTTCGAGCTGTCGCAGGGCCAGAAGCGCAAGCTCGCGCTGGCTTCGCTCACATTGTCCGATCGCTGGCCGCTGCTCGTGCTCGACGAGCCCATGGCCGGACTGGATGCCCATGGCGCGTCCCTGCTCACGCGGGAAATCGTCGCATTGCGCGAGAGAGGTCGGACCATCGCACTGATCACCCACGACATGGATCTCGCCCTGAGGCTCTGCCCGCGATCCATCGTGATCGGGGAGGGAGGCGTCCTGGCGGATGGTCCCACGCAGGAGCTGATGAGCGATGCCGCTCTTCTTGCCCGCGCCGGGCTCACGGAGCCTGCTTCGGCTCCGGCGGCGCGCTGGCTCGAGGCCGCCGCCCTCCGGTTGGAGGCAGCCGCCGCATGCTGACATCCCTCAATCCGCTCGCGAAGCTTGCCGTCTGCTGCATCTGGCTCGTCGCCGCCGTGCTGGTCTTCGATCCACGATTCCAGCTCGCAGCCATTCTGGTGCCGGCACTTGCGCTCGTCGTCCTTCAGCGGACCTCGCCGCTGGTGCTGCTTGCCCTTATGGTGCCGTTCGCCCTGTTCGGCTTCGGCTTTCTCACCACGAGCCTGCTGTTTCGCCAGGAGAGCGACTTCGCCGTCCGCATGGCAGGGGAATCCCTTTTCTCGTCGCCGGAATTCTCGGCGGGCATCACCCTGTTCTTGCGCGCGCTGGCCTGCGGGATGATCTCCGTGTTCTTTGCGCTCACCACCGATCCCGGCCTGTTCGTGCGCGCCCTCATGCAGCACGCGAGACTGCCGCCGCGCATCGGCTATTCGTTGTTCGCCGCAATGCAGCTCGTGCCCGATCTGGCCGGCGAGGCGCAGCAGATGCGCCTGGCCCGCGCCATGAAATCCGGCGGCCGCCTGCGTCGGATCCCGAGCCCCTTCGAGCTCATGAGCCTCGTCATCCCGCTGCTCGCCTTCGCCATCCGCCGCGCCGGCCGCACGGCGATCGCCATGGAAGCCCGGGGGCTCAGTCCCGATGCTCCTCGCACCGTCATGAACGCGCCGGAGTTTCACGGGCGCGATGCAGTGTTCGTGGCTGTGGCGATCGCCGCATTGGGTCTGTGTGGGGTCGTGATGTTTGGCGACATCTGAGCGGCTGCATTCACAGACGTCGGCAGCTGTTCTGGCGAACAGAAAGATCGATGCCGAGCAACAAGTAGTTCGAGTTTCGAACCGAATCAGAACATTATAAGCAGCGCTCATCATTTGCTATTGTCGGTCCAGCGGCAGTTTCCTCACGTCTGACAACGGTGCAATGATGAACGCGCAACCGACCACAGTTTCATCTTTTGGCAGTCTCGGCTCGGACATCGTCCTCGGCGGTGGCGGCGCCGACCGGCTGACGGGCAGTGATGGCAGCGACTGGCTGATCGGTCGCGAAGGTGGCGACTGGATCGAAGCCGACGCAGGCGATGACGGCCTCGACGGAGGCGCAGGCAGCGACTGGCTCGATGGCGGGGACGGGGATGACGTCCTCGTGGGCGGGGACGGTAACGACATCCTGTCGCCCGGTGCAGGAAGCAACACGATCCAGGGCGGCGGCGGGTCCGATCAGATCGACCTGCAAGGTCAAAACATCGTCTCCGGCGGCGAGGGTGCCGATCGCTACCGCCTGTATGATTTCGCGGACGCGGTCGCCAACCCGAACATCATCAGGGATTTCGAAGTCGGCTATGGCGGCGACATCCTCGATCTCGCCTCCGCGATCGAGCGTGTCGATCCGCGCAACGACACCGAGTACCCCTGGCTCCTGGACCCCGTCCAACCGTTCACGAGCGGCCTCGTTCGCGTCGTAGCCTCCGGGAGCCACACGCTCGTGCAGGTCAATCTCGAGTGGATCGGCAAGGGACAGGGATACGGCACCGTCCTGTGGCTGGAGAATGTCGCGCCGGAGCAGTTGAGCGCGTACAACTTCAGGCCGGCCCACCATCCGCTCGGACAGGGATCGAGCGCGATCGGAACTGATGGGAACGATACGCTGACCGGCTCGCTGGACGACGATATGCTCTCGGGTCTTGGCGGACACGACAGCATCCAGGGCAGCGACGGCGAGGATTGGATCAGCGGCGGCGATGGCGACGACACGCTATTCGGCGGTCTTGGCGCCGACACCATCCTGGGCGGCGCAGGCGACGATTCGATTCACGGGGACCCATTCTTCTGGGGCGGCGACCATTGGTCCCCGGCGCCCAAGCCGGGCGGCGCCGACGTGATCGACGGCGGCGACGGCAACGACACGTTCTACGAATGGCGCGGCGGTTCCAACACCATCAACGGCGGTGCGGGGGACGATGTCTTTCACTATGTGTCGAGCCAGTCCGACTGGACGGGCCATGAATTCTACCCGGACGAGGCCGTCGACCGCCTCACGGGCGGCCAGGGCCGCGACACCTATCTGATCGGCTATTCGGCCAATTCCCCTGCCGACGTGATCACCGATTTCGCAACGGGCGCCGGAGGCGACATCCTCGATGTTTCGGGCTTGCTCGCCGGCCTCCCGGACTATGTGAAAGGCACCAACCCGTTCCTGACCGGACAGCTTGTTCTGGAACAATCCGGTACGAGCACCGTCGTCAAGGCGCTGATCCGCCCCTATTTCGGCGCGGAGGCGCAACTGCAGCCCATCCTCACGCTGGAGAACACCCGCGTCGGCGACCTCACGCCGGACAATATCGTGCCGCCCTACGATCCGAGTGGAACATTCGGCGCCGTCAAGGGAACGGCGCTTGCGGACATCCTCGACGGGTCCATGTACCCCGAACTCCTCGAAGGTCTCGACGGCGACGATACCGTGCGCGGTCACAACGGAGACGATCGAGTCGAGGGCGGCGCGGGCAACGACCGTCTGGAAGGCGGAGCAGGGGCCGATACGGTCTATGGCGGCATCGGCGAAGATCGCGCCAGCGGCGGCGGCGGCAACGACACCCTCTACGGCGGAGACGGGAACGACCGGCTGCAAGGCGACAACGGCAACGACATGTTGGACGGCGGATGGGGCGACGATCTCATCATGGAGGTCGAGGGCCATCATGCTCTCGGGGTCAACGACGACTATGTCTGGGGCGGCGCCGGCAGCGACACCATTTATGCCGGAGCAGGCAACGACTACGTCGACGGCGGCCAGTCCGACGACATCCTGGTCGGCGGGACCGGCGACGATCTGCTCTTCGACAGCTGGGGCTCGAACCGGATCGACGCCGGTTCCGGAAACGATACGATCTCGTCGGTGTCCGACAACAATCCCGGCAGCTATACGGATGCCTCGATGCAGCCCGGCGTCGACACGATCGTGGGAGGCGCAGGAGCGGATCGCTACATCCTGTTCTTCACCCCGACACGGGCCATGGTGGCCGATCGCGTCCTGGACTTCGAGGCGGGAGCGGGAGGCGACGTGATCGACGTCTCGATCATCACACCGCGCCTGCCAGGCTATGAGGCGGGCAGCGATCCGTTCGCGGCGGGCCTTCTGCGGCTGACGCAGGGCGACGGGGACGTTCTGCTCCAGGCCAAACTCGCGGCAGGATTCTCGACCATCCTCGTGCTGGAGAATAGCTCGCCGGAATTGATCCTGCCCGGGAACTTCGACTGGATGGCGTGAGGTACGGCGAGGCGATCCAGGGAAGGCTGCCGTCGGTGTCATAGGGAGAATGGGCTCTCGGATCAAAATTCGCGGGGAGCCCATTCACGGGGCGCTCCCGGCCCGCTACAACTCCGTTCCATCTCCTCGCAATCCGGATCATGAGCCATGGCCAGCGTCACCGACCGTTTCCTCCGTTACGTCGTCATCGACACCCAGTCCGACGCCACGTCTCAGACCCAGCCGTCCACCGAGAAGCAGAAGAATCTCGGCCGTCTGCTGGTCGAGGAGCTCCATGAGATCGGGATCTCCGACGCGCATCTCGACGAGCACGGCTACGTCTACGCGACCATTCCGGCGACGACGAGCAAGAACAACGTGCCGGTCATCTGCTTCTGCGCCCACATGGATACGGCGCCGGATTTCTCCGGCACCGACGTCAAGCCGCAGATCGTCCGGAACTACCAAGGCGGCGACATTCGGCTGCCGGGCGATCCGAACCAGGTCATCCGGGTGTCCGACCATCCGGTCCTGAAGGATCTGATCGGCCACGACATCGTCACCTCGGACGGAACGACGCTTCTGGGTGCCGACGACAAGGCCGGCATCGCCGAGATCATGGCGGCGGCCGAGTTCCTGATCAACAATCCGGACATCCGGCACGGCACGATCCGCATCCTCTTCACCACCGACGAGGAGATCGGCCGCGGGGTCGACAAGGTGGATCTGAAAAAGCTCGGCGCCGATTTCGGCTACACGCTGGACGGCGAGACGGCGGGCACCATCGAGGACGAGACGTTTTCGGCCGATGCGGTGGAGATCGCCGTCAAGGGCGTGGCGATCCATCCGGGCTTCGCCTACGGCAAGATGGAAAACGCCATTCGGATCGCGGGCGACATCATCGCGCGCCTGCCGAAGGACATGGCGCCGGAAACCACGAAGGGCCGCGACGGCTTCATCCATCCGACCGGCGTCACCGGCGTGATGGAGAAGGCGAATGTGAGCTTCATCATCCGCGACTTCACGGAGGAGGGCCTCAAGACCAAGGAGGCGCTGCTGGAGGACATCACCAGGGACGTGATGCAGGCCTATCCGGGTTCCAGCTACACCTTCACGGTCAAGGAGCAGTACCGCAACATGAAGGTCGTGCTCGACCAGAACCCCGAGATCGTCGAGTACGCCGTGGAGGCGATCCGGCGGGCCGGCATGGATCCGGTGCGCGGCAGCATCCGTGGCGGCACGGACGGTTCGCGCCTGTCCTTCATGGGGCTGCCGTGCCCTAACATCTTCGCCGGCGGCCATGCCTTCCATTCCCCGCTGGAATTCGTCAGCAGCCAGGACATGGAAAAGGCGGTGACGACCATCGTCGAGCTCGCCAAGCTCTGGGAAGAGCGCGCTTGAGGCGCGCTCCCGCCCGATCGCACTCATCCGTCGCTCGACCGAGGGCTGTTCCATGCACCGGCGGGCTTGCCGTCCCTGAGATGGGAGCCGAACTCCGCCGGTGATGCCAGCCAGGCTGGGCTTAGTCTTGGAATGCCATCTCTCGTCGAACCTGGATGGTCATGGCATTGCCGCGCCAGACCACGTTCTTGCCCACCCAGGCATAGGCCCAGATCGCGGGAAGGACACAGTCCCTCACCAGGCAAACCAGCGGATAGCGCCATGACATGTGCCAGCCCTTGCTGCGTGCCAGCATGAACTCGGCGCCATACCAGAGCACGGCCAAACCTGCGAGAGTTGCGGGCAGGTTGTAGCCGCTGTTGTGCGCCGCATAGGCTCCAGCCAGCAATGGGAGCGCACCCCCGATCAGGATCTCGGGCGCGAAGAACAGCGGGAACGTGACACGCCGCAGCCTTGCCCAGCGGATCTGACGAATCCAGACCTGTCGTGCCGTTCGGGTTCCCAGGGGCTGCTCGAAAGGAGACGACACCAGATGAACATGCAGGCCCGCCTCGCGGACGAGTTTCGTCGCCGCCGCGTCTTCCGCGATTTCGGCTGCAAGCCTCCGTATGCCGCCTTGAGCCTCGAGAAAGCTTCGTCGCCAAAGCATGCTCTTGCCTTGTGCGAATCCGAGACCGAGACTCTCCCCTGCATATTGCCAACGGGCCTGCAGGCTGTTCAGGAAGGCGCATTCGACCTCGGCCCAGAACCCGCCGGGTTGAGACCCGATGGGCGTTGAGCAGACGAGCCCGGTATCAGGCCTCCAGCTCGTCAGCAGCTGCTGGATATAGTCCGGGGGCATGAGAACGTTGGAATCGGCAAGGATGACCCATTCCGACCGGGCCGCTTCCCAGCCTTTGACGCAGTTGTTCAGCTTGGGATTGGGGCTGATCCTGTCATCGCCGACGAGAAGGCGGGATGCCACGCCGGGATGGTCCGCCATCAGCTTGCGAATGAGCGGCACGACCGGATCGTCCGAACGCGCGACGCAGAAGATTTGCTCGTAGCGCGGATAATCCAGGACGAAGCCTGACGCCAATGTCTGCTCGATGCAGGGCTCCAGACCGCAAACCGGCCGGACGACGGTCACAGGCTCGACCGGCCCCTCGGGCGGAGGGAGCCTCGATGGAGTGCGGATCCGCAGGGCTGCGAGGATGATGCTGATCAGATTGACGAGCGACAGGACGAGGCACAAGAGCGCTGCTGCTTCGGTCACTAAGCCTCTCCTGGAGAGCCGGCATTGGCCGATCATGACGATCCGTGCTGGATAGATAGTCGCCTCGACAGTTGTGTGACTGTTATCTGACAGATTTGTTGCAATGCGATCTGGGGCCGCCTCCGCAGGAGAGCCCCCGGCAAAGCCGGGGGCCTTTGGTGTCAGAGCACGAAGTCGGCGGCCGCGAAGGTGTGGGCGCCGAGGGCCTTGATGGTGAAGTCGGCATACCCATCGCCATTGACGTCGCCGGCCACGTAAGTGTTGCCGCTCGACTGATAGGCCTTCAGCTCGCCGGCGACCTTGTGGAAGCCCTGCGCGCCGATGAACGCGAACGCCTGGTTCCCGGACACGCGCGTGTTGGCGTCGATGCCCGACAGGCTGATCTTGTCGGCGCCGTGAACGAAGTCGCTGACGGTGTCGCCGTTGGCTT
>JAESFT010000852.1_pt1 | contig 11331 bp, 10 predicted proteins | sample 9269451 | NCBI WGS metagenome assembly JAESFT01 (sample SAMN14502557, study PRJNA617106) | algae metagenome | isolation source: Scytonema hyalinum WJT4-NPBG1 and co-occurring heterotrophs from well... | place: USA: Mojave Desert, Joshua Tree National Park, California | collected 2006-05-25
CCCAGATCGTCGCCCGGGAGCTCGGCGTCAACTTCCGCTCGACCTCCGGCCCGGTGATCGCGAAGGCCGGCGATCTCGCGGCCCAGCTCACCAACCTGGAAGAGCGCGACGTGCTCTTCATCGACGAGATCCACCGCCTCAACCCGGCGGTCGAGGAGATCCTCTATCCGGCCATGGAGGATTACCAGCTCGACCTCATCATCGGCGAGGGGCCGGCCGCCCGCTCGGTGAAGATCGAGCTGCCGAAATTCACGCTCGTCGGCGCCACCACCCGGGCGGGCCTGCTCACCACCCCCTTGCGCGACCGCTTCGGCATCCCGATCCGGCTCGAGTTCTACACCGTCGACGAGCTGGAGCTGATCGTGCGCCGCGGCGCCCGGGTGCTGGGTCTGGGCATGAGCGAAGAGGGGGCCAACGAGATCGCCCGCCGCTCCCGCGGCACGCCGCGCATCGCCGGGCGCCTCCTGCGCCGGGTGCGCGACTTCGCCATCGTGGAGGGCGTCCAGACCGTCAGCCGCGATCTCGCCGACCGGTCCCTGCGCCTCCTTGACGTGGATCCCATCGGCCTCGACCTGATGGACCGCAAGTATCTCACCATGATCGCCAATTCCTTCGGCGGCGGTCCGGTCGGCATCGAGACCATCGCGGCGGCCCTGTCCGAGCCGCGCGACGCCATCGAGGACATCATCGAGCCGTATCTCATCCAGAAGGGCTTCGTGCAGCGCACCCCGCGCGGGCGCATCCTCACCCCCCACGCCTTCAAGCATCTCGGCATTCCCGAGCCCACCCGCGAGACCTCGGCGCAGTTCGGGCTCTTCAACGGGGACGGGGATGAGTGAGGCAGGCCTCGGCGCCAGCCTCTCCGGCTTCATGCGGGACGGCGCGCATCATCTTCCCATCCGGGTCTATTACGAGGACACGGACTTTTCGGCCCGGGTCTATCACGCCAGCTACCTCCGCTTCATGGAGCGCGGCCGCACGGAGCTGCTGCGGGCCGTCGAGGTGGCGCAGTCGGACCTGCATGCCGAGATGGGAGGGCTCGCCTTCGTGGTCCGCAGGATGACGATCGACTTTCTGGGCGGCGCCGTCATGGACGACGTTCTCACCATCGTGACCCACCCGAAGGAGATGCGCGGGGCGTCGATGACCTTGGCCCAGGAGGTCCGCCGCGACAACGAGGTGCTGGTCACGGCCGACGTCATGGTCGCGGCCGTTCGGGGAGGACGTGCCGTGCGAATTCCCGACGAGCTGCGCGCGGCCCTGACCGAGGGCCGGTGACCATCGGCATTGCCCTATGGTCAGGGCGCGGATGAGCCCTGCCTCGAATGCATATCAGCCGGAATTTCCGTATCAATTTCAGGTAATTCGCCTCTGCGCAGCCGCAGTTAAACCAGACCTTAACCTTACTCTGTGCCTAACAGGTAACGGTCTGGAGCGATCTCGCGTCTTGTAACCCTGTGCCCTTATTTTCGACAGATTCACGGGCGAACGAGCAGTAATACAAGAACAGATTTTCCTAGACCATTCTGCGGCGGGCCTTGGCTCCATCCAAGGCTGCTCGAAGAGCGAGGACGAGACTTATGAACCCGGCTGATGTGGCCCAGGCCGCTCCTGTGGCCCACGACCTGTCCTTCTTTGGCCTGTTCTGGCAGGCCCATTTCATTGTCAAGCTCGTGATGCTGGGCCTGATCGCTGCCTCCGTCTGGTGCTGGGCCATCATCATCGACAAGACTCTGCTCTACAGCCGCTCCAAGCGCGCCATGGACCGGTTCGAGGACGTGTTCTGGTCCGGCCAGTCCCTCGAGGAGCTCTACCGCTCGCTCCAGAGCCGCCCGGCCACGGGGCTTGCCGCCGTGTTCGTCGCCGCCATGCGGGAGTGGAAGCGCTCCTTCGAGGGCTCGGGCCGCTCGTTCCAGAGCCTGCCCCAGCGCATCGACAAGGTGCTCGACGTGACCATCCAGCGCGAGGTGGAGCGGCTCAATGCCCGCCTGACGGTGCTCGCCTCCATCGGCTCGGCCGGCCCCTATATCGGCCTCTTCGGCACGGTGGTGGGCATCATGAATTCCTTCACGTCGATCGCAGCCTCCAAGAACACGAGCCTCGCCGTCGTGGCGCCGGGCATCGCGGAAGCTCTTTTCGCCACCGCCATCGGCCTGTTCGCAGCCATCCCGGCGGTGCTCGCCTACAACAAGCTGCAATCGGAGGTCGGCAAGCTCCAGACGCGCCTCGAGGGTTTCGCCGATGAGTTCTCGGCCATCCTGTCGCGCCAGATCGACGAGCGCATCGGCCATACGGCCGGCCGGCCGCCGGCCAACGCGGCGTAAGGAGGATCGGGCATGGCCATGATGGCAGGATCGGCAGGCGGCGGACGGCGGCGCAGGCGCAGCCGCACCCCGGGCGCCATCAACGAGATCAACATGACGCCGTTCATCGACGTCATGCTGGTGCTGCTCATCATCTTCATGGTGGCGGCTCCCATGATGACCGCCGGCGTACCGCTCGACCTGCCGCAGACCAAGGCCGCGCCGCTCAACTCGGATGCGACGCCCGTGACGCTCTCCATCAAGGCGACCGGCCAAGTGTTCCTGGGAGAGACCGAGCTCGTCGACGAGGCCATCGTCGGCAAGCTGGCGGAAGTGTCGAAATCGGGGTTCGACGAGCGCATCTTCGTGCGCGGCGACAAGAAGGTGGATTACGGGCGCGTCGCCCAGGTGATGTCGATCGTGACCACGGCGGGCTACAAGCGCGTCGCCCTCGTGACCGAGGTCGACCAGCGCTGATCAGGATGAGAGCAGGGGGCAGACACACGTGGCGTTGAAGCTGAAATTCAGCACCTCCGAGCCGGGCCTGTGGGTCTCGGGCGTCGCGCACGCGTCGCTGCTGGCGGCCGCCCTGATCGGCCTGTCGGTCGGTAGCGAATTTCCCGAGGCGCAGGAAGGCATCCCGGTCGAGATCATCACCGACAACCAGCTCTCCCAGATCACCAAGGGCGAGACGAACGCCAAGGCGCCGCAGCCCAAGCCCCGCGCGGAGCGGGTGGCCGACAAGACCGAGCTGAAGGATCCCGGCGAGGACAAGCGCGACGCGCCGGCCCCGCCCAAGCGCCCGGCCGAGATGAAGGTCGCCGACAAGGATGAGCCGGTCGCGGCTCAGCCCCCGCCGCCCGCGCCTCCCACAAGGTCGCAGGAAGAGAAGGCCGCCGAGGCCAAGGCCGAGGAAGAAAAGAAGCTGCAGGAAAAGGCGGAAGCCGAGGCCATCGAGAAGGCCAAGGCCGCCGAGCAGGCCAAGCTCGAGGCCGAGGCCAAGGCAAAGGCTGAAGCCAAAGCCAAGGCGGAAGCCGAGGCGGAGGCGAAGCGCGTGGCCGAAGCCAAAGCCAAAGCGAAGGCCGAAGCTGAGGCCAAGGCGAAAGCGGAGGCCGAGAAGAAGCTCGCGGAAGCCAAGGCCAAGGAAGAGGCCGAGGCCAAGGCCCGCAAGGAGGCGCAACTCGCCAAGAAGCTCGACATGGGCGACCTGAAGCAGTTCCTCGACAGCAAGGAGAGGAACCAGTCCACCGGCGCGACCGGCGCGGAGGTCCAGAAGACCGCGTCGCTCGGCACCGCGACGGGATCGGCCGCGAAGCTCTCCCCGAGCCTGCGCGATGCGCTCATCGGCCTCCTGGTCTCGCAGATCGAGCGCTGCTACAGCGCGCCGATCGCCGCTTCAGGCGGCCAGGTCACGGCTCCCATCCTCGATATCCGCCTGAACCAGGACGGATCGCTGAGCACCGAGCCCAGAATTCTCCAGGCCGGGAGCAGCTCGACCGATCGCGCTGTTGCCGATGCGGCCGTTCGCGCCATCCGCAAGTGCCGCCAGTTCGAGATCCCGGCGAAATTCGCCCCCTATTACGCGGACTGGAAGATCCTGAACGTCCAGTTCGATCCTCCTCTCTCTTAAAGCCATCAAGCTTGAGATAGCATCCCATGATCACTCGCTTCATCTCCCGTCTTCTCGTCGCGCTGGCCGTCGTCGTGCCGATGGCGGCACTCGCGCCATCTGCCCAGGCGCAGCTGTCGTTCCGTGTTGGACCCGGCGGCCAGTTCCAGCCCATGCCCATCGCCATTGCCGATTTCTCCGGCGAGGGCGATCTCGGGCAGCGCGTGTCCGGCATCATCGGCAACAACCTGCAGCGCTCGGGCTATTTCGCGCCCCTCGACAAGTCGCGCTTCCCCGAGCGCCCGTCCTTCGATGCCGCGCCGCGCTTCGACGCCTGGAAGATGGCGGGCGCCCAGGCCCTCGTGACGGGCCGCGTGTCGCGCGATCCGTCGGGCCGCCTTCGCGCGGAGTTCCGCCTGTGGGACATCGAGTCGGGCCAGCAGCTCACCGGCCAGCAATACGTGACGGACGCCAATTTCTGGCGCCGCGTCGGCCACATCATTTCGGATGCGGTCTACACGAAGGTGACCGGCTTCGGCGGCTTCTTCGACACGCGTATCGTGTTCGTCGATGAATCGGGCCCGAAGGAGAACCGCCGCAAGCGCCTCGCGATCATGGATCAGGACGGCGCGAACGTGCGCTACCTGACTCAAGGCGACACCTCGGTGGTGACGCCGCGCTATTCGCCGGCCACGCAGGACATCACCTATTCGGCCCAGGTGGAAGGCCAGCAGCCGCGCGTGCAGGTGATCAACCTGGAGACCGGGTCGCGGCAGGTGCTCGGCAACTTCCCTGACATGGCCTCCTCCCCGCGCTTCGCGCCGGACGGCCAGCGGATCGTCATGAGCCTGCAGCAGGGCGGCAACGCCAACATCTTCATGATGGATCTGGGCTCGCGCAACACCACGCGCCTGACCTCGACGGCCGCCATCGACACCTCGCCGTCCTTCTCGCCGGACGGCAGCCAGATCGTGTTCGAGAGCGACCGCGGCGGCAAGCAGCAGATCTACGCGATGAACGCGGACGGCTCGAACCAGCGCCGCATCTCCTTCGGGGACGGCTCCTATTCGCAGCCGGCCTGGTCGCCGCGCGGCGACTACATCGCCTTCACCAAGCAGCGCGCGGGCGGCTTCGCCATCGGCATCATGAAGCCGGACGGCTCGGGCGAGCGCATCCTCACGGAAGGCTTCCACAACGAGAGCCCCACCTGGGCGCCCAATGGCCAGTACATCCTGTTCTTCCGCGATCCGGGCGGACAGGCCGGCGGCAAGCTCTACATGGTCGACATCACCGGCCGCGTGGAGCAGCCCGTGCCGACCCCGTCCTTCGCGTCCGACCCGACCTGGTCGCCGCTCCTGAGCGAAAGCCGGCAGAGCAACTGATCGAAAGAAAATTCGGAGAACAAAAAGGGCGCCTGAGGCGCCCTTTTCCTTTGATCAAGCGCGCATCGGCGCCGCGCTGCCGGTCTCGTCCTTGCGCCCCTTGAGCTTGAAGGCGAGCACCAGAAGGGAGATGCCGAAGACCAGCGCATAGGCGCCGAGCCACCAGGTCAGCACCACGGCGCCGACGAGGGGGGCGATCAGCAGCGCGACGCCGAACAGCACCGACACGATGCCGCTGAAGATCAGCCAGCCACGGCCGTAGGTCGGGTTCAGCTTGAAGGCGGCAACGATCATCAGGACGCCGGTGATCAGCGACCACACGGCCATCAGGGTGACGAAGAACAGAACCGTCAGGCCCGGCATCAGGAAGGCCACGATGCCGACCAGGATGTTCAGGATGCCTTCGAGGATCAGAAGGCCCCAGCGCTGGTTGTTGGACGCGGCCCTGACGGCCGCAACGATGCCGAACACGCCGTCGACCAGCATGTAGGCGGCGAAGACCCAGACCAGGGACAGGAGCGTGGCCCCCGGCGAGAAGAAGGCGATGAGCGCGAAGACGATCGCGAAGACGCCGCGCAGCGCCAGCGCCCACCAGTTCTGCGCCAGAAGCTGGCTCATGGCGTGGGTGCGATCAAGGGTGTCGAAAGAGCCGGTGGTGCCTGCAGCCATAGGAGTCCTCCTCGAGATGGGACGCACTGCGCATCGTGCAGACCCAGCGGGCCACGCCAGTGAAAAGTGGACCCGGTTTTCCGCACGATGCTCGGGCTCGAGGTCAACGCCAAGCTTGGCCGTTGGTTTCCTTTTATTCTTGCGGCCTACTCTCCTGGCGATGCCTCGCCTTCCCTGATCTTGGTCAGTCTGCGCCTTAGGGCAAGCTTCCGGCGTCTGAGGCGCACCCGCCGCTTGAGCCGAAACGCCCGGATGAGAAGCGCGATGCCGAACCAGGCAAGGGCGATGACGATCGGCGAGACGATCAGGACCGGAAAGAACGTGACCAGCGCGGCGAGGGCCAGGAGCGCGAAGCCGATGATGGCGACGCTGCTCGCTTCTGTCGCCGTCAGGGAGCGGGAGCCGACCGCCTTGCCGACCGTGCTCGACAGCGCCAGGGCGCCGGCCGCGAGCCTGCGCACACCACCTCTCTTGAAGCGATGGCCGCGGCGCGAGCGCATGTTCCTCGCCTGACGCCGCCTTGACTGCCAGCCGGGAACGATCTCGGTGGCGTTGGCGAGATCCTCCAGGTACATCGCCTCCATGGCCTCCGCGAAGCCCGTATCCTCGACCACCACGTCGAGTTCCCAATTGGTCGCCCAGCTCGCGATGTTGAGGTTGGTGGAGCCCACGCGGGCCCAGCGTCCGTCCGCCACCGCCGTTTTGGCGTGGAGCATCGAGCCGTTCCACTCGTAGACCCTGATTCCAGCCTCGATGAGGGAGCGATAGCCGGCCCGAACCACAGGCTGCAGGGCGGGCACGTCGCTCGATCCGGGGACCAGGAGGCGCACGTCCACTCCGTCGCGGGCCGCTTCGCCCAGGGCCTGCACGTAAGACGTCGTGGCGACGAAATAGGCGTCCGTGAGCCAAAGATTGCGCTGTGCGGTCGCGGCGATGAACTGATCGACCCGATAGGTGCGGAACATGCCGGGCTCGCCGCTGATGACCCGGGCCGCCACGGAGCCTGCATGCGGGATGAGGTCGGCATGAGGCAGCTCGGATTTCGGGATCGGCCTCATCCCGGCAAGCACCCAGCTCTCGGCGAAGGTGGCATCGAGATCCGCCACCAGAGGCCCTTCCACGGATAGGCCGGTATCACGCCAGGGCTCGTGGCCGTTCTTGCCGACCCAGTTGTCGGAGATGCACAGCCCGGACACGAAGCCGATTCGCCCGTCGACGGTGATCAGCTTGCGATGGTTGCGGCGAACCCAGAACGGATCCGTCAGCCGGGGCGGATTGAAGACCCGGGCCTCGACCCCCGCCTCGCGCAGGCGTCGCCAGTAAGGGGGCAGGGCGCGCATGGACGAGCCGAGCCAGTCGTAGAGCACCCGCACCTTCACGCCGGCCAGGGCCCGCTCGATGAAGGCGTCGGCGAATTCGCGACCGGTCTCGTCGTCGGCCACGATGAAGTTCTCGAAATGGATGACCGACCGCGCCGACCGGATCGCCTCCAGCCAGGCCGGGTAATTTTCCCGCGAGTCCCGCAGCAGGGCAATCGCATTGCCCTGGCGCAGGTCGCTGTCGGCGATGCGCGCGAAAGCCCGCTCCAGACGCAGATCGTCGAGGGCCTTGCGATACGGATGTCCGAGGCTTCCGGGCTGGGTCGTCACGATGTTCATGACCTCTCAACGCTCGAAACCGGCAATCGGCAACAGTCGCGCTTCGTGTGCTTCACTTTGAGCCATTACCATAGGGTAGGAATAAACGGCCTCACGGGAAGGTGTTTACCGCCGGTTAACCCTGATCCCAACTTCCACAACTTGGCCATAATTCACCTTAATCCCGCGTGTGTCCTGACGGTTGACGGAACCCTCCTTTAACCATCCTCCCGATATGAAAGACACAACGTTCGGCAAACGTATGTGTAAGGAGTATTGCCAATGATGACGCTGCGCGCCGTCAAGTTCGCCGCTGCTATCGTCCTCGCCCTCGGGGCGGCGGCGTGTTCGTCCAACAAAGATGGTATGGCCGACGGAGCCGGCGGCTTCGGAGCCGGCGGTGCCGCCACCCCGGGCAGTGCCCAGGATTTCGTCGTCAATGTGGGCGACCGCGTGTTCTTCGAGACCGACTCGACCGACCTGACCCCCACGGCGGTCGCGACCCTCGACAAGCAGGCCCAGTGGCTGCAGCGCTATCCGAACTACACGTTCATCCTGGAAGGCCATGCGGACGAGCGCGGCACCCGCGAGTACAACTACTCGCTCTCCGCCCGTCGCGCCCAGGTCGTGCGCGACTACCTGATCTCCCGCGGCATCCCGGGCAACCGCTTCCGCACCGTGTCCTACGGCAAGGAGCGTCCGGTGGCGGTCTGCAACGACATCTCCTGCTGGTCGCAGAACCGCCGCGCCGTGACGGTGCTCGGCGGCGGCGCCGGGGCATAAAGCCTCACCTGGCGCTTCGGGCGGAAAAGTGGATCCGGTTCTCCGCCCGAAGGTGGCGCCCGCCAAGAGGGGGAGCATCGGATATGACCCTAAAGGTGGACCCGCTTTTAGATCCGATGCTCGAGATCAAGCCCTCGTGAATCCCAGAGCGCCGCCACATTCTCGCCGTGGCGGCGCTTTTGTGTTATCGGCCTCCTCGTACGAGGACCCTCACGGTATCCCAGCATGTTTCGACGTCTGTTTGTCTTTTTCGCCTTAGCCCTGGCTCTGGCTGCGACCTCGGTCTCCCCTGCGGTCGCGCAGGATGCCGCCGACGCGATCGTGCGCCTGAACCGGCTCGAGAGCCAGTTCAGGCAGATCTCCGGCCAGATGGAACAGCTCCAGTACGAGAACCGGCAGCTCAAGGAGCAGTTGCGCAAGTTCCAGGAGGACGTGGAGTTCCGCTTCCAGGAAGGCCGCGGCGGATCCTCCCGGCCCTCTGCGCCGACGACCACGCCGTCGCGCCCGGCGCAGCCCCAGGCTCAGCCGGCTCCGGCCCAGCCGCAGCGCCGCAGCGACGTCTTCGACCCCTCCGAAGCGCCGGATGCTCCCGGCGCCCCGCGGCCCCTCGGCACCACGACGCCCTCCGCGCCCCTGACGGCGGATGCGAGTCGTCCCATGCCGCTGCCGGGCGGGCAGCTCGCGGGAATCGGCGACCTGATCGAGCAGGACGAGCAGGATGATCTCGACGGCGCTCCCATGGACGGTGGCGCACACGACCGCAGGGCGGCCCTTCCGCAGGGCGCCCTTGCCGAGCGTCCGGGCCCGAGCGTCGCGGCGACGAGCGTGGGCAACCCGCGGTCGGACTTCGACGCGGCCTATGCGTCCTTCGCCCAGAAGCAGTACGATCAGGCCGAGATGGGCTTTCGCCGGTTCCTCCAGTCCAATCCCCGCGACAGGCTGGTGCCCGAGGCCACCTTCTGGCTCGGCGAGACCTATCTCCAGCGCAGCCGCTACCGCGAGGCCGCGGAGCAATTCCTGAACGTCTCGGCCGAGCACCCGGATGCCGCCAAGGCGCCCGATGCCCTGCTGCGGCTCGGCATCTCTCTGAACGGCCTCGGCGCCAAGGATCGCGCCTGCGCCGTCTTCGCCGAGCTCGACCGCAAGTATCCTCAGGCCTCGGCTCCCGTCCGCCAGGCATCCGAGCGCGAGCAGAAGCGCATCAAGTGCAGCTGAGCTGCTGACGAATTCCGAAGGGCCAAGCGATGGCCGCTTCTCCGCCTCCCGACGAAGCGCTCTCGGACGAAGGGCTGGACCGTCTTTTTGCCTCTCTGAACCGAGCCTCGGGCATCGTGGCCGCCGTATCCGGCGGGCCGGACTCGACGGCGCTGATGCATCTGATCGCCCGCTGGTCCGCCCCCGGAGGGCGACCTCCCGTCCTTATCGCCACCATCGACCATGGCCTCCGGCCGGAAGCCGCCGCGGAGGCCGCCTTTGTCGCCCAGGAGGCTGCCGCCCTGAACCTGCCTCACCGGGTCCTTGCATGGACGGGCGACAAGCCTCGGACCGGCATCCAGGAGGCCGCGCGCGAGGCGCGCTACCGGCTCCTCGTCGCGCAGGCCCGCGAGGCAGGGGCTTCGCACTTGGCCACCGCCCACACCCGCGACGATCAGGCCGAGACCGTGATGATGCGTCTGGCCCGGGGCTCAGGCCTTTCGGGTCTTTCCGGCATGCGACCGGAGACGGACAGGCACGGCATCCTGCACGTGCGGCCGCTGCTCGATTGGCCGAAAGCGGCCCTTCTCGATCTCTGTCGGAGAGAGGGCTGGCGCTTCGTCGACGATCCGTCCAACGCCAGCGAACGCTATGCCCGCGTGCGCTGGCGCAGGCTCATGCCGCTCCTGGCGGCGGAAGGCCTCGACGCCGAGCGCCTGGCGCGCTTCGCCGAGCGTGCCGCCCGGGCCGACGAGGCCCTCGATCTCAAGGCCAGGGAGGGGCTGGAGCGGGCCGGGCCTGTTTTCGAGGGTGGCGATCTCACGTTCCAGGCCGGCATCCTTGCAAGCGAGCCTTTCGAAATTGCCCTGCGGATCCTGGAGCAGGCCATTGCCGGCACGGGGCTCGAGAACAGCCGCCTCCACCGGCTGGAAGCCTGCACGGAGCGCCTGCGGGAGGCCGTCAGGGCAGGGGACGGCCTGAGCCTCACCATCGCCGGAGCGCTCGTGCGGCTGGATCGCGCAGGGCGCGTCTCCATCGGGCCGGAACCGCCGCGGCGGCGGGGCCGTTAGCCAAATCTCTTAGCCAACGTTATCGGATCGCGCCCCATGGGTGCCGCATTCCCTTGGCAAGGCGGGACGGTGTGCCTACATTGAGTTTAACCGCTCGGGGAGATCTCCTCGCGCTTCATCTCCCTCTGGGGCAGAACCTGATCCGATGAATTCAAATTTCCGCAACTTCGCCTTGTGGGTCGTCATCTTCCTCCTGGTGCTGGCGCTCGTGACCCTTTTCCAGAGCCCGGGCCAAAGGGGCGGCGGCAGCGATATCGCCTACAGCCAGCTCCTCAGCGAGGCCGATGCCGGACGCATCACCAGCGTCGTCATCTCCGGGCCGGAGATCAGCGGCACCTATACGGACGGCCGCACCTTCACGACCTATGCGCCGAGCGACCCGATGCTGGTCACGAAGCTGCAGCAGAAGGGCGTGCAGATCACGGCCCGCCCGCAGTCGGATTCGACCCCCTGGTTCATCGCGGTCCTCATGAACATCCTGCCCATCGCGCTGTTCATCGGCGCCTGGGTGTTTCTGTCGCGCCAGATGCAGAGCGGTGCCGGCCGGGCCATGGGCTTCGGCAAGTCCAAGGCGAAGCTCCTGACCGAGGCGCATGGCCGCGTCACCTTCGACGACGTGGCGGGCATCGACGAGGCCAAGGAAGACCTGCAGGAGGTCGTGGAGTTCCTGCGCGACCCGCAGAA
>JAESFT010000853.1_pt1 | contig 11329 bp, 9 predicted proteins | sample 9269451 | NCBI WGS metagenome assembly JAESFT01 (sample SAMN14502557, study PRJNA617106) | algae metagenome | isolation source: Scytonema hyalinum WJT4-NPBG1 and co-occurring heterotrophs from well... | place: USA: Mojave Desert, Joshua Tree National Park, California | collected 2006-05-25
GGTCATGGCCTGCGTGATGATCGAGAAGTACACGCCCTTGATGCGCGAGCGGAAGGCGAAATAGCCGAACACGAAGGCAAGCAGGCCGGGCACCAGCACCACGAGCGCCATGCAGTACCAGAAGTTGTCGGTGAACGACCAGTACCAGGGGTAGGTTTTCCAGTCGAGAAATACCATGAAGTCCGGCAGGTGGCTCTGGTACACGCCGTCCTTGCCGATGGCGCGCATCAGGTACATGCCGTGTGCATAGCCGCCGAGGGCGAAGAACACGCCGTGGCCCAGTGACAGGATGCCGGTGTAGCCCCAGACCAAATCCAACGCGAGCGCAGCCATCGCATAGCACATGAATTTGCCGATCAGCGCGACGGTGTAGCTGGAGACATGCAGGGCATGGCCTGGGTCGAACGCCAGGTTGAGTATCGGCAGCAGAGCGAGGATTGCTGCACAAACGACGATGCCGGTCCAGGCCGGACGGGAAAATAGGGACGAGCTCATTCGACGCTCCTGCCTTTCAATGCGAACAAGCCTTGCGGCCGCTTTTGAATGAAGATAATGATGAATACCAGGATCGCGATCTTGGCCATGACCGCCCCGGCGACCGGTTCCAGAAACTTGTTGATCTCGCCGAGGCCGATGGCGGCGATCACGGTGCCGGCCAGCTGGCCGACGCCGCCCAGCACCACGACCATGAAGGAATCGACGATGTATCCCTGGCCGAGGTCCGGGCCGACGTTGCCTAACTGGGACAGCGCCACGCCGCCTAGGCCGGCGATGCCGGACCCTAGCCCGAAGGTCATCATGTCGACCTTGCCGGTGGAGACGCCGACGCAGTCGGCCATGCGCCGGTTCTGCGTCACTGCCCGCACGAACAGGCCGAGCCGGGTCTTGTTCAGGATCAGCCACACCGCGCCGACGACGAAGAAGGCGAAGAAGATGATGACGATGCGGTTGTACGACAGCACCAGCGAGCCGAGCACCGTGACGCCGCCGGACATCCAGGACGGATTGGCGACTTCGACGTTCTGCGCGCCGAAGATGGAACGTACCGACTGCATGAGAATCAGGCTGATGCCCCAGGTTGCAAGCAGCGTTTCCAGCGGACGGCCGTAGAGCCAGCGAATCACGGTTCGTTCCAGCAGCACGCCGACCGCGCCGGCGACGATGAAGGCAGCAGGCAGTGCCACCAGCAGGTAGGCGTCCAGCGCACCGGGAAAGTATTGCCTGAACAGCATCTGGCACATGTAGGTGGTATAAGCGCCGATCATCAGCAGTTCGCCGTGCGCCATATTGATGATGCCCATCAGGCCGAAGGTAATCGCGAGGCCGAGCGCGGCCAGCAGCAGCACGCTGCCGAGCGAGACGCCATAGAACAGGTTGCCGATGAATTCGGTACGCTTCAGGCGGCCGTTGATCTCGTTGAGCGTGCCGACGGCGGCGACGCGCACCGCTTCGTCGGGTTCGGCATAGGTGCCGTCCTGTGCTTTTTCCGTCATGGCGCGCAGCGTCGGCAGCAGGCTTGCATTGCTGCTTTCGGCGAGCGCCTCGACGGCGCGCTTGCGGACCACGGCATCGGGGGACTGCAGGTTGGCAGCGGCGACCACCAGCTCCAGCACGGACTTGATCCCCGGGTCGGACTCTTTCTCGAGGGCCTTGGTAATCATCGGAAGCTGGCCCGGATCGGCGTTCTTTTGCATCTCGAGCGCCGCCGCCATTCGTTCGGCGGGATCTTTCGACAATAGCCTGAAGCCGGAGAGCGCGCCTTCCAGCGCGCCGCGCAGCCGGTTGTTGACCGTGATGGCGTCGGCGCCATCGGGTGTCGGTACAGTCTGGCCGGTGGTCGGGTCATAGGCTTTGCCATCGCCCACGATAAAGACTTTGCCGTCGGGTGTTGCGTAGAGGTTGTCGTTTCTCAGGGCGTCGAGCAGCTTGTATGCATCTTCGGTAGCGAGCGTGGCGATCTTATTCACCGCTTCGATGCGTGCATCCGGGTCGTCGCCGGCGAGAGGCTGCAGCAACGCCGCGTCGATGGCGGCGTGCGCCGCCAGTGTTTGCGCGCAGAGCCAGCAGGCGATCAGTATTTTTTTAAGCAGGGTCATGTGCGTTGTCCTGACGTGGCAGAACGTTGGGTAAACATGTAAACCAATGGGCGAAAAAAAGCCGGAGGGTGCGGATGAGAGCAATGCTCCGGCTTGTGTAGGACTAGCTCCGGCTGGCTCCTTCCCCTTTAAGGGGGAAGGTCGGGATGGAAGTAGTGAGATTGCATTCGCATGCAGTCGATCAACCTCGCTACCCCCACCTTGCCCCTCCTCCTTAAAGGGAGAGGGGACCAGTAGCAGAAAGATCGGAATTACATCTTCTGCTTCGCATCATTCCCTTCGATATACGGGCTCCAGGGCTGGGCGCGGATCGGCGACTTGGTCTTCCATACCACGCTGAACTGGCCGTCAGCCTTGATCTCGCCGATCATGACCGGCTTGTGCAGGTGGTGGTTCGTTTTATCCATGGTCAGTTCAAATCCGGATGGCGCCTTGAACGTCTGTCCGCCCATTGCCGCGATGACCTTGTCGGTATCGGTCGACTTGGCTTTCTCGACAGCCTGTTTCCACATGTGAATGCCGACATAGGTTGCTTCCATCGGATCGTTGGTAACGACGGTATTCGCATTGGGAAGCTTCTTGGCGACGGCGTAGGCTTTCCACTTCTTGATGAAGTCTTCGTTGACCGGATTCTTCACCGACTGGAAATAGTTCCAGGCTGCCAGGTGGCCGACAAGCGGCTTGGTGTCGACGCCGCGCAACTCCTCCTCGCCGACCGAGAATGCGACGACGGGCACGTCGGTCGCTTTCAGGCCGGCATTGCCGAGTTCCTTGTAGAACGGCACGTTGGAGTCGCCGTTGATGGTGGAAATGACAGCCGTCTTGCCGCCGGCGGAAAACTTCTTGATGTTGGCGACGATGGTCTGGTAGTCGGAATGGCCGAACGGTGTGTAGACCTCATCGATGTCGGAATCCTTCACACCCTTCGACTTCAGGAATGCACGAAGAATCTTGTTGGTGGTGCGCGGATACACATAGTCGGTGCCGAGCAGGACGAAGCGGTTGGCGCCACCGCCTTCCTTCGACATCAGGTACTCGGTTGCCGGGATGGCCTGCTGATTCGGAGCCGCGCCGGTATAGAACACATTCTTTTCCAGCTCCTCGCCTTCATACTGCACCGGATAGAACAGCAGGCTGTTCAGCTCCTTGAAGACTGGCAGTACCGACTTGCGCGAGACCGAGGTCCAGCAGCCGAAGACCACCGCGACTTTATCCTGCGAGATGAGTTGGCGGGCCTTCTCTGCGAACAGCGGCCAGTTGGATGCGGGATCGACGATGACCGGTTCCAGCTTCTTGCCCATGACGCCGCCCTTGGCGTTGATCTCGTCGATGGTCATCAAGGCCACGTCTTTCAACGACGTCTCGGAGATCGCCATCGTGCCCGACAGCGAATGAAGAATGCCAACCTTGATGGTATCGGCGGCCAGTGCTTGCGGCATCCATGCGGAAGCGGCAAGGGTCAAAGCGCCGGCAGCGGTCGCTTTCAGGAGGGTGCGACGGGTCATGTAAGGCTCCTACGGTTATTTGTATGGTCAAGTGAGTATGCGATCAAGCTCGCACATCTCATTTAGCAGTTTGCGTGCCATCAGGCATGGCTTGCTTCAGCCGATATCGAACGCTCGTACCGGACTATTTGAGTGCGTTTTTCGGGTGCGGGTGAATAGGGCTGCGCTGAATCCGCGCACGCTCGCCCCGTAGTGGTGCATGCGCCGGAAGTTATTGGTCCGTCGTAGTACGCGGCATGCGAATGCACAAATGCGGATCGCCGCAATGGTGCGGCGATCTGATTGGGATGATGCGAGAATGCCGGAACGGGTCAGGCTTGAACGGGGAAGGTCACCACGTGATCGGCACCGAGCCGGATGCCGATTTTTTCGCCGATCGCGTGATCGTGATGGGACGGGACCAGCGCCAGCAACTGCTGACCTCCCTCCAGCTTCAGGGTGTAAAGGAATTCCGCACCGCGGAAGGCCTTGCGGACGACTTCCGCCTGCAAGGGACTGGCGTCGTCATGGATGACGTCGTCGGCCCGCAGCAGCACGTCGACCTGAGGGTGATATTTTTCGGTGGTGCAGGCATCGATGCCTTGCCACAGCGGCAGGCTGCCCAGTTCAATATTGACCTGCTGGTTCGGCAAGTCGATGGTGCCGGGCATAAATACGCCCTGGCCGATGAAGTCGGCGACGAAGCGGTCGCCGGGGCGGTGATAGAGGTTATAGGCGGTGTCCCATTGCACGATCACGCCGTCGCGCATCACGCCGATATGATCGGCGATCGCGAACGCCTCATGCTGGTCGTGCGTCACCAGGATCGCCGTGGTGCCGAGTTCGCGCAGGATCTCGCGCACCTCCATCGCGAGGCGTTCACGCAGTTCCACGTCGAGGTTGGAGAACGGTTCATCCAGAAGCAGGAGGTCCGGCTGTGGGGCAAGGGCGCGGGCGAGCGCTACCCGTTGCTGCTGTCCGCCGGACAGTTCATGCGGAAACTGCCGCGCATGCGCGCCGAGGCCTACCAGAGACAGCAGTTTGTCGACTCTGGCCTTGCGCTCGGTCGACGTCAGCTTGCGCAGGCCGAAGCCGATGTTGTCCCAGACCGAGAGATGCGGGAAAAGGGCGTAATCCTGGAACACTACGCCGACCTGCCGGGTTTCCGGCGGCGCGGTGCGGCCCGGCCGGCTCAACTCCCGTCCGCCGAGGACGATCCGGCCGTCGATCAGCGACTCGAATCCGGCGATCGCCCGCAACACCGTCGTCTTGCCGCACCCCGACGGCCCAAGCAGACAGCCGATCTCGCCGCGTCCGAGAGCGAACGACAGCCCATGCACGATTTCATGCATGTTCCTGCCTTGCAGATAGCCGACACGAATGGCATCAACAATGAAATGGGTAGAGAAAGAGGGTGGTACTTTCATGGGTACGATTAATTGCACGACTGGAACATACGTAATTGATTATAATTCTCATTTAAAATGTCGTGCTGAAAATCTGGATTTCAATGCGCAACTCCACGCCGGTTCCTTACGGACATCATCAATCAGGCGGTTTGCATCCCTTGCTGCTGACATCGTTGGCAGCCGCTTTTCTTGTCAGCGTGCCCATCCTCGGCGTGCTGTCCAATCTTTTCTCTTCGTCCAACCTTGGGCAGGCTGACATCGCCGGCAGCACCTTTTCACATCTGTGGGCAACGGTATTGCCGGAATACATCGGCAACAGCCTCGCTATCGCAGTCATCGTAACGGTCCTGGCGGCGATCGGCGGTGTCGGCTGCGCCTGGCTCGTGGCGGTTTTTCAGTTTCCGGGCAAGCGGTTTTTCGAATGGGCGCTAATCCTGCCCTTGGCCATGCCGGCCTACGTCGTGGCCTATGCCTATACCGATTTCCTGCAGTTTTCGGGACCGGTGCAGACTGCCTTGCGCGACGCGTTCGGCTGGCAGGCGCGCGATTACTGGTTTCCGCAGATCCGCTCCATCGGGGGCGCCGGCGTGCTGTTCGCGATGGTGCTGTACCCGTATGTCTACCTGCTCGCCCGCAATGCCTTCCTGGAGCGCAGTCCGCGCATGTGGGATGCCGCGCGCACCCTCGGCATGGGGCCCTGGCAGACTTTTTTCCGCATCAGCCTGCCGCTCGCGCGGCCTGCGGCGGCGGCTGGTATTGCGCTGGCATTGATGGAAACGCTTGCGGACTACGGGGCGGTAGCCTATTTCGGCGTGCCGACCCTGACAACCGGTATCTTCAAGAGCTGGTATGCATTCTCCGACCGCGTCGCCGCCGCGCAGATTGCCGGTGTGCTGATGCTTGCGGTCGTCGGCCTGATGCTGGTGGAGCACAAAAGCCGCGGGAGGGCGAGGTATTACGCAGTGGGTGCCCGCACCAAGCTGCAGCCCCTGATCCCTCTCATGGGCGCAAGGGCCTGGGGCGCAAGCCTGTTTTGCGCGGTGCCGGTATTCGTCGGTTTCCTGTTGCCACTGGGCATTCTCTTGCGCTTGATGTGGAAGGAGGAGACCCTGCAGGTCAGCCTGCGATATCTCGACTGGCTGCAGAACAGCGTCTTGCTCGGCGCGATGACGGCGCTGATCGCGATCGTGGTTTGCGTCCTGCTGGCCTACGCCGCACGTGTCACACGCAGCCGCGTGCAAGCCGTTTCCAACCGTATCGTCAGTATGGGATATGCAGTGCCCGGCGCGGTGATCGCGGTCGGCATCCTGATCCCGCTCTCCCGCATCGACGCCTGGGCGGCGGACCGTGGCTGGCAGCTTGCGCTGACCGGCAGCGTATTGGCGCTGGTGTATGCCTACCTGGTCCGATTCCTGGCGGTGTCCTACCAGAGCGTTCAGTCGGGACTCGACAAGATCACCCCCAGCATGGATGCCAGCGCCCGGGTGCTTGGTCATGGGCTCGGGTCGATGCTGTTGCGCGTTCATGCGCCGCTGCTGTGGCGCAGCGTCCTGACGGCTGGTTTGCTGGTATTTGTCGATGTCGTCAAGGAGCTGCCTGCCACCCTGACGGTGCGTCCCTTCAATTTCGACACGCTGGCGGTCATCACGCATCAACTCGCGGCGGACGAGCGCCTGGGCGAAGCGGCCTTGCCGGCCCTGACCATTGTCGCAATCGCGTTCGTGCCGGTGCTGGTACTCGCACGTGCTATCGCGAAAGGCGATCAGGCCCGCGGCCACTGACGGAATGGCTGATCGATGGGTTGCGCCGATCCGGGAGGCGCAGCGCCTGACCTGCGGAACGAACGCTATCGGGCTTTGCCCGACACCGATGCACACCCGTTCCAACCCGGTTGAGAAATGCAGCGGAAAACAAAAAGCCCCGTCGGAACGGGGCTTTTTGTTTTCCGCTGCACGAACCCGGCAGCGGTTTCAGGCAATTACTTCTTGGCGGCACGGGCAGCGGCAGCGGCCTTGGCTGCCGGCTGGGTGAACTGGCTAACTGCCGTGTTCACGTTGGATTCGATGGTCTCGACAGCCTGCTTGGTGGTCTTGGTGAACTGCTCGTAACCTGCGCTGGCATTGCCGATGGCGGACTTCAGCAAGGCGACTGCGTTTTCGGAACCGGCAGGTGCGTTCTTGGTGATTTCCTCGACCAGTTCCAGCATCTTGCGGCTGGCTTCGGTGATCTGCGCTTCGGCGGCCTTGCTGTACTCAGCCTGAACGCTCGATGCGATCGAAGCAAGGTGACGGCCATAAGCGAGGGCTTTTTCAGCGTTCGGCTGTGCTTGAGCGGCACTGGCCGAAATCCACTCTTTCGGGTCCTTGATGGTCAATAATTGCTTCAATGCAGCATTAGACTCTTCGATAGAGGATTTGGCGGCGGTAATGTTCAGATCGATGATCTTTTCGACGCCTTCGAATGTCTTGTTGCTCAGGTTGGTAATCAGCGCCAGTTGGGCTTCAAAGCTGGACTTGGTTGCTGCGGAAAACTGCTCTGGAATCGAAAACATGGGTTCTCCTTGGAGAAAGTCGGTTGATCAACGGGGGGGCGAACATAGCGCGCATGAAGTGACCGTGAATGGACATCGACAGCCTTGTTTTGTGCGTCGCAACAAACGGCATTTTAAGGATTAATTTTTGTAAGTCAACGTTTTTATTGAATGCTTCCCGCAGGTTACAGCCGTGTTACCGATGTGGCAAAGGCCGGCATTTGCTGTCGGTCAGCTTCAAAGGGCATCGGCTTCGCCATTTTCAAGTGCATGCTAAACTCGCCGGGTCACGTCCAAGCCCCGCCTTCCCCCTTGAAAGCCTTCTACAGCGACCACTTTGTACTGCCACTACCGCAGGGGCATCGCTTTCCGATGCAGAAATACCGGTTGCTCCGGGAGACGCTTCCCTTCATGGTCGATACCATCGAATTCCACGAGGCCCCGCACACGACCGATGGCGTGCTGGCGCTGGCTCATCATCCTGACTACATCCGCAAGGTTGCCGAGGGCGTGCTGTCTGCCGAGGAGCAGAAGGCGATTGGATTCCCGTGGTCGCCGCAGATGGTGGAGCGTTCCCGCCGGTCCGCAGGTGCGACCATCGCAGCCTGCCGGGCCGCGCTTGCGGACGGCGCGGCGGTGAACCTTGCCGGCGGCACGCATCATTCCTACGCCGATCATGGCGAAGGTTTTTGCGTGTTCAATGACGCCGCGATCGCCGCCAGGCTGATGCAGGCAGAACGCAGGGTGCAACGGGTGGCCATCGTCGATCTCGACGTCCACCAGGGAAACGGTACCGCATCGATACTTGCCAATGACGATTCGGTATTTACCCTGTCGCTTCACGGCGAGCGCAACTACCCGTTTCGCAAGGAGGTCAGCGACCTGGATGTCGCTCTGCCTGACGGCACCGGCGACGACACGTATATCGACGCATTGGAAGCCGCGTTGGACGAACTGTTCCGGCGCTTTTCACCACAACTGATCATTTACCTTGCGGGTGCCGACCCGCACGAAGGCGACCGGTTGGGCCGTCTGAAGCTGACCAAGGACGGGTTGGCCGCCCGGGACCGCATGGTGCTGGATGCCGCCCGCGTAGGGAACATCCCGGTAGCTATCGCGATGGCCGGGGGCTACGGCAAGAACATCCAAGACACCGTCGACGTGCATGTGCAGACTATCGCCCTTGCCTCCCGATATGCAGGTGGCGCGTCCACCGCGAAATGAACATGACTTCCTCCGCATCCGTTGATATTGCCGCCACCGAAACGCCGCAAAGCCCGTGGATATCCGCAATGCCATATCTGTTTGTCCTGATATGGAGTACCGGCTTCGTGGTTGCGAAGTTCGGCCTGCCTTACGCGCCGCCGCTCACCTTCCTGCTATTGCGCTTCATCAGCGTGCTGGTGGTCCTGCTGCCGATCGTGCTGCTGATGCGCGCGCCGTGGCCGGTCGGCCGCATGCGCCATATCGCGGTAGCCGGCATTCTGGTGCAGGCCGGGTATCTGGCCGGCGTATGGTGCGCGATCAAGATCGGAATGCCTGCCGGCCTGTCGGCATTGATCGTCGGCTTGCAGCCGGTGCTTACCGCATTCGCCGCGCCGCTGGTCGGCGAGTCGGTGCGCGGCCGGCAATGGGTCGGGTTGCTGTTCGGCTTGTGCGGCGTTGGCCTGGTGGTTGCCAACAAGATCACGCTGATCGGCTTGTCTATCGAAAGCATCATGCTATGCGTGATGGCGCTGCTGTCGATCACGGTCGGCACGCTCTACCAGAAGCGCTATTGCGCCAGCTTCGATCTGCGTACCGGCACCGTGATCCAGTTCGCCGCATCCATTCTGGTCCTCCTTCCATTTGCCGTGGCGCTCGAAGGCTTCGGCCCGGCACTCGATACGGTCCAGTGGACCCCCAGCTTCATCGGCGCCTTGCTTTGGTCGGTATTGGCGCTGTCGATCGGCGCGATCTTCCTGTTGTTCGCGCTGATCCGCAAGAGCGCCGCCACCAAGGTGACCAGCCTGCTGTACCTGACGCCGCCGACGACCGCGGTGATGGCATGGATGATGTTCGGCGAGGCGTTCAGTATCATAGGGATGGCCGGCATGGTGCTGGCAGTGATCGGCGTGGCGCTGGTCGTTAAAAAATAAGGAAAAAGATCGGATGAGGGCTGAACCAAACAAGCGGAGCGACTATAAGCATTTTCATGACATCACTACCCGCTGGATGGACAACGATGCCTACGGGCATGTCAATAACGTCGTGTACTACACCTGGTTCGATACGGTGGTCAACCAATTCCTGATCCGCAAGGGCGTGCTCGACATCGCGCGCAGTCAGGTGATCGGACTGGTGATCGAAACGCAGTGCAACTACTTTGCGTCGGTAGCGTTCCCTGAGCGGATCACTGCCGGGTTGCGCGTCGCGAAGCTGGGCAATTCCAGTGTGCGCTATGAAGTGGCAATCTTCCGCGAAAACGAGGAGCGTGCATCGGCGCAGGGTCACTTCATTCATGTCTATGTGGACAGGGATACTCGCAAGCCGAGCACTGTCCCGGACGCCATGCGACAACTCCTGCAAACCATCCAGGTACAAGAGCAATGATCAGTACATCCGAACAAAAAATAGTGGATGCGGCGATCGCCTCGCGTCGGTCCATCCGCGCCTTCCTGCCGACCCCGGTGGCGCGCGAGGACATCGAGGCGCTTCTCGAAGTCGCGGCACGCGCACCGTCCGGCACCAACACCCAGCCCTGGAAAGTGTATGTACTCACAGGCGCGGTGAAGGAACGGCTTTCCGCCGAAATTCTCCGGGCGCACAACGATCCCGAGGGCAGCAAGAAGCACGTGGAAGAGTACCCCTACTATCCGACCAGATGGGTGACGCCGTATATCGACCGCCGGCGCAAGGTGGGTTGGGATCTGTATTCGCTGCTCGGGCTGACGCGTGAGAACAAGGCCGGCATGCATGCGCAGCATGGCCGCAATTACACCTTCTTTGGTGCGCCTGTCGGGCTGATCTTCACCATCGATCGCATCATGGAGAAAGGGTCCTGGCTGGATTACGGCATGTTTCTGCAAAACATCATGATCGCCGCCCGCGGCCGCGGGCTGGATACCTGCCCGCAGGCGGCTTTCACGCCGTTTCACCGCATCGTCGCCGACGTGCTGCAACTGCCGGAAAATGAAATGCTGGTATGCGGGATGGCGCTCGGCTACGCCGATCCGGACAAGATCGAGAATACGCTGGTCACGGAACGCGAACCGGTTTCCGGGTTTGTGAAATTCGTGGAAGAGTAATTCGCAGACGGCCCCGGTCACCATCTGGAGTCGTCTTTACATTTCAATCAATTGACACAAATTCCAGAGGTTCGATCATGACCAAGCATCGTATTGCCGTTCTCGCCGGCGATGGCATCGGCAAGGAAACCGTGCCGGAGGGCGTTCGCGTGCTGGATGCCGCGGCACGCAAGTTCGGTATTGATCTCCAGTGGGATTATTTCGACTTCGCTTCCTGCGACTATTACGCCAGGCATGGGCAGATGATGCCCGATGACTGGAAGGACCGGATAGGCGGGCATGACGCAATTTTCTTCGGCGCTGTCGGCTGGCCCGATACAGTGCCCGATCACATATCGCTGTGGGGATCGCTGCTGAAATTCAGGCGCGAATACGACCAGTATGTGAATCTGCGTCCATGCCGCCTGATGCCAGGCATCCCGTCGCCGCTGGCGCGATTCGGATTGGATGGACGCAAGGCCGGCGACATCGATTTCTACGTGGTTCGGGAGAACACCGAAGGCGAATATTCGTCGGTGGGCGG
>JAESFT010000854.1_pt1 | contig 11321 bp, 12 predicted proteins | sample 9269451 | NCBI WGS metagenome assembly JAESFT01 (sample SAMN14502557, study PRJNA617106) | algae metagenome | isolation source: Scytonema hyalinum WJT4-NPBG1 and co-occurring heterotrophs from well... | place: USA: Mojave Desert, Joshua Tree National Park, California | collected 2006-05-25
GCGGGCAGGCCGACGCTATCGAACTTGATGTTGCCGTCGGGCTGCAGGCATACATAGGCACAGGTTTCGGTGGCGCCGTAGAGCTGCTTCAGGTTGACACCGATGGAGCGGTAGAAGCGGAACAGGTCGGGACCGATCGCCGCGCCGGCGGTGTAGGCCACGCGCACCCGCGACATGCCGAGCACGTTCTTCAGCGGGCCGTAGATCAGCATCTTGCCCAATGTGTAATTGATCCGGTCCATCATGCCGACCGGCTTGCCGTCGAGGATGTCGGAGCCGACCCGCCGCGCCACGTCCATGTAGTAATGGAACAGCTTGCGCTTGACGAAACCGGCATCCTCCATGCGGATCATCACCGTGGTCAGCAGGTTCTCGAAAATGCGCGGCGGCGCGAAGTAATAGGTCGGCCCGATCTCGCGCAGGTCGGTCATTACCGTATCGCCGGACTCGGGGCAGTTGACGGTGAAACCCGCCACCAGCGCCTGCGCGAAGGAGAACAGATGATCCCCCACCCATGCCATCGGCAGGTAGGACAGGATGTCGTCGGCATCGGTGAGCTTGTCGAAACCGACACCGCCGGTCGCCGCCGCGATCATCGCGCCATGCGCCATGCACACGCCTTTCGGCTTGCCGGTGGTGCCCGAGGTGTACATCATGATTGATACATCGTCGGGCTTGCCGGCAGCAACTTCGCGCAGGAAGAAATCCGGATTGGCGCGGTCGAACTCGCGGCCGAGCTGCTGCACGCTCTTGTACGAGGTCAGTTCCGGCTGCGTGTAGTTGCGCATGCCGCGCTCATCGTCGTAGATGATGTGCGAGATACGCGGCAGCGTGGCCTTGATCTCCATCAGCTTGTCGACCTGTTCCTGGTCCTCGACGATGGCGAAATCGATTTCCGCATCGTCCAGCACATAGGCCATGTCGGCCGCCGGCGCATCCTGGTACAGGGGCACGGGCACGCCGCCGAGGCATTGCGCGGCCATCATCGCCCAGTACAGGCGGGGCCGGTTATCGCCGACGATCGCCAGGTTCATGCCGCGCCGGAAGCCCATGGCCGCCAGCCCGCAGGCGAGCGCGCGCACTTCATCGTTGACCTGGGACCAGTTCCAGGTCTGCCAGATGCCCAGATCCTTTTCGCGGAACGCCGGTTTGCCCGGTCTTTGTTTCGCGTGCTGCATCAATATGCGCGGGAAGGTCTGCGTTCCCGCTGCGTGTGTCTCGTCCATCATCCCGCTCTTTCCTTTGACCTGCACTTCGGTAGAGAAGAGACGCCGTGACGGCGATGCAAGCGGCCCGTGCGCTTTCTGCACGCGGTATCCGCTTACAATATCTCCGTGATGTTCTTGGAACTCTTTTTGTCAGGATACTAGAGTGATGCGCCGTCGTGCGCTGTCATCTGATTGACAATCTACGCTTTAAAACAAACTAACTTCAACTATCTCGTTGACGCATTGCACAATGAATTCTGATAAAGCCTCCTTCAATCAATTGCTGCGCCAGACTATCTGGGCGCAGCAGCTGACGCCCGAGCAGATGGCGCGGGTGGAAGCGGAAACCATCGAGCAGTTCGTGCCGAAAGGCGGCTTCGTGTGCCGCAAGGGCGAGATGGTGGACGCATGGATCGGCGTGATCGAAGGCTTGATCAAGATCAACAATCTGTCGCCGGAGGGAAAATCGGTGACATTTGCCGGCGTGCCCGCCGGCGGCTGGATCGGCGAAGGCACGCTGCTCAAGCAGGAACACCGCAAGTACGATGTCACCGCATTGCGCGACAGCCGCATCGCGCGCATGCCGAGCAAGACCTTCATGTGGCTTCTCGATACCAGCCTGCCGTTCACCCGTTTCCTGCTGATGCAGCTGAACGAGCGGCTTGGGCAATTCATCGGCATGGTGGAGTTCGACCGTCTGCTGGACCCCGATGCCAAGGTGGCACGCTGCCTTGCAGCGCTGTTCAATCCCCATCTCTATCCCGGCACCAGCACGCTGCTGCAAATCTCGCAGGAGGAAGTCGGCTACCTGTCCGGTGCGTCGCGCCAGCGCGCCAACCAGGCGCTGCAGGTGCTGGAAAGGGAAGGTCTGCTGAAAGTCGATTACGGCGGCATCCAGATACTGGATCTGGAAGGATTGCGCAACTTCCGCAAGTGATATGTCGGGTACCAGACGCCGCAACTGTCGCGATCTTTAACTATCTCAACAATGGTCGAATGAGATACGACCCGCCCGGACATCCGCGCTACCATCAGGCAATACCTTATTGCCCGTCGAAGGAAGACCGCCGATGCCCGCCATGGAGTCACTTGCCGCATTCTGGTCCGGCCATGTGCTGGCGTCGAACCTGATCGTCGTCCTGAGCCTTTTTGGCGCATTGCTGCTGGGATTGCTGGTCGGCTATGAGCGCTCCTACCATGGCCGGGCCGCCGGCATGCGTACCTACGGCCTGGTGTGCATGGCCTCGGCGGCGCTGACGGTGATCGCCGGCTACCCCGGCGACTGGTTTGGAGGGCAAAACGGCGCGGAGGCCGGGATGCTGTACGGCGTGGACCCGACGCGCATCATCCAGGGCATCGTCACCGGCATCGGCTTCCTCGGTGCCGGCGTGATCATGAAGGAAGGCCTCAACATCAGCGGGCTGACCACCGCCGCGTCGATCTGGGCGGCATCGGTGATCGGCATCCTGGTCGGCGTCGGGTTTTATCCGGCCGCCATCGGTCTGGCGGTCCTGTCGGCGATGTGCATGGTATGGATACCGAAACTCGGCGCGCGACTGCCATCCCGGCAGGCGGTCGCATTCACGCTGCGTTTCTGTAAAGGCGTGCAACCCAGTGAGGAAAGACTGCGGCGCGCGGCACTCGAACGTGGTTATGAGATCGCGAACGGATCGATTGCCATTTCCGTCCGGAATGGCCAGGCGGAGTGGCATTTTGTCGGTGTCGCGCTCAACAAGGTCAGCGGCGCGCCGCTGACCGAGCTGGCGAGGGAATTGTCGGCCTTCGAAGGCGTGGAGAGCTTCCAGCTTTCACATGCGCGAAACTAGACGCCGGTCGGTTGACTAGCTGCTTGCAATCCCCACTGCATGTTCATCGGCGGTTCCGCGCAGATGCGCGCGCATCTTGTTGGAGATCGCTTCGACCATCGCTTCGTTGAACGCCGGAAGGTCGTCCGGCGTACGGCTACTGACGAGGTTGCCGTCCGTCACCGCTTCCTGGTCCACCCAGTTGCCGCCGGCACTACGGATTTCGTCCTGAAGCGTCGGATAACTGGTCAGCGTCCTGCCTTCCACCAGCTTGGCCGATACCAACAGCCATGCGCCGTGGCAGATCACGGCGATGGGCTTCTGTTCCTCGTCGATCCCCTGGACGAAGCGCTGGGCTTCCGGGATGTTGCGCAATTTTCCCGCATTGATTTCGCCCCCCGGCAATAGCACCGCGTGGAATTCCATCGGGTCGGCTTCCGTTAGCAGCAGATCGACGGTAAATTCATCGGCCTTCTGGTCGTGGTTGTAGCCTTGCACCTTGTCGAATTTGTCGGACACGATGGCGGTGGTTGCGCCGGCCTGTTCCAGCGCCTTTTTCGGCTCCGTGAGTTCGGATTGCTCAAAGCCATCGGTGACGAGAATCGCCACCTGCATGCCGTTCAGTACTGGATCCATGCTTGTTCTCCTGTCTGCAAATATGAAGTGGAGTAACCCGCATGGAAAAAGTTCGGCGGGGCATGAGGTCCCTTGGCTTTGCACATTGCGCCGGCGCGGTGGCCGTCACACTGTCTGATCTTCAACAATTGCGGTTGCCGAACCAGCATTCCGGAAACAAGTCGAACAATAACCAATCCGGCATTTGCGCGACACAACAGGGAGCCGAATGAATCACGCTTGACCCGTATTTATATAGTGGAGGCATTCATGAATATCAGCCGCATGTCGATCGTTCTTTCCGCCGCAGTCCTGTTCATGGCGGGATGCCAGAAGGCATCCGAGCCGCCAACGCCGGTGACATCGTCGGCCGCCGGATCGACGTCGTCGAGCACGTCGGTCGCTGCGCCGCCAAGCGCCATGCCGTCGTCGGACGCGACGATGAAGCCAGCCGCCCCGGGCAGCACCGGAAGCAGCGGTGACGCCCAATCGCCGACGCAGGCCAATCCAAGCACGTTAAGCAAGCAGGAAGAAAAAACCGCCATGCCGCAGTCTGGCCAGGTGAACAATCACTCCGTGCCCGACACGACCGGCGAGAAAAAATAACGGTCAGCGATTGGCGAAGGGGAAGAACAACCGCTCGCCATTGACCTTGAAGTCGGCAATACGCCTCTGGCCCGCGTCGGAGGTGATCCACTCGATCAATTGCATCGCGCCCTTGTGATTGGCGCCCGGATGCCTTGCCGGGTTGACGGCGATGATGCCGTAGGGGTTGAACATTTTCTTGTCTCCCTCGACCGCGATCGCCAATCCGGTTTTCGCCTTATAGGCGAGGTAGGTGGCGCGGTCGGTCAGCGTGTAAGCCTGCAGCTCCGCCGCCATCGTCAGCACTTCGCCCATGCCAAGCCCGGCGGAAATGTAGGCGCTGCCCACCGGCTGGGTGCCGATTTCCTTCCAATAGGCTTTTTCCATCTGGTCGGTCCCGGAATTGTCGCCGCGCGAAATGAACTTCGCTTTCGCGTCGACGATCTTCTTCATCGCGGCCGTCACATCCTTCATGCCCTTGATGCCGGCAGGGTCCGCGGTCGGGCCGACGATGATGAAATCGTTGTACATGACATCGCGCCGGTTCACCCCATGGCCCTCCGCCACGAACTTGTCCTCCGATGGCCGCGCATGCACCAGCGTCACATCGACATCGCCATTCTTCGCCAGCTCCAGCGCCTTGCCGGTCCCGACCGAAATCACGTGCACCTTGGTTTTTGATTGCGCTTCGAACTCCGGCAGCAGGAATTTCAGCAGGCCGGAATTCTCGGTGCTGGTGGTGGTGGAGAGGCGGATGACGTCCTGGGCCAAAGCGGGGAGGTGGAGGAGGGTGGCGGTCAGGGCGATGGTGAAGAAGCGTCCGAGGAATTGGAAATTCATGTCATGTCTCCGAAGTAGAAGCAATCGGCCACTTGCTCCTTCCCCCTGCAAGGGGGAAGGAGCATGCCAGCGGCATAATCAATATCTCATTAAGCTTCCCGCCCTCACGCCACCCGCACCCTGTTTTGCCGCGCCTGCAACCTTCCATCCCGCAGCTTCAGCCTCTGCACGCCCGGCAGTGCGATCAAATCGCGATCATGGCACGCCATGATCACGCTGCATCCCGCATCGATCAGCGACGGAATCAGGCGGATCACCTGTTCCCGTGCCGGGCCGTCGAGGTTCGCGGTCGGTTCGTCCAGCAACAGCAACCGGGGCGACAGCACCTTCGCACGCGCCAGGGCGACGCGCTGCTTTTCACCGCCCGACAGCGTGTGCGGCTTGCTGTTGCGCAGGTGCGCAAGCCCGGCCCACTGCAATGCTTCCTCGATGCGTTGCGCTGCATCAGCCTTGGCCACGCCGCGCGCCACAAGGCCATAGCCGATATTGTCGACGATGGTCGTTGAAAACAGGATCGGATGCTGGTGCACATAGACGATCGCGTCGCGCAATGCCCGCGGGTAGGGTTGGAAGGACACCGGTTCGCCGAGGAAGCGGGCGTCGCCGATTGCCGCCGGTTCCAGTCCGGCGAGGATGCGCAGCAGCGTGCTTTTGCCGGCGCCGTTCAGGCCGGTCAGCACATAGGCGCATCCGGCATTGACGGTCAGCGCGTCGATGTCAAACAGCAGCCGCTCGCCATACGCCTTGCGCAACAGCCGCAGCGACAGGATCGGGCTCATGATGCGCTCCGGACGCCGCGCGCATCGCCCTGCGCCAGCATCAGCAGGGCGTTGATTGCCAGGGCGAATGTGATCAGCACCAGCCCGAGCGCGATGCCCTGCGCAAAATCCCCCTTGCTGGTTTCGAGTGCGATCGCGGTGGTGATGGTGCGGGTTTCGCCGGCGATGTTGCCGCCCACCATGATGGCGCAGCCCACTTCGGAAATCACCCGGCCGAAACCGGTGATGACGGCCGCCATGACGCCGAAGCGCACTTCATACAGCACCGTTGTCATGACGCGCCATGCCGATGCGCCGAGGCTAAGCGCGGTTTCGGCGATGCGGATGTCTGCCGCCTGCACCGCCGCCAGCGTGAAGGCGATCAGCACCGGCAGCGCGATGAGTACCTGTCCGGCGATGACGCCGGATTGCGAAAACAGCCATTGCAGGCTGCCGAACGGTCCCTGGCGCGACAGCATCAGGTAGAGCAGCAGGCCGATCAATACCGTCGGCAGCGATAGCGATACCTGGGCGAGCCAGATGACGATGCGGCGGCCCTTGAAGCTGCGGGTGGCTAGCGCATACCCGGCCAGCACGGCGATGGGTGCGGCGATCAGCAGCGCGATGAAGGAGGTTTTCAGGGAGACCCAGATGATTTGCCATAGCGCGGCGTCGCCGGAGAAGAGGAGGGCAAAGGCGTCGTTGATGGCGGTGAGGAGGTGCATTGGGTGAGGCTAGGGAGTGCGGATGAGTGTCATTCTACTGAGAGTTTGAGATGTGGTTTGCAGTGGGTCTGGTGAACGCATACTGCTTCTATCCTTACCGTCTCGCTTCCCGATGTAAAGGAAAGGTCCCTTCCCCCTTCCAGGGGGAAGGCTAGGATGGGGGTAGTGAGTATCAACCAAAGACTACCTCGGCAACAATATCGAATGCAAAGGGAAACCAGTGCAGGAATTCTCTTCGTTAATTCAACGCTTTCCTTTCTTCGAAGAGACCAGCCGGGACTGGCCCCGGCGGGCCACCTCCTTTTTTGCTTCGCCAAAAAAGGAGGCAAAAAAGGGCTGGAGCACTGCTCCAGCGAGGCAAAGTCGCTGCCCTTCGGGTCCCCGAGGAAGTGACGCACCAAGCGGGAAGCGAAATAAACTCGCCTGCGGCTCAGACAAATTTCGCTTCTATATCCGCTCGGCACGCCACTTCCTCGGCAGCGCCACAGCGGAATTCAACAACCACAGCCTCTATGCGCAACCCTGGCGATTTGCAGTCAGCTTACCCATTCTTGGCAAATGCCTCACGCCACCCTTAACCCGCCTTCCAGCAGATGCGGTTCAAGAATTAACCTCTCCTTGCCCGTCAGCAGCAGGAAATGCTTGCCGGTGCAGCGCGCCAGCAGCGACATGCCGAGTTTTTCGGCGACCATGTGGCCCATCTGGGTGGTGCCGGAGCGGGAGAGCAGGAAGGGGATGCCCATCTGTGCGCCCTTGATGACCATTTCCGAGGTCAGCCGGCCGGTGGTGTAGAAGATCTTGTCGTCGCCGCCGATGTCGTCCAGCCACATGCGGCCGGCGATGGAGTCGACCGCATTGTGGCGGCCGACGTCCTCGACGAAGTACAGCAGTTCGCCATCCGACGAGAACAGCGCGCAGCCGTGCACCGAGCCAGCCTGCTTGTAGATCGATTGCTGTACGCGGATGGTATCGACGATCTTGTACAGCGTCGATTGCTTCAGGCGCGCGTCGGGCGAGAGGGTGATGCTGTCGACCTCATCCATCAAACCGCCGAAGACCGAGCCCTGGCCGCAGCCGGTCGTGACGACTTTTTTCGACGTCCGTTCTTCCACGTCGGCAATGCCGTTGCGGGTGGTGACGGCAACCGCTTCCACTTCCCAGTCGACCTGCACCGATTCGATCTCGTCGATGGACCGCACCAGCCGCTGGTTGCGCAGATAGCCGAGCGTCAGGGCTTCCGGCGCGCCGCCCAGGGTCATCAGGGTGACGAGTTCGCGCTTGTCGACATAGACAGTGAGCGGCCGTTCGGCCGGGATCGAGATGGTGGACAGGCGGCCGCGCTCGTCCATGACTTCGACTTCCCTGGTGAGAGGGACGGTGGCACTGGAAAGAAGAGGGCGGCGTGACATGGCGAATCGCTTTATTCCGGGTCTGGCATGGCGACCGGCATCGCCATGCATCGTGCTGCGTGGTTTGCTGCCTTACTTCTTCGTTTCAGCGGCCTGGGCCGGTTGGGCCTGCTGGGTCTGCTGACCCGCCGCCGGTACCGGCTTGGCATCGGCGACGCCGACCTGGGTTGCCTGCTGTGCCGCCACGTAGGGGCCGGGATCGGTGCATGCCGGGACTTCCGGCCCGCCCTTGATGCTCACGTTCTTGGTCTTCGCGTAGTATGCCGCGACCTTGTCCTGCGACAGGCAGAGTTTGTAGGCGGCAACCTTGTCGCCCCACGCCGCCTTGTCCTTGGCGGCTGCTGCTGCGGCGGTTGCTTCCGGGGTCGGCGGTGGCAGTTTTGCCTGCGCCGCGCCGCAAATTGCAAGGGCGATCAAGCCGAACGACAACTTCTTCATGTGCGGTTCTCCTTCAGGACCGTTGGACGGGCGGCGACGGATTTCTTCGTGCGCATGCGCGGAATCTCGCCATTCTCGATTTGCTGATACCACAGGTCATGGTGCTCCTTGGCCCACGTCTCGTCCACATAGCCTGTGCGCATTGCCTGATATGCACCTTCCATGCCAAGCGTGCCGATGTAGATATGGGCAAACGACATCGCGGTGACCAGCGTCGCCGAGCTCAGGTGGATGATGTTGGCGACCTGCATCATGCTGCGGTCATACTGCAGGCCCGGCACGATCATGTTGAGCACGAAACCCGAAGTGCTGACAACGAGGCCGAGCAATACCACGCCGAACCAGAACCATAGTTTTTCGCCGGCATTGAAACGGCCGGCGCTGACATGGCCCTTGCCGACCGCGCCGCCGAGACGCTTGATCCACTCGATATCGGTCGCATGCGGCAGGTTGTCCTTTACATAGATCACGAAGAACACCAGGGTCGATATGGTGAACAGCGGGCCGACGAAGTTGTGGATGTTCTTGCACGCATAGGCCAGCCAGCCGAACAGCGTGTGGCCGAACACCGGCAGCAGCACGTACTTGCCGAACAGCATCGCGATGCCGGTGATCGCCAGCACCACGAAGCTGATCGCCATCGTCCAGTGGGCGATGCGCTCCACGGAGGTGAAGCGTTCGATCAGGCGGCCGGTTCGGGGATGCTGCAGCTTGATCGGGCCTTTCAGCAGGAACATGCCGGCAATACCCAGGATCGCCACGATCAGCAGCCAGCCGCCGATCTGCGTCAGCGGACCGTTACGGTACTGCCGCCATGCCTCGCCGGCGGTCACGGCCTGCGCCTGTCCGGGGAACTGTGCCTTCGGCTGGATCAGGACGCCGGCTTCCGGGTACGGCAGGCTGGAATAGTTCTCCGTGCCTTCCTTGATGGTGCGCCACACCGGCGCGTTGTTGCCGGGCTGAACGACGGCGCGCTCGGCCTGATTCTGCTTGAGGATGTCGACCGATTCGACATTCGGCGCCGCCGACGCCTGCTGTGCGATGGCCGGTGTCGCCGACATCGTCAGGACCGACAGCCCGATGGCAAGACTGGCAAACCATGTTTTCATGATGTTTCCCTCTGCTCATGCGGCGCAGTCACCTGCCCGTGCGCCGCACGACGCGTTCAGTTGCTTTTGACGTACTCGTTCTGCTGCTGCGAACGGGTGCGAAGCTGGGTTTCCCATGCCGTCTTGTCGCCGGCGGTCCAGCCTTTTTCCATGTAGGCGTTTTTCGTGCCCTGCCATGGCGGGCTGTCGCCCCTGCTGCCCGTCGTTTGCTCTTTCTCGCCGCAGGCGGCCAGGACAATCAGGGATGCGGATGCCAGTAACAGTTTCATCATGATTTTTTCCCTTCCGTACCGTTGGCCGACCCGTTCCCATTCCCATTCGCCGGCCCGTTCGGGGCCTTGCCGTAGGCGGTGCCCCAGCCCCACACTTCGCTGCCCTTGCCGCGTCGCATGACACGGGTGCGGAAGATGTCGGCGATCGCATCGCCGTCGCCGCCCAGGAGCGCCTTGGTCGAGCACATTTCCGCGCAGGCCGGCAGCTTGCCTTCGGCAAGGCGGTTGCGGCCGTATTTCTCGAACTCCGCCTTCGAGCCGTTTTCCTCCGGACCGCCGGCGCAGAAGGTGCACTTGTCCATCTTGCCGCGCAGGCCGAAAGCGCCATTGGACGGGAACTGCGGCGCGCCGAACGGGCAGGCATACGAGCAGTAACCGCAGCCGATGCAGGTGTCCTTGTTGTGCAGTACCACGCCTTCGTCGGTGCGGTAGAAGCAGTCGACCGGGCAGACCGCCGCGCAGGGCGCATCCGAGCAGTGCATGCAAGCCACCGAGATCGATTTCTCCTGGCCGATCACGCCGTCGTTGACGGTCACCACCCGGCGGCGGTTCACGCCCCAGGGCACCTCGTGCTCGTTCTTGCAGGCGGTGACGCAGCCATTGCATTCGATGCAACGCTCCGAGTCGCAAATGAATTTCATCCGTGCCATGTTTGTCTCCTCAGCGTCTTATCGATCAAGCGGTAAAACGCTCGATATTGCAAATCGTGGTCTTGGTTTCCTGCATCATGGTCACCGAGTCGTAGCCGTAGGTCGTGGCGGTATTGACCGCCTCGCCGCGCACCACCGGCGCCGCGCCTTCCGGATAGGAATCGATCATGTCCTTGCCCTGCCACCAGCCGGAGAAGTGGAACGGGATGAACGCGGTATCAGGACCGACGCGCGGGGTCACCAGCGCCTTCACCTTCAGCCGGGCGCCGGTCGGCGTCGACACGATCACAAACTCGCCGTTGCGGATGCCGCGGTCGGCGGCCGCCTTCGGATTGATCTCGACGAAGTTTTCCTGCTGCAGCTCGGCCAGCCACGGATTGGACCGGGTTTCCTCGCCGCCGCCCTCGTACTCGACCAGTCGGCCCGAGGTGAGGATGATCGGGAATTTCTCGGCCAGCTTGGCTTCGACGTTCTTGTCCTGCACCGACTTGAACAAGGTCGGCAGGCGCCAGAAGGCTTTCTTGTCTTCGTGCGTCGGGTACTTGGCGACGAGGTCCGGGCGGGTGTTGTAGAGCGGTTCGCGGTGCAAGGGGATCGGGTCGGGGAAGTTCCACACCACCGCGCGGGCTTTCGCATTGCCGAACGGGTGCACGCCATGCACTTTCAGGCAGACGCGCTGGATGCCTCCGGACAGGTCGGTCTTCCAGTTCTTGCCTTCCGCCGCTTTCTGCTCCGCCTCGGTCAGGTCGCCCCACCAGCCGAGCTTCTTCAGCAACACGTGGTCGAACTCCGGATAGCCGGTGGTGATATCGGCGCCGACGGAATGCGAGCCGTCTTCCGCCAGCAGGTTCACGCCCTCGCGCTCGACGCCGAAGTTGGCGCGGAAGTTGCCGCCGCCGTCCATTAC
>JAESFT010000855.1_pt1 | contig 11248 bp, 8 predicted proteins | sample 9269451 | NCBI WGS metagenome assembly JAESFT01 (sample SAMN14502557, study PRJNA617106) | algae metagenome | isolation source: Scytonema hyalinum WJT4-NPBG1 and co-occurring heterotrophs from well... | place: USA: Mojave Desert, Joshua Tree National Park, California | collected 2006-05-25
AACCCGTTCGATTTCATACAGCAGGTCCGCTCGGAAGCCGCGAAGGTGACCTGGCCGACGCGCAAGGAGACCATGATCACGACCGCCATGGTGTTCGTGATGGTGGTGGTTGCCAGCCTGTTCTTTCTGGTCGTCGATCAGGCGATCGGCTGGGGCGTCCGCTCGGTGATCCTTGGGCTTGGCGGTTAAGGGGCGAATGCAATGACGAAGCGTTGGTACATCGTCCACGCCTATTCGAATTTCGAGAACAAGGTCGCCCAGTCGATCAAGGACCAGGCGGCTCAGCGCGGCCTGGAAGACAAGTTCGACGAGGTCATGGTCCCGACCGAGAAGGTCGTCGAGGTGCGCCGCGGCCGTAAGGTCGACACGGAGCGCAAGTTCTTCCCGGGCTACGTGCTTGTGAAGTGCGACCTGACCGACGAGGTCTACCACCTTATCAAGAACACGCCCAAGGTGACGGGCTTCCTGGGTGCCGACAAGTCCAAGCCGGTTCCGATCCCGGATCGCGAGGCCGAGCGGATCAAGGGCCAGGTGGCCGAGGGTGTCGAACATCCGAAGCCGTCCGTCAGCTTCGAGGTCGGCGAGCAGGTCCGCGTCTCCGACGGTCCGTTCGCCTCGTTCAACGGCGTCGTCGAGGAAGTCGACCACGCCCGGGCCCGCCTCAAGGTGGCGGTTTCCATCTTCGGCCGCGCCACGCCGGTCGAACTCGAATACGGTCAGGTCGAAAAGGTCTGACCGGACAAGGAGTGGCATCTCTCCGGTGGCACTTCTCACGCCCCTGACAGGGGCTTTCATCCGCGGGAGGTCTGCCCGGTCGCCAGCCGGGACCAACAGGCTGCACCGCGATCTGCAACTGCCATTCCGCTCGGTTGGCGCCGGGCGGTTGGTCCATTGGGAGCAGTCCTATGGCAAAGAAAATCTCGGGCTACGTTAAGCTTCAAGTGCCCGCAGGCGCAGCCAACCCGTCGCCGCCGATCGGTCCGGCGCTCGGTCAGCGCGGCCTGAACATCATGGAATTCTGCAAGGCCTTCAACGCGAAGACCTCGCAGATGGAGAAGGGCACCCCGATCCCGGTGATCATCACCGCGTATCAGGACCGTTCCTTCACCTTCGAGATGAAGCAGCCCCCGGTCTCGTACTTCCTCAAGAAGGCCGCGAAGATCGACAAGGGTTCGCAGACCCCCGGCAAGGGCGGCAATGTCGGCCGCGTGACCCGCGACCAGATCCGCGAGATCGCCGAGAAGAAGATGGTCGATCTCAACTGCGACACCGTTGAATCCGCCATGGCCATGATCGAGGGCTCCGCGCGCTCGATGGGCATGGAAGTGGCGTAAGGAGGGCCTGATGGCTGTGAAAGAAGGTAAGCGCATCCGCGCCGCCCGCGAGGGCATCGAGGTCACCAAGCTCTACCCGATCCAGGACGCGGTGAAGCTGATCAAGGAACGCGCCAAGGCGAAGTTCGACGAGACCATCGAGATCTCGATGAACCTCGGCGTCGATCCCCGCCACGCCGACCAGATGGTCCGCGGCGTCTGCAACCTGCCGAACGGCTCCGGCCGGACGGTCCGCGTGGCCGTGTTCGCCCGCGGCGCCAAGGCCGACGAGGCCAAGGCCGCCGGTGCCGACGTGGTGGGCGCCGAGGACCTCTTCGAGGTCGTCAACGGCGGCACGATCGACTTCGATCGCTGCATCGCCACCCCGGACATGATGCCGCTCGTCGGCCGTCTCGGTAAGGTTCTCGGCCCGCGCGGCCTGATGCCGAACCCGAAGGTCGGAACGGTCACCATGGACGTGAAGGGCGCCGTCGAGGCCGCCAAGGGCGGCGCCGTCGAGTTCCGCGTCGAGAAGGCCGGCATCGTCCATGCCGGCATCGGCAAGGCCTCGTTCGACGAGGGCAAGCTCGTGGAGAACATCAAGGCTTTCGCCGATGCCGTCTCCCGGGCGAAGCCCACCGGCGCCAAGGGCACCTACATCCAGCGCGTCGCGATCTCCTCGACGATGGGCCCGGGCGTGAAGGTCGATCCCTCCTCGGTGATCGGCGGCTGATCGGCCCCATTGCCATGAATTTGGAAAAGCCCGGCCTTTGCGCCGGGCTTTTTCTTTTCCAGTCCCCTTTCGGGCGGTCCTGGTGCAAAAAGTTTCGGCGGGATGTCGATCCGACCGATGCCCGTTCGTCGTAGGGACAGGGGAGCCCATACGGCCTCCCTGGAGCACAAGGAGATGAGACGATGCGCGTGATGGTACTGGTGAAGGCCACCGAGGACAGCGAAGCGGGCGTCATGCCCACGGCCGAACTCCTCGAGGCCATGGGCCGGTTCAACGAAGAACTGGTCAAGGCCGGCGTCCTTCTGACTGGGGACGGACTTAAGCCGTCCTCGCAGGGCAAGCGGGTCGCCTTCGACGGCCCGAACCGCACCGTGATCGACGGCCCCTTCGCCGAAACCCGCGAACTCGTCGCCGGATTTTGGGTCTGGGAGGTCAAGGACATGGCCGAGGCGGTCGAGTGGGTGAAGCGTTGTCCGAACCCGATGTTCGGCCCGAGTGAAATCGAGATCCGTCCGTTTTACGAGATGGCGGATTTCGGCGATGTCGTGACCCCGGAAATCGCCGAGCGGGACAAGCAGCTCCGTGCGAAGATCCCAGGACTTTGAGCCCGTCCATTGCCTGACCAGGAATCCGACGACCTCTTGCGTAAGACCATGATGGCCGTCGAAACTCACCAGACGATCGAGGCGATCTTCCGGATCGAGCGGGCGAGACTCATTGCCGGTCTCGCCCGGATGGTGCGCGACGTGGGTCTGGCCGAAGAGCTGGCACAGGACGCCTTCGTCGTCGCTCTGTCCGAGTGGACGAAGACGGGAGTGCCGACCAATCCCGGCGCCTGGCTGACCGCCGCGGCCAAGCGCCGGGCCATCGACCTCCTGCGACGGGACCGAATGCTCGCGCGCAAGCATGCCGAGATCGGCCGCGACCTTTCGGAGGAGGACGAGGCGGGCATCGCGGCGATCGAGGCTGCCATGGACGACGATGTGGGCGACGAACTCCTGAGCCTGATCTTCATCGCCTGTCACCCGGTCCTGTCCCGGGAGGCGCGGGTCGCGCTGACCCTGCGTCTGATCGGCGGGCTGACGACTGACGAGATCGCCCGCGCCTACCTCTCCAGCGAAGCTGCCGTCGCCCAACGGATCGTCCGCGCCAAGAAGACCCTCGCCAAGGCCGGCCTGTCCTTCGAGGTGCCGCGCGGTGAGGAACGGCGGAAGCGCCTCGTTTCGGTATTGGAGGTCATCTATCTGATCTTCAACGAGGGGTACTCGGCAACCGCGGGCGAGGATCTCGTCCGTCCGGCCCTGTGCGCCGAGGCTCAGCGGCTGGGACGCATCCTTGCCGGTCTGGCGCCCGAGGAGCCCGAGGTCTTCGGCCTCCTCGCCCTCATGGAAATCCAGGCCTCCCGCCTGGCAGCCCGCGTCGGGCCGCAGGGGGACGCGATTCCCCTGACCCAGCAGAATCGGGCCCTGTGGGACCGCCTTCTGATCCGGCGGGGTCTCGCCGCACTCGAGCGCGCCGAGGCTTTGGGCGGGGCTGCCGGACCCTATGCCCTTCAGGCCGCGCTTGCCGCCTGCCACGCCCGGGCTCGCAGCGCGGAGGAGACGGACTGGCCGAGGATCGCCGCACTCTACGACGTCCTTCGCTCGGTCATGCCCTCGCCGGTGGTCGACCTCAACCGGGCGGTGGCGCACAGCATGGCGTTCGGTCCGGAAGCCGGTCTGGCGCTCCTGGACGCCATCGACGAGACTGCCCTGCGCGATTATGCGCCGCTGCCGGCGGCAAGGGGCGATTTCCTGTTCCGGGCGGGCCGGCGGGCCGAAGCCAAGGTCCATTTCGAGCGGGCGGCCGGGCTGAGCCGCAACGGGCGCGAAAGGGCCTTCCTTCTCGGCCGAGCCGGGGCTTGCGCGACCGAGGGCGCTACACCATATCGCGAATAAGCGGTCCGAGCCCGGCAAAAGCCGGCAAAAAGCCTCTTGGCAAATGCTTCAAAAAGGCTTAATAGAACGCGTTGAGTTTCCAACATATGCCGAGGCTCCGCTTTTGCGCGTGCCTCTGGCTGCCAATCCGTCCCGGAGACGGGACGGTGACAAGCCGGCGAGCCAAAGGGCGACCTTTGGCGCGTTCCGGCTATGTCCTGTCCGAGACTGCAGGTGCCGGCTTGCCGGTTTAATTCGAAAGGGCCTGCATAGACGGGGAAGCCGAGTTTAACACCTGTTCAACGCAGGTGACGAGAGTCGGTTCGAACCATCTCACCCGGTGCGCCGCCAGGCGTCATTTGGGGGACAGGGCTTGCGAGAGCGTCGTTCAAGATGCCTCGGATGCAAGTCCGGGCCTTGAGCGGCAAATGCAACCGGCGGATATTCCCGCCAACCGGAGAGAGCCCAGTGGAAAGAGCAGCAAAGCGCGAGCTCGTCTCGACTCTCAACGACGTGTTTAGCACCACGAGCGTTGTCGTCGTCGCCCACTATGCGGGCCTCACGGTCGCCGACATGCAGAAGCTGCGTACGCAGATGAAGCAGGCCGGCGCCACCGTGAAGGTCGCAAAAAACAGCCTCGCCAAAATCGCTCTCGAAGGCAAGGACGTCGCGTCCATCTCGGGCCTCATGAAAGGTCCGACCCTGATCGCTTATTCAAACGATCCGGTCGCGGCGCCCAAGGTCGCTGTTGATTTCGCCAAGGCTAACGAGAAGCTCGTGATCCTCGGCGGCGCAATGGGTACGACCGCCCTGAACGTGGACGGAGTGAAGGCGCTTGCCACTCTGCCGTCCCTCGACGAACTGCGCGGCAAGCTGGTCGGCCTCATCCAGGCTCCGGCTACGAAGATCGCTCAGCTCAGCACTGCGCCGGCGGCCAAGCTCGCCCGCGTATTCGGGGCCTATGCCAAGACAGGCGAAGCGGCGTGAGGCCGTAACCTCAACCATCAAACCGTTCGAACTGAACTTAAGGAACTAAGAAATGGCTGATCTTGCCAAGCTCGTTGACGATCTTTCGTCGCTGACCGTTCTCGAGGCCGCTGAGCTCTCGAAGATGCTCGAAGAGAAGTGGGGCGTTTCCGCTGCTGCGGCTGTTGCCGTCGCGGCTGCTCCCGGCGCCGCTGCTGGTGCTGCTCCTGCTGAAGAGCAGACCGAGTTCACGGTCGTTCTGGCTGCTGCCGGCGACAAGAAGATCGAGGTCATCAAGGAAGTCCGTGGCATCACGGGCCTGGGCCTGAAGGAAGCTAAGGACCTCGTCGAGGGCGCGCCGAAGACCGTCAAGGAAGGCGCTTCCAAGGATGAAGCCGAGAAGATCAAGGCGACCCTCGAGAAGGTCGGCGCCAAGGTCGAGCTTAAGTAATTTTGCGGCCCTCCAGGGTCGCAGGGTTACCCCCGAGAAATCGGGGCTCAAAAACACACGGTCCCAGGCAATTTTGCTTGGGGCCGTTGTGTCGTCAAAGAGGCCGGGCTTCTTTGGCGACGTTTTGGAAGGGCTCGCGACGAGCCCGGATTGGTTCGAAATCCGGCGCATTTCGCCGGGCGGCTAATCGAGGAGCCTGACCCACCGGGGTTCTCGATTAGCCGTGTATGAGGAACGAGGTCCAGATGGCCAACACACTGATCGGCCGGAAGCGCATTCGCAAGTTCTTCGGGAAAATCAAGGAAGTGGCGGAGATGCCGAACCTGATCGAGGTTCAGAAGGCATCCTACGACCAGTTCCTGATGGTCGAAGAGCCAAAGGGTGGCCGGCCGGAAGAGGGCTTGCAAGCCGTCTTCAAATCGGTTTTCCCGATTTCGGACTTTTCGAATACTGCCCTGCTCGAATTCGTGAAATACACGTTCGAGCCGCCGAAGTACGACGTGGACGAGTGCCGCCAGCGGGGCATGACCTTCGCGGCGCCGCTCAAGGTCACCTTGCGCCTCATCGTGTTCGATGTGGACCCGGATACCGGTGCCCGCTCGGTGAAGGACATCAAGGAGCAGGACGTCTACATGGGCGACATGCCGCTCATGACCGACAACGGCACCTTCATCGTGAACGGCACCGAGCGCGTCATCGTCTCCCAGATGCACCGCTCCCCGGGCGTGTTCTTCGACCACGACAAGGGCAAGACCCACTCCTCGGGCAAGCTGCTGTTCGCCGCGCGCATCATCCCGTATCGCGGGTCCTGGCTCGACATCGAGTTCGACGCCAAGGACATCGTCTACGCGCGCATCGACCGCAAGCGTAAGATCCCGGCCACGTCGCTGCTCTACGCCCTGGGTCTCGACGGAGAGGAGATCCTCAACACCTTCTACAACCACATCATCTACAAGCGCGACGGCGATGCCTGGTCCGTGCCGTTCGATGCGGAGCGCATGAAGGGCTTCAAGGCCTCCGTGGACCTGGTCGACGCCAAGTCCGGCGAGGTCGTGCTCGAGGCCGGCAAGAAGCTGACGGCGCGCGCCGCCCGCCAGCTCGCCGAGAAGGGCCTCAAGAACCTGCGCGCCACGGACGAGGACCTCTACGGCCAGTACATCGCGGAAGACCTCGTGAACCCCTCCACCGGCGAGATCTATGCCGAGGCGGGCGACGAGATCACCGAGAAGCTGCTGAAGGGTCTGGAAGATGCCGGGTTCACCGAGATCCCGGTGCTCGACATCGACCATGTGACCGTCGGTCCGTACATCCGCAACACCCTCGCGATCGACAAGGCCTCCTCCCGCGAGGATGCCCTGTTCGACATCTACCGCGTCATGCGTCCGGGCGAGCCGCCGATCCTCGAGACCGCGGAGGCGATGTTCAACTCGCTCTTCTTCGATCCCGAGCGCTATGACCTCTCGGCGGTCGGCCGCGTGAAGATGAACATGCGTCTCGACCTCGACGCCGAAGACACCGTGCGCACCCTGCGCCGCGAGGATATCCTTGCGGTCACGAAGGCGCTCGTGGACCTGCGCGACGGCAAGGGCGAGATCGACGACATCGACCACCTCGGCAACCGCCGCGTGCGTTCGGTCGGCGAGCTCATGGAGAACCAGTACCGTCTGGGCCTCCTGCGCATGGAGCGCGCGATCAAGGAGCGCATGTCGTCGGTCGACATCGACACCGTCATGCCGCAGGACCTCATCAACGCAAAGCCTGCGGCTGCAGCGGTGCGCGAGTTCTTCGGCTCCTCGCAGCTCTCGCAGTTCATGGACCAGACGAACCCGCTCTCGGAAGTCACGCACAAGCGTCGCCTCTCGGCCCTCGGCCCGGGCGGTCTGACCCGCGAGCGCGCCGGCTTCGAAGTGCGCGACGTGCACCCGACGCATTACGGCCGCATCTGCCCGATCGAGACGCCGGAAGGCCCGAACATCGGTCTGATCAACTCGCTCGCGACCTTCGCCCGCGTCAACAAGTACGGCTTCATCGAGACGCCGTTCCGCCGCGTGCGCGACAGCCGCGTCACGGACGAGGTGATTTACCTCTCCGCCATGGAAGAGGCGAAGTACAACATCGCCCAGGCCAACTCGCCACTCGACGGCCAGGGAACCCTGACGGAAGAGCTCGTGATCTGCCGTCGCGCCGGTGAAAACATCGTCGTGGCTCCCGACCGCGTGGATCTGATGGAAGTGTCGCCCAAGCAGCTCGTGTCGGTTGCGGCCGCGCTCATCCCGTTCCTCGAGAACGACGACGCGAACCGCGCTCTCATGGGCTCGAACATGCAGCGCCAGGCCGTTCCTCTGGTCCAGGCGGACGCTCCGTTCGTCGGCACGGGCATGGAAGCGGTCGTGGCCCGGGATTCGGGTGCCGCCATCGCGGCCCGCCGCACCGGCGTGGTCGACCAGGTGGATGCGACCCGTATCGTGATCCGCGCCACGGAGAACACGGATCCGACCCGTCCGGGCGTCGACATCTACCGCCTTCAGAAGTTCCAGCGCTCCAACCAGTCGACCTGCATCACGCAGAAGCCGCTGGTGCGCGCCGGCGACCTCGTGCGCAAGGGCGACATCATCGCCGACGGTCCTTCGACCGAATACGGCGAGCTGGCGCTCGGCCGGAACGTGCTCGTCGCGTTCATGCCGTGGAACGGCTACAACTTCGAAGACTCGATCCTGCTCTCCGAGCGGATCGTGAAGGAAGACGTCTTCACCTCGATCCATATCGAGGAGTTCGAAGTGATGGCCCGCGACACGAAGCTGGGACCCGAGGAAATCACCCGCGATATTCCGAACGTTTCGGAAGAGGCGCTGAAGAACCTCGACGAGGCCGGCATCGTCTATATCGGCGCCGAGGTCCATGCGGGCGACATCCTCGTCGGCAAGATCACGCCGAAGGGCGAGAGCCCGATGACGCCGGAAGAGAAGCTTCTGCGCGCCATCTTCGGCGAGAAGGCGTCCGACGTTCGCGACACGTCGCTGCGCGTGCCCCCGGGCGTGACCGGCACCATCGTCGAAGTCCGCGTCTTCAACCGGCACGGCGTCGACAAGGACGAGCGCGCCCAGGCCATCGAGCGCGAGGAGATCGAGCGTCTCGCGAAGGACCGCGACGACGAGCAGGCGATCCTCGACCGCAACACCTATGCGCGCCTGGCCGAGATCCTCTCGGGTCGGAGTGCCGTTGCGGGCCCGAAGGGCTTCAAGAAGGACACGAAGATCACCCGCGAGCTCCTCAACGAGCACCCGCGGTCGCAGTGGTGGCAGTTCGCGGTCGAAGACGATGCTCTGATGACCGAGATCGAGGCCATGCAGAAGCAGTACGACGAGTCGAAGAAGCGCCTCGAGCAGCGCTTCCTCGACAAGGTCGAGAAGCTGCAGCGCGGCGACGAGCTGCCTCCCGGCGTCATGAAGATGGTCAAGGTCTTCGTGGCCGTGAAGCGCAAGATCCAGCCGGGCGACAAAATGGCCGGCCGTCACGGCAACAAGGGTGTCGTGTCGCGCATCGTCCCGATCGAGGACATGCCGTTCCTTGAGGACGGCACCCACGCAGACATCGTGCTCAACCCGCTCGGCGTGCCGAGCCGCATGAACGTGGGTCAGATCCTCGAGACGCACCTCGGCTGGGCTGCTGCCGGTCTCGGCAAGCAGGTCGCGCAAGCGGTCGATGCCTACATGAGGTCGGGCAAGTCCAACGCACTGCGCGAGCAGCTCGTGTCGATCTACGGCAACCTGCCGGAAATCGAGCAGGCCTCGGACGAGGAGCTGGTCGAGCTCGGCAACAAGCTGCGTCGCGGCGTTCCGTTCGCCACGCCCGTCTTCGACGGCGCGAAGGAGGCGGATATCGAGGCCATGCTTGAAAAGGCCGGTCTGAACCCGTCGGGTCAGGTGACGCTCTACGACGGCCGCACGGGCGAGCCGTTCGACCGCAAGGTGACAGTGGGCTACATCTACATGCTGAAGCTCCACCACCTCGTGGACGACAAGATCCACGCCCGCTCCATCGGCCCCTACAGCCTCGTCACCCAGCAGCCGCTGGGCGGCAAGGCCCAGTTCGGCGGCCAGCGCTTCGGCGAAATGGAGGTCTGGGCTCTGGAGGCTTACGGCGCCGCCTACACGCTGCAGGAAATGCTCACGGTCAAGTCGGACGACGTGGCCGGCCGTACGAAGGTCTACGAGGCCATCGTCCGCGGCGACGATACCTTCGAGTCGGGCATTCCGGAGAGCTTCAACGTGCTCGTGAAGGAAATGCGCTCGCTCGGCCTGAATGTAGAGCTGACCAACTCCAAGCGCGCAGCCAACGAGGCGGAGCAGCTGCCTCCGTCCGAGGCTGCCGAGTAAGCGCCCCAGGCGCTCCAAGTTTGACGTTCGGCCGCGGCTTTCCTGCCGCGGCCCCATGCAATTGCCGGTGAGGGTGCTTATATCAGCGCCCTTCAGCCCAGGAGACGGCGATGAATCAAGAGGTCATGAATCTCTTCAACCAGACGGCCCAGCCGCAGAGCTTCGATCAGATCAAGATCTCGATCGCGAGCCCTGAGAAGATTCTGTCCTGGTCCTACGGCGAGATCAAGAAGCCGGAGACCATCAACTACCGTACGTTCAAGCCCGAGCGCGACGGCTTGTTCTGCGCGCGCATCTTCGGTCCCATCAAGGACTACGAGTGCTTGTGCGGCAAGTACAAGCGCATGAAGTACAAGGGCGTGATCTGCGAGAAGTGCGGCGTCGAGGTGACGCTGGCCCGCGTCCGTCGCGACCGCATGGGCCACATCGAGCTCGCCGCGCCCGTCGCTCACATCTGGTTCCTGAAGTCCCTGCCGAGCCGCATCGGTCTGCTGCTCGACATGACCCTGAAGGATCTGGAGCGCATCCTCTATTTCGAATCCTACATCGTCGTCGATGCGGGCCTGACGCCTCTCAAGGACCGTCAGCTCCTCACCGAGGAGGAGTACATCCGCGCTCAGGACGAGTATGGTGAAGATTCCTTCACGGCCATGATCGGCGCGGAGGCGATCCGCCGGATCCTGCAGGAGCTCGACCTCGAGAAGACCGCGCAGGAGATCCGCGAGGAAATCGCGGTCACCACGTCCGAGCTGAAGCCCAAGAAGCTCATGAAGCGCCTCAAGATCATCGAGGCGTTCGTCCAGTCGGGCAACAAGCCGGAATGGATGATCATGACGGTCGTTCCGGTGATCCCGCCGGACCTGCGTCCGCTCGTGCCGCTCGACGGCGGCCGCTTCGCGACGTCGGACCTGAACGACCTCTACCGCCGCGTCATCAACCGCAACAACCGTCTGAAGCGCCTGATGGAGCTGCGTGCGCCGGACATCATCGTCCGCAACGAGAAGCGCATGCTCCAGGAGGCGGTCGACGCCCTGTTCGACAACGGCCGCCGCGGCCGCGTCATCACCGGCGCCAACAAGCGTCCGCTGAAGTCGCTCGCCGACATGCTGAAGGGCAAGCAGGGCCGCTTCCGCCAGAACCTGCTCGGCAAGCGCGTCGACTACTCGGGCCGTTCGGTCATCGTGGTCGGTCCGGAGCTGAAGCTGCACCAGTGCGGCCTGCCGAAGAAGATGGCACTCGAGCTGTTCAAGCCGTTCATCTACGCCAAGCTCGACGCGCGCGGCCTGTCCGCCACCGTCAAGCAGGCGAAGAAGCTCGTCGAGAAGGAGAAGCCGGAGGTCTGGGATATCCTGGACGAGGTCATCCGCGAGCATCCGGTGCTCCTGAACCGCGCTCCGACGCTCCACCGCCTCGGCATCCAAGCCTTCGAGCCCACCCTCATCGAGGGCAAGGCGATCCAGCTGCACCCGCTCGTCTGCGCCGCCTTCAACGCG
>JAESFT010000856.1_pt1 | contig 11223 bp, 14 predicted proteins | sample 9269451 | NCBI WGS metagenome assembly JAESFT01 (sample SAMN14502557, study PRJNA617106) | algae metagenome | isolation source: Scytonema hyalinum WJT4-NPBG1 and co-occurring heterotrophs from well... | place: USA: Mojave Desert, Joshua Tree National Park, California | collected 2006-05-25
TGCCGATGCTGCCTGTGACCTGCTCGGTCCCGTGAGCCGCCTGCTGCACGCTGCGGGCGATCTCGCCCGTCGCCGCCCCTTGCTCCTCCATGGCGGCCGCAATCGACACCGAGATGCTGCTCATCTCGGGAAGCCGAGTTCGTGACCTTTACCAAGCGCCAGCTGAGGGAGGCGGTTCGGACCGCACGCAAGCCGACCTGCCATTAGCTGTCACGCACGACGCTGACACCCGGGTCATTCGGGCAGGACGGCAATCCTAATTAACATAGTTGAATTGGTGTTTGCCTGACTTAGCTCCGTCCACCGGAGCGAGCGGAAGCCAGAGCCGGAGTCAGAGCGTGTCAGAGTTCGTCGTCACGAAGGTGGGCCCGTTCTGGGCAGTCCTGAACGGTCGGCTAATGTTCAGCCAGCACCAGAGCCAGCCGGGGCGGTCGCGGCTGCGGTCGGAACCGCGAGCCGAGCGGCCAAAGCGGATGGGCCTAAACGAGTAATCCTGGAAGAGACGGACGGCCGGCGCGAGGTGATCTGGGACTCTGAGGAGCACCCCGACACCCGGCACGAGAGTTAGATAGCAAGGGTCGTCTCCCGACCGGAACTGTTGCCCAGCGCCGCCGGTTTCATCAGCGTGAGGGCGGGTCTGCCCCCGCCTGAGGCCACGGAAAGCGGCCTGGCACGCCTCCTCACTAGCCAGGCCGCTTTCCGGCACCGTAGTTCCACAATAGTCACCTCGTACCCCTGCGCTATCTACGCGCCGCGCCCGAGGGCTCGGCAACGCACACGATGTCCTAAGCGCCGGGCGGCCTGAGTACTCCAGCGGGGGGTCAGGCCGCGTCCTTCAAGCTTGCTCTGGCGGAACGCACGGTCGTGACTAGACTGTTCCGGTTCTGAATCTCACCAGCCAGTCTGACCAGTCCCCCAACGCGGGCGCCTGCCGCATGATCTGCTTAACGGCCTTCGATCATCTGACGAATCTTGGCTGCGAGCGCATCGATGGCGAACGGCTTGGTGACCATCTGCATCCCGGGCTCCAAGAAGCCGTTCGCGAGAGTCGCATTCTCTGCGAAGCCCGTGATGAACATTACCTGCAGGTCGGGCCGCCGCTCCCGCGCTTGGTCGGCGAGCTGCCGACCGTTCATGCCGCCGGGCAGGCCCACATCGGTCACTAACAGGTCGACGCGCTCAGTCGAGTTCAGGATCTTCATGCCCGCCGGACCGTCCTCCGCCTCCAGCGCGTGGTAGCCGAGGTCCTGTAACACCTCGACAATGAGGTCGCGGATCACTGGCTCGTCCTCAACCACGAGCACCGTCTCGCCCGCTTCCGCGCGAGGCGCTTCGATCCTGGGCGTGGGCATGCCCTGTTTCTCAGCTTCTCACCTATGCCGCTGCAAGTAGAGCTTCCGTCGAGCTCACGGCCTGGGAACGGCGCTCGAGTGGCAGATGCACGTCACGGACGAGGCCAGGACGACGGTTCTGAAGAGGGTTCCAGGTTCAGGAGCGGCCAAGTCGAGGGATGGGGGGGTGTTCCCCGTTCCAGGAGTATCGGCCAACCACCAACATAGGTTAAAGACAGGCACCTTTCCCCTGGCTCTACCGGCGGGGTCGTCCGTCAGGGAGCCGCGGCCACACGGGCCGGTGAAGCCTCGCGCTCCGGCCGGCACAGCACGGGAGCGCCCTTTGGCAGCCTCTTCCTCTCACGATATTGCGCCGCTGATCGCCAAGCTTGAGAGCACTGTCGCACTCACCGAACGGGAGCGGCAGGCCGTTGAGAGCTTGCCGATGCAGGTTCAAGCCCTCAAGTCGAACCAGGATATTGTACGGGTGGGTGACCGGCCATCGCACTGCTTTGTTCTGCTCGACGGTTATACGGCCACCTACAAGGTGACGGGCGACGGCAAGCGCCAGATCCACGCGTTCCACGTTCCCGGCGACATTCCCGACCTGCAGAGCCTGCATCTCAAGGTGCTCGACAACAGCATCGTAACGCTCACCCGCTGCCGGGTCGGGTTCATCTCCCATGAGCATCTACGCAACCTGTGCCGGCGTGAGCCTCGCATCATGGAGGCGCTCTGGCGCCAGACCCTGATTGATGGGGCGGTCTACCGGGAGTGGATGACCAATGTCGGCCAGCGCGCGGCCAGCAACCGATTGGCCCACCTCTTCTGCGAGTGGATGCTGCGCATGCGGGCGGTGGGGCTTGCAGAGGGCAACGCTTGCGACCTGCCCATGACGCAAGCCGAGCTGGCGGATGCGATGGGGGTCACCACCGTGCACGTCAATCGGGTGCTGCAGGAGATCCGGGGCAAGGGTCTCATCACCCTGCAGGGCAGCCGCCTTGAGATCCTGGATTGGGACGAGCTGCAAAGGGTGGGCGACTTTGACCCCCTGTACCTCCACCAGGACCCGGCTGAGGTGGCCGAATGAAACTCACCCACCAGCTCACCTCGCGCCTGGGGCGTGGTACTTGAGCGCCGGATGAGGGAGGGTGGCTCTAGCGCTGAATGAGAATGTAGCGACGCCTCACTCCCGGCTCCTGGAGCAGGCGCAGCGTCACAGGCGTCGGCCGCATGCGAAAGGTAAGCACGTAAGGCACTGTGGCGTCGAGCACGCGCTCGCTCTCAAAGCGACCAGCTACAAGGGCATTGTTCATGCACGGCCCCACCGCCACGAAGAAGTGCTGGCCCAGAACGCTCTCCCGAGACAGGCCGGCGAGCCGCGACTCTGTTGCGTTGTAGACCTCGACCTCGCCCGCATGGTTCAGGCCAACGACCCCGAACAACAGCGTGTCGAGCATCCCAGCTGGGGCTGCCTCCAGGGCTGCAAGCGTAATCTCACCATACGAGAGCGTGCCAGCAGAACCGTCCATAAACACCCCTATCCGGCCCGGCGCTGGTCGGCTTTGAGGTCAGCCTCATAGGCCTGCAGATCAAGAGCAAGGCTCAAGATGGCCGATCCCTTCAGCCGCGTGGGATCGATCTGGCTGCCGATCCCGTGTCGCAGGTAGATCTCTTGCTTCTCCGGTGTGCGCATGGACCCGCCCATCGTCCAGGCCGGGAACTGCCGCGCGCGGATCTCGCCCGTTTGCACCAGCACCACACCCCCGTGCCGCGGATCGGCCTGGATGCGCTTGTAGGTCGAGAAGATCACCTCGCGGCTACCCTCCAGGATCTGCAAGAACCAGGTCTTGTCGAAGATGAGGTAGCCCGTGATCCCGTCGCGGCTGTTGTTCTTCTGCGATACGCTGATGATCTCGCGTAGGTGCTGCAAGAGCGCGCGGTCATCACCCTGAACTGTATTGCGGCTGTAGTAGACCAGCTGATGCAAGGCCATCGTCTGTTCCCTCGTGTTCGCCCTGGCTTAGCGGACGAGAGGTGAAGGGCCGGTTGAGGAGAAGGTTTAACAGTCAGTAACTCAGCACGTGTCGGCGACAAGACGAACCCCGGTTGCCTCCGGGATGATGTACGGGCTAAAGCCCTCAAAGTCGATAATCCCGGCGCTGTGCTCTATTCTGAAGAAAGGGTACACAGGACCGGATCCGAGGCGAGGCACGACAGATGAGCCAATGGCTTAGGCCGTTGGCAGAAGGTCGCTGGAGGCCACTGAGCAGCAGAAGAGCTTGACGGGGCTGATACACGGCCACCGTTTGTGCTCGGAGTGCTGCGCAGCTTGGCTGGGAACCGAGTCCTTCGTCGCTCGTTGCCTCCGCGGTTTTGCTAGGTGAAGCGACGAGCGACGGAGCGGGGTTGCCCACACCGTGTGTGCTGCTGTTTCAGAACGATTCGAACGAGACGGAGATCATCAAGTCCGCTCTGACCCGGAGCGGGTTCGATGTCGCCGGGCCGTTCAGCGGTGTGCAGGCTGTGAATGAGTACATCGCAGCGGATCAGCCTGACCTTGCGATCCTCGATACTGCGTCGGCAGATGGGGCCGCCTTCCGAGTTGCGCGCGAACTTCAGGCCCGCGGCATCCCTTTCGTCTTCTACAGCGAGGGGGAAGACATCGAGAGTGTCTCGCCCGAGTTCCGCGAGTCGGCCTTTCTCGAGAGGCCGGTCGCTCCAACCCTGCTGACCCGAGTAGTGGGCCGGATCATCGACCAGCCGACTACGAAGCCCCGAGACGCCGGACGAGGCAGAGGCTAGGCTCGGCTGTGCGAAACTCGCACGCAGGGCAACAACTTGAACAGTTGATGCTGAAGGCGTTGTTGAAGGTGAAGGCTGCAGCAGAGACGCGACCGCGTGGATCTCTCCGAGTGCTAGTCAAAGGGGAACCGATGGAGGTCGCCGGTACCCTGAGTAGAGAAAGCAACGCGCTGCGCCGCAGCGAGCTCGCATCCTGGAGCACCTGAGCGGATGCCTAGAACCGGACCTCGAGCTTGCCTTTGAGAGCATGGTCTTGCGCGCGCGAGCCCATCTGCCCCCCGTAGGATACTCCGAGTGTCACGGCGTCGCTTGCCTGCCAATCAAGGCCCGCCTCGATGGCGAGCGCGCTCCGATCCACAGGCACACCTGCTACCTGGAACGGGCTCTCAGGGGCGCTCTGGAACGCTTGCACCGCCTCAGGCGACAGCTCGCCGAACGCTTGGCGCCAGCCCACCATCCCGCGCGCTACGAGCGGAACATCCGCCATAAGCCGCGCGTCACCCCGCACGCCCAGCGTCGAGAAGCCAAGGTCATAGGTGAGGCTGCCGGCCATCAAGGCAGCCTCGCCCCCGCTCTCCCGAAAGGCCTCGGTGTGAACGCGAAGAGCAGCGGCTGAGACGAACGGCTCAACGGTGACGGCGCCAAGGCGCACCTTGTACCCGAGCTCACCGAAAGCCTGGAACGTATGTCCGTCGTAACCTGCCGTGTTGGCGTCGGAGAACAGGCCCGCCACGACCCTGCGCCGTGTTTCCGTCGTGTTGTGCGCAGCAGCAGCACCAGTGCGCAGAGTGAGATCACCAAAGGCCACACTGCCGTAGGCGGCGCCAAACACGCTTTTAACCTCTCCTGAGCTGAGGCGGTCTGAAACATCAAGGTGGCTTTCCGTATAGCCACCCGCCACACCCGCACGCCAGGTGCCGCCGATGTTTGTATCTGCACCCAGCACGAACCCACCCGTGGTGCGCTTCACGGCAGCTGCGTTCCCGTTGCTGTCCGTCTCGCCCCATGAGCCAAAGCCCTGTCCCCAGAATGCATCGGATTTGGCGGATCTCACCGGGATCGCGACTGGGGCAGGCTGTCGGCCGGGCATATCCGCGGCATAAGCGCCCGCAACCGCCATGCCGGCGAGCATGGGAAGCGTCTGCCGGGCTCCTCTCAGGCGGTACAGGATCGCGTCTTGGACAAGCCGTGTCTCGGTGAGCGCGGTCGAGGCTGAACTGGCGTGTACCTCGCCCGAGAGGAGGTTCAGGGCACCGCGCACCTCTTCCTCGGTCATCTGGCTCAGGGCTTCGTAGATGGGGTGCCCGAACGTGACGCTTTGATCGAGAGCGCCGGCGACGCCTGTCTGGTTGCGCGTTGCGGCAAGAGGCGTGAGCCCGACGGGTCCAAACAAGGCAGCGCTCAGCGTGACCGAGCTTGACAGGATCACCGGATCCAGTGGGTCCCAGGTTGCGGTTGGGAATGCGATGGGAATGTACTGGAAGGTATACGTGCCCGGGCGTAGGCCCGTGAAGGTCACGCCCTGCCAAGCAACACTCGCCGAACCTGGGTTTGTCCCAATCAGCGTGGTCCCGTTCGAGTAGAAGTTGTTCGTTCCATCAACGAGGCCGCCAGGCTTCGTGGTGGTTACCACCGTGAACGTCACGGTGCTGGAGTAGGTAACGTCAACGCCATTGAGCGAGAACGAGCCCTCGGTGAAGTTCGTGCCAGCATGATAGGTGCCGTACCAGAAGGTGACATTCCCACCTCCAGCACTCTCATAGCCGATGGAGTTGGTGTGGGCGTTCGCTGACCCAAGCCCCAGAACGCCGACGGACGCCAAGGCGGCAACAGCAAGGTGGGAACGGGATTGCATCAATACTCCGGCAGAATCAGCAAAGCTTCAGGCTAATCAGCGGGTGCCGGGCGTGCCGTTATGGCAGTCAATCAGGTGATATCTGACGCTGTTCGAGTGTGTGCTACTCGCAACACCGAGCTGTGGACGGCTCGCCTGGCATCAGTTCTAGTTGGCGTTCGGCTGCGCAAAGAAAAAGCTCGCCGCGCCGCCGGGCGGGCTGAAGAGTTTGCTTGCGTATGCCACGTGGTTTCGGGCTGCCAGGCAGCTACGTCGCGAGTTGGCTCCTGCACACCTGGTGCTTGCTTTACTCGATTGAGGGCGCGCGAGGCCGGGGCTCAATTGGGACGTGCTGTCCCGTTCTCGGATCAAGAAGCGTCATGTTGCCCCCGCCTGAGTCGCAGCCAAGATTGCTGACCTGACCCAGCGTAAGGCAACGCGGTTAAGGTCTGATTAACCGACGCGGCGCAGGGTGCCTCTCGCCGCAGAAGCCGGCCAACCTCAATGCATAGCGCATCCGCCGGCTCCTCATGCCGGCGGGTGTCGTGGCCTGCCCTCCCCGCCATCCGGGAACCGAACCGGCGCGCGCTCTTCCACAGACGAAGCATTCACATTGTGGGAGGGGCCGCCCTGCACCTGCAGGCCACCTGAGCGGCATCATGAGCCCGCTCGCCCAGAAACGTGAGCCGTCCTTGCGGACGTGCCAGCGGTCGTCCTCGGCCTGTCCCTGTTTGCAGGCACTAGCCATCTGGTCGCAGGCACGCCCGCGGCCCGGTCCTCGGACGTAAAGATCGTCCTCACGTCCTGGCCAATCGCCTCGGCCTCTCTCCAGCCGAACAGGCGCCGGGCCCCCTCGTTCCAGCTGGTGATGCAGCCGTTCATGTCCGTGGTCAGGATGGCGTAGCCGGTGGCGCTTTCCAGGACGAGGTCCTCACGCTCCTCCGCACTCTCCCGAGCGTGGCAGCGTCAAGCTCGACATCGATGCGCTGGAGCTCGGTCCGGTGCTCCCGGTCGGCAGTCGCTCGCCAGGCACGCAGCTGGGCGATCTCAGCTGTCAGTTTAGCGTTCTCGCGACGGAAATGCTCGATTTCTGTATCCTGGTCCGTTGCCCTACTTTGCATCCGTCCGTGTCGCTTTCAGATCAGTTTCTTGGTCAGGTTCGGTCGAGTAATCGCGGAGCTGGTCGAGGCTCAAATACCTTGTCACCCGGCCTTGAGCCACCCCGAACGGTATGCAAGCCTCATCCGGAACCAAAGGGGTCGCCGAGGTTCGGGCGCTGGGACCTTAACGCTGACGCTGTGTCCCAGGTGTCCCCTGCTCAATCCTACGTAGCATTCGCGAATGCTCGGTGTTTTCAGCACTGCGCATTCCCAATGCTCTCCGACGCCTTCCCAAATTGCCAAGCTTTTGGGCTTAGGGCATCGTTCCAAAACTCGCAGCTCAGCCAGCAAGCTTCAAGCGACCGCATGACGGAGAGGAGAAAGTGGAGCACGCCCGTGCGGCCTCTGACGGTCGCTCGAGCGCGGGAGATCCCTGCGTCATCTGATCAGGCAGGACGGGCTGCGTCCCTTCAGGTCCGGTCTGCTTACGATGACCTCATCGCGCAGTACCTCGACACCCACGATGCGTTCGAGCGTGTTTCGGACCGGCCCGCGTGGGTTCTGAAAGTGAAGCGCCATCCAGCTGTGGGCGGGTGAGTCATGCCCGTTCTCTGGATCCGAACTGGTAACACGGGTCCGGGCCACGTCCGACGACCGGCATATCTGCCAGCGGCGTGGCGGTGAAGCCGGCCAACCTCCAGGGTCGTGGTCGTGATCGGCCGTACGCTGCTCGTTCTGAGGACCTCGTCAGATACCGGCTTCGCAAGCACCTTCAGCGCCGGTCCGGCCTGTCCTCAAGCGTTTAGGGGATCTTGGCATACAATGGCTTGTCGTTCTGCGCCGTTTGCCGCTTCATGCAGCAAAGGATGCCAAGGTTCTTCTACCATCTGTACAGCGATACCGGCGTCTCTCGGGACGCCGTGGGCATCGTCTTTCCAGACGAGGACGGCGCCATCCTGGAGGCGGTCCGGGCCGCTCGCCACCTCCTGCGCTCACCCACAGAGGCCGGGACAAGCTGGACGGGGTGGCGCCTTGAGGTCGCTGATGAGAATGGAAGGCGAGTCTATCGGCTCGACTTCGCTGACCTCGCCCGCAGGCTGAGCCACAAGGGAAGCGGCACCCTCAAGGACCCGGGAACGGGGTAGCCCTCCCGCCGTTCCATTCATGCCGGCCTTGGCATCGACCGTCACAAGAGAGCCTCCAGAAGCGCTGATCCCCTAAGATCAGCGCTCTTTGTCGTTCGGCCACTCCCACAGACACTGGCCGACGAGACCAATGCTCAGAGCTTACGCGGCTTTCTTGTTGAGGCGAGCCTCGGCGAGCTGTGTCAGGAGCTCGTCCGTCTTCTTCTCCTCTTGCAGGTTCTGGTCGATGAGCTTGGCCGCGTCCGCCATTCCAAGTTCCAGCGCAAAGGTCTTGAGCGTCCCGTACCGGACGATCTCGTAGTGCTCGACGGCTTGTGCGGCGGCCAGGATGGCAGCATCCAGGGCTTGGCTCTCGCCAAAGTCCTCCATCACCCCCTCGCCTTCCTCAAGGATGCCGTTGATCGCCTCGCAGGTCACACCCGAGGCGCGCTTGCCCAGAAGCTCGAACACCTGCTCGAGGCGTGCGATCTGGCCTTGCGTCTCCTCGCGGTGAGCCTCAAAGGCCTGCTTGAGCTCGGGGCTTTCGGCCGCTTTGGCCATGGTTCTCAGGTTCTTCAGGATCTTCTTTTCGGCATAGAAGATGTCCTTGAGGGTATGCAGGAACAGGTCGTCCAGGGTCTTTTGCTTTGCGGGCATGGGCCAGCTCCAAGGCAGTGAGAGTAGACTCAACGACAGTTAAGCTTGCTGGGTTCCTTGGCCCGTCGCTCTGCGAGGCACGAGCTTACGCGCGAACGGGATCGAACTGCCAAGCTTAGGTAACCCCTTCCGAACCAGCGGTGATCTCACGGCGTTTGGGCGGAGGACACTGGAGGGTTGTTGTGGATCTCGTCACCCTCGTCGGCTCGCTGGCGGCCCTGTGCTCGACGACGAGCTTTGCCCCGCAGGCCTGGCGCATCATCAAGACGCGCGACACGAGCGCAATCTCAAGCCGCATGTATCTGATCACAGTTGTGGGCTTTGGCTTATGGCTCGCCTACGGGGTGCTCAAGGGCGAGTGGCCTTTGATTGTCACCAATGCGATCTGTCTCGGGCTCTCGGCGTTCATTCTTTGCATGAAGCTCTTGCCTCAGCCCAAAAAGGACGCCGTAGCAAACGCCCTTGATCCCACCGGTTCGTGATGGGACGCGCACCTGAGCCCAGCCCACCTTGCGCCTTGGCGAACCCCTCCTTCGGCCAGAACAGCCTGAAACCTGGGCTCAAGGACTAGCTGGCATGGGGCTGCCTCTCCGCACGTGTGTTAGCTGGCGGGTCACTCGCTTGAACTCGAGCAAGAGGCGGCCCGGCTGCACGGGCTTGCGCAGGATCGTCAGATCGGGATGGCGCTCGCGCAACTTGGGCGGTAGCTCCCCGCCCGTGTAGACGAGCACCGGCACGGCCTTGGCGCGCAGCGCCTCCAGAACGGGCGTGAGGTCACCGTCCTCCAGGTTGACGTCGAGAATGGCAGCATCGATCGGCTCGTGCTTGAGCAGCTGGCGGGCCTGCCTGATCGTAGAACTGGGACCGACCACCACCCCTCCGCCCTCGCTGATGATCTCGACAAGGTCAGAGGCGATGAGGACCTCATCCTCGAGTACCAGAACGCGAAGCCCGTCCAACATGCCTAGACCCTGAAGCGGGGCAGATAAGAGCGTAGAACGGCAAGCGGGCTCGAGAGGGTGAGGCGACGTCTTGGCTGTCCTGTTCTCTCGCCCGGCGCGGTCTCCCGCGTGAGCTTGCGCCCGGCTTTGGTGATTGCAAGCAGCCGGCTGCGCGCTTGGCCCTGGTCACGGCTCAGGCGCAGCAGACCACGACGCTCAAGCCCGTCTGCGACTTGCACCACTGCTTCGGGGGTGAGCTGCAGCCGGGCGGCCACGGCCAGCACGGGGTCGGTCCGGTGTAAGCTAAGATCGCGTAGGAGGCGCTGTTCTCCCTCGCTCAGGCCCGTCACCGTCCGCCGGACCAGCCGCTTGAGAACGCTCAGCATCGCACACCACCTCTCATCTGCATCCTCAACGTCGCCCTGGAACGAAGGTTGCCGCCTTCGAGGCTGCGGCACGGCGTCAAGGTCGACTTGAGCTCTGCCTCGTCGCCTTGGCCGAACCAGCCGGTCCGCCTTAGTTCTGGAGAGGTCCATGACGAGCCCCGGCTGCCCCTTGTCCCTCCCGCACACCCTGCAAGCCGAGATGCTGAGCACCCTGCCCCGCCTGCGAGCCTTCGCCGTCTCGCTGACGGGCAACGTGGATCGGGCTGACGACTTGGTGCACGACACCCTGGTACAAGCCTTGACCCACATCGATCAGTTCGAGCCGGGTACGTGCTTGAGAGCTTGGCTGTTCACGATCTTGCGCAACCGCTTCATGACAAGCTGCCGTCGCGGCCGGCGAGAGCAAGAGGACCCAAACGAAGCCCTCGCGGCCCGCCTCGCCGTCGCACCAGGCCAGCACGCCTCCCTCGACATGTCAGCCCTCAAGCGTGCGCTGGCGCGGCTGCCCCCTCGACAGCGCGAAGCGGTTCTCCTCGTTGCAGCAGGCCTGAGCTATGACGAGGCCGCTCGCGTGAGCGGGACCGTGGCGGGAACAATCAAGAGTCGGGTGGGACGAGCCCGAGCCAAGCTCGCTGAACTCGTCGGCATCGCGGGACCAGAGGACATCGGAGCGGACCGCCTCACCAAGGCGGTGCTCGCCCGGACCTGACACCTCAAATCTGAGCTCAAGCGCTCCAGAGGTATCCACCGGCTGCCCTCTATCTGGGAGGGAGCACAGGCCGTAGCGACTTTCTTTATGCTGCTTCGACGTCTACTCGTTCCTGGGGACCAGGAGTTGCTCTGGCCGGAGCTTCACCGGAACACTCCTGCTTTTGCGATAGCGGTGCGTCGATCAGGCAGATCAGTCCGACGGCGTCGTAGCGGATCTCCACCTTTCCATTCAGCTCTCGGGCGATCGCCCGTTCCAGAAGGCGCGTTCCGAAGCCTTGCTGATGCGGCTTGGTCACAAGCGGTCCGCCGCTCTCCTGCCAGCGCAGCCCAAGGC
>JAESFT010000857.1_pt1 | contig 11158 bp, 2 predicted proteins | sample 9269451 | NCBI WGS metagenome assembly JAESFT01 (sample SAMN14502557, study PRJNA617106) | algae metagenome | isolation source: Scytonema hyalinum WJT4-NPBG1 and co-occurring heterotrophs from well... | place: USA: Mojave Desert, Joshua Tree National Park, California | collected 2006-05-25
CATCGGGCTCGAACGACAGCGTGCTCGGTGCGCTCTACGGCTCGTCCTCGTGGGGGGCGCTCAACCTGCGGCTGGGAGCCTCCTACGCCTGGCATGACTTTGACGTGAGCCGCACGGTTCGCTTCCCCGGCTTTGCCGACACGACCGGCGCTTCTTATGACGGCTGGACGGCACAGGCCTTTGCCGAGGTGGGCTACCGCTTCGATCTGGGGCGCGTGTTTCTGGAGCCATTTGCCGGGGCCTCCGTGCTGCGCCTGCACACCGACGGCTTTGCGGAAGAGGGTGGGGCGGCAGGCCTGACCGGGTCTGCCCAGGATCAGGATCTGGCCACCACCACGCTCGGGCTCAGGGCCGAGGCGCGCTTGAGGCAGGATGTGCCGCTGACCCTGCACGGGCTGCTCGGCTGGCGCCATGCCTATGGCGATGTGGAGCCGCAGATGCTGCTGGCCTTTGCCGGCGGGGCGAGCGCCTTCACGGTGGCGGGCGTGCCAATTGACCGGGATGCGCTGGTGGCGGAAGCCGGGCTCGACTGGCAGTCCTCGGACGCGCTCAGCCTTGGGGTCTCGTACTCAGGCCAAATCGGCGAGCGGGCGCAGGACCATACCCTCAAGGGCAACCTCGTCTGGCGCTTCGGCTCATACTAAAGATGCCCACCCAGATCCGCGCGACGAGGCAATACGTCTACTTTCCTATGTATGGCTCATGAGCCCCGAGACAGCGGCCTGAGCAATGGCATCAGAACGGCAACGAGAAGGTTGAACCAGGTTCTCGGCTACTCAGGAATTGAGCGCCATAATGGACACCGGTTGCCCAAACCAGCCGGATCCTTGCGGCGGCACCTGTGCTCGGGATCCTAAGCTCGCATTCGCATGGTAGATCTGCAGATCGGGGGATCATCAGGCGCACCCCTGTCTCTGATAGATCTTTGACGGTGCACGCGAGCGGCGTTCGGATTGATCGATGCGTAATCCATGCCTCCAGATTGGTTGGGTAGCGTTCACTTGATCGACGTTCTGACGTTCTGACCGTGCCCGTCGCCCCGGATGGCCAAACCATCCGCCGTTTGCCGCTGGTGCCCCGCAGGAAAACCTGGACCGACTCGTCGAGGACACTGACCTTCTCCGCAGTCTCAATAGCCGCCGCGATGGCTGCCTTCCGGTCTGGATATAAAAAGTCCTTTCCATTGAAGCGGACTTTCCATTGATCGTCCTCTTCGAACACATCGTAGTGCAGGTCAGTCATTGAACCCCCTCCTACTTACAGGAACAGTCGTGCCGTGGAGGTTTTGAAGCGACTCGCAGCCTCTTCAGCGCCGATTCGAATTATCCGAATGATCAAGCGTATGCGTCTCGGGTGGAGGAAGGTAGAGATTGCATGTGAGTTCTTCATGAATGGTCGTCGGTAAGAAAAGCATCCATTGCATCACGGGCTGTACGGCCAGGGACCGATGGGTGATGCGTTACATGACGTAAGACGTTTACGGCCTACGATGAAGACTGGTCCGCTGTAGCTTGCTCTGTACTCCAGCGCAAGTCGGCTTCGTGAGTCGGTTCACATCTATGCTACCCCGCAAGGAAAGCTTTGCTTTTTTAGGCATAGTAGCCTAGTATTACTTTAGGGGTAAGTCTAAAGAGGTAGATCTCCAACGAGTTTTCACGATTTGCGTCCCCTTTGGACGGACCTGATTGCTCTCACGGAGATCGCCTAGTTGCGCTGGTATGGGGCTTGCATGAAGCAGTCGAACGGTCATGCCAAGATCCGCCAAACTCACTCTGGCGGATCCAGTGAAGTGGACGGTCTTCTCGATGTCGTTCCCAGGAATGCGGGCCCGCGGCTAACGACCCAAAGAGGTGGGGTAGCCTACTGCGTCCGTCCACCAGGGGCCGGAACGTTCTTCGCGGATAATCTGTTCGCCGGGATCCTGCTTGCACCCATACCTGGCGTCCAGGCAGCCTATGGGGATGAGCCGCTGTGCAAGTTCAACGCCGCGATTGGAGCCATCGACATCAATCCTGCTCGAGTGGAAAGTCGATGGATTTGGCCAACCCGCGCAGAATACGTGAAGATAGGGATCTGGTCAGAGTGCCTGCTTGAACTGGCAGAGCGCGAGTTCGGCGTCGCGGCGGTCGATCTTCATCCACTTCCCCTCGGAACCGTTGACCTGAAAGCGCTGCAGATTGCCAGGATGCTGCAGGCAGAGTTGGAGCTGCTGGATGCAGCAAGCGAACTCTATGTGGATACCCTTATCACCATGTTCGGCATCCACATACTTCGCACCTATACATGCCTTACCACGCGGTCAGGGAGGGAGATGACGGGCGCGCTCACGCCCAGCCAGGCAAGAAAGGTGCGGGAGTTTCTGCAGGAGAACTATTCACAGAAGTTATCTGTAGCCGACATCGCAGCTTGCTGCGGTCTTTCAGTTAGCCATTTCATAAAATTGTTCACCACGACGTTCGGCCAGTCGCCACACCAGTATCTCCTTGATCTGCGCCTTGGGTCTGCGGAGCGTCTCCTTGTTGAGGGCAATCTGTCGATTCCAGAGATCGCCTATTTGAGCGGCTTCTCCAGCCAGAGCCATCTGACGGCATCGATGCGAAAGTACAAGCACACGACGCCCGCCAGGATACGACGAGGCAAGTGAATTCCGCCCGGCCCGAGGACGGGTTCGGTAATTAGCGGAATTTGTGTTTACGGGACGGCGGAAGAGGTTTTGGACCTGATGGTAAAACGGAGAGGGAGTACTGGGCTTGCTCGGCGGACTTGGAGCGCTTCATGGGACGCTCGTGGCGGCGGGACGGCTGATGCCTGTTCCCGCACAGTTGTTCAAGCCCTTATGCTGCCGATGCTCCAGCCCGGCATCACCTTCCTCTTGGCTGCATTCGCATTGCGGCTGCTATGGACCAGGGTATCGAGCACCACCCCATGCAGATCCACAGCCCGCTGGAGCCAATGCTTCTTCCCAGCGGAGCTGATCACAACCTCATCGAGGTGCCATTTGTCTCCAGGCACCGGACGGTGCTGACTGCTCTGGTTGGCAAAGTCCTAGCCGAACTCAGCGCCCACTGACGCACCGCCTCGTGGCTGATCACTTTCGCAGGAACGCGGTAGCAGGCCTAGCGAGGATGGCGGGTCGATCTTATGCCCTATCAATCTCAGCATGCCGTCACGTCCGAGTTAAGACGACAGTGACCTTCCTTAAGAGAATCCATAACAGCGTCAACATCACAATATTCTGATAAGACCACATTCCTCTGAAAGACGGCCCATTAAAATCCCTCTAATCAAGCTGATGTGACGTGGGCTGGACTGCTCGTTTTGCGGAGTTCCATTTCAATCTGCGCGCGAGCAGTCATTGAGGGGCGTTTGGCAGAGAGTGATGCTGACTTTTCGTTGTGGCAGCTTTCCCGGCAGCAAGGCTGCAATCGACACTGCACAAGCGCAATCACGAGTAACAATCAACAATCCCGCCCTCTTCGCGGAGGCGATGAGGCAATCACGATTGATGCGGTGCCGACCGCGACCGAAGGCGCGCACGGCGGTCTTCGGAAATATTACGTGAGATGAGCAAGATGCGCCAAGCGTTAGAAAGTTACTCTCAGCCTCACCCGAAAGGCAGAGGTACACCAGTGAGTATGGCGCGCAGCGCAATTCTCGCGCGCATCCTACGTGGTGGCCGCATGACCAAATGGAAGGGAAAGGCGGCTAGTTTTGCGCCCAATGTGGCGGAGCTTGTTTCATGTTCGGCACTTGCCCTAGGGGGTATCCGGCTTCTGCCCGCGGTGTTGCTGATTGGACTTGCCGCAGGTCCCGCCGGCGCCGCCGACTTTTATTGGGACACCGATAAGGGCACGAGCCCGGCCACCGGCGGCACCGGCACCTGGGACACGGCCGGCGAGTATTGGAGTCCGAACAACGACGGCATCAGCGGCCCGTTCAGCGCGTGGAACAATGCGGCCCCCGGCGGCGACAACGCCATCTTCGCGGGAGCGGCCGGCACGGTCACCTTGGGGTCGCCGATCACCGCCCATAACCTCACCTTCAATGTCGATGGCTATACAATCGCCAATGGCACGCTGACGCTCACCGGCACGACGCCGGCCGTCACGGTGAACGCGGGCACCGCCACGATCAGCTCGGCCATCGCCGGCACGTCCGGCCTGACCAAGGTCGGTGCCGGTGTTCTCTACCTGTCGGGAACCAACAGCTTTTCGGGCGGGATCACCGTCAATTCGGGGACCTTCCGCGTCAGTGGCGATGCGGCGCTCGGTGCGGCCAGCAATGGCGTCACGGCGGCAAGCGGTACGACGTTCAGCAGCGACGCAGCGCTCGCGGCGAGCCGCGTGATCACCATATCGGGATCCGGTGGTCTCTATATCGGCGGCGCTGTGGGATCGGCGCGCTTCACCGGCACCGGCGGGTTAGCCATCTCCGACAACATCGTCACCTTGACGAACGTCAACGACTACGCGGGAGCGACCTCGGTCGGCGCCAGCAATTACGGCTTCGCCAGTCTGACGTTCAATTCCATCGCGGACACCGGCGTGGCGAGCGCACTGGGCAGTGGCTCCACCATCAGTGTCGGCGGCGGCGGCGTCAACAATACGAACGCCGTTTACACCGGTGGTGCGGCGAGCACCAACCGCTCCTGGGTATTCTCGTCCGGTACCTACGGTAGCGGGGCCCTGTACAATCAGGGCACCGGCACCCTGACGCTGACCGGCCCTGTGTCGCTCAACCGGAATGTTCTGATCAACGCCAGTACGGCCGATATTGCGATCAACGGTGTGGTGAGCGGCGGCTGGGCTCAAGGCGTCCAACTCAACGGGGGGGCGGGCCGCAAGATCACGCTCGGCGGCGCGAGCAACACTTATGTGGGCGCCACGACGATCTACAATGTGACGGTGGAGGTCAAGAAATTGGCCAATACCGGAACGGCAAGCTCGCTCGGCACCGGCACCGGCCCCGGCTTGATCAACCTGTTTGCCGGCAGCGCTCTGAGCTACACGGGCACTGGCGATGCCACTGACCGCGCCTGGAGTGCTGTCAACACCTCCTTGCGCAACGACGGCACGGGGACGCTGGCCCTCACCGGCACTGTGGGGCTCGGCGGTGCGCTCACCCTGGGCGGGACTTATGTTGGCACCAATACCGTAACGGGTGTCATCTCCGGCGCCGGCAATCTGACGATGAACGGCGTCGCCGGTGATGTTTGGGAACTCACCGCCGCCAATACCTACAGCGGAACCACCACCGTCCAGAGCGGAACGCTGCGTGTCGGCAACGCTTCAGCGCTGGGGAACAGTACGGGCGTCATCGTCAACGGCGGCACGCTCGATCTGAACGGCGTGGACACGACCATTCCGTCACTGGCGGGCACTGGGGGCAGCGTGGCGCTGACCGGTGGTGCCGATCTCACCGTGAACGGCACGGCGATCACCGCCTATGCTGGGGTCCTCACAGGCGACGGCGGCCTCACCAAGGCCGGCACGGGTACCCAGACGCTCACGGGTCAAAGCACCTATACGGGCGCGACCACGATCAGCGGCGGCACGCTCGCCTTGAACTATACGGCCGCCGGCGCACCAGCGAGCAACATTATTTCCAGTGCGTCGACCCTGAACATGGCCGGCGGCACGCTCAGGGTGACCGGCTCGACAGGCCAGACGCAGAGCTTTGCCGCGACCAACATTATAGCCGGCAGCAACACCATTGCTGGGTCCGGCAATGTCACCGTCAATCTCGGCGCGATCTCCCGCTCGGACGGCCTCGTCAATTTCGTCCTGCCCACCACAGGCAGTATCACCACGACGCCGAGCACCGTGCTAGGCGGCTGGGCCACGGTCAGCACCGGAAACATCACCGACTACGCGCAGGTGGACGCCTCCGGCAAAATCGTCGCGCGGACGACCTACGCCACCAAGGACGACGCCTCCACCTGGGTGACTGGTGACGTCGTCAGCGACGCGGCCAATGCAGCGAACTCGCCTTATTTCGGCACCGTCAGCGGCAATGTCCAGCTCGGCGGGTTGAAGTACACCGCCGGGGCGCCCTCCACCGTGACCATCGGTTCCAGGCTCGGCGTCGACGGCACTATCATCGTCTCCTCCTCGGTCGGCGCTAACGCCCAGACCATCACCGGGGGGCAGCTCACTGGCCCCGCCGGCGGCGGCGCGCTCGGCGTGCTCCAAAGTAGCGCCGGCAATTTCACCATCGCCTCGACGATCGTCGACAATGGCGGCGCCACCGGCTTCACCAATGCCGGCACAGGTCTCGTGACCTTGAGCGGCGCCAATACCTATACCGGCGCGACGACGATGAGCGGCGGCACGCTCTCCGTGAACAGCATCCTCAACGGGGGGCAGGCGAGCGCCATCGGTGCCTCGTCGGCCGATCCGTCCAATCTCGTGATTCAAGGCGGAACCCTGCAGTATACCGGCGGGACGACGACGACCGACCGCGGCTTCACGCTCGTCACCAACGGCGCAGTGACGAGCGGTACGATCAGTGTCACCCAGCCGGGCACCAACCTGACCTTCTCGGGTCAGGTGACGAGCTCCGACAATGCCGGCCTCACCAAGACCGGCCCGGGCACGCTGACGCTCACCAACGGCAGCAATGATTACGTCGGCCCTACGACCATCAGCGGTGGCACGTTAGCGGCCGCCACGCTTGCCAATGGTGGCCTGCCGAGCAGCATCGGCGCCTCGGCGAACGCCCCGGCCAACCTGCTACTGCAGAACGGCGGAACGCTGCAATATACCGGCGGTACGACGAGCAGCAATCGCGGCTTCACGCTCGGCACGGGCGGCGGCGGCATCGGTGTGGCGAATTCCACCGCCACGCTGACGGTGAGCGGCACGGCCACAGGTGCCGGCGGCTTCACCAAGAGCGGCACCGGCACCTTGGTGCTGTCGGGCACGAACACTTACACCGGCGGCACCACCGTGAGCGCCGGCATCTTGCGTGCCGGTTCGACCCGCGCTTTCGGCAGCTTGGATGCGAACGGGACAGGCGCCGGCCGGATGAATGTGCTCGCTGGCGCGACGCTCGATCTTGCCAACAACAACAACACGGTCGGCGGGCTCATCGGCGCCGGCAATGTGACGCTCGGCTCGGCCATGCTGACCATCAACAACACCGGCAATGCCTTTTCGGGGGCGATCAGCGGCACCGGCGGCGTGACCATCACCGGCGGCACGCAGGTGATGGCCGGCTGCGGCAACAGCTACACCGGCGCCACGACGATCTATGGGGCCGTTCTGAGCACCAACTGCCTCGCCAATGGCACGCAGGCGAGCGGGGTGGGCGCCTCAACGAACGCCCCGACCAATCTCCAGATCAACAGCGCTACTTTGAGCTATACCGGGGGCAGCGTCACCACCGATCGCGGCTTTACGCTGACCAGCATAGGCACGATCAGTCTGACGGACAAGGACGCCACGCTCGATTTCGGTGGCGTGGCGACGGGGAACAGCCTCCAAAAGGCCGGACCGGGCATATTGGTGCTCTCTGGTCTGAATACCTATACCGGCACGACCTATGTCAATGGCGGCATCCTGCGCGCCGGGTCGACCAGCGCCTTCGGCTCAAGCGGCCTGCGCATGGATACCCCCGACGCGACGCTCGACCTGAACAATCTCAACAACACCGTCGCCAATATCAACCAGGCCAACCTCGGCATCCCCGGCGGCAGCATCACGCTCGGATCGGCCACGCTGACGATCAGCAATGGCAACGGCGCCAACTACAACGGCGTGATCAGCGGCACCGGCGGAGTCGTGAAAACCGGCGCCGGCACGCAGACACTTTCCGGCGGTGCCAGCAATTATGCCGGATCCACCATGGTCAGCGGCGGCATTCTCGCCGTGACAGAGCTGGCGAATGGCACAGCATCGAGCTCTCTCGGCGCAGCCACGAGCGATGCGGGCAATTTGATCCTCAACGGCGGCACTCTGCAATACATTGGGACGGGCGACACCACCGACCGCCTGTTCACCCTCGGCCCGTCGACAGCGAGCAAGCTCGACGCCTCCGGCACGGGCGCGGTTCACTTCGACAATTCTGGTGCCGTCGCCTTTTCGAGCCCGAACACCGCGCAGACGATCCGGCTCGGCGGCACGAACACCCAGGAGAACAGCCTCGCTGCGCTCATCACCGACAACGGCACCGGCCTCACGTCGCTGACCAAGGAGGATGCCGGCACCTGGATCCTGCGCAATTCGGCGAGCACCTATGCCGGCGTCACCACGATCAACGGGGGCGTGCTCGGGGTCGACAAGCTGGCCAATGGCGGTCAGGCGAGCAGCATCGGCGCCTCGTCGTCCGCCCCCGCCAATCTGGTCATCGGGAATGGCTCGACCCTGCGCTATACGGGTGCGGGCGACAGCACCGACCGCTTGTTCACCCTCGCGCAGGGCACCACCTCGATCGAGTCCTCCGGCACGGGCGCGGTCGTTTTCTCCAATACCGCTCCGATCACATTTAGCGGTACGGGCGTGCGCACTATTTCGCTCGGCGGCACCAATACCGGCACCAACATCATGGGCGGGGCGATCGCCGACGCCAATCTGACGACCGGCAAGACGACCCTCGCCAAGAACGGCCCGGGCACCTGGGTGCTGACCGGCAACAACACCTATAGCGGCAACACGGTCATCAATGACGGCAATCTCGTCATCGGCGATCCCAGCATCAACGGCGGCTCGACCGGCAATGCCGGCACCGGCAATGTCATCGTCAGTGCGGCTACCTCGACCCTTTCCTTCAACCGCAGCGACAGCTTCAACTTCGCGGGCACCTTGAGCGGGCCCGGCAGCATCGCGCAGATCGGCTCCGGTGCGACGGTACTGACGGCCGCCGACAACGCCATCGGCGCCGCGCGGATCGACGCCGGCGCCCTGCAGGTCGGCGACGGCACGAGTCCGGGCAGGCTCACCACCGCGACGCTCGCCATGAACGGCACGGGCATCTTGACGGTGGCCACGAACGGCACGGTCGGTGCCGCGGCGGGCGCTGCCACCGCCATCACCGGCGATGCGGCGGCGAACATCATCAATATCGATGCCGGCGGCACATTGCGGGCGACCGGCAATCTCGGTGGCGGCACCGACGCGGTGAACGTGAGCGGCATGCTCGCGACAGGCACCGGCACGCTGGACCTCGGGGCCGGCGACGACACGCTGGTCCTCAACGACACCGCGACCTTTACCGGGGCAGGCGTCGACGCCGGCACGGGCACCGATACGCTTCAGGTGGTCGCTAACGCCGCGCGGACCCTGGCCGGCGCAACGGTCGTGAATTTCGAAAGCCTTCTTAAGCAAGGCACCGGCACGCTGACACTGACCGGCGATCACGCCTATTCGGCGGGCACGACGATCAGCCAAGGCACGCTGCAGATCGGCGCCGGCACCACCCCTGCTGCGCTGGCGAGCAACGTCGACGTGGCGAGCGGCGGGACGCTCGCCTTCAATCTGCCCAGCGGCTACAGCTTCGGTGGGACGATCACCGGCGGCGGCGGCGTGCAACAGATCGGCGCCGGCACGACGATCCTCACGGCCGACAGTTCGGCCTTCGCTGGCACGACATCTGTCTCCGGCGGCGCCCTCGTCGTCAACGGCATCCTCGGCAATGCGACCAGCACCGTGAACGTTCTGTCCGGCGGCACCCTCGGCGGCGCGGGCGTGATTGGGGGCAGCGTGGCGGTGGCGGACGGCGGCACGATCGCACCCGGCACGGCTGGTACCGTCGGGCAATTGACCATCAATGGCAATCTGGCACTCTCGGGCAACTCGATCCTCAACTACGACTTGGGTGAGGCCAATGTCATTGGCGGTGCGCGCAACGACCTCCTGACCGTCCACGGCAATCTGACGCTCGACGGCACGCTGAACGTGGCCCAGTCGCCGGGTGGCATTTTCGCCCCGGGTGTCTATCGCGTGGCCAATTACGACGGTACGCTCACTGACAACGGGCTCACCGTCGGGACAGTGCCGACGGGGGCGACGGCCTTCATGCAGACCTCGGTGCCGAACCAGGTCAACCTGGTCAACACCGGGGGTCTGACGCTCAACTTCTGGGACGGCGATGCCGGGCCGAAGAACAACAGTGTCGTCAATGGCGGCAACGGCACCTGGCGGGCCGGGGGTGACGACAATTGGACCGATGAGAACGGCATTGCGAACGGCCGATTTGCGCCTAATGGCTTCGCCATTTTCCAGGGCGCGCCGGGCGCGGTGACGGTCGACGCCAGCGTCGGCGCCTCCGGCATGCAGTTCGCTGTCAGCGGCTATACCGTGACCGGCGGCACGATCACGCTCGTGCCCAACGCCGATTCTCAATCGATCATCCGCGTCGGTGCCGGTGCAGTGGGCGCCGGTTACGTCGCCACGATCAACTCGGACCTCTCTGGCAGCACCGAACTCGTGAAGACGGATCCGGGCACGCTCGTGCTCACCGGCACCAACACCTATACTGGCGGCACGGCGATCGAAGGCGGCACGCTGCAGATTGCGAACGATGCCAATCTCGGCGATGCGGCCGGCGGGCTTTCCCTCGACAGTGGCACCCTGCGCACGACGGCCAGCTTCACCTCGGCACGCGCCGTTACGCTGGAGAGCGGCGGCGGCGCCTTCTCCACCGACACCGCCACGACCCTGACCCTGACCAGCGCCGTCGGCGGCGTGGGCGCCCTCACCAAGAACGGGGCGGGCACGCTGGTGCTCACCGCCGACAACAACTACCAGGGGGGCACCACCATCGCCGCCGGTACCTTGCAGGTCGGCGATGGTGGCGGGACGGGTGCGATCGCCGGCAATGTGACGAATAACGGCACGCTCGCCTTCAACCGCTCCGGTACCCTGACCTATGCCGATGCCATTACTGGCACGGGCCAAGTCCAGGTGGCGGGCGGTCTCACGCTCACCATGACGGGCGACAGCATTTATAGTGGCAACACCACGGTCAACGGCAGCCAGCTCACGCTGTCAGGCAGTGGCTCCATCATCGGAACGGCCCAGACGATCCTTGCGGGAACGGACGCCGTCGTGAATGTCAACAGCAGCGGATCGCTGCTCGAGACCGGTACGCTGTCAATCGCCTCAGGCCCCGGAAACACGGCGACGCTCAGTGTCGGGGCCGGCGGTGTGGTGCGGACCAC
>JAESFT010000858.1_pt1 | contig 11139 bp, 9 predicted proteins | sample 9269451 | NCBI WGS metagenome assembly JAESFT01 (sample SAMN14502557, study PRJNA617106) | algae metagenome | isolation source: Scytonema hyalinum WJT4-NPBG1 and co-occurring heterotrophs from well... | place: USA: Mojave Desert, Joshua Tree National Park, California | collected 2006-05-25
GAACAGCACAAGCCAATCCTGTTCGCTGACCTCCTCGATGGGCTTTGCCACCTGTCCACGCACGCCGCCCGCACAATTGACTAGGATATCGATGCCGCCAAGGCTATCCGCCATCTCGTTGAAGATCCGGCCGACTGCGGCGCGATCTGCAAGATCGAGAGTGCGGGTTGTGCGGGCTCCGGCCTCAGCAGCAACGCGCAACCCGACCTCATCCATGTCGAGCGCCCAAACAATGGCTTTCTCTGCGGCAAGAGACTGGACAATGGTCCGACCGATCCCCTGCGCGGCTCCCGTAACCGCAACGCGCCGATTGGTGAAATCCAGGTTCATGGCTTCAGCATCTCATCGAGGGTGGACCAGGATTGTTCGCGCCGCCCATCTTCGATGTCATGGATCAGGCCGACCAGCTTGGTGATGGCAGGCGTCGGGATGCCGGCCTCCTGGCCTAGGGTGGCAATGATCGCGATCTGGGCATCGACCTCTGTCTTGCGCTTGCGCACGGCCAAGTCGCGCCAGATGCCCGAATGGGTCTTGGCGGTGTGCCGGTTGAACTCGGCCATGTCCGCCACGGAACGACGCGCGGCGGCCTCGTTGGCACCCGGCATAAAGGCATCGGGGTCAAACCCGTTGAAGCCCAAGGGGCTCACGCCGCGGGCCTTTGCCACGGCCATAACTTCCTGCCCGAGGCGGTAGTAGATGGGAAAGTGCCGCTCCGAAGCGAGGTTCTCGGACATGGAGGCGTTGGTGAGTGCCGTCGCGAACAGCAGGGAACCGTACCCGAGCTTGCCCCAGAGATAGCCCCAGATGTTGTCGGTGAGCACTGCCTTCGGCTCGAAGATGGAGAGCAGGCGGTGATAGTCGAGCACGGCATCCGTGACTTGTCCGTCGAGGCCGCCGACCGCGACGGCTGCTCGGTTGCCGAACAGAATGCGACCGGGCTCTAGCCAATCCGCGCCAAAATTGACGAAGCAGCCGATGGTCCGCTCTGCACCGATCTCCCCGGCGATGACGATCTCGTTCAGCCCATTTTGGGCGGATAGGACGGTTCCGTCCTTGGCGAGATGCGGTTTCAGCGCTTGTACAGCCTCGCAGGTATGGTGCGCCTTAACGGCCAGAATGATGCGCTTGAATTGGCCTATGACTTCGCCCGGCAACGCGGCCTTGACCGGTTGCTGAAAGCTCTCGACCGGCCCCTCGATGGAGAGGCCTTGTCTACTCATGGCCTCCACATGGGGCGCGACGATGTCCACGAGCAGCACGTCTTCGCCGGCACGGGCCAGATAAGCGCCTAGCGTGCCGCCGATCGCGCCGGCGCCCCAGATCAGGATGGTGTTCTCGTTCATCTACCAGTTCTCGATAAGGGCGCGGGTTTCTTCGATGGCGACATTCCAAATGGCGTGCATGTCTTCATCTGAGCGCTGGAAATAACCACCGAAATTGCCGTCCTGCAGGATCTCTCGGACACCATCGGGGCCGAATGTCCGCATGCGTTCCAGGTCGACCATCGGCTTTTGGTGGGAGGGCTGCTCGACCCTGGGTAGACGGGTCCAGGGGAAGTTCTCCATCCAGGAGGCGTGGGAGGCGACTGGGTCGATCTGCTTCACCCTCTCGAAGGTCTGGGGGGCATTCCACCAATTGTGGAACTTCACGCGGCAGTCCGGGTTTGCGCCCATCCATTCGATGGCTGCTGTCTGGCCCGGGGCGTTCCCGCCATGGCCGTTGACGAAGAGAATTCGACGAAAGCCTGTGCGCTTGAGAGAATCGAGGATGTCGGTGATGATGCGCAGATATGTGTCCGCTCTCAACGAGATGGTTCCCGGATAGGCCATAAAATAGGGCGTGATGCCGTAGGCTTGAACGGGGAAGACCGGAACACCGGTCGGTGCAGCTGCTTCAGAAGCCACGCGCTCCGCCAGGATGCTGTCGACGGACAGGCTTAGATATGCGTGCTGCTCCGTGCAGCCGAGCGGAACCACTGCGCGATCATCCGCCTTCAGGTATTCTTCGACCTGAAGCCAGTTCATCTCACTGATTTTCATGAAGGAACGTCCTCTTGCGAAACAATGGACGAGCGCAGCCGCTCGATCACGGGAAGCAGCGTTGCTCGGATGGCATGGGGATCCGGCACATAGCGGAATTCCAAGGCTTGGCGGTCCGGGGGAAGCATCCGTCTGACAGTCGCTTCCGCGCCGCTGGCATAGATCGCCACATCAACCTCGGACAGGAACGCCTCCAAATCGGGTGCAGTGATCAGACGTACGTCCACTTGGGAGACATGTGGCGCAAACCGCAGCACGCCAGGCTTCATCAGGGCAGTGAATTCGGGAAAGATCGACACGATACCGATGCGCGCCATGGGATCGATCATGGCGAGCTGTGCCCGCGTCTCCTCCGCCGGAATAAAGCTTAGGCCGACGACCGGAATGCCGTCGGGGACAAGATGCTCGACTTCACCACGGCGATGGGCGAGGGTGACGCAGATATCGCAGGATAGGGGAAAGGTCTCGCCCGCGTGCAGCGCGTCCACCGTCGTCACGGCGATGGTATCGCCCGCACCGAGATAATCCTGAATCCTGTTCGCATATTGCTGGGTCGTCTCGACGAAGTTGCCCACCATGACCAGGCGCAGTGGGCGAGTGGGCGTCGGGCCTCGGGCAGCGCGGGCATTCACCAACGACGATACCACAGAAGGGGCGAGGCCGAGTTGCTCGGCTTCGCTGAAGAGCATTTCGATGCGGCGTTGGATCTTGCGAATGGCCGCCGAACGCAGTCCATCGCTGTTGTGCCCGTCTCCCACATAGGTGCCTGCTCCCGGCTTCGCCTCGAGCAGGCCCGCCTCGCGCAATTCGCGGTAAACTGTTGCCACCGTCATGTGCGCAATGCCGGCTCGCTCCGCAAGCTCCCGCACCGAGGGCAGACGTTGGCCCGTGGGCAACTCCCCCAAGGCAATGCCAAACTCGATCAGCCCCCGCAGCTGGATGCCAAGCGGAACCGGAAGGGAGCGGTCAAGGGCTCCCGCCAGGTTTGAAAGGATACGCTCAGCGAGCGTCTGTTCCGTTTCGCTATAACGGATGCCCTCATAAGCGCCAGCTGTTGATTGAGGTTTGGGCAAGGCGCTGTTGACTTTTCTCAACCTAGTGACCTACCGTTCTAATCGATAAGAACACCTTGGACGAAAAGCCAGGGTATTAGCAAGAGGGGAAGTGAAGTGAAACAAAACTTCAAGCTTGGTGGATCGCTCTTCGCAGCTCTCGTCCTTGGAACAGTTCTCGGCGGCTCGGTTTCGGCGCAAACTCTGACCATGGGGCTTCGGGCCGGCCCCGACTCGATCGACCCGCATTGGTCGACCCTTGGAAGCCAGGCGGAGGCTCTCCGCCACATCTTCGATACGCTCGTGATGTCGGACGAGAACCTCGGACTGAAGCCCGGTCTCGCGACGTCATGGAAACCGATCGACGATACCACCTGGGAGTTCAAGATCCGCGAGGGCGTAAAATTCCATGATGGCTCTGAGCTGACTGCCGAGGACGTGAAGTTCTCGATCGATCGCATTCCGGTGGTCACTGGACCCATGAGCATGACCATCTATACGAAGCAGGTTGCAGAGACGAAGGTTGCCGACAAGTACACCCTGCACGTGAAGACCAAGGCGCCGGCACCAACCCTGCCCAACGATTTCATTCGCCTCTTCGTTGTATCCAAGTCGGTGGGCATGGAAGCGCGCAACGAGCAGTTCAACTCTGGTAAAGCCGCCATCGGCACCGGACCCAACAAGTTCGTCTCCTGGGAGCCGAAGGGTGATCTCGTATTGGAGCGCTTCGATGGCTATTGGGGCGCGAAGCAGCCCTGGCAGAGGGTCATTCGCAAGGAAATCCCGAGTGATCCAGCTCGCATGGCGGCACTGAAATCTGGTCAGGTCGATCTCGTCAACTACGTGCCGGCCACCGACTATGCCGCGATGCAGAAGGACAAGTCGGTCGACACCTTCGTGGCCGACTCGGTCTACTTCTTGAACATCACGCCCAATGTTAAAGAGACTCTTCCGAAAAAGGCGAAGGTCGACGGTAAAGAAATCGAGGCCAACCCGCTGCGTGACCCGAAGGTGCGTGAGGCCATGGACCTCGCTATCGACCGCAAGACTCTCGTTCGCGTCGTTCTCGAGGGCTTAGGCCGCCCAGCAAACCAGCTAATGCCCGCCACCTTCTTTGGCGGCAACAAGAACCTGCCCGAGCGTCCCTACGATCTGGCCAAAGCCAAGCAATTGCTGACCGAAGCCGGCTATCCGAAAGGTTTCGAAATCGACTTCCACTGCACCAACAATCGTCTGCCTGGCGATGGAGCAGTGTGCGAAGCACTCTCGCAGATGTGGGCCCGCGCCGGCTTGAAGGTGAATGCCAACGCGCTCAACGGCACGGTATTCTTTCCAGCTCAGCAGAAAGGTGAGTTCTCGCTTTGGATGAGCGGCTGGGGCACGCTGACCGGCGAGGCCAGCTATACCTACGGCTCGCTTGTGCACACGGCCGACCCGCAGATCGGCCTCGGTGCCTTCAACAAGCAGGGTTATTCTAACCCGGAAGTGGACAAGCTGCTCCAGGAAGGAGCACGCACCATGGACGATCCGAAGCGCCGCGCTCTCTTTGAAAAAGTGACGGAGATCTCCATGAACGATCGGGCTCTGATCCCGACGGTTCAGATCCAGACTGTTTGGGCCGCCAAGAAGGGCATGCTCACCGTTCCGCCACGCGTGGATCAGGAAACCTTGGCCTATGAGATCAAGCCGAGGAGCTGATCGTATCGGCAGCTGGCCGAGACGACCCAGCCGGCCTGTCCCGGCGGGAAAAGGCCTTCCCTCCGGCATTTTGATTGATGCAGTTCCTGGTGTGCCGGGCAGCCCGTTCCTCGCCCCGCGGCATCATAACACCATGCACGAGACAGCATGATTGGTTTTCTTATCCAGCGCGTCCTGCAGGCTCTCATGGTCGTGATCGCAATGTCGATCATCGTGTTCCTCGGCGTATATGCCATCGGAAATCCCATCGATGTGATGATCGATCCCGCATCCGATCAGGCGTTGCGCGAGGCCCTCATCCATCGCTACGGCCTGGATCGACCGCTATTCGAGCAGTACTTCGTGTTCATGAACAACATGCTGCATGGGGATCTCGGCGAGTCGTTCATCTATCGTCTGCCTGTGCTCAACCTGATCTGGTCGCGCTTCCCGGCAACGCTGGAGCTGGCGCTGACCGCAATGCTCATCGCCACCGGTTTTGGCATTCCGCTCGGTTTGTGGGCCGGCTACAAGCCGGAATCGCTCTCGGCGAAGGCGATTATGGCGTTCTCGGTTCTCGGCTTCAGCGTGCCGAGTTTCTGGGTCGGACTTCTGCTCATCATGACCTTCGCGGTTGAGCTTGGCTGGCTTCCGTCTGGCGGGCGCGGCCCCACGACGCAGGTGCTCGGCATGAACCTGTCCATCACCTCGCTCGAGGGATGGAGTTACATCATCCTGCCGGCGTTCAATCTGGCACTATTTAAGCTCGGTCTGTTGATCCGGCTGACGCGTGCCGGCACGGTAGAAGTCATGGGCTCCGATTATGTTCGCTTCGCCCGGGCTCAGGGGCTCTCCGAGGCCAAGGTCGTTGGCCTTCATGTTCTCAAGAACATCTCGATCCCGATTGTGACCGTTTTCGGCCTCGAACTTGGTTCGACACTGGCGTTTGCGGTGGTGACCGAAACGGTGTTCAACTGGCCCGGCATGGGCAAGCTCATCATCGACTCGATCGCTGTGCTCGACCGTCCGGTGATGGTGGCCTATCTTATTCTCGTGGTGTTCCTCTTCGTCATGATCAATCTCATCGTTGATCTGGTCTATGGCCAGCTCGATCCGCGCATTCGCGTAAAGGCGGCATCATGAGCAATTCTCCCGCCCTCCCATTGCCGGCGGAGACCGGTTGGACGCGGCTCTCTCATTTCTGGTCCGATTTCCGCCAAAGCCCAGTTGCCGTCGGGGCTTTGATCGTCGTCGTTACGATCATTCTTATGGCCTTTCTCGCTCCCTTCGTCGCACCACAGGATCCCTATAACCAGGAGGCCCTCGATCTCTTCGACGCCCGTCTCGAACCCGGCGAGGTCGGTTCCGGCGGCTACGTTCACTGGCTCGGCACCGATGCGGCTGGACGGGATATCTTTTCCGCCATCCTCTACGGATTGCGCACAAGCCTGATCGTCGGCGTGATGGCCAGCACCCTTGCGCTTGTGCTCGGCACAACGGTCGGCCTCGTCGCAGCCTATTACGGCGGCCGCATCGAAGCGCTCATCATGCGCGTCATCGACCTGCAGCTCTCGCTGCCGGCGATCCTGCTTGCGCTGGTTCTCGTCGCGCTACTTGGGCAGGGATTGATGCAGCTCGTCACCGCTCTTGTGGCAGCGCAATATGCTTATTTTGCCCGTACAACCCATGGTGCCGCCAGTGCAGAGCGGCGCAAGGACTACATCGAAGCGGCGCTCTCTACCCCACTGCCTGCGCGCTACGTTCTGTTTCGTCACCTCCTTCCCAATGCTCTGCCGCCTCTGATTGTTGTGGCAACTGTCCAGGTGGCGAACTCTATCGCCTTGGAGGCTACGCTGTCCTTCCTGGGCTTGGGCCTACCCATCACCCAGCCCTCGCTGGGATCCCTGATCTCCAATGGTTTTCAGTTCCTGCTGTCGGGCCGGTACTGGATCTCCATCTATCCCGGCATCGCCCTGATGCTGACCGTCGTCGCCATCAACCTCGTCGGCGATCAGGTTCGCAACATTTTGAACCCGAGGCGCAGCCGATGAGCGATGTGGTTCTTCGGGTCGAGGACTTACATACGCTGTTCCAGACCAGGTCCGGCGTTCTGAATGCTGTGAACGGCGTCAGCTTCGAGGTCGGCCGCGGTCGAATTCTGGGGCTTGTCGGCGAGTCGGGCTCCGGCAAGAGCGTGACGGGCTATTCCATCCTCGGACTCATCGAGCCGCCCGGCCGGATTGCCGGCGGGGAGGTCCTTCTGAACGGCAAGGATCTCACCCGCCTCAAAGGGGAGGCTATGCGGCAAATCCGCGGCGCGCAGATTGCCATGGTCTTCCAGGATCCGATGATGACGCTCAATCCGGTCCTGAAGATCGGAACACAGATGGTCGCGGCCGTGCGGGCGCATGACAACGTCTCCCGAAAGATCGCCCGTGCAAGATCGCGCGACGCGCTCGCCAAGATGGGCATTCCGAGCCCTGAGGAGCGGCTTGATGCCTATCCCCATCAGCTCTCCGGCGGAATGCGTCAGCGGGTAGCCATTGCCATCACGCTTCTGCACAGCCCTGCCGTTATCATCGCGGACGAGCCGACCACGGCGCTCGACGTTTCGATTCAGGGGCAGATTCTAGCCGAGGTGCGGCGCCTCGCGGATGAGACCGGCACGGCCTTCGTGTGGGTGACACACGATCTCGCAGTGGTGTCGAGCCTCGCCGACGATATCTGCGTCATGTATGCGGGACGGGTGGTGGAAACCGGACCGGCCGCAGACGTCATCGCCGCGCCGCGCCATCCCTATACCGCAGGCCTTCTCGCGTCCGTGCCGGCCGAGCACGCGCCCGGCACGAAGCTTCCTCAGGTTCCTGGATCGACCCCATCCCTTGCCAATCTCCCACCGGGCTGCGCCTTCGCTCCCCGATGTGCCAAAGCGGGACCGGCTTGCACGACGCCTCCGCCTGTCCAGCACTTTGAGGATGGACGTACCGCCCTTTGCCACTACCCGATCGAGCCCATTTCATGCCAGCCGCTCTCCTTGACATCGACCACGTATCGAAGCGCTTCGTAAAACGGCCCAACTTGGGAGAGCGCATTGCAGGTTTTTTGGGCGCCGGCGCGAGGACGGAGATCGTGCGCGCTGTCTCCGATGTCAGCCTCTCCGTCGCCAAGGGCGAAGTCGTCGGCTTGGTCGGTGAATCCGGTTGCGGAAAGTCGACCCTCGGACGCATGATTTCGGGAATCTATACGCCGAGCGATGGCAAGATCCTGTTCGACCACTCGCCTGTTGCCAAGGCTCAGGGACGGCGCACGAAGAAGCTGACTACCCGCGTCCAGATGATCCATCAGGATCCTTTCGCGAGCCTCAATCCACGTATCCGCATCGGCGACACAGTGGCCGAAGGGCCTATTGCGCACAACATCGTCAAAGCCCGTGAGGCAGATTCCTATGTGGCGGATCTGCTCGGGCGGGTTGGACTCGATTCGGGCTATCGCCGACGGTTTCCGCACCAGTTCTCCGGTGGCCAGCGTCAACGCATTGCCATTGCCCGCGCGCTCGCCATGAAGCCGGACCTCCTTGTGCTTGACGAGCCTGTGGCATCACTCGACGTTTCGATCCAAGCACAAGTGCTCAATCTGTTCATGGATCTGCGCCGGGATCTCGATTTGACCGGCATCTTCATCAGTCACGATCTCGGCGTGGTGCGGCATGTTTCCGATCGGGTCGCAGTCATGTATCTCGGCCGCATCGTCGAACTCGCCCCGACATCCGAGCTTTACGCCTATCCGAACCATCCTTATACCCGCGCGCTCTTCGAGAGCGTTCCTCGCATCGGCGTCGGCAGGAAGCACTTTCGCCCGATTGCCGGTGAAATCCCGTCGCCGCTCCATCCGCCGAGCGGGTGCCATTTCCATCCGCGCTGCCCCTTCGCAGGCCCGCGCTGCGGGAAGGAAACGCCTGCGTTGGCCGTTATCGGCCCAGGTCGCTTCTCCGCCTGCCATCTCAACACTGGCGGTACCGATTAGCCAGGACGACCAATGGCTATGAATCAACTCGTGGCGCTCCAGGAGCGCATCGCCGCCGTCAACGATGTGCTCAATGCAGCATCAGTCCTGACATGGGATTCCCGCACCATGATGCCCGCAGGTGGGGCGGAAACCCGCGGACACCAGATCGCAGCGCTGACTCGGATTGCGCGTGATTTGCTACTTTCGCCAGAGACCGAGCGGGCGCTCGAGGAAGCTGAGAAGGCGATCGATGGATTTGCGGACGATTCAGCCGAAGGACGGATCGTACAGCAGACGCGGTATGCGGTGGAGCACCACAAGAGGGTGCCTGCAGTGCTGATCCAGGAGCGCGTGGCTCTTCGCACTGTCGCTCAGGCTGCCTGGATCGAGGCGCGCTCAAAGAGCGATTTTCCGATCTTTGCACCCTATTTCGCCAAAACCGTAGAATTGTCGCGCGCCTATGCCGACTGCATCGGATGGAGCGAGCATCCCTATGACGCCATGGTGTCGATCTATGAGCCCGGCGAAACGGCGGAGAGCCTCAAGAGCCTTTTCAGTCAACTGCGGTCCGGCCTGTTACCGATACTGGATGTTGCGCGATCTCGCCCTCAACCGCGTTCGGACTTCCTATTCCGCGACTATCCAGAGGAAGGGCAACGCGCCTTCGGCTTGAGCCTCGCTGAGAAGCTCGGCTACGATTTCCAGCGTGGGCGCTTGGACACCACCGTGCACCCATTCGAAGTGTCGTTTACCCGCAACGATGTACGCATCACCACCCGGTACAATCGTAACTATCTTCCCGCTTCCGTCTTCGGCACCGCTCATGAGACTGGTCACGGTCTCTACGAGCAGGGCGTCGACTCAGCCTATACCCGCACGGTGCTCGCGACCGATCTGATCGGTCTCTATGCTGTCGGCGGCACAAGCTTCGGAGCCCATGAATCCCAGTCGCGCCTCTGGGAAAACCATATCGTCCGCAGCCGCACCTTCTGGCAGCTGCACTTCGCCGAGTTGCGGAAGCATTTCCCGGATCAACTCCGCGACGTGAGCGCTGAAGATTTCTACCGCGCCGTCACCCGCGTCGAGCCCGGCTTCATCCGCGTCGAGGCGGATGAACTGACCTACGATCTTCACATCATGCTGCGCGTCGATATCGAACGCGCGCTCATGGACGGTTCGCTGCCCGTGACTGATCTTCCAGAAGCCTGGAATGCAGCGATCAAGCGCGATCTCGGCCTCGTTGTGCCGGATGATGCGCACGGGGTGCTTCAGGATGTTCATTGGTCGACCGGCTACATCGGCTCCTTCCCGACTTATACCATCGGTAATGTCATGGGCGCTCAGGTGATCGAGGCCTTACGGAAGAAGTATCCGTCTCTCGATGGAGCGATCGAGGCCGGCGAGTACTCGGTCTTGGCGGAAGAACTGCGCAGCAGAATCTGGCAGCACGGTCGCCGGTTCACGCGGGACGAGTTGCTGCAGCGTGAAACGGGACACGCCCTCGACCCCGCTCCCTATCTGGCGTATCTCCGCCGCAAATATGACGCGTGAGAGAACAATCCAACTCGCCTTGATGCGACGGCTGACGATGCACCTCTGGTGAGCTTCCCTAGAAGAAGATGAACAAACTTCTACTAAAGTAGGGCGCCATTAACCAGTGGGGCAGTATTGTGGGGCAAGTCGTAATACACGTTTTGGGGCGCCTCGGTGTTGAATAGAGTTACGTTGCCTGTGAAGATCATGGCCCTGGTTGCTGTGGTCATCTTCTCGACGGCTGGAACCATGTGGTTTGCGGCTTCGCGTCAGATCTGGTCCGATCTGGAGGCTCAACAGCAGCAGAAAGCCGAGCAGTATCTGCGCAGTCTGTCGCTTGTCTATGCGGCTCGCATGTCTGGCGCCGAGGTCAAGGTGGAGAACGGCCGCGTGGCACGCGTCGTGAGCCCGTCGCTGGCCGAGTACAAGGATTTCTCGGTCGTCGACGATTCCGTCTCCTATGTCGGCGGCAACGCAACCATATTCACCTTCGATGCATCGCAAGATAAGTTCATCCGTCGCGTGACGACGGTGAAGAAGGAGAACGGGGAGCGTGCCGTCGGCACCGCGCTGGCGCCGGACAGCCCCGCTCAAGCGGTTGTCCGCCGCGGCGAGCCGTACTACGGGCCGACCGTGCTGTTCGGCACCCAATTCTACACGGCCTATCAGCCGACCTTCGATCATGCAGGCAGGATCAACGGCATTCTCTATGTTGGCGTGCCGGTTGCGGATCTGCATGAGGCATACTCGGCAACGATGACGATGCTGACCATTGCCGCGGGGTTGATTGCCGTCCTTGCCTGCTTCGGTGCCGTGCTGGTCGCCAAGCGCTT
>JAESFT010000859.1_pt1 | contig 11121 bp, 10 predicted proteins | sample 9269451 | NCBI WGS metagenome assembly JAESFT01 (sample SAMN14502557, study PRJNA617106) | algae metagenome | isolation source: Scytonema hyalinum WJT4-NPBG1 and co-occurring heterotrophs from well... | place: USA: Mojave Desert, Joshua Tree National Park, California | collected 2006-05-25
CAGCCGTAGCCGGCGTTCACACCAACGTAGAAGCCGGTCCAGGTGAACACCGGAACCGCAGCAACAACCGGAGCCGGAGCGCGGCGGGACGGCAGGTCAGCAGCCATGGCGCCAGTGGCGAGGCCGAGCAGAGCAACCGAGGAGAGGAGGATCTTTTTCATGTGTTTTGGTCCGTCTGTTAGAAGGATGTGACGCAGCTTTTAGCCCAGACTTGCCCGTGCGTCTGTCACCTTCCTGCCACACTTAAGGCCAGAAGCAAAGCTTTTTGCATCTGCGCCCCTAAGTGGGCGGACCCTGCCCCTGCGCCACCCAGGTCACGGCCCTCTCATCCATCGATGCCGGACAGAAATACTGCCAATGATTCAATGGGTTAGATTTGAAGCCGGCCTAATGGGCGCCTACCGTTGGAGCCAGTAACCAATCATTGACCATATTCCCGAGCAGTTCCGCAAGCAGCAGCCTGATCTATGGTTAATCCCGTTCCAGCCACAATTGCAGGGCCTGCGTGACACGGTCAGGCTGCTCCAGGGTCGACATGTGTCCAGCCCCGGGAATCACGACCAAGGAAGCCCACTCGATCATCTCGGCCATCTCGCGAGCGATCTCCGGCGGCGTGATCGCATCGCCCTCCCCGACCAAGACCAGGGTTGGGATCTCGATTCCCGGCAGGGAGAGACGTGAGTCGGCGCGCGCCATGATCGCCCGCTGCTGCCGGATATAGACGTCAGGCCCGGTTTCCCGCAGCATCTCGAGTATGATGTCCTGAAGAGCCCCGTCGCCCCGATGATCCGGATGGACGAGGCGTCCCCAGAGCGCAGAATGGATCTCTTCCAGTCTGCCTGTCTCCGCGAGCGCGATCAGCCTTTCGCGGTCGTGGCTCGCTTCGGGGGTGTCCGGGCGCGCGCTCGTGTCGAGCAGGGCCAGCCGCTCCACCCGATGCGGCGCCTGGCGCATGATCTCCATGGCGACGTAGCCGCCCATGGAGAGCCCCGCGAGGGCAAATCTGGCCGGTGCATCGTGGAGAAGCCGAGCGGCCATGGCGGGAATCGAATCATCCCGGGTATGGTCCGCCACGACGATGGTGCGCTCCCCCGAGAGAGCCGCGATCTGAGGCTCGAAAAGCCGGGCGGTACAGGCCAAACCGGGAATCAGAACGAGAGTTTCGGCCATTCAAACTTTCCTTTGTCGCCTCTTGGCAAGTTTCCCTGGATTGACAAGCGCATAGCTTGTCCTATGGTCCGGCCACTCCTCAACTTGAGCAAGAGCCTCAGGTGAAACCAGACTCGCGCCTGTTTGTTGCCGTAGAGCGCGGCCGGCACATAAGAGCGCGCCTAGCCCTCAACGGTAATTAGCATTCATGTCGTTCGCCGAACTCGGACTTAGCGATAAAGTTCAACAGGCTGTCGCTGCCGCCGGATATACGGAGCCGACGCCCATCCAGGCGCAGGCCATCCCTCACGTGCTCTCCCGTCGCGACGTGCTTGGCATCGCGCAGACCGGCACCGGCAAGACGGCGGCCTTCACGCTGCCCATGCTGACCCTGCTCGAATCCGGCCGGGCCCGTGCGCGCATGCCCCGCACCCTGATTCTCGAGCCGACCCGCGAACTTGCGGCCCAGGTCGAGGAGAATTTCGACAAATACGGCGTCAATCACCGCCTCTCCGTCGCCCTGCTGATCGGCGGTGTGTCCTTCGGCGATCAGGATGCGAAGATCACCCGCGGCGTCGACGTGCTGATCGCGACCCCTGGCCGGCTGCTCGACCATTTCGAGCGCGGGAAGCTCCTGCTCACGGGAGTGGAGTTGCTGGTGATCGACGAGGCCGACCGGATGCTCGACATGGGGTTCATCCCCGATATCGAGCGCATCGTGAAGCTCGTTCCCTTCACCCGCCAGACCCTGTTCTTCTCCGCCACGATGCCTCCGGAGATTCAGCGCCTGGCCGACGCCTTCCTTCACAATCCCGTGAAGGTGGAGGTTGCCCGCGCCGCCTCGACCGCCTCGACGATCACCCAGCGTCTCGTTGCGACCGGCCGGGAGGATTACGAGAAGCGCGAGACCTTGCGGGAGCTGATCCGGAACGCAACGGACCTTCAGAACGCCATCGTCTTCTGCAACCGCAAGCGCGATGTGGCCGTCCTCCATCGCTCCTTGCAGAAGCACGGTTTCGCTGCGGTTGCCCTCCATGGCGACATGGACCAGCACGCCCGCATGGCGGCGCTCGACAGCTTCCGCACCGGCGAGATGCCCCTGCTGGTGGCCAGTGACGTAGCGGCCCGCGGCTTGGACATCCCTGCGGTCAGCCACGTGTTCAACTATGACGTTCCCCACCATGCCGAGGACTACGTCCATCGGATCGGACGCACGGGCCGCGCGGGACGGAGCGGTCAGGCCTTCACCCTGGTCGGACCCGGCGACGAGAAGTCCCTCACGGCCATCGAGAAGCTCATCGGCCAGCCGATCGAGTGGCAGGGCCCGACCCTGGCCGAGCGTCCGCAACCGGAAGGCTCATCCCGCCGCCGTGGCGGCCGGGGCGAGGAGCGCTCGCGTGGGCGCAAGGTCAAGGTGCGTGCATCGGACCGGGCTCGGGCGCCTTCGGAGGAGCCCCGGGAGGAGGCGCCTGTCGCACGGGCGGTCCAGCCCGCCCGCGAGGAGCAACAGAGCCGCAGGCCCCGGCAGGAGCGCAATGAGCGATCCCCGGAGCGAAGCCCACAAGGACGGTCTCGCCGTGACGATGACATGGACGAGCGCGTGATCGGGCTTGGTGATCACGTTCCGGCCTTCCTCATGCGACCTGTGGCGACCAAAAAAGCCAAATAATCCGGTTACGTGGCGGGCTCCGAGGTCATCTTCCGGGTCCTCCGGCCGGGCGAGGTCGCGCGGCCCTTGCGCACCTGAGCGGCTTTCGCCCGTTGGGCGGCTGCCAGTGCCATTTTCCCGAGCCCGGCCGCCTCATCGGGATCGTCGAGGGCCGATTCCGGCATGAGCCAGTAGCTCGTCAGGGTCGTCTGGCCATCCCGCGTTTGGAAGGTAAAGGGCCGCGAGCCCTGATCGCGGAAGAAGCCGACGCTCTCGTCGTCCACCTTGAGGTAGAGTTCGTCGGAAGCCACGAGAGCGAACATGACCTCGCCCTGATAGACTCCCTGCCCGCCGAACATCCGGCGGATGTGAATGGGGCCGAGGTTGCGGAAGATGTCGCGAAGATCCTCGGCGTCCATGGCTTACTCAGCGGCCGATTGAAGAGCAGGCGGCGTCGCGGGCGTAATCGCCACCGACTCGCCGCAGCCGCAGGCCGAGGTCTGGTTGGGGTTGTTGAAGACGAACTGGGACGACATCTTGGTCGTCTGGAAATCCATCTCCGTGCCGAGCAGGAACAGCACGGCCTTGGGGTCGATGAGAACCGTCACGCCCTTGTCCTCGACCACCTCGTCGAGCGGGTTGATGCTCTCGGCGTATTCCATCGTGTAGGACATGCCGGCGCAGCCGCCATTCTTGACGCCCACGCGAACGCCCACGATGGGACGATCCGCGTTGCTGATGATGTCCTTGACGCGGTTCGCCGCCGCGTCCGTCAAGGTGACGACCTTGAATCCGGGTAGTGCCATTAGCCTTCTCTCCTGACGGCCGGGTTCAAGGCCCGGGCAGAACGAGTCCGATGCCTCTTAGATAAGGGCTGAAAGGACAAACGTCGAGACCGTTCAGGGTTGCCCTAACGGCCCAGGTCGACCATATCGGGGAGATCCCACCCCGAAACATCGCCACGGCCCAAGGAGAGCAGATGCCGCATCACACGCCGCTGATTTCAACGATCGTCGTCGGCCTTGTGTTGGCATTTGCTCTCGGCGCAGTCGCCCATCGCTTCCGCCTCTCCCCGCTCATCGGCTATCTGCTTGCCGGCGTTCTCGCCGGCCCCTTCACGCCCGGCTATGTGGCGGACCAGGGGCTCGCCAACCAGCTCGCCGAGATTGGCGTGATCCTGCTGATGTTCGGCGTCGGCCTCCACTTCTCCCTGAAGGACCTCCTGTCCGTGAAGGCCATCGCGATTCCTGGCGCCGTGGTCCAGATCGCGAGCGCCACGGCTCTCGGCATGGGGCTTGCCTGGCTCATGGGCTGGAGCATCGGCGGGGGCATGGTCTTCGGCCTGGCGCTCTCGGTCGCCAGTACGGTCGTGCTGCTGCGCGCCCTGCAGGAGCGCCGGCTCGTCGAAACCGAGCGCGGCCATATCGCGGTCGGGTGGCTGATCGTCGAGGACTTGGCCATGGTCCTGACGCTCGTGCTGCTGCCAGCTTTCGCGCAAGCCGCGTCCAGCGCCTCGGCCGATCTCGAAGCCATCGTGATTTCTCTTGGCATCACGCTGGGTAAGGTCGCCGCCTTCGTGGCGATCATGCTCATCGTCGGGCGCCGGGTGATCCCGTGGATCCTCCACTACGTGGCCCATACGGGCTCCCGCGAGCTATTTCGCCTCGCGGTCCTCGCCATCGCGCTCGGCGCCGCCTTTGGGGCGGCGGAGCTGTTCGGCGTGTCCTTCGCCCTCGGAGCCTTCTTCGCCGGCATGGTCCTGAGCGAATCCGAACTCAGCCATCAGGCGGCCTCCGAAACCCTGCCCCTGCGCGACGCCTTCGCGGTCCTGTTCTTCGTCTCGGTCGGCATGCTGTTCGACCCGATGATCCTCGTCAACGACTTCGGCCCCGTTCTCGCAACCTTCCTGATCATCGTCGTGGGCAAGTCGCTCGCGGCCTTTGCCATCGTCAGGCTCTTCCGCCATCCGAACGCGACCGCCCTGACCATCGCGGCAAGCCTCGCCCAGATCGGCGAGTTCTCCTTCATCCTCGCAGGGCTGGGAGTCGATTTACAGCTGCTGCCGGAGAAGGGCCGGGATCTGATCCTGGCGGGTGCGATCCTCTCGATTCTTGTCAACCCCTTCCTGTTCACCCTGCTGGACCGCTGGTTCGCGAAGGGGGAGACCGCAAGGGCCCAGGCAAAGGCAGAAGCTGTGGCAGCCGAGGAAGAAGCGCAGGCAGCCGAGAAAGCGGCCGCTGCAGCCGCGCGGGAGCCGCTTCCGGTCACATCCCTCACCGATCACGTGGTTCTCGTCGGCCATGGACGGGTCGGCAAGTACATCAGCCGCAAGATGGCGTCGGTCGGCGCGCCCCTCCTGGTCATCGAGACGAACAAGGAGCAGGTCGCCGACCTGATCAAGGATGGCCGCGCGGTCGTCATCGGCAATGCCGCCGATCCTGAGGTGGCCGGGGCCGCCAACATCAAGGAAGCCCGCTGTCTCCTGGTGGCGATCCCGGATGCCTTCGAGAGCGGTCAGGTCGTCGAACAGGCCCGGACGATCAATCCGGGCCTGCCCATCATCGTGCGCGTGCATTCCCCAGCACAGGAGGAGCATGTGGAAAAGTACGGAGCGACAAAGGTCGTGATGGGAGAGCAGGAGATCGCCCGCGCGATGTTCGCCGCCGTGCCTGACGCCCCTCGCGAACCCGTGCTGTCTTCCGTGGAAGAGGCGGACCCGCTCGCCGAGAACGATCAGGACGAGGACGGGCCGGAGCGCCGACACGGCGATGCTGACGCACCGCAGCGGAAGTCCCCGCACCAGCCTGCAGATCATCCGGAGCGTTAAGCGCCACAGGAATCGGGCGCAGGAAACGGGTCGGAAGCGGCACCGCGATTTGAGATCCCAATCCCGAGCATCAGGCTCAAGAAGGAAAGGGATTTTCTGTGACCACGCTCATGAACAAGACCGCGATCGTGACCGGCGCAAGCTCCGGAATCGGCCGCTCCACGGCCAGGCTGTTCGCTCAGGAGGGCGCCAACGTCGTCGTCACGGCACGCCGCTCCGATGCGCTGAATGCGCTCGTCGCCGAGATCGAAAGGGCCGGCGGCCGTGCCATTGCGGTTGCCGGCGACATCAGGGACGAGGTTTTGGCTCAAACCCTCGTCGACACTGCGATCGGCCGTTTCGGCGGGCTCGACATTGCGTTCAACAATGCGGGCACGAACGGCGAGATGGGTCCGACGCCAGGTCTGTCGCTCGAAGGCTGGAACGAGACGCTAGCGACCAATCTGACTGCGGCCTTTCTGGGAGCAAAATACCAGATCCCGGCCATGCTTGATCGCGGCGGAGGCTCCCTGATCTTCACGTCCACCTTCGTGGGCTACACGGCTGGTATGCCGGGCGTGGCCGCCTACGCGGCCAGCAAGTCCGGATTGATTGGGCTCACGCAAGCGCTGGCAACCGAGTTCGGGCCGAAGGGCATCCGCGTGAACGCCCTGCTGCCGGGAGGAACCGATACACCCCTCGCAGAAGCCTGGGTCAGCACGCCCGAGGCATTGGCCTTCGTCGAAGGCCTGCATGCCTTGAAGCGACGGGCCCGTCCGGAGGAGATCGCCCGGTCGGCACTCTATCTGGCCTCGGACGCCTCGAGCTTCACCACGGGCACGGCCCTCCTCGTCGATGGCGGCGTGTCCATCAACCGGACGTGAGGAGCGAAGCATCTCGGAAACGAAAAATGGCCGGAACAAGCCCGGCCGTTTTGCGAAGCGCGATGATATGCCGATCGGCCTTACCACATGTCGAGCGCGACGCGGGCCTCATCGGACATGCGGCTCTGGTCCCACGGCGGATCGAAGACCATGTTGACCTTCACGCTCTGAACGCCCTGGACCGAAGCGACGGCGTTCTCCACCCAGCCGGGCATCTCGCCGGCCACCGGGCAGCCGGGGGCCGTCAGGGTCATGTCAATGGCGACGTTGCGGTCGTCGTCGATGTCGACCCGGTAGATCAGGCCGAGCTCATAGATGTCGGCCGGAATTTCCGGATCGTAGACGGTCTTCAGCGCCGCGATGATGTCGTCCGTCATGCGGTCGAGCTCTTCCGGCGGGATCCCTGAGCCGGGGGACACCTGCGGCGTGGTGGTCGGAGATAGGTCGTTCACAGGTCAATCCTCACGCGAACAGGGCTTCCGCCTTCTGCAAGGCGTCCGCCAGCTTATCGACTTCTTGCATGGTGTTGTAGAGGCCAAACGAGGCGCGGCAGGTCGAGGTCGCGCCGAATCGCTCCAGGAGCGGCATGGCGCAGTGGGTGCCCGCCCGGACGGCCACGCCCTGCCGGTCGATGACCGTCGCGACGTCATGGGCGTGCGCGTTCTTCATCTCGAAGGCCAGGATGGCGCCCTTGTCCTTGGCGCGGCCGATAATCCGGACGGAATTCATGGCGCCGAGGCGCTCGTGGGCATAGGCCGAGAGCGCCGCCTCGTGCGCCTGGATGTTATCCCGCCCGAGCTGCATCATGAAGCGCAGGGCCGCATCGAGACCGATGGCCTCGATGATCGGGGGCGTTCCCGCCTCGAAACGGTGCGGTGGGTCGTTGTAGGTGATCGCGTCCTGGCGCACCTCGCGGATCATCTCGCCACCGCCCGAGTAGGGCGGCATCTTCGCGAGCCACTCGCGCTTGCCGTAGAGAACGCCGATCCCGGTCGGGCCATAGACCTTGTGACCGGTGAAGATGTAGAAATCGGCATCGAGATCGCGCACGTCGACCTGCAGATGGACGGCGCCCTGGGCGCCGTCGATCAGCACCGGCACGCCGTGCGCGTGCGCGATGCGGATGATCTCCTTGGCGGGCGTCACGGTGCCGAGCACGTTCGACATATGGGTGATGGCCACGATCTTGGTTCGCGGCGTGAAGAGCTTCTCGAACTCGTCGAGGAGGAAGTTGCCCTCGTCGTCCACCGGCGCCCATTTGATCACCGCCCCCTTCCGCTCGCGCAGGAAGTGCCAGGGCACGATGTTGGAATGGTGCTCCATGATGGAGAGGATGATCTCGTCCCCCTCCCCGATCCCCATGCGGCCGAAGGAATCCGCCACGAGGTTGTAGGCTTCCGTGGCCGACTTGGTGAAGACGATCTCGTCGATGGATCCGGCGTTGAGGAACTCCCGCACAGTTTCCCGCGCCCGCTCGAAGCCCTCCGTCGCCACATTGGCCATGTGATGCAGGCCGCGGTGGACGTTGGCGTATCCCGTCTGCATGGTGTTCACCATGGCGTCGATCACGGCGCGCGGCTTCTGGGCCGAGGCGGCATTGTCGAGGTAGACCAGCGGCTTGCCATAGACCTGTTGCGCCAGGATCGGAAACTCCGCCCGGATCGTTTCGACGTCGTATGGCTTCACAGGAGCGTTCATTGTCTCTCCTTCGCCGTCATCACCGGCCTCGTGCCGGTGATCCCGATCACGAAAAGCGCTGTGCCCTTCCGATCGAGATGGCCGGGACAAGTCCGGCCATGACAGACTGAGTGTTATGAGCGGGCCTTCAGCCAGCCCTCGACCGTCTCGACGAGCGCCTCGCGGACGGTCTCGTTCTCGACGAATTCCAGAGACTCGCCCAGGAACGCTTGAACCAGAAGGCTTTCGGCCTCCTTCTTCGGCAGACCGCGGGCCATGAGGTAGAACAGGAGATCCTCGTCGAGCTGACCGCAGGTGGCGCCGTGGGCGCACTGCACGTCGTCGGCGAAGATTTCGAGTTCCGGCTTGTTGTTCATGGAACCGCCCTCCTCGAGAAGGAGCGCCGCCGACATCATGCGACCGTCGGTCTTCTGGGCGTGATGCGGAACGATGATCTTGCCCTGGAAGACACCAGTCGCCTCGTTGTCGATCACGGTCTTGAACAGCTCGCGGCTCTCGCAATGGGGTGCCCCGTGCTCGACCACGAGGGTCGAGTCGCCGTGCTGGGTGCCCTTGAGCATCGTCGCGCCGTTGACGCGCAGATTCGTGTTCTCGCCGTCCAGAACGGCGAAGACCTGATGCCGAGAGGTCGCGGCACCGGCCACCACGTTGATGCTGTTGAACACGGCCTCGCCGCCGATCCTGGCGGCCAGGGTGGACAGAGCCAGCGCCTTGTCGCCCTCGGCATTGACGCGCACATGCTGCACGTTGGTGCGGTCGCCGGCGATCAGCTCGACCACGTCGTTCGGCTGATGGTTGGCGCCGTCGGTGCTCTCGTGCGTTTCGAGCAGGGTCACAGAAGCGCCCTCCTCCACGACGACGAGAACGCGGGTCGCACTGGCAACGGCCGAGCGCGCAGCTGTGACGAACCGCAGATGCACCGGCGTCTCGACGGGACCGGCGATCCGGATCATCACCCCGTCGGCCATGAAGGACGTGTTGAGCTGATAGACCGGATTGTCGTTCGCCCATCGGACCGGGCTCAGTTTCGCCAGCCAGTCATGGCCGTTCGCCAGAGCCTCGGCCAGGGGCACGATCTCGACGTTCTCCGGAAGGGCGTGGAAGTCCACCGCCTCGCGCACGAAGTGACCGTTCACGAACGGCACCGGCAGCGCGTCGACGCCGGCGAGCGCCTTTGCATTCGCCAGCGCGGTCTTGGCCTCGTCGGCCGAAGGCACGCCCGCAAACGGCGCGATCTCGCGCAGGAGCGCGCGCAGATCGGTGTACTTGAACTCCTCCACCCGGCGGTGGGGCAGGCCCCGCTGGGTGAAAAGCTCGAAGGCCTGAGCCCGCGACTCTCCGTTGCCCGGAAGCGTCGTCTTCGCGCTCTCGAAGGCCTGGGCCAGCGCGGTTTCCGCCGGCGTCTTCATGAGAGTGACGTCAGCCATGTTACGCGGCCTCGCTTTCGCGATAATCGGCATAGCCGTTCGCCTCGAGCTCGAGAGCGAGCTCCTTGCCGCCCGACTTCACGATGCGGCCGGAGTGCATCACGTGGACGGTGTCCGGCACGATGTGGTTCAAGAGGCGCTGGTAGTGGGTGATCACAAGGAAGGCGCGATCCGGCGAACGCAGGGCGTTCACGCCCTCCGACACGATGCGCAGGGCGTCGATGTCGAGGCCGGAATCGGTCTCGTCCAGGATGCAGAAGGATGGCTGGAGCAGTGCCATCTGCAGGATCTCCATGCGCTTCTTCTCACCGCCGGAGAAGCCGACGTTGAGAGCGCGCTTGAGCATGTCCTTGGGGACCTCGAGCTGCTGGGCGGCGGCGTTGACGCGCTTGATGAAGTCCGGAGTGGTCAGCTCCTCTTCGCCGCGCGCCTTGCGCTGGGCGTTGAGGGTGGCCTTCAGGAAGGTCATCGAGGCGACGCCGGGGATCTCCAACGGGTACTGGAACGCCAGGAACACGCCGGCGGCGGCGCGCTGATCCGGCTCCATCTCGAGAAGGTTCTGACCGTCGAGCAGGATCTCGCCGTCGAGGACCTCGTAGTCCTCCTTGCCGGCGATCACATAGGACAGGGTCGACTTGCCCGAGCCGTTCGGCCCCATGATGGCGGCCACCTCGCCCTTGTTCACGGTGAGGTTGAGGCCGTTGAGAATGCGCTTGTCCTCGATCTGGACAACCAGGTTCTTGATTTCGAGCATCTGAGTATTCCGTTGTTTTAGGCGTGGATGGCCGGATCAAGTCCGGCCATGACGGGCCTGAAGCGTTTCGCGTCATGCCCGGGGTCGCCCCGGGCATTCACGTCTCTGCCTTTGATTAACCGACCGAGCCTTCCAGCGAGATCGAGATCAGCTTCTGCGCCTCGACGGCGAACTCCATGGGGAGCTGCTGCAGGACGTCCTTCACGAAGCCGTTCACGATGAGCGCGGTGGCCTCTTCTTCCGAGAGGCCGCGCTGCTGGCAGTAGAACATCTGATCTTCGGAGATCTTCGATGTGGTCGCCTCGTGCTCGAACACGGCGGTCGCGTTCTTCGACTCGATGTAGGGCACCGTGTGCGCGCCGCACTGGTTTCCGATGAGCAGCGAGTCGCAGTTCGTGAAGTTGCGCGCGCCGGTCGCCTTGCGGTGGGCGGACACGAGACCGCGATAGGTGTTCTCGGAGCGGCCTGCCGCGATGCCCTTCGAGATGATCCGGCTCGTGGTGTTCTTGCCGAGATGGATCATCTTGGTGCCGGAATCGACCTGCTGCATGCCGTTCGACACCGCGATCGAATAGAACTCGCCTCGCGAGTTGTCGCCGCGCAGGATGCAGGACGGGTACTTCCACGTGATGGCGGAGCCCGTCTCGACCTGGGTCCAGGTGATCACCGAATTGCGCCCGCGGCAGTCGCCGCGCTTGGTCACGAAGTTGTAGATGCCGCCCCGGCCCTCGGCATCGCCCGGATACCAGTTCTGG
>JAESFT010000860.1_pt1 | contig 11101 bp, 6 predicted proteins | sample 9269451 | NCBI WGS metagenome assembly JAESFT01 (sample SAMN14502557, study PRJNA617106) | algae metagenome | isolation source: Scytonema hyalinum WJT4-NPBG1 and co-occurring heterotrophs from well... | place: USA: Mojave Desert, Joshua Tree National Park, California | collected 2006-05-25
CTCTTCATTGGAACTAACTCTGAGTGACGGTTGCGCTCTGCGCAACCGCTAAATTGGCATTGGCGATCGCATTAATCTCAGACTGCGAAGCGCTCGAACTCAGATAACCCGCAACTTGGGTTAGTAGAAATAGAACAAGCCGAACGCGATCGCTCTTTAGAAAACACTATCCAAATCGTCGGTGTCGGGTTAGGTGCAGGTGCGATCGTCTCTGGCGTTGTCACAGAACATATTGACAAAATCAACCAACCCCTAAGTGCCATATCTCCTAACAACCCGCCCCATCCCTTTTACGCATCCTTATTATTGAGTATTTTGGCTACTTTGTTTTTTGGCGCTTTAGCTTGGCTTGTGACTAAACTCAAGAAGTAGGTTTTGCTTTAGCCTGCGTAGGCAGAGAGAAGTCCTGCAGGCGGGTCTCCCGCCGTAGGGAACTTCGGAGCTTTGTCTGTATAGCCATAGACTTCCAGTCTATGGGCGCTCATTTGCAAGAGGATTAGTAAACCGTACACCCTCTATATTTTGCACCCGAATTAAAACCCTCACTGTAAACCTCTGAAATTTGGTTAAGCTTTGCCGTTGCCCAAATTTGAGCATCCCAAAATCCAAAGTTATGAGCTTCAACACCCCGATTTGCTTGTAAAATAATAAGTCTTGTCACATCGACTACATAATAATCACTCATGTAATTACGTATGCGATCGCCTCAGTGGAACTGACAAATTAGGGAGTATTCTCAAAAAAAGACTTTTCATCCCTAGGATAGATTTCCATAATCTATCTTTATCAAGGTGTTTTAAATTCGTTATAGTTTATACGACATCTCTTGTACAGCTAGCTGTGGAATTGCAAAGTTTCTTCTTGCGGAATATATTGGTGTATCTTTTGTGTCAAACAACGCAATTGGAACTGATAGCAAGCAGTAGCAGAGATAATTAATTGATAATAATTAATATAGATTTTAAAGCCCCGCCGCCATGCCCACTGAACAGTTAACGAGAGAAACCGATAATCTGGATTTAAGACAGCTATTGAAAACGCTGGCAGCCGTCAAGAAAGGAGACTTTTCTGCCCGTATGCCCTTAGATCAAACAGGCATGGCAGGAAAAATCTCTGATACGCTCAACGATATTATTGAACAAAATGAGCGGCTGACAGAAGAGCTACAGCGAATTAGTAATGTTGTTGGGAAAGACGGCAAAATCAGCGAACGTGCCTCTCTAGGAAAAGTTCAAGGATCTTGGTCAGAATGTGTTGATTCTGTCAACACCCTAGTGACAGATTTAGTCCAGCCGACAGCGGAAACAGCGCGTGTGATCCGGGCTGTGGCAAATGGTGACTTATCTCAAACGATCGCCCCAGAAATTGAAGGTAGACCCCTGAAAGGGGAATTTCTGCAAACTGCCCAAATGGTCAATACGATGGTGGGGCAGTTGAACTCGTTTGCATCTGAGGTGACACGAGTCGCCCGAGAGGTGGGAACCGATGGCAAACTGGGTGTACAAGCGGAAGTTCGGGGTGTTGCAGGAACTTGGAAGGATTTGACCGACAACGTCAACTTGATGGCGGGGAATTTGACGGCGCAGGTGCGGAACATTGCTGAAGTGACGACAGCAGTGGCAAACGGCGACCTTTCTAAGAAAATTACTGTTAATGTCAACGGTGAAATTTTGGAGTTGAAAAACACCATTAACACAATGGTGGATCAGCTCAATTCCTTTGCATCAGAAGTCACACGGGTTGCCCGTGGGGTGGGAACCGAAGGCAAACTGGGCGTACAAGCAGAAGTGAGTGGTGTTGCGGGGACTTGGAAGGACTTGACCGATAGCGTCAACTTGATGGCGGGGAACTTGACGGCACAATTACGCAACATTGCCGAAGTAACAACAGCAGTGGCAAATGGCGACCTTTCCAAGAAAATTACTGTTGATGTCAAAGGCGAAATTCTGGAGTTGAAGAACACCGTTAACATCATGGTGGATCAGCTCAATTCCTTCGCATCGGAAGTGACGCGGGTTGCCCGTGAGGTGGGTGCAGATGGTAAACTTGGCGGTCAAGCAGAAGTCCGCGGTGTTGCGGGGACTTGGAAGGACTTGACCGATAGTGTAAACTTCATGGCGGGTTCCTTGACTGCACAGGTGCGGAACATTGCCGAAGTGACGACAGCTGTGGCAAACGGTGACCTCTCGAAGAAAATCACCGTTGATGTGAAAGGCGAAATTCTTGAGTTGAAAAACACTATCAACACGATGGTGGATCAGCTCAATTCCTTTGCATCAGAAGTGACGCGGGTTGCCCGTGAAGTGGGAACCGAAGGGAAGCTGGGCGTACAAGCAGAAGTGCGAGGTGTTGCAGGAACTTGGAAGGATTTGACCGACAACGTCAACTTGATGGCGGGTTCCTTGACGGCGCAGGTGCGGAATATTGCCGAAGTCACCACAGCGATCGCCAATGGTGACCTCTCGAAGAAAATTACTGTCGATGTCAGAGGCGAAATTTGGGAGTTGAAGAACACCGTTAACATCATGGTGGATCAGCTCAACTCCTTCGCATCGGAGGTGACGCGGGTAGCCCGTGAGGTGGGTGCAGATGGTAAACTTGGCGGTCAAGCGGAAGTCCGGGGTGTTGCGGGAACTTGGAAGGACTTGACGGACAGCGTGAATTTCATGGCAGGTTCCTTGACAGCACAGGTGCGGAACATTGCGGAAGTGACAACGGCTGTGGCAACAGGTGACCTCTCGAAGAAAATTACTGTTGATGTCAAAGGCGAAATTTTGGAGTTGAAAGACACCATCAACACGATGGTGGATCAACTCAATTCCTTTGCTTCTGAGGTGACGCGGGTTGCCCGTGAAGTGGGAACCGAAGGGAAGTTGGGCGTACAAGCCGAAGTGCGAGGTGTTGCCGGGACTTGGAAGGACTTGACGGATAACGTGAACTTGATGGCGGGTTCGTTGACTTCACAAGTGCGGAACATCGCGGAAGTGACGACGGCGGTGGCAACAGGTGACCTCTCGAAGAAAATTACTGTTGATGTCAAAGGCGAAATTTTGGAGTTGAAAAACACCATCAACACGATGGTGGATCAACTGAGTTCCTTTGCCTCTGAAGTAACCCGAGTCGCGCGTGAGGTGGGCAGTGAAGGCAAGCTGGGTGTACAAGCCGATGTGAAAGGCGTTGCCGGAACTTGGAAGGACTTGACTGACTCGGTTAACTTCATGGCGGGTTCCTTGACGGCGCAGGTGCGAAACATTGCCGACGTGACGACAGCGATCGCCAACGGTGACCTTTCTAAGAAAATCACTGTGCAAGTCAAAGGCGAAATTTTGGAGTTGAAAAATACCATCAATATCATGGTGGATCAACTCAACTCGTTTGCATCGGAGGTGACGCGGGTTGCCCGTGAGGTGGGTAGTGAAGGTAAGCTGGGTGTGCAAGCAGATGTGCGCGGAGTTGCCGGAACTTGGAAAGATTTGACGGACAGTGTGAACTTCATGGCGGGTTCGTTGACGGCACAGGTGCGGAACATTGCCACAGTCACCACGGCGGTAGCGACTGGCGACCTTTCTAAGAAAATCACCGTTGATGTCAAAGGCGAAATTCTAGAACTCAAGAACACCATCAACACGATGGTGGATCAGCTGAACTCCTTCGCATCGGAGGTGACGCGGGTTGCGCGTGAAGTGGGAACCGAAGGTAAGCTGGGCGTGCAAGCGGAAGTCCGGGGAGTTGCCGGAACTTGGAAGGACTTAACCGACAGCGTAAATTCGATGGCGGGTTCGTTGACGGCACAGGTGCGGAACATTGCGGAAGTGACAACGGCGGTGGCAAACGGCGACCTTTCTAAGAAAATTACTGTTGATGTCAAAGGTGAAATTTTGGAGTTGAAGAACACCATCAACACGATGGTGGACCAACTCAACTCGTTTGCATCCGAGGTGACGCGAGTTGCCCGTGAGGTGGGAACTGAAGGTAAGTTAGGTGTGCAAGCTTATGTTAGAGGTGTTGCCGGTACGTGGAAAGATTTGACCGACAACTTCAACTTGATGGCAGGTAACTTGACGGCACAACTGCGGAACATTGCCGAAGTGACAAAGGCAGTGGCAACAGGTGACTTATCGAAGAAAATCACCGTTGATGTCAAAGGCGAAATTCTGGAACTCAAGAACACCATCAACACGATGGTGGATCAGCTGAGTTCCTTTGCATCAGAGGTGACGCGAGTTGCCCGTGAGGTGGGAACCGAAGGGAAGTTGGGCGGTCAAGCCCAAGTGCAAGGTGTAGCTGGGACTTGGAAAGATTTGACCGACAACGTGAACTCGATGGCAGGGAACTTGACGGCACAAGTGCGAGGCATTGCCAAAGTGGTGACGGCGGTTGCCAATGGTGACTTGAAGCGGAAACTGATGCTGGATGCCAAAGGAGAAATTGAAACTTTGGCAGAAACAATCAACGAAATGATTGACACGCTGGCGACGTTTGCCAACCAAGTCACCACCGTGGCGCGTGAGGTGGGTATTGAAGGTAAGTTAGGTGGACAAGCCAAAGTGCCTGGGGCGGCGGGAACTTGGAAAGATTTGACCGACAACGTTAACGAACTGGCTGCTACCCTCACCACTCAGTTGCGGGCGATCGCCGAAGTGGCAACTGCTGTGACCAAAGGCGACTTAACGCGTTCAATTGCCGTGGAAGCAGAAGGTGAGGTCGCCATCCTGAAAGACAACATCAACCAGATGATTGCCAACCTGCGGGAGACAACGCAGAAAAACACTGAACAAGACTGGTTGAAAACGAACCTCGCTAAGTTTACCAGGATGCTTCAGGGTCAGCGCGACCTAGAAACCGTATCTAAACTGATTCTCTCGGAGTTAGCACCGTTGGTCGGAGGTGCTCATGGTGTCTTCTATATCATGGATAGTACGGAAGAAAACCCGTATTTGAAGTTACTCAGCAGCTACGCTTACCGCGAGCGCAGGCATCTTGCCAACCGCTTCTACTTGGGTGAAGGTTTAGTGGGACAATCCGCTTTGGAAAAAGAACGCATTCTGCTGACAGAAGTACCGCACGACTATATCAAGATTAGTTCTGGCTTAGGCGAATTTACCCCGCTGAATGTCGTTGTCTTACCCGTACTGTTTGAAGGACAAGTCACAGCAGTTATTGAACTCGCTTCATTCCGCCGCTTCAGCGAAATTCATCTGTCATTCTTCGACCAACTCACCGAAAGTATCGCGATCGTGTTGAACACCATCGCTGCCAGTATGCGTACTGAAGAGTTACTCAAACAGTCGCAGTCTTTGGCACACGAGTTGCAAAGTCAACAAAACGAACTGCGGGAAACCAACCAGCGCTTAGAACAACAGGCTCACTCGCTCAAAGCCTCCGAGGATTTACTGAAGAAACAGCAAGAAGAGTTACAAGAAACCAACGCCGAACTCGAAGAAAGGTCAGAGTTATTAGCTTTGCAAAACAAAGAAGTCGAGCGCAAGAATCAAGAAATTGAACAGGCAAGCCGATCTTTGGAAGAAAAAGCCGAACAACTGGCGCTTTCATCAAAATACAAGTCTGAGTTTCTGGCGAACATGTCCCACGAATTGCGGACACCGCTGAACAGCTTGTTGATTTTGGCGAAATTGCTATCAGATAACGTCGAGAGCAACCTCACTCCTAAACAAGTCGAGTATAGCCGTACGATTTACTCAGCAGGCAACGACTTGTTGACGCTGATCAATGACATTTTAGACTTAGCAAAAATTGAATCTGGAACGATGTCAATTGACATAGACCAGATGCTGTTTACAGAATTGCAAGAACACATTGAGCGCACCTTTCGGCAACTCGCTGTTGACAAAGGACTCAATTTCAGCGTTGACTGTGCTCCTGAACTGCCCAGAAGCATCCACACAGATGCAAAGCGCTTACAACAAGTCTTGAAAAATCTGCTCGCCAATGCTTTTAAATTTACAGAGCGTGGAGAAGTCCGCTTGCACGTCTTCGTGGCAACGCAAGGGTGGAGCCCCGACTACGTAACTTTGAGTCGCGCTCAAACTGTAATCGCCTTCGCAGTCAGCGATACAGGGATTGGCATTGCCCCTGAAAAGCAAAGAATCATTTTCGAGGCGTTTCAACAAGCTGATGGCACCACGAGCCGCAAATATGGCGGTACGGGGTTAGGCTTATCAATTAGCCGCGAAATCACCCGTCTACTTGGTGGAGAAATTAAACTAACAAGCCGTCTTGGGGAAGGTAGTACGTTTACACTTTACTTACCCCAGTCGCTTTACTCTGATGAAGAGATCGGAAGATGGGAAGATGGGCAGAGGATTTCACCACATCACCCCACCACACCACTTCGTCAAACACCCCAGCCTTATTCTGTCCTTGGGACACGCTTGGCGCAAACCGCACCGCAAGCATACGTGAACGTGGACTCTAGCCCTGCATCTGGCGAACCTCCTATTACAATAAGCCCCAACAGCATATCACCCGACCAAATCACCACTTCCCTGGTTGATGACAGAGGCAATATCCAACAGGGCGATCGCATACTTCTGATCGTCGAAGATGACGTTAATTTTGCCCGTATCCTTTTAGACATGACGCGACAACAAGGATTTAAGGGCATTGTCGCCCACAGTGGCAGTACGGGTTTGGCATTGGCACAACAATTTCAGCCTTCAGCGATCATCTTGGATATCCGCTTACCTGGAATGGATGGTTGGGCAGTGCTGGATCGCCTCAAGCATGACCCAAGTACCCGTCATATCCCAGTCCATATTATGACAGTTGAGGAGGGACGACAGCGCGGATTGCAACTAGGCGCAATTGCTTATATCCAAAAGCCCGTTAGTAGTGAGGGGTTACATCAAGCATTGACCAAAATCAAAGGTTTCGTCGAACGCCGGGTGAAAAATCTACTCGTCGTGGAAGACGACGAGAATCAACGGCACAGTATTGTGGAATTGATTGGCAACACCGATGTTGCAACCACTGCTGTCCGTACGGGTGCTGAGGCGTTAGAAGCCATACAAAATGGGTATTTTGATTGTGTCGTTCTCGATTTGGGTTTGCCCGACATGAGCGGGTTTGAACTCATCGAAAAAATCAAACAACAACCCAATGGTGAAGCATTACCAATTATCGTTTACACTGCCAGAGAATTGAATAGAGCAGAAGACACTCAACTCAGGCGCTTGGCAGAGACGATTATTATTAAAGATGTGCGCTCTCCAGAACGTCTGCTTGATGAAACAGCCTTGTTCCTGCACAGAGTTCAGGCAAATATGCCTGCCCCCAAGCGAGAAATTCTGGAACAGTTGCATTCCACTGACTCAGTACTTGTGGGTAAAAAAGTTCTCATTGTAGATGACGATGTGCGTAATATTTTTGCCCTCACAAGTATGCTAGAGCGTTATCAAATGCAGGTCTTATACGCCGAAAATGGGAGAGATGGCATTGAAGTTTTGCAAAATACACCTGACATTAATGTGGTGTTGATGGATGTGATGATGCCAGAAATGGATGGTTATGAAACAACCCGCCAAATCCGACAGAACAATCAATTTAAATCCCTGCCGATTATTGCACTGACCGCAAAGGCAATGCAAGGCGACAGAGAAAAGTGTATTGAAGCAGGTGCATCGGACTACATCACCAAACCTGTAGATATCGAACAGTTGCTTTCACTGTTGCGCGTGTGGTTATTTCGGTAGGATTACGGTTCAGATAACATCGTTTGCAGCTTGCACCAGCTTATAACTTATGTAATGAAAGTGCATGCACTTTCATTACACCCATAGGATTCTCACAAATAATATAATAAGAAATCCGGGTTTAATCACTCCGTATTTACCGAGGCGCGGAAGGCTCCACCCTCAATGTACTCATAGGGTGGAGATTGAGAGCGGGCGGTGATGAGGGCATTTACGACGTATGCTCACCTAGGGTGAGCGCGTCCGTGAATGTCCGAAGAATCGCCAAATATTTACGAAAATTCACGAGCAAACAGCGTATAATAATAGTGGTTGGCTCCCTCACCACACGGCTGACCACAACACGAAGTAGCGGTTGTACGCTTGCGAAAGTAACTAGCGTGAGCAAGGGGGAAAGGTTCCGGTCACTGGTTCGCATTTTGACGCTCTGCGGTAAAAGATAAGCCATACAGGAATGTACGGAAAAAAAATTAACTGCCCTTGGTTGACGGGCGGCTGCCTGTGGACGCGGAGTAAGACCAAATCAAACACGGGAGCCAGTACTGCAGGAGGGTTTCCCGACCTAGGTATCTGGCGTGTTTGAAGAGGCGTCGGCGGATGAGACGGGAAACTCTAAAGACGAATAAGACCGTCGTTGCGGAACTGGAATTGGAAGCCCCTTTTTCAGCGAAGCAAAAAGGGGTACTTCACAATAGCGATCGCTCGTTTTTTCCCCACTCTATACAATTATTATTATCATTTATTGAATGTTTTATTTTTTGATAACCTTTTTACCAACATTTTTATCACCACCATAAATTTTATCAATATCAAAAGCTCTAGTATTAAACAGCAAGTAAGAGTACAATAAAATCTTAATGAAGGTTTAAGGTTTGTAGCACTTAGTGCTTCATTAACTTAAAATTTGACGATTATTAGGTCAGGTAAACCGAAAAGTTTAAGCTGTGTTTTCTTTAACTTTTCGCTTTATCCTGCCAAAGAAACTTGGCGAACTATTAGGTATCAAGGAATAATGTTGAAACGTCGCACAATACTAGCTGGTTTAACTGTGCTAGCCTTCACGCTGGCTGTGAGTACAAAAGTCTATGGACAATCCACAACTGGGCCAGAAGCTTGGGAGACTGTCTACAATGATGCAGTTGCTGGGGCAACAACGACAATTACAGTTCCGCTTTTGAGTCCTTTATTATCGCTTGTCTTAAACGTCTTCTACAATTTGGCAGGTTTTTGGGGCGGTTAATTCTTTGTCTCATACCTAAAAAAAGTCTAAATAGAGGCTGTTGCAGTGTAATTTGTTGGTAATTTCTACGCCTGCGATCGCGTTCCGCCCAGCATAGGTGATCACCTACGGTGGGACGTAACCCATCGCCTAGCTATATCTCTCATTCGTTAACGCAGATTTTCCCATAGCCAAATATTCCATAACTCGTGAGGAATTTTCTTTCTATGTTCAAACCTCGCACAATTTCTAGTGCCTTAACTGCTATTATCCTAGCGTTTGTCATCAGCACACAGATATATATACAACCCGCAGTAGCCGCTGGAACGTGTAATCCAACTGCGGGAAACCTACCTATATGTCCAAGTGCAGCACCGACAGAGTCAGCTAGTTTCATTGACCCAACTGCAACAATCATCAATCCCACAAATATTACCTTAGGGGAAAATGTCTACGTTGCACCATTTGCCGAGTTAAACGCTACTAATGCCCCCATTAGCATCGCGGCAGATTCTAACGTCCAAGACCAAGCGAAAATTACAGCTTCCGGAACAGGAGTGGAGGTTGGTGAGCGTGTGATTATGGCACACTTTGCCACAATCAAAGGTGCAGCTAAAATCGGTCTTCAAGGCTCAACAGGACCTTTTACCGACCCAGTTACCAATACTCAGTTTAGCAATACTATTCCAGAGACATTTCTCGCCTTCAACTGTGAAGTAGACGGTGCAACTATAGAAAGAAACTCAGTAGTCAACTTTCTCTCGCGGGTTGGCCCTGGTGTTACCTTACCGGCTGGTAAAGTTGTCTTGCCTGGTAAAAACGTCACAACCAACCTAGAAGCTAGTAGCGGCACCCTTGGAAAGGTTGCAAACCTGACACAAGCCGACGTTAGATTGATGGAAGGTGTCGTTGCAGTCAATGAAGCATTGGCCAAAGGTTACGCAGAATTAGCCAGAGCAGACTTGTCAAATGTAACAGGAATTAATTACGCTCCCGTCACCTCTTTTAACTCCGGAGGTCTGCCACAGATAGGTGGAACTGTTACCCGTGATCCGAACTATCGTAACCGCATCATCGGCAATGTGGTTCTGCAAGATTCTTTAGCAAACCTCAACAACAAACTAGCTAATAGAATTTCGCTGCGTGGTGATGAGGGTCAACCTCTTAATGTTGGTCGAATTGCTGGTATGGCAAACGATGTTGTCTTTCACGCGTTAGCATCAACTAACTTGACTCTTGGTGATGGTATTGGTTATGGGCCTCGCGTTCTAGTTCATGGCGGTAGGCAGGTTGTCAATGGTGTTGCTAATGGCCCTGAGACTAGCATAGGTAATGCTGTAGGGCTAGGGCCGAACTCTATTGTATACACTGCAGTTATCGGCAACAACTCAGCAGTTGGGCAAAAAAGCGCAGTCTTCAATTCTACAGTACCTCCCAGAACGCACATCCGTTCTCGAACAATCTATGTCAACAACGGCGACCTGATTTTACCTGTGGAGTGGTAAGCAACTGACTTTTGCATCATGATGAATTTGAAAAGATTGCCAGTAGTGCTATTACAATGCCTACGATTGATTCTGCTGTTCACTTTGATATTCGGACTGATACTAAGTGTTGATGACAGTTCATCTATAGCTGCTGACATCACCTCCAATCAGCCTCAGGCGGTACAACCTCCAGTCACCGGACTTGTTTCTACATTGTCGGATGAAGTCGAGGAATTACCAGCAGAGTTAATTCGCTGGTCAACTTACTGGCAACTTTGCTGGGAACCATATCCCGAAGCTAAAGAATACGAACTGCAAGCGGTGCTTATGCAAGGGAGATCTCCAAAGTTGGAACGTCAAAGCGATCGCTGCTTTCGTATACAAGCTGCATCTAATGAAAACCAAAAATCACAAGGATTACTCAACCGTGAAGTAATCTTGTTGATGCACAAAATTCAGCTTGGTTATCGAGTGCGAGCTGTCTTAGATGGCAACCGCGTCAGTGAATGGTCTCCAGTAATGGCAGTCGGTGCAACTACTGTGTCTCAATAGAATCGTACTAACCCAAGTTGCTAGTTATTTGAGAAGGCGATCGCAAAGATAATAAAATCCCCTCCAGTAAGAAAAACGGAGGGGAATTATGTTAAATGAAACAATTGCTGTCTATGCTATCATTGACGACT
>JAESFT010000861.1_pt1 | contig 11097 bp, 10 predicted proteins | sample 9269451 | NCBI WGS metagenome assembly JAESFT01 (sample SAMN14502557, study PRJNA617106) | algae metagenome | isolation source: Scytonema hyalinum WJT4-NPBG1 and co-occurring heterotrophs from well... | place: USA: Mojave Desert, Joshua Tree National Park, California | collected 2006-05-25
AGTCGTCAATGATAGCATAGACAGCAATTGTTTCATTTAACATAATTCCCCTCCGTTTTTCTTACTGGAGGGGATTTTATTATCTTTGCGATCGCCTTCTCAAATAACTAGCAACTTGGGTTAATAATTGCATATCTCTTTTAATAACTATTATCCCATCTTCGCAAAATGCTCTCGTAGCAAGTCGTGGATAAAGCGATAGCGCCCACGAACTTGCAGGATAAACCCTCGCTCAGATGCATAGCCAAGAAAATGTTTATAGCTGCGAGGACTAGAGCCACTTTGCCAGAGAATGAAGCGCAGAACGCAATGTTGGACGACAGGAACACCGCCAAAAACAAAGCCGGAAAATAATCCGATACCTAGTCCAAAAATTATTGCACTGACAGGCTCTACTGTTCTTTCCAGTGCCAGCGAATGTAGTATAAAAGCAAATGCCCATACTGCGGTAATAATCATGGCGATAATTACTCCATTTTTGGCTGATTCCAAAATACCTTGATTGGGAATTGTCCGATTTTTGACGTCAGTTTGTAGCCCTGCAATCAGCCCAGAAATCAGCCCAGAAATCAGCCCAGAAATCAGCCCATTTATTATTTATCTCCAATCATTTATTATTTTTTGCCATGATAAATTGAACGACTCAGTAAGTTCTATTTTATTAGATAGCCCTCCACTCAGCCCAAGAATCAGCCCAAAAATCAGCCCAGAAATCAGCCCAACAATCAGCCCAACAATCAGCCCAACAATCAGCCCAACAATCAGCCCAACAATCAGCCCAACGGCAACTCGATACAACCATTTTTGATAAGATTTTTCTAACCAAGTAGGCTGCATCTTTTCAATCAAAAATTCTGTCTGCTTTTTGTCTTTTAGCTTTTTTGCTAACCAAGCCAGCCAACGCTTAGTCTCTTCTGGTGTTGGCTCTTTTCCTCGTTCGTACCACTTGCTTTCCTTGCCTTCTTCTAGCTTATGCTTGATGTAAGCATCAAACAAATCGTCAAGATAAGCCTGACGACGGGCTTCAGGAGAACTAAAATTCTGCGATTTGCTAGCAGGACGTTGTTGATATGCCTGCACCATAATCTTTAAAATCAGTGGCGTCTCTGCCAATTCCAATAAATCAGCATCCCTGTTGATACCATTCCATAAATCTAAGCGATTGGCACGAGCAAAGTATGCTTGAATTTGAGTTTGATTAAGCGCTTGCACACACACCGCATTTAGCCGTAACACGGTATTACCATCGTCATATTCTTGGGAACGACAGCAAACAACTAAATGGAAAGGTTGAGTGTCTTGGTTAATATAATCATTGATAGCGTGAATACAATTTATTTGATTTTCTTTCAGTTCATCTAAACCATCTAGTAAAGGTAAGACTTGATTGGTCTTGAGCCACTCTTTAGCAATATCTTCTGGAATGTTGTACTGAAATTTGAGTTGCTCTATCAGCCAATTAGGAATTTGTTGATTATTTTTCCAGTTAGTTAATTCAAATATAACCGGGATAGGTTTATTATCATCCGCTTGGGCGTTGGCTGTTAAATCCTGCGCTAATTGCAGCAGTAACGTAGTTTTCCCTGAACCTGGAGAACCCAAAATCAGTAATTTCCCTTCTTGATGAAAAACATCAATAATCTTTGTTTGTGGAGGTAGAGGGGTATTTTGTCCGCTTCTTATCCAAGATACAATCGGTTTCAATAATTCAGCAGTAGCTACCAGAAAATTGGCTTGCTGCTTATTTGTATCTTCTGGTTGGGGAACCAGTGACTGTTTCCCCCATTCATCCATATCCAGAGGAATCAGCACTTGATTGTGCAATGATTTTTCTAGGCGTTCATCAACATCGCCTTTCACAACCCTCAACAACTTGCGTCGCCAATCTTGCAGCACTTAAGGAGAAATTGTTTTGTTTGGTGTTGTTCCACTGCTGAGATTATTCTGGAGTTTAACAGCCCACCAAGTAAGATAAGCAAACAGCACAGACAATATCAATGCCAGTAGCCAGATGACATGATTCGGAATAACATCTTTCCATTTGTATATGTCAGATAATTGATTGACAATAAAACTCAGACAATTACTGAGTATCACAGTTAGTAAACTACTGGTAACAAATAACCATATTAGACGGGGGTTAAGTGCTTGCATATTGACAATTGGTAGCCTTGGTATAAACTATACCGTGCCAAAAAATTTCCTGCTCAACTCTCCTCCGCGCCCTCTGCGCCCTCTGCGCCCTCTGCGGTTCAATAATCCAAACCCCCTCACCTTTTGAAAGCTTTATTGATACACTTGAACTTCATTAGCCCAGTTAACCAGCGCCTATGGTCTATGTAAAGCGCGTGGAACTCACCAACTTTAAATCCTTCGGCGGTACGACTTCTGTCCCCCTGCTGTCGGGGTTTACTGTCATTTCTGGTCCCAACGGTTCCGGTAAATCAAACATCCTTGACTCGCTGCTGTTTTGCCTGGGACTTTCCAGTTCTAAGGGCATGCGTGCAGATCGCCTACCCGATTTAGTCAACACCACCCAAACCAGCAAATCTCGTTCCGCCGTCGAAGCTAGCGTCACGGTAACGTTTGATTTGTCAGATCATCAGCCAGAGGATGAACTGGAAACCTTGCCTGTTGTATCGATTGTTGAAGATGAGGAAGTTGGGGAAGTAGAGGAAGCGCCAAAGGAAGAAAGCGAGCATGAAAAAAATCGTCAAGAAAAAATCCGCGCGACACCAGGTAGCGAGTGGAGTGTTACCAGAAGGTTGCGAGTCACTCCACAAGGAACTTACACATCGAATTACTACATTAACGGTATCTCCTGCACCCTGACAGAGTTACACCAAGAACTAGAAGAGCTACGTATTTACCCTGAAGGATACAATGTCGTACTACAGGGTGATGTCACCAGCATTATCTCGATGAATGTGCGAGAAAGACGGGAAATTATTGATGAATTGGCTGGGGTAGCGGCATTTGACCGTAAAATTAACCAAGCAAAAGAAACTTTAGATGAAGTTAAGGATAAGGAAGACAGTTGTCGCATTGTAGAGACAGAGTTAATTGCACAGCGCGATCGCCTGTCTCAAGATCGCGCCAAAGCGGAAAAATACCAAAGACTCAAGAGCGAATTTCAAGAAAAACAATCTTGGGAAGCGGTTTTATCATGGCGTTCCCTACAAGCACAACAAGAAAAGTTAGTTGCAAGCATTCAAGCAGGCGATCGCACCTCGGCTGAAATCACAAATCAACTCACAACCCTTAACACACAAATCGCCCAAAAAACCGTTGAACTAGAGCAACTCAACGCCCATGTGAAAGCATTGGGAGAAGAAGAACTTTTGGCGGTACAATCTACCCTTGCGACTCAAGAAGCCGAACGCAAACAACTTCAGCGTCAACAAAAGGAACTAGAAACAGCTTCCCAAGAAACCGCTAAGCGCCTGCAACAAACTCAAGAGGAAATTCAACAGCATCAGCAAACCATAGAACAACTCGCACAACAACAAATTGTAGAACTCTCGAATGCAACGTCTCTACAAACAGAACGAGATGAAGCACGACAAGCATTAGACATCTCGCGTGAAGCCGCAGCCCAAATTGCTTCTGCTTCGGAAGCGTGGGTACAGCAACAAACAGCCCTGAACCGCCAAATTGAAGCTGTGCTGCAAACGGTTGAACCTCAGCGCACAGAGCAAGCACAACTGAGAGAACGTAATAACCAACTCCAGCAGCAAATTCAGGAGCAAACCGAACTAGTTCAAACAATAGAACCAGAAATTGCTGAAAAACAATCTCAAATTGCTAATGTAGAACTTTCGGATACAACGTCTCTACAACAGGTTGAACAGCTAGCCGAAACGGTATCCGCCACAGAACAAGAACTGCAAATCCAGCAAGAAACCCAAAAGCGGCTGTTGCAGGAACAACGAGAGAAACAACGCCAATTAGATAAACTAGAGGCGCAACAAGCAGCCCAGCAGGAAGTTCAAGGAACCCAAGCAAGCAAAGTCATCCTACAATCAGGTATGCCTGGTGTCTGTGGGTTGGTTGTGCAGTTGGGACGCGTGGAACCCCGTCATCAATTAGCTTTGGAAATAGCTGCAGGGGCGCGTCTGGGGCATATTGTTGTGGAAGATGACAGCATAGCAGCCGCAGGAATTGAACTACTCAAACAAAAACGCGCAGGTAGAGCGACTTTCTTACCGCTGAATAAAATTCATGCTTCCAAATTTACCCAAGATTTTACGTTGCGTTATGCCAACGGCTTTGTCAACTATGCTGTGAACTTGATTGAGTGCGATCGCCGCTATAAGGATGTGTTTACCTACGTGTTTGGTAACACAGTAGTCTTTGAAACCATCAATCAAGCGCGTCAGCATTTGGGACTGTATCGCATCGTCACCTTAGACGGGGAATTGTTGGAAACCAGTGGTGCGATGACTGGTGGTAGCACAAATCAGCGTTCGTCGTTGCGGTTTGCGGGGGTGGAAGCTGCGGAATCTGAGGAAGTTTCTTCTTTGAAAAGTCGGTTGGCGGATATTGAACGGATTTTAGAACGTTGTAGCGAGGCAATAAGTACTTTATCTACCAGGACAAAACGACTCACGCAAGAACTGACGGAAGCACGACAGACGCGGCGAGAACAACAACTGCAATTGGAACAGTTGCACAAAGAAATTAAGAGTTTGACGGCGCAATTGGAAACAACGCGATCGCAGCTTTCGCAAAATCGTGAAAGACTAGCCACCGTCCAAGTCCGCCTAGAAGTTTTGGATCGGGGATTACCAGGTCAAGAGCAGCAATTACAACGATTGCGACAAGCTTTAACGGAGTTGGAACAGTCGCAAACTCCCCAAGAATGGCAACAAATCCAGGCAACAATAAAAATCCAAGAGCAACAATTGCAACAACGCGATTCAGCGTTAAGGGAAGGAGAGCAAAGATTAAAAAATTTGGAAAATCAGCAGCAGCGGTTGCAAGAAAAAATTGCTGTTGGGGAACAGCGTATTCAAGAATATGATCACGAGCAGATCAATCAGCAAACTCAACTCACAGCACTGAGTACTCAGCACTCAACACTCAGCAGTCAAATTGCTGAGACTCGCGCTGCTTTGAGTCAAATGGAACAAAATCTGGGGGAAGAGAAACAACAACGCGACGCCACAGAACAAGAATTGCGATCGCACACGATGCGTCAACAACACTTGGAATGGGAACTGCAAAAACTGCAAGAAACTCAGCAAACAAGGGCGGAGGAACTCACTGCATTGCAAACTCAAATGCAAACTATGGCGGCGGAATTACCCAATCCTTTGCCAGAAGTGCCAGATAAAGTCAATTTAGAAGAATTGCAAAAAGAATTGCGCTCTCTTGCCAAACGCCTGCAAGCAATGGAACCTGTGAATATGCTTGCCTTGGAACAATATGAGCGCACACAAAAACGTCTTGAAGAACTTAGCCAAAAATTACAGACTTTAGAAGCCGAACGCACTGAATTACTGCTGCGGATTGAAAATTTTACAACTTTGCGTCAACGCGCATTTAAAGAAGCCTTTGATGCCGTCAATGAAAACTTTCAAACAATTTTTGCCACCCTTTCCGAAGGCGACGGCTACTTGCAACTCGACAATCCAGAAGATCCGTTCAACAGCGGATTGAACTTGGTTGCACACCCGAAAGGCAAACCCGTGCAGCGGCTCGCTTCTATGTCTGGAGGGGAAAAATCTCTGACTGCATTGAGCTTTATTTTTGCTTTGCAACGCTACCGTCCGTCGCCATTTTATGCATTTGATGAAGTAGATATGTTTTTAGATGGGGCAAACGTAGAACGATTAGCTAAAATGATTAAGCAACAGGCGCAACAAGCACAATTTATCGTTGTCAGTTTGCGTCGTCCGATGATAGAATCAGCCGAACGCACAATTGGCGTGACTCAAGCAAGGGGAGCTTATACCCAAGTTTTGGGTATTAAGTTACAATCCAATCATAATTCTGCTTGAGTTTTTGTTAATAATAGTGTATAGATAAACCGGATTCGAGATCAGGACTCGGTATAGAATGACCTCTGAACAAAGTATTAGACGTTCCGATATTTTAAACACCCAGGTAATCACTCGCGACAACGGCAAGCGGTTAGGAATCGTAAGCCAAGTTTGGGTTGATGTAGATCAGCGAGAGGTTGTGGCTCTTGGCTTGCGAGACAGCCTGATCTCTATTTCTGGAGTGCCACGCTATATGTACCTCAACAGCATCAACCAAATCGGTGATGTCATTCTCGTGGATAACGAGGATGTTATTGACGATGTAGAAGTTGATCTCTACAGCAATCTGATGAACTGGGAGGTTATTACAGAGACTGGTGAAGTCTTAGGTAAGGTGCGAGGTTTCAAGTTTCATGGCGAAACAGGCAAGCTTTACTCAATTGTCATCGCCTCTTTGGGACTACCACAAATTCCCGACCAATTCTTGAGTACCTACGAGATTTCAGTGGAGGAAATTGTCAGCACAGGTCCTAACAGATTGATAGTTTTTGAGGGGGCTGAAGAGCGAGTCACCCAGTTAAGTGTTGGTTTGCTAGAACGCTTGGGTATCGGCAGAGCACCGTGGGATCGCGATGTTGAAGAAGAATACTCTACCTACACTCCTCGTACAGTGACACCAGACAAGCAACTGCCAAGTGGAGTGCCATTAGAGCAACCTAAGCCAAAAATCGTTCGTACACCCGAACCTGTAGCGCAGGAAGAATGGGATGAAGACTACTACGAAGAAGAACGTCCCCAGCGCCAGGTTATGAAGGCGCGACAGTATGAGCCTGTTCAATACGAAGAAGAAGAAGAAGATAACTGGAGCGAGGCAACAGGTAAAGACAGGTATCAAGCACAACCAAAGTATGACTCAGGTTCTTACAATAACAAGCCATACGCTGATCAATACGACGATTTAGACGACGATTTAGACCGCGATGCTTGGGATGATGAGCCACCAAAACCAGTGAATATTCCCAAGAAAGTCAAAGAGAGACAGCCAGAGTACGAAGAAGAAGGCGGTTATTAATTTCACCCCTCCCCTACCCCTCTGGCTGTAAGGGCAGACGGGCAGGGGTGAGGGCAGAAAATGACACCTCATCTGTTAGCCCTTCTGTGCTAGTTTTCGCTCAAAAAGCAACAAAAAGCCCCCGAGAGAAGTCGGGGGCAAAGTCCATAAAAGAGTATTTTCCTCTTTTAGCTTTTGCCTATTCGGCTTCAAAGCTAAAAAAGTTCAATTTATGAAGCTTAGTAGCGGCCACGTCCGCCGCTGTAGTTTCCTCGGTTCCCGCCATTGCCGCCACCAAAAGAACCGGAACCTTTTTCTTCCCTGGGTCTTGCCTTATTCACTTTCAAGTCACGGCCCATCCACTCAGCACCATCAAGAGCTTCAATAGCTGCTGATTCTTCAGCATCTGTACCCATTTCCACAAAACCAAAACCGCGTAAGCGACCTGTTTCGCGGTCAGTAGGTAGCTGAACTCGCTTTACAGAACCATATTCTGCAAAAACAGTGGTCAAATCTTCTTGTGTAACTTCGTAAGAGAGGTTACCTACATAAAGCGACATAGATTGTCTCCAAAATCATAAATGTGTAGAGATTTAGATTTCGGAGACAAGCGTGTCAATACTAAAAGGAAAAAGCCTGTCAATACTAAAAACAAACACTATCACCGAACTTATTCTCATCTACAATCATAACATAGCAGCTCGCCCAAAAGACGGCGAGGATCAAAAAGTTTGAGGAAAATTTCTGCACTGACCTAGAGAAAGATTGCTATATTGTGGAATTTTGCGAAAATTAAGGCAATGGCAGCTGTTATGGAGGTTGAGATGACAGATGGCAGTTTAAGAATTGTCTCGCTAATTCCCAGTGGAACAGAAATTGTAGCAGCACTCGGGTTGACTGATGCAATTGTCGGGCGATCGCACGAATGCGATTATCCCCCAGAAATCAAAGACCGTCCTGTTTGCACTCAAGCGCGCCTAAATAGCGCTGCCCCTAGTGGCGAAATTCATGACAAAGTCAATAATTTGTTGCAATCTGCCCTGAGCATTTATCAAATTAAAACAGATGTTTTAGAAAAGTTACAGCCCACTCACATCGTTACCCAAGACCAATGTGATGTTTGTGCCGTGAGCTTAAAAGATGTTGAACAAGCAGTTGCCACCCTCACCAATAGTTCACCTCAGATTATTTCTTTACAACCAAATATTCTCAACGATGTTTGGGAGGATATTCGACGAGTGGCTAACGTCTTTGGGGTAGACTCGCTACAGGTGATAGAAAACTTAGAAGCGCGGGTGAAGATTGTAGACCAAAAAACACAAGGTCTTTCTCAAACAGAGCATCTTCCCACCGTTGCTTGCATTGAGTGGACTGATCCTTTGATGGTTGCTGCTAATTGGATTCCTGAACTTGTTACCTTAGCAGGAGGACAGCCACTATTAAGCATCACAGGTCAATCTTCTACTCCTTTAAAGTGGGAAACACTCATTTCTAGCAATCCAGATGCCATCATTTTTATGCCCTGCGGGTTTGATTTAAATCGCACCCGTCAAGAAGCCCAATTGTTCAGTCAACGTCCAGAATGGCAACAATTGCACGCCGTCCAAAGTGGCAGAGTTTACATTACAGATGGCAATTCCTACTTCAACCGTCCAGGACCACGACTCGTAGATTCCCTAGAAATTTTGGCGGAAATTCTGCATCCAGAAATCTTTCAATATGGATATAAAGAACAGGCTTGGCAACTGTTGTAAAAATAAAGAAGTAGGAAGACAGAAGAATTTTTTCTTTTTTCATGCTTAATTCTTTCGTCGTTATCCAGATGAAAGAATTAAGCATTTTTTCTAAATTCATTCTTTTTTCTTCTATCTTTTTTGCAGCCATTCAATCAGGGGTCTTAACGTTCCTGGTAAAGCAGCCTCACTCACGCTGACTGTGTGTTTTCTCCCCTCGTCTTCTACCGTTAACGTGTATTGAAAACGGTCAGCCTGAGTCGTAGAAGCTGTGATTTTTTCGGGTAAATTGAAGAAATCTGAGGCTTCTACCAATTGGGGGAGTTGGTCGGCTTCATTTGCCGGAATGTCTGCCGTATCGACACTTTTTGTTCTGCTTATCCCAGCAAAACCACCCGTGCGTTCAAATGATATCCGCATTTTCTTGCTCTCCGTCTTGCCATTTTTTGCAAGAGATAGTAACAACTGGGAGAATAATATAATATCTCCCAGTTTAGCAAGAAGTAACAACAGTTAATGATGAATTATGAGACGTTAAAAGTTTCATAATTCATCATTCATAATTTTAAAGAACTCCTACCTTTTGCCAAGCATTCTGCACTGCTTTTTGTTCTTTACTTGCTTGACCGTATAGTTCTCCAGCCACTTGGATAGTTGTATTGGCAGCTTGTTTGAAATTGGCTTTAGAGCGCAGGCGATCGCGCAAAGTAATGTACCAGATTTTCCCGGCTTTCTCCCAAGCAAAGCCGCCAATCTCTACCGCCGCTAGGTAAAAGGCATGATTGGGGATACCTGAGTTGATATGGACACCACCGTTATCTTGAGTACCCTTGTAGATGTTTTTCATATGCCCTGGCTGGGGGTCTTTACCCAACGCTGGGTCATCGTATGCTGTTCCTGGCGCTTTCATTGACCGAACACCCACCCCTTTGACCTTGGGTGTAAATAGACCTTGTCCAATGATCCAGTCTGCCTGCTCCGCGGTCTGTTTTTTAACTCGCTGTTTAACTAGAGAGCCGAAAACATCAGAGAATGACTCATTGAGTGCCCCAGATTCTCCAAAATAGATAAGACCAGCTTCATACTGAGTAACTCCATGAGTTAATTCATGCCCAATCACATCTATTGCCTTGGTGAATCGTTGGAACAGTTCTCCATCGCCATCACCATAAACCATCTGGTCGCCATTCCAAAAGGCGTTGTCATATTTGACACTGTGATGCACGGTAGACTCTAAACGCAGCCCCTTGTCATCAATAGAATTGCGCCCAAAAATCTCTTTAAACAAGTCATAAGTTGCACCCGCCCCATCGTAGGCTTCGTTGACCGCCTCATCTTTGCTAGGGGGATCGCCTTCTCCACGCACAAGTACCCCAGGGAGTTCTTCACTATTTTTAGCATCGAAGATGGTACGGCGCTTTTGACCAGGAGAAACCGCAAAATTGACAGCACCTATTACGTTCCGTCGTCCGCGAAATTGTGCCGAAACATTTAATGTGCGAAACGCCCACTCACGCTGCTCTTCGTTACCATTAACTGCAACGTGTTCGAGTATATGAGGTGGCAGAATACAACAGATAGAGCATCTGGAGTAAATTTGATGGTCACATTCAAACCCAACAGATTTTTTCTTTTTTCGAGCCATCTTAAAGATGTTCTCCTTTTTCAGATAAGTGATGAAAAACAGTGGCTCTTACTCTCTATTAACAAGGAGCAGAGAATAACTGCAAACGACAAACACCTGCTATTTTCTACTTTCTATTTTCAGATTTGCCTGTTAAGACAACACAGTACCTCACAGGGTACTTTCAAAATACTCGTTGCACCTTGATGTCGCAAGTACAATCAGCAAACAGTTGTGTCAATGAGTCGCTTCTCGTTTATAGACCCAACGCTTTTAGATCATAGTTCCTGTTGAGAGGTAATTGTGCGATTTATTACTGTTTTGTTACTAGAACTTTGATAATTTGGTCAATTTCAAAAAAAAATTAGAACTAGCGTAGCGTTAATAAGACTTGGTTTATAAAGCTCATTGTTCCTCCGCTTCTCGCAAAGTTTTGTGAGTTAGAGGATGAAACCACTGATGGACACTCATCGAACACAGATAAATAATGACTTCATCCAAATGAGAACCGCTATAATTTTTATTTCAGCTTATGCTAAAAATTATCAATAAGAAAAATGTCAATAGCAGGTAGTGGCACAGGACTTACGCAACTGTCACAAGCGACGGTGCGGCTGCGCCGCACCGAGCGCCAAACAACTAGACAATAAACATGGGAACATTCGGGCGTTTTAGTTGCTGAACTAAATAATTGGACAATAATCC
>JAESFT010000543.1_pt1 | contig 11096 bp, 9 predicted proteins | sample 9269451 | NCBI WGS metagenome assembly JAESFT01 (sample SAMN14502557, study PRJNA617106) | algae metagenome | isolation source: Scytonema hyalinum WJT4-NPBG1 and co-occurring heterotrophs from well... | place: USA: Mojave Desert, Joshua Tree National Park, California | collected 2006-05-25
AATCACCAGAGTATTTGTTCTATTGATGCTACCGGTCAGCTTGCGCAATGCCTGTGACATCAAACGTGCCTGCAAGCCCGGCAGTGAATCGCCCATGTCGCCTTCAATTTCGGCGCGTGGCGTCAGTGCGGCCACGGAGTCAATCACGACCATATCGACGCTGCCGGAGCGCACCAGGGCATCGGTGATTTCCAGAGCCTGCTCGCCGGTATCCGGTTGAGAGATCAGAAGGTCCGAAAGATTGACGCCAAGCTTTTGTGCATACACGACATCGAGTGCGTGTTCCGCGTCGATGAAAGCGCATGTGCCGCCCAGTTTTTGCATCTCTGCGATTGCCTGCAGTGTCAGAGTCGTTTTACCCGACGATTCAGGACCGTAAATTTCAACCACGCGTCCGCGCGGCAAACCGCCGACGCCCAACGCGATGTCCAGCCCAAGCGAGCCGGTCGATACAACTTGCACTTCTTCGGCTACCGCGCCGTCGACCATGCGCATTACCGAACCCTTGCCGAACTGCTTTTCGATTTGTGCCAATGCTGCGGACAGTGCCTTGCTTTTGTCCGAGTTAAGGGCGGATTTCTTGTCGTCCATGAGTGCCTTCTTTCGACGGTTGGATAGAGGGAAACTTAGGCCGTAAACACCGCAAAATTAAGCATATTTACGATCTTCGTCACAACCACTACTGTATAAAAAAACAGTGATTTATGCAAGCAAATATTCTCAATTTGAGAGAAAAGTTTACTAAGCTGAACAGTGTCGGCATGTCGTTCCGCCTTGCTGGCTTGAATAAAACGCAATAGACTAGAATCAGTTCAATTTCATTGCTTTACGCCAACATGCGCATCCTGCTTGCGGAAGACGATAGTGTACTCGCCGATGGTCTGACACGCTCATTGCGGCAGTCAGGATACGCAATCGATTGCGTGAAAAACGGGATGGAAGCAGATTCGGCTTTGTCTACCCAGGATTTCGATTTGCTGATCCTTGATCTCGGTCTGCCCAAGATGGCTGGTCTTGAAGTATTACGGCGCCTGAGGGCGCGCAATTCCCGTCTTCCAGTCCTGATCCTGACCGCCAGCGATTCGATCGAACAGCGGGTAAAGGGATTGGATCTGGGCGCAGACGATTACATGCCCAAGCCCTTCGCGCTATCCGAGCTGGAAGCCCGGGTTCGGGCATTGACCAGACGTGGCGCCGGCGGCGGACCGACTGTCATCAAGCACGGCCCGCTTTCCTATGATCAAGTCGGACGTATTGCGTACATGCACGAACAGATGCTGGACTTGTCCGCGCGCGAACTCGGTTTGCTCGAAGTGCTGTTGCAGCGAACCGGGCGACTGGTGTCGAAGGAGCAACTGGTCGACCATTTATGCGAATGGGGCGAAGAAGTGAGCAACAATGCGATCGAAGTATATGTTCATCGCCTCCGCAAGAAGATCGAAACCGGCGGGGTGCGCATTGCAACCGTTCGTGGCCTCGGATACTGTCTTGAGAAGTTCGCCGACAGCCAGGCGCAGCAGAGCCAGCAGGCAATCCCTCCGGCCTGAGCGCGACGATGAGCGATGGCGACTCCATGCAGGCGACTGTTCCTGTCGCAAGCGATGCAGGCACGCTGGCGGACCCTTTCGGTCCGGCTGAGCAGGAGCTCGAGGAACAGATTCAGCGCTCGCTGTTCGGCGAGATTCTCGACTGGATGCTCGTACCGCTGCTTCTGCTTTGGCCTATGAGCATCGCCATTACCTACCTTGTCGCAAAATCCATCGCCAATTATCCATTCGACCATGCCCTCGACGATACCGTTACCGTGCTCGCGCAGCAGGTGAAGGAAGTCAACGGCAAAGTGGTCGCGTTGCTGCCCAACACATCCCGTGACCTTTTGCGCGCCGACGATGTGGACAACATTTATTTCCAGATCATAGGAACGCGCGGCGAATATGTTGACGGCGACCGCGATATGCCCATGCCCCCTCCTGACGAGGAAAAGCCCTTGCCCGGTTCGGTGATTTTTCGCAATGATGTCATGCGCGGCAACGATGTGCGTATCGCCTACACCTACATCGACATGAAACCGCGAAATGGAGGCAAAGGGGCAACTGAATCCGACCTGGCATTGGTGCAGGTGGGTGAAACCCTCGACAAACGCGTTGAACATGCGAACGAAATCATCAAGGGCGTGATCCTGCCCCAGTTCATCATTCTTCCGATCGCATTGGCGCTGGTATGGTTCGCTCTCAGCCGCGGACTCTCGCCGCTGGCGGAGCTGCAACGACACATACGCGAACGCCGGCCCGACGACCTCAGTCCGATCGACTCGCGCCAGGTGCCGGAAGAGATCAGTCCGCTGGTCAGTTCGCTGAACGATATGCTGGAAAGGCTTTCGCAAACCATTCACATGCAAAAGCGTTTCATCGCCGATGCCGCCCATCAGATGAAGACGCCGCTCGCCGGCATGCGCATGCAGTCGGAACTGGCGCTGCGCCAGACCAATTACGATGAAGTGCACCGTTCGCTGGAACAGCTCTCCAAAAGCTCGGAATCGGCAACACGGCTGGTGAACCAGTTGCTGGCGCTCGCGCGAGCGGAGAATCAGACGCCGGAAGCAAAACCGTTCGTGCCGCTGGAACTGTCCGAACTGGCGCGCAATGTGGTGCAGGACTGGGTGCAGGCATCCTTCACCCATCGAATCGACCTCGGCTTCGAACAGCCGGGTTATCCGGTAATGGTGCTCGGCAATCCGATTACCTTGCGTGAACTGCTCAGCAATCTGATCGACAATGCGCTTCGCTACACCCCCGCCGGCGGCAGCGTTACGGTCAGGGTGGGTGCCGGAGAAGGCGGCGGCATTGCAACCCTGGAAGTCGAGGACACCGGCCCAGGCATTCCCTATGCCGAGCGTACGCATGTGTTCGAGCGCTTTTATCGCATTCTGGGCAATCAGGCCGAAGGAAGCGGTCTTGGCCTGTCGATTGTGCGGGAGATTGCACAGCAGCATGGCGCCACCGTGGATATCTTTAATAACCCGCGCAGCCATGATCCCAAATTTCCCGGCAGCCTGTTCAGGGTTACCCTGCGCGGCGAACAGCGCCTGGATGTCATAGAGGATATCGGCTGACATGGACGCCCGCCCTTCCGTCAATATTTCGCCGGCCGTTCGCAGGGCCTATTGGCTTCGAACACGGCGGATGACCCTCGTGCTGCTGTCAATATGGTTCACGGTGACGTTCAGCGTCATTTTCTTTGCGCGCGAACTTTCCGAAATCTCTATCCTGGGCTGGTCCTTTTCCTATTACATGGCTGCGCAAGGCACGATATTCATTTATGTTTTGCTGGTCGGTCTGTACGCATGGCGCATGCCGCACCTGGACAAGATGCTGAACGATGCGAGCAACAATGGCAAATAAGGTGTTCTTCAGGCAGCTCTGCCGCTACTACGGACTCTATACATTCGGCTTCATCCTGTTTCTTTTATCGGTTGCCATTCTTGAGAAAGAGGGATTTCCCCGCGTCTGGATCGGCTATCTCTTCCTGTTCTCCACCATCGTGCTGTATGCCGGCATCGGCGTAATCAGCCGGACGTCGGAAGTGTCCGAGTACTATGTGGCCGGACGCCGCGTTCCTGCATTCTTCAATGGCATCGCGACAGCCGCGGATTGGATATCCGCCGCCAGTTTCATCAGCCTGGCGGGCGGGCTGTATCTCTACGGCTTCGACGGACTTGCCTATATCCTGGGCTGGACCGGTGGATTCTGCCTGGCTGCATTGCTGATCGCGCCCTATCTGCGCAAATTCGGCCAATACACGATTCCGGATTTCCTGGCGGCGCGCTATGCCGGACGCGGAAACGGAAACGTCGTGCGCCTGCTCGCGGTATCGGCGACCATCATTGTTTCCTTTACCTACGTGGTCGCACAGATCTATGGCGTAGGCCTGATCACGTCCCGCTTCACCGGCATCGACTTTTCGGTCGGCATTTTTCTTGGTCTGGCAAGCATTCTCGTGTGCTCCTTTCTCGGCGGAATGCGGGCGATCACATGGACCCAGATTGCGCAATACATCATCATCCTCATCGCCTACATGATTCCGGTGGTATGGCTTTCGGTAAAGCATACCGGGGTGCCGATACCCCAGATTGCCTATGGTTCAGCGCTCTCCAAGCTCAGCGATCGGGAAAAGGCCCTCAACGACGACCCGAGGGAGCACGAAATCCGTGCCGTATTCAAGCAGCGCGCCGACGAATACGACACCAGGTTGAAGGAATTGCCCACATCCTGGGAGAAGGGACGGATCGCCGCCCAGCGCTACCTGGACGATCTCCGCAGGAGCAACGCGTCGCTGATCGAGATCAGGGCTGCCGCACGGGCGCTGGCCAACTATCCGAGAAACGTCGAGGAGGCAAGGCGAAGATGGACCGATGCGAGGAACAGCAATCTCGCCCATTCCATGCCCATTGTCGCCCACACCATGCCGTTCGCCGCCGAAAGCGAGGCGGCTTCCGACATCAAGCGGAACAATTTTCTCGCACTGGTGTTTTGCCTGATGATGGGCACCGCCGGCCTGCCGCATCTGCTGGCCCGCTTTTATACGACACCGTCGGTGCAGGAAACGCGATCGTCGGTATTCTGGACGCTGTTCTTCATCATGCTGATCTACACCACCATCCCCGCCCTTGCGGTACTGGTGAAGTACGATCTGTACACTTCCCTGGTAGGAAGCGATTTCTCGTCGCTGCCGGCATGGGTGTCCTATTGGGCCGGTGTGGACAAGGTTAATCCGCTGATCGCCATTTTCGACATTAACAAGGACGGCGTGGTGCAGCTGGCGGAAGTCTTCATCGACGGAGATATGGTGGTACTGGCCACGCCCGAGATCGGCGGCCTGCCCTATGTCATATCCGGTCTTATCGCTGCAGGTGGATTGGCCGCTGCGCTGTCGACGGCGGATGGATTGCTGCTGGCGATTTCAAATGCGCTGTCGCATGACACCTATTACAAGGTGGTCGATCCGAAGGCCTCCAGCCAGAAACGCGTCACGATCTCGAAATTGCTTCTTCTGGTGGTGGCGCTGGTCGCCGCCTATGCCGCTTCGCTGAAGCCCGGAAACATTTTGTCCATGGTCGGCACCGCATTCTCGCTGGCGGCATCAATGTTGTTCCCTGCCCTGGTATTGGGCGTTTTCTGGAAGCGGGCGAATCAACAAGGTGCAATCGCCGGCATGGTGACCGGACTGGCGGTATGTATTTACTACATGGTTCATACCCACCCGACACTTGGCGGATCGGCAAACGGCCAATGGTTTCATATCGCGCCGGTGTCGGCGGGCGTCTTCGGCGTGCCTGCAGGCATCCTGGCGCTGGTGGTCGTGAGTCTCCTGACAGCGCCTCCGGACGAACGGTCGAATGCACTGGTAGAGCGCATACGCACGCCTTGATCATGCACAGCATCAGTGCATCTCGATCTGGCATATTTCTTGATAATCACCGTTTTAAGATCAATTCATTTTCAAGCCATGGCCGATTTTTATGACGAGATGTACCTCGATGGCGCAGCCACCATTCGCGAGCATTACCGCGAATTCGAAGCCTGGCTTTCCGAACAGTCGCCTGAAACCATTGCCCGCAAGCGCGCGGAAGCAGACCTGATCTTCCGGCGCGTGGGCATTACATTCGCGGTGTACGGCAACGATGCCGGCACCGAACGCCTGATCCCGTTCGACATCATTTCCCGCATCATCCCCGCCAACGAGTGGGCGCAGCTTGAAGCGGGGCTAGTCCAGCGGGTAAAAGCGCTCAACATGTTCATCCACGATATTTACCATGACCAGAATATCGTCAAGGCGGGCGTGATTCCGGCGGAACAGATTTTCAAGAATGCCCAGTATCGCCCAGAGATGCAGGGCATTTCCGTGGCATCCGACATCTATGCCCACATCGCCGGCATCGATATCGTGCGTGCGGGCAAGGGCGAGTTCTACGTATTGGAGGACAATTTGCGGGTGCCGTCCGGGGTGTCCTACATGCTGGAAGACCGCAAGATGATGATGCGGCTATTTCCGGAACTGTTCGCCCGCTACAAGGTGGCGCCGGTCGCACATTATCCCGATATGCTGCTGGACAACCTGAGGTCAGTGGCGCCGGCCGGCATCATCGATCCAACGGTAGTCGTCATGACACCAGGCATGTACAACTCCGCCTACTTCGAGCATGCGTTCCTGGCACAGCAGATGGGCGTGGAACTGGTGGAAGGCAACGATTTGTTCGTCAATGACAATGCGGTGTATATGCGCACCACCCGTGGCCCGAAACGCGTCGATGTCATCTATCGGCGCATCGACGACGATTTTCTCGACCCGCTGGCGTTCCGTCCCGACTCCTCCCTCGGCGTGCCCGGCCTGCTGTCGGTATATCGTGCCGGCCGCGTCACGCTGGCCAATGCCATCGGCACCGGCGTCGCGGACGACAAGTCGATCTATCCGTATGTGCCGGACATGATCCGTTTCTACCTGTCGGATGAACCGATCCTCAACAACGTCCCGACCTACCAGTGCCGCAAGAAATCGGACCTGGAATATACGCTCGCGCACCTGCCGGAATTGGTTGTCAAGGAGGTTCACGGCGCGGGCGGTTATGGGATGCTGGTCGGCCCTGCATCGACCAAGGAAGAGATTGAACACTTTCGCCAGCGCGTCCTGGCAAGGCCCGACAACTACATCGCGCAACCGACCCTTGCGCTGTCGGCCTGCCCTACCTACGTCGAATCCGGGATTGCGCCTCGGCATATCGACCTGCGCCCCTTTGTGCTGTCCGGCAAAACGATCTCCATGGTTCCCGGCGGACTGACACGGGTGGCGCTGAAGGAAGGTTCGCTGGTCGTGAACTCTTCACAGGGCGGCGGCACTAAAGATACCTGGGTGCTGGAAAAATAATAGGGAGAAACCACATGTTAAGCCGCACCGCCGATCACCTCTACTGGATGGCCCGCTATACCGAGCGCGCCGAGAATACCGCGCGCATGCTGGACGTGAACGTCCAGACAGCGATGATGCCCCAGTCGGCCGCCGCTGCCGAAAAGGGATGGCGCGCCATGCTCGGCATATCCGAATTGAATGCAGCCTTCGACGACAAATACGGCCTGCTGACGGCAAAGGACGTACTGGACTTCATGGTGCGCGATCCGCAGAATCCATCCTCGATCACATCCTGCCTGACACAGGCGCGCGAGAATGCCCGCGCGGTGCGCGGCACCTTGACGACGGAGGTATGGGAAACCCAGAACACCACCTGGCTCGACATGCAGAACCGCCTCAGCGGCAAACAGCTCGAGCGGGACCCGAGCCAGTTCTTCGAGTGGGTAAAGTACCGCTCCCATCTGTCACGTGGCGTCACCATCGGCACGATGCTGAAGGACGAAGCGTTCTATTTCATTCGCCTTGGCACCTTCCTGGAGCGGGCGGACAACACGGCACGTATTCTGGACGTCAAATTCCACAGTGCGACGGAGGACGCGTCCGAGAACGAAGACAATGAAATCGACTTCTATTACTGGGCGGCGATCCTGCGTTCCGTCTCGGCGTTCGAAATCTACCGCAAGGTGTATCGCGATGTGATTTCACCCGAGCGCGTGGCAGAGCTGCTGATGCTGCGGCCTGACATGCCGCGTTCACTGCTTGCCTGCATGGAGGAAGTCGTGGCGAACCTCAAAAATATCCGCAATGATGTATCGGCGGATACCGAACGGTTCGCCGGGAGACTCCATGCGGAACTGACATTCAATACCATCGACGAAATCCTGGCGGGCGGTCTGCACGACTACCTGACCCAGTTCCTTGAACGCATTTACGAGCTCGGCAACCGCGTCAGCCGCGACTTCCTGGTCCCGCTGGCGGCATAAAGATACTATGCAACTCTCAATACGCCATGAAACGGCCTATCGTTACACAGCCCCGCTGTCATACACGATCCAGCAGCTTCGTCTGTCTCCGCGCGCGGATGCCCATCAGCGCACGCTGTCCTGGCATATTTCCACATCCGGGCAGCGGCATGAATTTATCGATGCATTCGGCAATCTCAGCCATATGCTCACCATCAACGGCACCCACAATGAAGTGCGCATCGTCGCCCACGGCGTGGTCGACGTCAGGCCGCTCGACCGCGGAAGACTGGCGGCCGATAAGACGCTGTCGCCGCTGGTATTCACCGTGCCGACCAGGCTCACTGAAGCCACGCCCGCCGTTGCCGATTTTGCGATGCGTTATTTGCCGCAAGGCGCGAACAGCAATGCGCTGATCACGCTTGCGGAAGCCATCCGCGGCACGGTCGACTACCGCACCGGCGCGACCGCCGTCACCAGCACGGCCGCCGACGCGCTCGATCTCGGCCAGGGCGTCTGCCAGGATTATGCGCACCTGTTTCTCGCCTGCTGCCACGTGCAGGGCATCCCGGCGCGTTATGTATCCGGCTATATTGATCCGCAGAACACTGCCCATGCTGAAAGCCATGCCTGGGTCGATGTCTGGGTCGAAGAATCCGGCTTCTCCGGCTGGGTGAGCGTTGATGTGACCCATGCCCAGTTCGCAGGCGATTCATTGTGCCGGCTTGCGATAGGCCGTGACTATGATTCCGCCGCACCGATACGCGGCGTACGCCATGGCGGTGGCGTCGAATCCTTGAGCGTCGAAGTGGATGTGGTGCCGATCAGCACTGTCAGCTGAAACTTGATGCCAGCTTGTTTCCAATGCGCATAAGCGCAAACCGCTTCCTGTAAAATCCGGGTTTTGCGCCTTCCTATTTTGCGATCATGACTTATTGCGTCGCCATGCACCTCGATGCAGGCCTGGTTTTTCTTTCCGACTCGCGCACGAATGCAGGAGTTGATCACGTCGGCACCTTTCGCAAGATGACCGTGTTCGAAAATCCGGGCGACCGGATGATGGTATTGATGACCGCCGGCAACCTGTCGATTTCGCAATCGGTGCGCCAACTCATCACGGAAGAGAATGGTGCCGGCGGCAAAAGCATCTGGACCGCGGAATCGATGTATGAAGCGGCACAGATCATCGGCGAAGCAGTGCGTACGGTACACAAGCGCGACGCACATACGCTTGAGAAGTTCGGCATCGACTTCAATCTGAATATCATTTTCGGCGGACAGATCAAGGGCGAGCGCTGCCGTCTCTTCCAGATCTATGCGCCTGGCAATTTCATCGAAGCCCATAGCGAAACCAGCTATTTCCAGATCGGTGAAGCCAAGTACGGCAAGCCGATCATCGACCGCGTTGTCAACCCATCCACATCCCTGAACGAGGCGGCGAAATGCGCGCTGATCTCGATGGATTCGACGCTGCGGTCGAACATCTCGGTAGGGCTGCCGCTCGACCTGCTGATCTATGAAACCGACAGCCTGGCTGTCACCCGCTTCGTCACCATCGACGAGAAGAACAAGTATTTCCAGATGATCCGCAATACCTGGGGACAGCAACTCAAGGCGGTATTTGAAGGAATTGCCGATCCGGTCTGGGATGCGGCGCCGGATTCGGATTCGGATGTGAATACGCTGTCGGCCGCGAACTCGCGCAGCCAGCCGATCCGGGTATTGCCGCCCATCGGCGCCGAAACGCCGGTGGCAGCCGCCGCGCCGCAAACACTAGCGCAACAGCCGGGCGGGAATCGGCAGCATTAGTATTCCCGCAATACAGGGCACAACCGAATCGGCCTTCTCCCCTCAGAGCCGCGGGAAAATCAACTCATAGCGTGAACATGTTAAGCGGTAGTGCTATCGGTATTTCCTGAAGCGGACAATAAAAAAACCGCTGCAAGGGTCGCTCCCTGCAGCGGTTTTCGTTTTCAGCAAGCGGCTTAAACCACGATGGTTTGTGCCTCGTTCCCTTGGCGTTCGCGAATTTCGCCGATCCGGCTGACGTTCTCGCCCGCCGCTTTCAATTGCGCCATGGCGGCATCGGCATTTTCTTTTGCCACGATCACCACCATGCCGATACCGCAATTGAACACCCGGTGCATTTCCGCATCCGCCACCCCACCATGCTGTTGCAGCCATGTGAAAAGCGGCGGCATGGTCCACGCGTCGCGATGCAGGACCGCGGTCAGATTGCTCTGCAACACGCGCGGCACGTTCTCGACCAATCCACCGCCGGTGATGTGCGCCATGCCCTTGACTTCCATTGCGTCGATCAGCGCCAGCAACGGCTTGACGTAGATATGTGTCGGCTCCATCAAGACATCAGCGAGCCGGCGGCCATGGAAATCGGCATTCAGGTCAGGCTGGGCAACCGAAATGATCTTGCGCACCAGCGAATAACCATTCGAATGCGCGCCAGAGGATGCGAGACCGAGAACCACGTCACCCGGCACGATCTTGCTGCCGTCGATGATCTTCGATTTTTCCACCGCACCGACCGCGAAACCGGCAAGGTCATACTCCCCGTCCGGATACATGCTCGGCATTTCCGCCGTCTCGCCGCCGATCAATGCGCAGCCTGCCAGTTCGCAGCCCTTCGCGATACCTTTGATCACATCGGTGGCCGACGGCACGTCGAGCTTGCCGCAGGCGAAGTAATCGAGGAAAAACAGCGGTTCGGCACCCTGCACCAGGATGTCGTTGACGCTCATGCCGACCAAGTCGATGCCGACGGTGTCGTGCTTGTTGAGATGGAAAGCCAGCTTGAGCTTGGTTCCCACGCCGTCCGTGCCGGAAACCAGTACCGGCTCCTTGTATTTCTTGCTAATTTCAAACAAAGCGCCGAAACCGCCGATCCCGCCGAGCACGCCTTCGCGCATCGTGCGTTTGGCAAAAGGCTTGATCGCCTCGACCAGTGCGTCTCCGGCATCGATATCGACGCCGGCATCTCGATAAGAGAGGGAAACCTTTGAAGAAGAACTCATGATGTGGTTACTAGGCGGTAAAATAGGCGGCTGACGCCAAAACGAACCGCTATTCTAACAAACCGATCCGTCCGCCCCGCGAATACATGTCATTTTCTTTCAGTTCAGAACAAAAACAGGCCGTTTCCAGGACCGAGCCCGGGCCGGTAGCAATGCGGTGTTTTCAGGCGAAATCCACTCATAACGGCGTTCCTCATCAATC
>JAESFT010000862.1_pt1 | contig 11048 bp, 8 predicted proteins | sample 9269451 | NCBI WGS metagenome assembly JAESFT01 (sample SAMN14502557, study PRJNA617106) | algae metagenome | isolation source: Scytonema hyalinum WJT4-NPBG1 and co-occurring heterotrophs from well... | place: USA: Mojave Desert, Joshua Tree National Park, California | collected 2006-05-25
TACATAAGTCATTTTTTCGCCCTTCGAACGCCGTTCGGCTTCCCGAAAGTCAGCCGGATGGGTGAGCTTCGTGTTATCCGCGTCACCCTTGAAGACATGAACCGGCAGGCCGGCCCATTCCGCCAGGGCTCCGTCATCGGTGAACGTGTCCAGGTTCGCAGCGGCAGCGCTCCGGTGAGCATCGAGGAGGAGGGGAAAGCGGAAGGCCTGCGGCGTCTGCACAGCCCTGAGCTTCGAGCGATCCGGCGTGGAAAGCACCTCGGATCGCTCCCCGATCACCTTGATCGTGTCCGTGACGGGTGTCCCCGGAACCGCTGCACCCCATTTCTTTCCGGCTTCAATGGCGCGGTCGATGAGATCGGGACCGGCAAAAGGGCGCGCTGCGTCATGAACGAGAACGATCTCCGGGTTCAGATCGACGAGGGCTTCAAGTCCGTTTCGCACCGAAATCTGCCTTGTCGCACCGCCGTGGACGCATGGCAGAATTGCCGAAGGGGGGGATGGTAACGCCCGAATCGTATCGTCATAGAATTCTCGGTCGTCAGGATGGATCACCACGGCGGTGTAGCTGATCCCAGGGTGCGAGAGAAAAATCGACAAGGCTTTTGCCAAGACGGGCTGGTTCTGAACCACCCGGTACTGCTTCGGGACCCCTTCTCCCGCTCTTGATCCACGTCCGGCGGCAACGATGAGGGCGGCAACTGACATTCGCGGCAAGCTCTCCGTAATGAACGCTCTCCTAAGCGTGAGGTGGAAAGAAGGCAAATCCAGACGTGAGGGCTTGCACCGAAGAGCGAATTGGCTATTGATTAGGCATAATGAGTTCTGATCAAAAAATAGGCGCAGCCGGTTTCAACATCGGTCCTGAGCGGGTCGAAACGGCAGCCATCCTCGCACCTCTGTCCGGCGTCACGGACGTCGCCTTCCGGCGCATTGCCAGGCGCCTTGGAGCTGGCCTCGTCGTGTCCGAAATGGTGGCGTCGGATGAGTTGGTCCAGGGCTCGGAGGAGGCACAACTGAGGGCCGAAGGGGCGGGAATCGAGCCGCATGTGGTTCAGCTCGCCGGCTGCGACTCTTACTGGATGGCCGAGGCCGCCCGAATCGCCGAAGGGGCAGGGGCTCGCATCATCGACATCAACATGGGCTGCCCGGCCAAGCGGGTGATCGGCGGCTATGCCGGATCTGCTCTCATGCGCGATCTCGATCTTGCGGCCCGGCTCATCGAGGCGACTGTGAAGGCGGCCAATGTTCCGGTGACCGTGAAGATGCGGCTCGGCTGGGATCATGACACGATCAACGCGCCGGAACTCGCCCGCCGGGCCGAAAGCCTCGGCGTGCAGGCCGTCACGGTGCATGGCCGCACCCGCCAGCAATTCTACAAAGGTCAGGCCGACTGGACGGCGATCGCGGCCGTTGTTCAAAACGTCCGCATTCCTGTCATTGCCAACGGCGACATCGCGTCGCTCGATGATGCGAAGCGATGCCTGGCGGCCTCGGGCGCCACTGCCGTGATGGTCGGACGCTCCGCTGTCGGAAGGCCTTGGCTTGTCGGCCAGATCGGGGCCGCCCTGCAGGGCGTGACGATTCCCGATCCGTCGCCGGAGGCGATGACCGAGATCGCCATGGAGCACTACGACGGGCTCCTGTCGCTCTATGGCCAGAACGTCGGGATCCGTCATGCTCGCAAGCATCTGGCGGCCTATGCGGATGTGGCCATTGCTTCGGGCTTCCAGGTCGCGGCGAGCGTCCGAACGGCTCTCGTGACGTCAGAGGAACCCCAGACGGTGTTTGCCCTGCTGCGCTCCCTCTACAGTCGCCAGGACCGGGAGGCGGCATGACGATGGCAGCCATGAACGATCTCATCATGAACGCGCTTCCGATTCCGGTTCTGACCGTCGGGCCGGAGCACAGAATCGTGCACGCCAACGCGGCGGCCGAATCCTTCTTCGAGATGAGCCTGCGCATGATGCTGCGCCAGAAGCTCAGCGACTTCCTGCCTTTCGGTTCGCCGGTGATGGCCCTGGTCGAGGACGTTCGCCAGCGGGGATCGAGCGTCAGCGAGCATCGCGTCGACATCGGCAGCCCACGCCTTGGCGCGGAGCGCATCGTGGATGTCTCGGCCAGTCCGTTGGGCGACGACGGCGACAACGTGATCGTCATGCTGCAGGAGCGGACCATCGCCGACAAGATGAACCGCCAGCTGACCCATCGCGGCGCGGCCCGGTCGATCACGGCGCTGGGAGCCCTGCTGGCGCACGAAATCAAGAATCCCCTGTCCGGCATCCGTGGGGCGGCGCAACTCCTCGAGCAATCGGCAAGCGAGGACGACCGGCTGCTGACGCGTCTCATCTGCGACGAGACGGACCGGATCGTGAAGCTCGTGGAGCGCATGGAGCTGTTCGGCGAGGAGAGGCCGGTCGAAAGGGGGGCGGTGAACATCCACGGGGTGCTGGACCATGTGAAGCGCCTCGCGCAATCGGGCTTTGCTCGCCATATCCGTTTTGTCGAGAACTACGATCCTTCGCTGCCGCCGGTTCTGGGCAACCGGGACCAGCTGATCCAGGTCATTTTGAACCTGGTGAAGAATGCCGCCGAGGCGGTGGGCATCGATGCCCCTGACGGCGAGATCATCCTGTCGACCGCCTTTCGGACCGGTGTCCGGCTTCAAGTTCCGGGCTCTCAGGAACGGGTCAGCCTTCCGATCGAGCTGAGCGTCATCGACAACGGCCCGGGCATCCCTCCCGATCTGATGAGCGATCTCTTCGATCCTTTCGTGACGACCAAGGTCCAGGGCAGCGGTCTGGGGCTTGCCCTCGTTGCCAAGATCGTCGGCGATCACGGCGGCATCGTGGAATGCGAGCCGGCGCCCAGGCGAACCACCTTCCGAATTCTCCTGCCTATGCACCGCGCCGACGATGGCCGCGGGGCCGATTTGTGAGATTAAGCGATGCCCAGCGGACAGATTCTTCTCGCCGATGACGATGCAGCCATCCGGACCGTGCTGAACCAAGCCTTGTCCCGGGCCGGATACGAGGTGCGCTCCACCAGCAACGCCGCCACCCTGTGGCGGTGGGTGTCCCAGGGGGAGGGCGATCTGGTCATCACCGACGTGATGATGCCGGACGAGAACGCCTTCGACCTGCTCCCGCGCATCAAGAAGGTGCGGCCGGAGCTGCCGATCATCGTCATGAGCGCCCAGAACACGTTCATGACCGCCATCAAGGCCTCCGAGCGCGGCGCCTACGAATACCTGCCGAAGCCCTTCGATCTCAAGGAGCTCGTCGCTGTCGTCGGCCGGGCCTTGTCCCGGCCCCGGAACGTTCCCACGGGAGCCAACCCGTCGCCGGAAAACGAGGACATTCCGCTCGTGGGCCGCTCCCACGCCATGCAGGAGATCTACCGGGCCCTCGCCCGCCTGATGCCCACCGATCTGACGGTGATGATTACGGGGGAATCCGGTACCGGCAAGGAACTCGTGGCGAAGGCGCTGCACGATTACGGCAAGCGCCGGCAGGGCCCGTTCGTGGCCGTGAACATGGCGGCGATCCCGCGGGAACTGATCGAATCCGAGCTGTTCGGCCACGAGAAGGGTGCCTTTACCGGCGCGACCGCTCGGAGTACCGGCCGTTTCGAACAGGCCGAAGGAGGCACGCTGTTCCTCGATGAGATCGGCGACATGCCCATGGAGGCCCAGACCCGCCTCCTGCGCGTTCTCCAGCAGGGCGAATACACCACGGTCGGCGGCCGGGTTCCGATCAAGACCAATGTCCGCATCGTGGCGGCGACGAACAAGGACCTGCGCATCCTGATCCAGCAGGGCCTCTTCCGCGAGGATCTCTATTTCCGCCTCAACGTGGTGCCTTTGCGCCTTCCGCCTCTGCGCGAGCGCGTCGAGGACATCCCGGATCTGGCCCGCCATTTCTTCATGCTGGTGGAGAAGGAAGGCCTTGCGCGCAAGCAGCTCGACGTGGAGGCCATGGACCGGCTGAAGCGTTACCGGTGGCCGGGCAACGTCCGCGAGCTGGAGAACCTGGTGCGACGTTTGGCAGCCCTTTACCCGCAGGATACCATCACGGGAGCGATCATCGATGCCGAGCTCGACTCCCAGCCTCTGCTGCCGCCCCAGCCCGTTGGGAAGGCGTCCCAGCCGTCTCACCAGAACTCGGAGGGTTTGTCCGATGCGGTCGAGCGGCATCTGAACGAGTACTTCTCTGGTTTCCGGGACACGCTTCCGCCTCCCGGCCTCTATCACCGGGTCCTGCGCGAGATCGAAGGCCCGCTGATCGGAGCGGCCCTGGCGGCGACCAGGGGAAATCAGATCCGGGCTGCCGAGCTTCTGGGGGTCAATCGCAATACCCTCCGCAAGAAGGTGCGGGATCTCGAACTCATGGTGGTCCGCTCCAACCGCAGCTGAGCATCGTCTGCTGTAATAATTTGACCACAGTGTTGTGTTGGTGCATCACCCACTGACGGGGCGCTGAATCGAAAGCGCCCGATTGGCGGGGCCTCGGTCTTGATCGAACAGGACACCATTGCACAACGGCAGGCGGCGGAGCCGTCCCAGAGCAGCCTCGGCTGGCTGGGCTACGGCGCCGTGCTGTCGGCTCTGGCCTCGGCCCTGGCCACCTTCCTGATCCTCGCCGGCGCCACCCCGCTGCTGCCGACCCACAATGTCGTGATCTGGGTTTTCCTGCTCAACGGCATTCTGATCGCCCTGCTTCTCGGGATCGTCGCCTGGCAGACCCGTAAGCTGGTGCGCGAACGCCGGGCAGGCGCGGCAGCCGCCGGTCTCCACGTCAGGATCGTCGGGCTGTTCAGCCTCGTCGCTGTTCTACCCGCCATCCTCGTGGCCGCCGTGGCGACGGTCACCCTGGAGCGCGGCCTCGATCCCTGGTTCACCGGCGCGCTCAAGGATCTGATGACCAACACCGTTTCCATCGCCCGGTCCTATCGCGAGATGCAGTGTCGGACGCTCGCGCGGGAAACCCAACTCATGGCGGCCGACCTCAATCGCGCAAAGGTTCTCTTTGACGCGGACCGCAACCTTTTCCGGGAATTCATGAATTCCCGGGCCGTCTTCCTCGGATTTCCTCTCGCGATGATCGTCGATATGGACGGCTCGGTGGTCGAGCGGATAGAGGCCAAGAAGCTCGAAAATGTTCCCGCGCCGACCGGGGCCGATCTTCAGGAGGCCAGCAATCGGGAGGCTTTGTGCCTCTTTTCGAAATCCGGCAACGTCTTTCGCTCCGCCTTGAAGCTTGATGCCCACGGTGGCCGGGTCCTCTACGTCGCCAGGGAGGTCGACCCCCGTGCGCTCGAGTTCCCTCAGGTCGCGGAAGCGGGCGTCGCTTTCTATGAGGCCCTTGACCAGAAGAAGGCCGGCATTCAGATCGCCTTCGCGTCCATGTTCACGCTGATTGCGCTGATCGTGCTGCTTTCCGCCGTATGGTTCGGGCTGAACTTCGCCAACCGTCTCGTCGCGCCCATCCGGCGCCTCATCCATGCGACCGACCAGGTGGCCACCGGCAATTTCTATGTTCAGGTCCCGGTTCGCCGGGGCGAAGGCGACCTCGGACATCTGGGCGAGACCTTCAACAAGATGACTTCGGAGTTGCGCCGCCAGCACGATGGGCTGACGGCGGCCAGCGATCTCATGGATCGTCGACGGCGGTTCACGGAGGCGGTTCTCGCGGGCGTTTCGGCCGGCGTCATCGGCGTCAACGCCAAAGGGCAGATCACCATCGTCAACCCGTCGACGGAGGCCCTGCTCGGCACCTCGCATAAGGAACTGCTCGGACAGCCGATCACCATGGTCCTGCCGGAGGTGGCTCCCTTGGTCGAGGAAATGAGCCAGGGGCGTCAGCGCCTGATGCAGCAGCAGATCCACATCTCCCGGAAGGGGAAGGAGCGCACCATCAACGTGCGCGTCACCAGCGAGCAGGCGCGCGGCGGTCAGAGGGATCTCGTCATCACCCTCGACGACATCACGGACCTCGTGCTGGCGCAGCGGACCTCCGCCTGGGCCGACGTGGCGCGGCGCATCGCGCACGAGATCAAGAACCCCCTGACACCGATCCAGCTGTCGGCCGAGCGCATCCGCCGGAAGTACGGCAAGGTGATCACCACGGACCGGGAAGTGTTCGATCAGTGCACGGACACCATCGTGCGGCAGGTCGACGACATCAAACGGATGGTCGACGAATTCTCGTCCTTCGCCCGCATGCCGAAACCGACCATCGGCAACGAGGATCTCGCCGAGACGATCCGCCAGGTCATCTTCATGATGAAGATTGCTCATCCCGAGATCGAGTTCGTCGATCAGGTTCCGGCCGGCTCCCTCATCGCACCCTTCGATCGACGCCTCGTCTCGCAGGCGGCGACGAACATCGTCAAGAACGCCACCGAGGCCATTGCGGCCGTGCCGGAGGATGAGCGCGGGCAGGGGCAGATATCGGTGCTGCTCGACGACACCCACCCGGATTATCTGATCCTGGCCGTGACCGATAACGGCAAGGGGTTCCCCGTCGAAGGCCGGCAGCGCCTCCTGGAGCCTTACATGACCACGCGTGAGGGCGGAACCGGACTGGGTCTGCCGATCGTTGCAAAGATTCTGGAAGACCATGGAGGTGGCATGGAACTGGCTGACAATCCCGCTGGCAGGGGTGGGCAGGTTCGCATGTGGATCCCAAAGACGAAACAAGTTGCATCGGAAGAGACATCGGCCGCTTCCAGCCGTCATGACTCTCGCAAGGCAAGTCTATGAGCGCTGATATTCTCGTGGTCGACGACGAAGTCGACATTCGTGAGCTGGTGGCCGGCATTCTCGAAGATGAAGGGCACCGAACCCGCACGGCCGGCACCTCCGACGAGGCCTTGGCGGCCGTCGAAACCCGGCGTCCTCATCTGGTGTTCCTGGACATCTGGCTGCAGGGGAGCCGGCTCGACGGACTTCAGGTTCTGGAGATCATCAAGGCCCAGCACCCGGATCTGCCGGTCGTAATGATCTCCGGCCACGGCAACATTGAGACGGCCGTCTCGGCCATCAAAGCGGGCGCTTACGATTTCATCGAGAAGCCCTTTAAGGCGGACCGGCTCGTCCTTGTAGCCGAACGCGCCCTCGAGGCGTCGCGCCTGAAGCGCGAAGTCCGCGACCTGCGCTCGCGTTCGGTCCAGGCCAGCCGCATCGCGGGCAAGTCGATCGTCATCAACCAGCTCCGACAGGCGGTGGAACGGGCGGCTCCGACCAATGCACGCATCCTGATCACGGGAGCTCCCGGTTCGGGCAAGGAGCTGACCGCCCGGACCGTTCACAGTCTCTCCACCCGCGCCAACGGGCCGTTCGTCGTCCTCTCGGCCGCGACGATCACGCCCGAGACCATGGAGGCCGAGCTTTTCGGCACCGAAGGAGGCGCCGGTGGGGGGCGTCGCGTCGGAGCGCTCGAGGAGGCTCATGGTGGTACCCTCTATATCGACGAAATCGCCGACATGCCGCGGGAGACACAGAACCGGATCCTGCGCGTCCTGGTCGATCAGAATTTCCAGCGCGTGGGCGGAACGACCCGGGTTCATGTGGATGTGCGCATTGTGTCGTCGTCCAGCCGCGACCTGCCCGCAGCTATCGCGGCAGGTCAGTTCCGGGAGGATCTGTTCCATCGGCTCGGCGTGATCCCGATCCGGGTGCCGTCCCTCGCCGAGCGGCGCGAGGATGTCCCGGAACTGATCGAATTCTTCATGGAGCAGATCTCATCCACGACCGGCCTGCCGAAGCGGCGGATTGCCGAAGACGCCATGGCGGTCCTGCAGTCTCATGACTGGCCCGGCAACGTGCGGCAGCTGCGCAACAATGTTGAACGGCTGATGATTCTCACCTCCGGCGACCCGGATGCGGAGATCACGGCCGACATGCTGCCGTCGGAGATCGGTGCCCTTGTTCCGAGCACGCCGGGTGGGGCAGGGGGTGAGAAGCTCATGAGTCTTCCCCTGCGCGAGGCCCGTGAGATCTTCGAACGCGAGTACCTCCTGGCGCAGATCGCACGCTTCAGCGGCAACATCTCCAGAACGGCGGAATTCATCGGCATGGAACGCTCGGCCCTGCACCGGAAGCTGAAATCACTCGGGATCGGGGGGTGATGCGCCCGCCGGCAGAGGGTCCGGGCTGGATCTTTTTCGTACCGGAAAGAACCGAAGCCTACAATCCACGGGAAAATATGCTCCGAGGAGGTAGAACGGTTGCGCCCCCCCTTGCCGAACGCTGCCGTTCGCCCTGTAATAGATCTGCCGGTCACCGACCGCACGAAAGCGGACAACCATATCCAAGCGGCCCCATAGCCAAGACCGGCGGCGATGGGCTGGCGAGGCAACTTCAATGGCGGGCGATCGCGCGCAGAATCTTCAGGACACCTTTCTGAACTATGTCCGGAAGCAGAAAATCCCCCTGACGATCTTTCTCGTAAACGGGGTGAAGCTTCAGGGCGTCGTCACCTGGTTCGACAACTTCTGCGTCCTTCTGCGCAGGGATGGTCATTCCCAACTGGTTTACAAACACGCCATTTCCACCATCATGCCAGGACAGCCCGTCCAATTGTTCGACCAGATCGACGAGGCTGGCGAGAAGACCTGAGGTGACGGAACCACGTAGTCCGGGGGAAGAACGTCTCGCTCAGCTGGCCGAGCCTGAGAAAGAGGTTGCGGCCGGCACCCGTACGCTCGTGATCGGTCCGTATCTGACCCGCAGGCGGCGCGGCTCGACGGAATCGGACGGGCAGGCGTCCAATCCTCGCCCCCCGGAAGCCAGGCTCGACGAAATCACCGGCCTGGCCCTCGCGATCGATCTGACCATCGTACAATCCCTGATAGCGCCCCTGTCCTCGCCTCGCCCGGCCACGTTCATCGGCAGCGGCAAGGTCGAAGAGCTGGCCGGATTGATCCGAGCCGAGGAGATCGGCCTCGTGGTCATGGACTGCGCGCTCAGCCCCGTCCAGCAGCGCAATCTTGAAAAGGCCTGGGGGGCCAAGGTCATCGACCGCACAGGCCTGATCCTTGAGATCTTCGGGCGGCGGGCCCGTACGAAAGAGGGCACTCTCCAGGTCGAACTGGCTCATCTGTCCTATCAAAAGGGTCGGCTGGTCCGATCCTGGACCCACCTGGAGCGCCAGCGGGGGGGCTTCGGCTTCCTCGGCGGGCCAGGTGAAACGCAGATCGAGGCCGACCGGCGCCTGATTCAGGAGCGCATGAACCGGATCGAGCGAGATCTGGAGGGGGTCGTGAAGACACGCTCCCTGCACCGGACGAGCCGGCGGCGCGTGCCCTATCCGATCATCGCCCTTGTGGGCTACACCAATGCCGGGAAATCGACCCTGTTCAACCGCATGACCCAGGCCGACGTCCTGGCCGAGAACATGCTGTTTGCGACCCTCGATCCGACATCTCGTGCCATCGAGCTCCCACACGGCGAAAAGGCCATCCTGTCGGACACGGTCGGCTTCATCTCCGATCTGCCGACCATGCTGGTGGCGGCCTTCCGGGCGACCCTGGAGGACGTGGTCGAAGCCGATGTTCTGCTCCACGTCCGCGATGTTTCGCATGGTGAAACCGAGGCTCAGGCCGGCGACGTCGCGGTCGTCCTGCGGGAGCTCGGCATCGACCCGGACGACACGAGGCGCATCATCGAGGTCTGGAACAAGGCGGACCTTCTGTCGTCCCAGGACCGCGAACGGCTTGCCACCGCATCCCATCGAGCCGGGGAGGAGAGGCGGCCGATCCTCATCTCTGCCCTGACAGGCGATGGCGTTCCAGAACTCCTCGCCACCATCGAGCAGCACCTGGCCATGGGGCGCCAGACCTACGAGGTCGACGTGGCTCCGGAGGACGGGCAGGGGCTCGCTTGGCTCCATGAGAATACGGAGATTCTGGACCGGGAAACGAAGGACAACGGCCATACCGTCCTTCAGGTCCGCCTCGTATCCGGCAAGGAGCCCCGCTTCCTCAACCGCTTCCCGGAAGCGCGTGTTCTATGATGAGCCGGACTTCCGCTCGTCAACTTTCGCTGCGACCCAGAGCTCTTCCATTTCTGCCAGAGACGCCTCGTCGAGACTTCTGTCCTGCTGCTCGAGAGCCTGCTCGATCGCCTTGAAGCGCCGCTCGAACTTCGCGTTCGTTCGCCGTAGGGCACGCTCGGGGTCGATTCCGAAATGTCGGGCGAGGTTGGTGACGGAAAACAGCAGGTCGCCGATCTCGTCCTCGATTCTGTCTTGCGCGCCGGATGAAGAAGCCTCTTTAACCTCCTCCAGCTCCTCGTGAATCTTGTCTATCACCTGAACGGCCTCTGGCCAGTCGAAGCCGACTTTCGCGGCCTTCGCCGTCAGCTTCTGGGCACGGGTCAGGGCGGGCAGGGCCGTCGGAATTCCGCCGAGAAATCCCGCCTCGTGAGCCTCAGGTCGTTGCCCCATCTTCTCACGGGCCGCCTGCCGCTCGGCCTTCTCCTCGGCCTTGATCGAGTCCCAGAGGCTTTTCACCTCTTCGGGGGACAGGTTCTTGCTGTCGCCGAAAACATGAGGGTGCCGTCGGATGAGCTTGCGCGTGATGGCCCCGACCACGTCGGGGAAAGCGAACGCGCCCTTCTCTTCGGCCATGCGGGCGTGAAACACGACCTGAAGCAGCAGATCCCCAAGTTCGTCGCGCAGGTCAGCCAGATCGCCGCGCTCGATGGCATCCACGACCTCGTAGGCTTCCTCGAGAGTGTAAGGTGCGATCGATGCGAAATCCTGCTCCAGATCCCAGGGACAGCCGGTGCCCGGAGTGCGCAGGGCCGCCATGATCTCGATGAGCCGGTGAATATCCGTGGAAGGCCTCATAATGAAATCCCTGATCGCTGCATCGGTGTCATAGCCTGAGGACAAGACGCCCGGCTAGCTGGATTTGCGCCATTTCCCTGCGCTAGCGGTATATGGATGAGCAGGCCGCTTCGGGCACAATTTAGGACGGGACGAAATGAGAGCGCGGGTCAAACTGGTCGATGGCATGATGTTCGTGGGCGAATCCGGCAGCGG
>JAESFT010000863.1_pt1 | contig 11026 bp, 9 predicted proteins | sample 9269451 | NCBI WGS metagenome assembly JAESFT01 (sample SAMN14502557, study PRJNA617106) | algae metagenome | isolation source: Scytonema hyalinum WJT4-NPBG1 and co-occurring heterotrophs from well... | place: USA: Mojave Desert, Joshua Tree National Park, California | collected 2006-05-25
AACCGGCGACTGGCCAAGGACTATGAGCGGCTCGTCGAGACCGGCGAGATGCTGCTTTATCTCGCCATGAGCCGCATCCTGCTGCGCCGTCTCACGCGAAAGGAAAGATAATTGCTCACCAGCCTCTAAGTGTCCGCTTCAATCTTAATGGACACTTAACTCATCCTGATCGCCGCCTCGGTAGGCGGCCATGACGCCACGTTTACCCTTCTACGGGAGGCAACATGATACTCACCTTGATCAGGTACCCAGTTGAAGCCATTGCGCCATTTCGCTTTGCCGAACCGATCGCGACAACTCTAACTCTCTTGCGAATGCCCCTCTGAGGGCCTCTCCCCTTCTTCATCAGTCATCTGTCTTGGATGACGTCTTCGATACCCCAGAAACTGGCCATATTCGGTCTTTGGTATGGTCTGCCGATCGGGCTTACGACCCGCGTCCCTGCTATGTACTACGTTAGCGTATCATCAGGAACAGATCTTGCGCTGGCCCCGACTCAAGAGGTCGCGCATAGTGCGCCATTGCCTCCAGGGTGCACATCATCGGTGTAGGTCTAGGGAGCAGACCGAAGGGTGGTATGTTCAGGTGAGGTATATCCGCCCATCATCACAAACTGCCCTCCCGAGAGAGCTTCTTTCCGAATGCCGCCCTCCCTTGCTCCGACCCTGGCACGTGAACCTGCACGAATACGCGAGCAGATCGCGACGCGGCTTGCGTTTTTCGTTGCCGGCTTCTCCACGGCCGCATGGGCCCCGCTCGTCCCCTTGGCCAAGGAGCGGCTGGGTCTCGATGAGGGAGCGTTGGGTTTGCTCCTGCTTTGCCTCGGCCTTGGCTCCATCACGGCCATGCCAATCACGGGTGTTCTCACAACCCGGATCGGCTGCAAGGCCGTCATCACATCCTCAGCCCTGCTGATCCTTCTGACGCTGCCGCTGCTGGCCGTGCTCGATGGCTGGCTTGCAATGGCAATTGCGATCGCTGTCTTTGGTGCCGCGCTGGGAACCCTCGACGTCGCCATGAACATTCAGGCGATCATCGTCGAGCGCAGCAGCGGCAGAGCGATGATGTCCGGCTTTCATGCCCTGTACAGCGTCGGCGGGATCGCCGGCGCCGGGCTGATGAGCCTCCTGCTTGGAAGCGGGGCGATGAGCCCTGTTCTCGCCGCGGGAGTGATCAGCGCCGCATCTCTCGTTCTGCTTGTCATCGCCCTTCCGGGCCTTCTGCCCTATGGCGATGACGGCGCCGACACGGCTCCGCCCTTCGCATGGCCAAAAGGGATGGTGCTGTTCGTCGGCCTTCTCTGCTTCCTGTGCTTCCTGGTGGAAGGCGCGGTCCTGGATTGGAGTGCCGTTTTCCTCATCTCGGAGCGGGGCAGCGACGTCGGCCTCGCAGGCTTGGGCTATGCTGCGTTCGCGGTCGCCATGACCCTCGGGCGCCTCATGGGCGACCGGCTGCGCACGGTCCTGGGCGAGCAGCTGGTGCTGATCTCGGGCGGCCTCATAGCGGCGGCCGGGTTCCTTGTGGTAGTTCTCGTTCCGTCGGTTTCTTCAAACCTGCTCGGTTTCCTGCTCGTGGGAGCCGGGGCCTCGAATGTGGTGCCAGTCCTGTTCTCCGCCGCGGGACGCACCCGCGCGATGCCGGCTAGCCTGGCGGTGACTGCGGTCACCACTCTCGGCTACTTGGGTATCCTGGCCGGTCCCGCCCTGATTGGGTTCGTTGCCCATCTGACAGAGTTGCGAGCGGCCTTTTACCTCCTGGTGGCTGCCATGCTGTTCATCGCTGCCAGTTTCAGGGTCGGTAGGTCATAGTCTCGCCATCGCAGAACTGAAACCTTGGCCATCGGCGCGCTGCTGCACAGCGAACGGACGCACGTCTGCTCTAGTACTACGGCCGGGATTTACGTCGGCGGCGGGTGCGTTTGCGCCAGTGGCATTCGCGCGCCCGCTGCTGATGGCGCCGGCGCCACGCGGACCAAGGCTCCACGGCCTCAAGCGATGGCGGCCGCTCCCACACCAGATGCCAAGGCAGGCGGCGCACCTCCGGCACGGTGAGCGGCAACAACCCCACGGCCTGCCTTGCGGGGGCTTCTCCCCCCGATGGCGTGCCGACGCACGATGGTGAGATAGGCATGCGCCAGCATGGATAAGATAATGTGCCGGTGCCAACCCGTCCACGAGCGCACCTCGTACTCGTCCAACCCGGTCTCGCCCTTGGCCTCCTCAAAGCAGCTCTCGATCCGCCAGCGCTGACCGGCCACCCGCACCAGGTCAGCCAGCGACGTCTCCTCCGGCGACCGAGTGAGATAGAACGTGAACTCATGCGGTCGGCCCTTCCGGCGCCGGATCAGCAGGCCAGTCTTCCAGCCCGGCACCGGCGGCGTGCGGTAGGGCAGATAGGCCCAGTCATACAGCCGCGGCCCCTTGGCGCCATCCCCGGCACTCAGCCGTTTCCAGCCCCGGGCCGGCACATCCTCAAGCCAATCCTCCACCGGTTTGAACCCCAGCCGCTGGGCCGAGGTCACGGCCAGCACATAGCCGCGCCCCTGCGCCTCGATCAGGCGCCGGGTCTGGTGATCGGCACCATCGAGGCTGTCGCTCACCACCCAGGCACACGGCACGCCGGCCACAAACGCATGCTTCAGCATCGCCTGCCCGAGCTTCGGCTTGGTGGTGAAGCCGACCTCCTCCGGCACGCCCGCTTCCGCGCGGCGGGCGGCGTCAAACGCCCAGGTCTCGGGCAGGTACAGCGCCCGGTCGATCAGCGCATGCCCATGCCGGCTGGCATAGGCGAGAAACACCCCGATCTGGCAGTTCTTGATGCGCCCGGCGGTGCCGGAGTACTGGCGTTTGACCCCGGCCGACTTGCTGCCTTTCTTGAAGAAGCCGGTCTCATCCAGCACCAGCACGGCGTCAGGATCGCCGAGATGCTCGACCACGTGGGCGCGCAGGTCCTCGCGCACGGCCGCGGCATCCCAGTGCATGCGGGCGAGGAAATCCTGCACACCGTCGGGTGTCATGTCGCTGGCGGCTTCCGCCAGGTGCCAGCCGTTTTTGCGCTCGAGCGGCGCGAGCAGGCCCGGCAAATAGGCCCGGGCGCGGCGGCGTGGTTCGATGCGGCTGAAGCGGGGAGCAATCCGGGCGACGAGATCATCTAACTGATTGGCCCAGCGGTGGGCCTCGCTTCCGTGCGTGATGGCGCGACACCTCCGTGTCTAAGACAACGCACAAACCCGGCTGTAGTACTAGATCTGGTCAGCCCGTCACCCAAAGGAACGGCAACGCTTGTGCGCTAGACAGAATGCCTATCTTTTAGACTTGTGAGATGTCACAAAGCATCTTGTGCGATGTCACAAACCATGCTGACCTAGTGTCATGTATGATCGGTCTTCGCCCTTTGCATTACCTCACCCCCCTGGCCCGACCGCCAAAAGTACGGTGGCTCTCCAAGTGCTTCGGCATGCGATCCTGACCTGCGAACTGGCTCCTGGAGCGGCGTTCTCTGAGATTGAGATCGAAACCCGATATAAGCTCGGACGCGCCGGAATCCGGGTTGCCTTGCAGGCCCTCGCGGCAGAAGGATTGGTCGCTCCGCTCCCGCGACAGGGATGGCGGGCCCACCCGATCACCGGCGCCTTCATCGGCGGCTTGATCACTGCGCGGCGTCAGACTGAGGCGGTGATTGCCCATGTGGAGCTGAGCGCCACGGAACGCGAACGTGTCCATACGCTCGTCCTGTTGAACGCGACGATTGCGGAACGCCACGACCCGCAAGCCCTCGTCACCGCGCGCGTGACCGACCGGCAAATACTCGATCTTCTCGCGGATCGTACCAACTGGTTCCACAGGAAATGGCTTCGTGAGCTCTGGGACCATTCCCAACGCGTAGTGAGCTTTCTCGAGTCGGGAGAGCTTCAATACCGACCTCTCAGCCGCGAGGGTCTCTTCGAAGCGCTGACTGCGTCGGATCACGCCGGCGCCACCGCGGCGATATTGCGGGACGTCGACCATTTTGAGGCATTCGTCTCACGCGCTCTCCTGCGTCATCCGAAAGCCGTCGCAGGGCTCTCGGAGGAGCGCAGCACCCGCCGATCTCGCGTACAAAAGCCGACCCGCTCGAAAGGAGAGGGAGCACGGGACGAACCACGCTCCACGGCCAAATGATGATTGCTCTGGCAGCGGTCCAGAAGGAGACCTGACATGGTGAGACGAGGAAGAGGGTTGGCGGCTGCCCTTCTGGGGCTGTGTCTGGCGGTTGCGCCCGGCGCGCTTTTGGCGAAGGAAAAGTTGACGGTCGATCTGGTCAACGAGCCATCGTCGCTGGACCCACACGTGCAGTGGAACCCGGACAGCTACTACGTCTATCGCAACATCTTCGACAACCTCATCACGCGCGACGACAAGGGCGACATCGTCCCGCAGGTCGCCACCTCCTGGAAGTACCTGTCGGATACCGAGATTGAGTTCACGCTCCGGGACGACGTGACGTTCCATGACGGCCAGAAGCTGACGGCGGAGGATGTGGCCTTCAGCGTGCAGCGGATCACCGACCCGAAGTTCGCCAGCCCGCAGCTCGGCCAGTTCAACAAGATCGTCAAAGCCGAGGTGACGGGCCCGACCACGGTGAAGCTGACAACCGATGGGCCTTATCCGGCGTTGCTGGGCCAGCTCGTGAAGCTGTCGATCGTGCCCAAGCACGTGGTGGACGCGGTGGGCAAGGATGCCTTCAACCTGAAGCCGGTGGGCAGCGGTCCGTACAAGTTCGAGGGCTGGCAGCGTGGCGTGCAGGTGACCCTGGTGGCCAACGACAAGTACTGGGGCACCAAGGGTCCGTTTGCCACAGTGGCGTTCCGGGCGGTGCCGGATGCGGCAACCCGGGTGGCGAACCTGCAGGCGGGCACGAGCGATCTGGCGGTCACCCTCGACTCCGACCTCGCCGCACAGCTCAAGAACTCGCCCAAGGCCAAGGTGCTCTCCGTCCTCACCGAACGCGTGGCGTACCTCGCCATGAATATTCAAAAGCCGCCGGTGAATGACCCGAAGGTGCGCGAGGCGATTGCCTATGCCATCGACAAGGATGGACTGGTTGAGGGGATCCTCGGCGGCTACGACAAGGCCGTCCCGGAAATGCTCTCACCGGCCCATGTCGGCTGGGTCGAGGGGATCAAGGCAAGGGGCTATGATCTAGCCAAGGCGAAGGCGCTGATCACGGAGGCGGGAGCGAAGGCCAAACAGCCGATTTCCCTCCTGACCTCTCCCGTTTATGACCAGCGTGTCGTTCAGGCGATCCAGCAGATGCTGAGCGAGGCTGGTCTTACGGTGAATATCGAAATGACCGATATGGCCAACTGGCTCAAGCAGATGCAAAGCGGGCCAAATTCCATCCCTCAGATGGCCTTCAGCCGCTGGTCCTGCGCGTGCCAGGATGCCGACGGCGTGCTCTTCCCGCTGCTTCATTCCTCCAGTGGATGGGCCAATGCTCAGGATCCGGAGGTCGAGCGCCTTTTAGTCGAGGCCCGTCAAACCCTCGACGAAAAGAAGAGACTTTCGCTCTACCGCGCGGTTCATGAGCGCGTCGCAAAGGAGCTTTTCCTCGTCCCGCTTTATCAGGTTGGCATCATCTACGGCGCGGCCAAAGGCCTTCAATGGCAGCCCACGCCGAACGAGAGCATGTTCCTGAATCGCATGACCTGGAAAGATTGAACGAGCCCTCGGATCATCCATGCGACGCTTTCTTCTTCGGCGGGTCAGTCAGGTTATCGGCACAATCTTCGGTGTCGTGACGCTGATCTTCTTCCTTCAACGGCTGACCGGTGATCCGACCTACCTGCTCGTCCCCGAAACGGCGACCCAGGCCGATATCGACGCGATGCGTGCGGCGCTCGGTTTCGACCGTCCGCTCATCGTTCAATACCTGGCGTTCTTGAAACAGATCGCCAGCTTCGACTTGGGTCGCTCCGTCATTCAGAATGTGCCGGTCTGGGATATCATCGCCTCGCGCCTGCCATATACCCTGCAACTGGCAGGAGGCGCCCTGCTGGTCGCTTGCGGTCTGGGGATCCCAGTCGGGATCATACTTGCCCTTTATCGGGATCATCCAGCTTCCCGGTTGCTCGCGAGTGTCGTTCTGGCGGCGCAGAGCATGCCGACCTTCTGGAGCGGGATTATCCTGATCTTGATCTTCGCCGTGACGCTGGGCTGGCTCCCTCCGTCGTCAACCGGCGGCATTGAGCATCTGATCATGCCGTCGATCGCGCTCGGACTCCTGAGCATGGCAACCTTTGCCCGCATTACCCGCACCTCGCTATTGGATGAACTCTCCAAGGAGTACGTCCGCACGGCTCGATCCCGTGGCGTTCCTATGGGGCTGCTTCTTCGACGGCATCTCGCCCGCAACGCCTCCATTCCCGTGATTACCGTCGCGGCGCTGGAGATTTCCAATCTTCTCGCCGGCGCCGTCATCGTCGAGACCGTTTTCGCATGGCCCGGCCTTGGGCAGGTCACCGTGCAGTCGATCCTTGCGCGGGATTTCCTCGTCGTGCAGGGAATTGTCCTGCTGGGTGCGTTCGTCACGGTGGCTCTCAACCTCACCGCCGATCTTCTCTACAGCGCGGTTGATCCCCGCATTCGCCTCGATGGGAGCCGCCGATGACCTCCGCAACCGCATCGGCCCCGCTGCGACAAGCCGGCAAGCCGCGCCGTTCGATCATGCGATGGGTGCCCGTCATCCTCATTGCCCTCTTTGTTTTGGCGGCCGTTTTCGCGCCCGTTTTGGCGCCCTACGATCCAAACAGCCAAAATCTTCTGGGCCGGATGAGGCCGCCGGGAACCGTGTCTCGCAACTTCCACTATCTGCTCGGTAGCGATGAGCTCGGCCGCGACCTGCTCACGCGATTGATTTACGGGGCCAGGGTGTCGCTTTTCGTCGCCATTGCCTCCGTTATCCTGTCCGGCGTTGTCGGTGTTCTGCTCGGGATGCTGGCGGGATATCTTCGCGGCTGGGTTGAACTGATCGTCATGCGCCTTGTCGACGTGTTCCTGTCGATCCCGGCGATCCTGCTCGCTATCATCACAGTCGCGGTCCTCGGCACGGGACTCGTGAACGTGATCGTCGTCTTGGCCCTGACCCGCTGGCCGCGTTATGCTCGTATCGCTTACGGCCAGACGCTCAGCGTCGCGAACATGCCCTATGTGCGGCTCGCCGCCTTCATGGGGGCTTCCACGCCGCGTGTCCTCCTCCGGCACATCCTGCCCAACATCATCGGGGCGGTCACTGTGGTTGCAACGCTGGAGTTTGGCCTCATGGTCCTTTTCGAGGCGGGCCTGTCGTTTCTCGGCTTGGGCGTTCAGCCACCGACGGCGAGCTGGGGTGCCATGCTCAGCTCGGGGCGAAACTATCTCGCCACCGCATGGTGGATCGCTACCTTCCCAGGTCTCTGTCTGTTCCTGCTGATCCTCGCCGTTAATCTCATCGGCGACGACCTGCGCGATCGCTTCGATCCCCGTTCACAATGAGGCTGTCATGGACTTTTTCTCCGATCTTTCCGGTAAGCGCGTCGTCGTCACAGGTGCCTGTGGGGTTGTCGGTCGCTGGATCGTCGACGCTTTCGTGGCGGCCGGTGCCGAATTATGTCTCACGGATGCGCAGGAGGCCGCGCTGAGCGCGTATGCCAAAGAAGTGTCACTCGGCTCCTGCGGCTTCACGCATCCGGCGAACCTGACCGACGAGGCGTCGATCGAAGGACTGCTCAACGAGATCGGCCGACGCTGGGGCGCCGCCGATGTGCTGGTCAACAATGCCGGAATATATCCAAGCGGCTTCCTGCTCGACATCTCGACAGCCGAGTTCGACAGGATCTTCTCGGTGAACCTGCGGGCGCCCTTCATCCTGACCCGGGGCATCGCGCGCCAGATGATCGAGAAGGGCATCAAAGGTTCTGTCATCAATATTTCATCCGGCGCAGCGCGCAAGATGCGACGCACGGTTGTGCCGTATTGCACCTCCAAGACCGCATTGGACCGACTTACCAAGGGGTTCGCCATCGAACTCGCGGAGTTCGGCATCAGAGTAAATGCCCTTGAGCCCGGCTTCGCCGCCGGTAGTTCGGTGAGCAGCCTCACGGACGAACACATCAACAACACCATCGCGGCTATTCCGCTCGGCCGGCCCTCATCGCCGTCTGACGTGGCGAACGGACTGCTTTATCTCGCGAGCGACGCCTCCTCTTACGTGACTGGAGCCACCCTAACCATCGATGGCGGTAACTCGATCGGCTCGCTCGCCGTCCACCAAGCAAAGAAGCATCCGCTGTGAGTGATATCACCATGAACCAGTTCTCCCGGATTCCGTACGAGTGGCCCACGGGCAAGACCAGCGCATTCTGCTTTACTGTCGACGTGGATGCGGAGTCGCCACTTCTTTGGAGTATGAAGGGCGAAACCACCGCCCGCCTCATCGGTCAGATGGAGCAGCGGCTCTTCGGGCCGCGCGTCGGGATCTGGCGGATTCTTGATCTTCTGGATCGGTTTGGGATTAAAGGCAGCTTCTTTGTGCCTGGCGTTGTGGCGAAGAACCATCCCGACCTTCTTCCAGCCATTGTAGAGCGTGGCCATGAGATTGGCCTGCATGGATACTTCCACGAGATTGTTTCCCAAGTCAGCGACGAGGAGTTCACAGGAGCCCTGGAGGCCTCACTCGAGGTTTTCCGAACGCAGGTTGGTATCGTTCCGAAGGGCTTCCGCTCGCCGGCCTGGGAAATGACGCCGCATATGCTCGGCGAACTGAAGAGGCGCGGCCTGTACGACAGCTCGCTCTCAGGTTTCGATCATCCCTACACTATCGGCGAGGTCACCGAAGTACCGGTGCAATGGGCCATCGACGATGCTGTCTATTTCAAGTTCGTGGGCGGTGGGGCGGATTCCTGGCCGCCCTCAGCGACAGGCCCGATCCTCGACAGCTGGATTGACGAGTGGTCGATGCTGCACAAGGAAGGTGGCCTCTTGATGCTGACGATCCATGATTGGATTTCGGGCCGGGCCCACCGCATCCTCATGCTTGAGCGCCTTCTCCAGCGGATCAGGGCGGAGCAGGGGGTGTGGATCGCGACGGTGGGCGAAGTTGCAGCCCACCATGCGGCGTCGGCCAACGCAGAGCGTTACAAGGTCCCGGTGCGGGTCCCGGAACTGATCGCCGAGGCACGCTTCGGAAGGGAACGCTGATGCAGACTTTCACCCTTCGCAAGCCAGAAGTGCGTTCCTGCCACGGCTTAGTCGCCGCACAGAACCGCTACGCCGCAGAAGCGGGCGCCGCTGTCCTGGCGAACGGCGGTAATGCCATGGATGCCGCAGTCGTGACGGCTCTCGTTTTGAGCGTCGTGGAGCCTTGGCTCTCAGGCATCGGAGGTGGAGGGTTTCTCCTCCACGCGGATGGGGCAACCGGCACCGTTCATACTCTCGATTTCAACGTGATGTCACCGCAGAACCTCGATCCTGCGGACTATCCGCTTGCGGGAGCTAACACTGGGAACTGGTTTGATTGGCCGTCAGTTGAGGGAGACCGGAATATTTCGGGCTACGGCTCGATTTGCGTCCCAGGGGCGGTCGCTGGGTTTGCGGAAGCGCTGTCACGGTTCGGGACGCTCTCCTGGTCTGACGCACTTCAACCGGCGATCGAGCATGCGGATCGCGGGTTGGAGGTAGACTGGTTCACCTCCCTTTCCCTTGCGGTCGAAGCCGCCGCCTTGGCGAAGTATCCGGCGACTGCGGAGATCTTCCTCGACAATGGCCGAGCCCCTCGGGCCAGCGAACGCGAGGCGGTGCATTATCGACCGATGCCGAACAAGGCAAAACTCCTCAGGCGACTTGCTGTGGCAGGTGCGCGCGACTTCTACGAGGGCGAAACGGCGCACTTGATGGTCGAGGATCTCAGGGCGGGAGGCTCCCGGATCGACGCGGCTGATCTGGCAACTTATCGAACCCATTGGCGCGATCCTCTTGTCGCCGGGTACCGAAACCTGGAGGTCAATGCGATCCCTGGCTTGAGCGGAGGTCCCACTTTCGTTGATGCCTGCGGACGGCTCGCGGCCTACGATCTTTCGGCCGAAATCTCCATGGCGGATGCCGCTCTGGCCTACGCGACAGTAATCCGAGATGCCTACGAGAAGCGCCTCACGACAATGGGCCATGCAGCCACGCCTGAGGCCGGATGTACCAGTCACCTCAGCGTCGTAGATGCTACCGGCACGATGGTGTCGCTCACCAACACACTGTTGTCGCGGTTCGGGTCCAAGGTCGTGCTGCCAGGATCCGGAATTCTGATGAACAATGGCATCATGTGGTTCGATCCGCGTCCGCATCAGCCGAACTCGATCAAGGGCGGCGTACGGCCGCTTGCTAATATGTGTCCGCTGATCGTGAAGAGGGACGGCCGCCCCGCGCTCGCCATCGGGGCTGCCGGCGGGCGAACGATCTTTCCCACAGTTCTTCAGATCCTCTCCTACATGGTCGATCGCGGTCTTTCCTTGGAAGACGCGTTTCACGCGCCGCGCATCGACGCCAGCACGCCCACGATTCGCATTAATGCCAAGGCGGATCCGGCCGTTGCTGCGACCGTCGGCACACGGTATCCAGTCGAGATCGTCGAGGACACCCTGTACCCAGTGAACTTTGCGATTCCATCCGCTGTGATGCGGGTCGGGACGGAAAACGTAGGCATGGCCCATCCGACCAGCCCTTGGGCTGCCGTCGCCATTGGAAGCGCAGCCGATGATGACTGAAATGGCGCAGCGCGACGAGACGCCGATCCTCGCGATTAAGGATCTCCGGATCCAGATCGCCGGCCTCGACGTGGTCGACGGTGTCTCGCTCACGGCGGATAAGGGGCGCATTCTTGCTATTGTCGGCGAAAGCGGTTGTGGAAAGAGCCTGACGGCTCTCTCGATCCTGCGACTTCTGCCGAAGGCCGCCAGGATTGCCGACGGCAGGATCGAGTTGGAAGGAACAGACCTCGCGCATCTGCCCGAAAAGAACTT
>JAESFT010000864.1_pt1 | contig 10995 bp, 10 predicted proteins | sample 9269451 | NCBI WGS metagenome assembly JAESFT01 (sample SAMN14502557, study PRJNA617106) | algae metagenome | isolation source: Scytonema hyalinum WJT4-NPBG1 and co-occurring heterotrophs from well... | place: USA: Mojave Desert, Joshua Tree National Park, California | collected 2006-05-25
ACCCTACGTGCTCGGCATCTCGGCGGGGGCCTCGACGGGGGCAGTCAGCGTGATGTTGCTCGGGCTCGGGGCCGGTACTGTCTCACTGTCTATGGGAGCCCTTGCCGGGGCGCTCGCCGCCTTCGCCTTCGTCGTCTTCCTGTCGAGCGGCCGCCAGACGGCGGACCGGACGATCCTGTCAGGCGTTGCAGCTTCCCAGCTCTTCAATGCGCTCACCTCCTACATCGTCTCGACCTCGGCCAATGCCGAGCAAGCCCGCAGTGTGATGTTCTGGATGCTCGGTAGCTTCGCGGGCGTCCGCTGGCCCGAGGTGACCCTAGCTGCTTGCGCGGTCGCCATCGGACTTGCCGTCTGCATCTGGCATGCCCGGGCACTCGACGCCTTCACCTTCGGGGAGGACGCCGCGCGGTCGCTAGGCATCGCGGTGCGCCGGGTCCGCCTCGTATTGTTGCTGTTCACGGCACTGATGACGGCCACCATGGTGAGCATGGTAGGGACGATCGGGTTCGTCGGCCTCGTCATCCCGCATGCCGCGCGCTTCATCGTCGGCCCTGGGCATATTCGGCTGTTGCCCGCCTGTGCTCTGGTCGGGGCTCTGTTCATGGTGCTAGCCGACATCATCTCGCGGATCGTCATCGCCCCACAGGTGCTGCCGGTCGGCGTCGTGACGGCACTCGTCGGCGTACCATTCTTCTCCGTCATTCTCTACCGCTTGCGGAGGGCCGCATGAGCCTCAGAGCCAACGCCGTCCGCTGGCCAGCCGGACGCAAGGTGATCGTCGATGGCGTCACCGTGTCAGTCGAGCCGGGTCAGACCCTTGGGCTCATCGGGCCGAACGGGTCCGGCAAGTCGTCGTTGATCCGACTGATGGCAGGACTGAGGGCGCCAGCCGAAGGCGAAGTTGTCCTCGAGGGCAAGGCAATCACGGGTTTCGGTCGGCGGGAGCTTGCCCGTCGTGTTGCCGTAGTCGAGCAACACTTGGCAACGGAGGCCGACGTCAGCGTCCTGGACGTCGTTCGTCTCGGCCGCACGCCACACCGCTCCGCGCTGTCGCCCTGGACCGACGAGGACGACTGGATCGTGACCGAGGCGCTGGTGCGCGTCGGCCTTGAGGACCGTGAAGCACAGTCCTGGCACACTCTCTCCGGCGGCGAGCGCCAGCGCGTGCAACTGGCAAGGGCATTGGCCCAGACACCTTCCATCCTCATCCTCGATGAGCCGACCAATCACCTCGACATCCAGCACCAGATCGAGCTTATGCGGCTGATCACCGAGCTGTCGCTCACAACGATCGTAGCTATCCACGATCTGAACTTGGCCGCCCGCTTCTGCGATGCAATAGCCGTGCTGGCCGACGGGCGCCTGGTGGCATCCGGTGCGCCCGCCGCCGTCTTGACGGAGGAGCTGATAGCCGACGTCTTCAGTGTTCGTGCACATGTCTCGACGTCCGAGTATCACGGCCGCCTCCATATTCAATTCGCCATGCAGGATTCCCCCGCATGCAGAACTGGTCGGTAAAGGACAACATCCGCGAATACTGGAGCATCAGGGCTGAGACTTACGATTTCAGCCCTGGGCATAAGATCGCGAGGATCAAGGAAATGGACTCTTGGAAGCACCTCATCGCCGACCGTTTGGGGAAGGTAATGGCCGCAAGGCCCTCGGCTTAGCCTGCGGCACCGGGTGATGACCATGCCGATGCACGACCCTCCCTTCAATGCCACCGGGCTTACCTTCACCGAGGCGATGATGGCCAAGGCGCGGCGCAGGGCGGAGGCGGCCGGTGCCCGGATCGCATTCCTAACCCGCGATGCAGAGGAAACGCTAGAACCCGATGCGAGCTACGATGTGGTCAGCGCCCGCCATTTCGTGTGGACACAAGTCGCTCCCGAGAAGACATTCCGGGGATGGTTCCGCGTCCTGAAGCCCGGCGGACGCCTGCTGATCATCGACGAGGACTTCGTGCGCAAGAGATCGTATGGGGGTGGATAGCGACCTGCTCTCTGTCAGAGTGAGACTGCTAAATCCCGCACACTGGAGGCAACCGATGTCAGTTGATTCCCGATCCGAGCAGACCGCTATCCGTACCGATCTTGGCGCAATCTTCCTCTCCATGGAACTCAGTCGTTCGGTTTGGCTGATCACCTCGCTGTCTCCAGGAGCCGGAGAGAAGATGTCCAATTACAGCGTGCGCGGCGGCGATGTGGCTGACCTCCTAATCGATCCGCGCAGTTGCAGAAGAAGGCATCGTCAACTTAACGGGTTGGGACGGGTCCGCGCATCCGAGATGGTCAGATCAGAAACCAGCGGCCACTCCAGTCACCTCGGCCCAGCCCCGGAAGGCTTGCGCCCGGGCCTTGCGATGATCAGCGGCGGTGGTATTGCCCGGACGGCGAAAGAGGGTTCCAACTTGATCGTGAACCGAGAGGAAGCGCTGCGCCTGCCCGGCGGATTTGAAGCGTTTCACGATCCGCACACGTCGTCGGGCCGGCTGATGAGAGTTTTCCGCTCGATTGTTTAGGCCTTTGTGCTGCCGATGCTCGACGCCGCCGACCCGCGCCGCCTTGCTCCGCGCGCCGCCGTCGTAGATCTCAGCCAGCGCCAGCAGCCGCCGGCTTTGCCCAGCATTGCGGGTCACTTTGGCCAAAGCCCGCAGCCGGGCCGCGTCATAATCTGTGCGAAGCTCGATCCCTGGGCGCATGGCGAACCTCCTGGTCGCCAGCATGGAATCAGACATGTGCCCGGCTGAAAACCCTGAATGAGTCAGCCTTCACGCCGATTGGTATGACGAGTACCATGCAGTGGACGCGCGTGTCGTCTGGACGCACGCGCTTTATGTCGTGATATCTTAGTTCCGCGGCTGGGACTCCATGACTCCGTCGCTCTCCCGCCGCCGGCGGTAGGAACCAAGTTGAGGTTGCCATACTCGAGCAAATTCCAAAGACTGCTCAGCCCTGCCCCCCTTTAGATAATCTGATCCTTTGATTGGAATGCTCTAATTGCTCTCGAACGTGGTCACAAAGCCACGTTATTTTCGAACAGGCGTACTTGATCCCCCGGCGTGGTTGCTAGATGCGATTTGCTCCTAGCCCGCGCCTTGTAGAATAGAGACTTGATGTACTCCTTGATGGTAGCTTCGCTTAACGACAACTCGCGTGCGATGCCGCTGCTTCCTTTGCCCTTCGTGAGGAGGCAAAGCACATCTGTCTCCTCCTGCGATAAGACCGGGAAGCATGCACCCATGTCCGGATTCGCATCGGGCTGGCGCTTTCGCCTCCCACATAGGCAAATCAGGTTGTCAGTCATGATAGATGCCCCCACCGCTTGTTCAAACCAATCATAGCGTCAGGGAGACCAGCCTGCTTTGCCAGCCAGCGCAAATTCTGTGCCGTTTGCCTCAAGCAGAGGATCAAGAGTTTTAGAGTTAATCAAACCCGAAGATCGCGAATCCATTGGGCCACCATTGGCCCGTTTGAGCCAAGCCGGGCGCGTTGGGCTGCAACTTGAGCTAGTGCCCCCTCAGAACGAGCCTCCCGTGGCGACATGTCAAACAAGCGCCGGAACGCGCGACTGAAGGCGGCTTCATTCCTGAAGCCCCAGGCGTAGGCAAGATCCGCGATCGAGCGGTGTGCATGGGTGGGGGACGTGATCTCGGCAAAGCAGCGAAACATTCGGCGCTCGCGAATATATCCGCTCAACCCGCCGAGCGGCTTGAACATGCGAACAAGGGTCGCCCGTGAAACGTGGAACTCACGGGCAATGTGATCGACGGTCAGGCTCGGATCGGCCAGGCTAGCGTCGATGTAACGCTTGATGGTCAGGAGCAGGGCACCCCTCTTGGCTGCCGCGGCCGCTTCTCGTGCATCTGCCGAAGGGCCAAAACAGCCGGCGATCAGGTTCGCTGTCGCCTCAGAGATGGCCGCTCCATCCTCGGCACTCAACGAGACAGCCGTTTTATGGATCGTTTTCATATAAGTGGCGAGAACGTGGGCAAGGCCCGTTCGACCTGACAGCACAATCCCATGTAACCCGTCGGGATGCCTCAGAAGCGGTTCCAATACGGCTCGAGGAACAATGAAGTTCAGATTTTGGAAGTTGGCGGCCTGCGTCTGCAATGTTTGGGAGAGGTCAAGAATGCTGACGTCGCCCGGCCTGACCTGGATTGACCTACCTTCGACCTCTCCGGCATAGCCGCCCTTGGAATAAAGCTGGACGAGGTAATGATCGACGCCGCTACGGGCGATGGTCAGCGGCGAGCGGAAACTGCTGAGCGTTCGCCGTCACACTCCCAAGTACGAGAGGCCCGAGATGGTAGCTGTCGATTTCAACTTTGAAAGTACGGACTGCTCCAGGATCAGGCAACGCCACATCGAACAGGGGAGAGGTTATGCTGCGCCATAACCAAAATGTCTCCTCAGTGGATGAGGCCGTAGACCCGTCGAAGGAAAAGGACGGCAGGCCTGACATGATTGATCGAGCGCTCCGGGTCAGATCGTGTCGTTCTTCGAACTTTATAATCACTAGCAGACTGGGATGAAAAAGGCATACGTAGTTCCCGCATACCTTTAGAGTATTTTGACCCTGGTCAGTCAGCAGATGATCCGTCGGCGGGTGCGTCATAATTCAAGAACACCGGATGAGCAATTAACTACTTGCTAATCATAACCAACTCTTGCTGGGTGGTGCCCTGAATGCTTGCCGCAATTGGCCACTAACCATGCAGCTGTGTTCAGTGAGGCTGCCCATACGACACCAATCCTATTCCTGTTGGCTCGTCCAGATCAGGCGAAGAAGTCAGCTCCGAGATCCCTGCGCCAGCGTGTTCTGGTCGTTGAAGACGAGTTGATCGTCGGAGAGATTGCGGCCGAAGCCATAACATATGCAGGGACGAGGTCCTCACCGCAGCCAGCGCTGAGGAGGCTGAGATTATTCTGAGAGATGTGTCCGTAGATGTATTGTTCACTGCCGTCGAACTTGGAGGACGAGACGGGCTCGAACTGGTAGGAACGGCGCTGTCGCTCCAACCGCTTCTATCGGTTGTCATTACCTCGGGCCGCTCGCGGACCTGCCATGGCGTATGCGAGTCAGCGGTAGTGTCTTTCTCGACAAGCCTTATCGCCTCACGGAACTGCTGGAGATGGGCGAGCACGCCTTGAAGTCCGTGACGACACAGTGACACTGTCATCCGCGTGATCGTCTTCTACAATCTTGGTTAGGCTCGCGCTCTAAGGGCAGAAAGTTTGTTCAGGAGCCAGCTGCTAGCGCCGCATCATCAACAACAACGGTTGATCTGTCTGCAACCGACGCAAGCCATCCGGACGTTAAGGTTCGTAGAATTTCATCGACGGGAAATGAGCCCTTCTTCTGAATGCCGGCCGACACGTCCTCGACTGATCCAATTCGGAACTGACGGTGTGAGTCGCCACACATAAGATGCTCGTGTGGAGACCTACATCGATCGTGCGATGCTAGAGCAGATAGCGTGCGCCCTGTTGGAAGGTCTGGTGCTCGGCCTCTCACTGCAGCATTCCATACTTGTGCGTAGCAATCGGTTGCACTTAGAGTGCCTAACAAAATCGGCGTGAGTGCGTTGGTTTGGCACGATCCAACCTCCTGTTTCCCGTCCTCTGTATGCGGTGACTGAGCCCCCCTTCCACCTGGATCGGCTAAGCTAAAAGGTGGCCGGGCGCGGGTCGATGATCGGACTGCGCTGGCCGGAATTATCTTTGTCCGGCGCTCAAGCGTTCCCTGGGGGATGCTGCCTTCTAGAATCGGCGGCCCGGGCATGACGTGCTGGCGCCGGCTGCACGATTGGCAGGCGGTCGGCGTGCGGACGCGCCTGCATCGCGCCCTGCAGGAGCGCCTGGGGGACGCCGACAAACTCGATTGGAGCCGGGCTTGGCTCGACTCCTGTGCCATTGCGGCCAAACAGGCGGCGCGGTCACCCGCCCGAACCCGACGGATTGCGGCAAACCGGGCAGGAAGCGCCGTGTTGTGGCCGACCGGGCGGGCACACCGCTCGGTCTGGGCCTGAGTGGGGCCAACCGGGATGACAGCCTGATGCTGGCGCCACTCTCGATGCGGTGCAGCCGGTGCGGCATGGGCCGCGTCGCTCCAGGCGCAGGCCTGACAAACTGCACGCAGACAACGCCTATGATGGTCGGGGCTGCCGCACCGCATGCCATTGGCGCTCCATTATGCACAGGATTGCCTGCCGCGGTGTGGACATCAGTGAGCGTCAGAGACGATACCGTTGGGTAGCGGAGCGCATCCCGGCATGGCTCAACTGCTCCCGCCCTCTCACCGTCCGCTATGAACGACGCGAGGACATCCATCTGGCCTTCACCACACTCGGATGTGCTCTCATCGGCTCCAACCAATGCAAACGGTTTCATTGGAAATTCTTGATCAGAGCTTGCATTCTGAGCAGTGCCTACGGAAAGTTGGCTAAGCTGTCATGGAACTGACGCCGATGCTCATGCAACCTCCACGCCAAAGGTTGTGAGCAGCCGAGTAGCAGGTGATCTCTTCTGACCTGCTCAAGCTCATAGCCGTAGCACCAGGCGAGATGACCTTGCAGCGATCCCTGCGTACCTTAATGCGGCGCCCGAGCACTGGACTTGAGCAGAGCACTCCAACGTCCATCGGCCCTCTCGATCCATTTGACCCACGAGACCTCTTGCCCGCACCAGGCTTGATCAGCGCCTTTGTGTTTAACCGGTCGGGGCAAGCACGCCTCTGGGAGACTGACGAGGCACTCGATCTATCGCTGAATGACGGATGGATTTGGGCACATTTTAATCTCAGCGATACCCGATCGCACCATTGGCTCGCCGGGCGAACGGAACTATCCCGCCAGGCACAGGAAGTGCTCACCTCACATGACGAGCATGCCTACCTGCGCGATGACGGCTCGTGCCTATCCGGCATGGTTGCCGACCTTGTGCGGAATATCCGGGAGCCGACGGAGGAGGTCGGCTACCTGCACTTTGCTCTAACCGACAGGTTACTGGTCACGTCACGGCGTCACCCGCTCCAAAGGGCAGATGCCACCCGGGCCGCTGTCGAGAATGGGATGCGGATGTCGGCACCAGGCGAACTCTTCTCCATGATGATCGCCAATTCGGCTGATGGCTTCGATGAACTCGTGGATCGGCTCACGATCGACCTTGATCGCATCGAAGACCGCGTTTTGAAGGAGGAACTTTCAGATGAACGTCAGCGGCTTAGTCGAGCTCGCCATACAGCGGTCCGGCTGCAGCGCCCGCTCACCGGCCTGCAGCGCACTCTGCGTCGGGTGCGCCGGCCAACGCGGGAGAACCGTGTAACCGAGTTCGATCCGATCTCCATTATGCAGCAACTTGAGATGCTTGAGAGCGATCTGGCGACTGTTCAGGATCGCGCGCGCCTGCTCCAGGATGAAATCAATCTCAAGATCGCATCCCAGACCAACCGACAGTTGTTCATCTTGTCGGTCCTGACGGCTCTCTTCGTCCCGGCAACACTCATAACCGGTCTGTTTGGCATGAATGTCGAAGGCATGCCGTTCGCCGAGTCGCCGAACGGCTTTTGGTGGGGGCTCGTGGTCAGTCTCGTGGCCTCACTGGTCGTTTGTCTGCTGCTCGTGAAGGCAGGGGCACTCAGAGGCCACGGCAAATCATGACCGGGCCGATCAGGATCACACCGCCATGACATCATCAGGTTCCAAGACGGCCTCCTTTGCCCCTTCGATGCCATGGCCGCGGCGAGCGAGCAGGCAGGGGAGTTGGACACTTACTCGGACCAAGGAAACCACATGCGGATCGATAGGATCATCTAGGTTGGCCCAGAACGACTTCCATTTCCTCTGATCGAAAAGGCACCGAAGCGAAGTGGCTCTCGATCAACTCCAGGCAACTGCTGGTGTCATCGGCATATCACCCAAGCTCTGCTAGGATCCTCCTTACCCGAAGGTGATACCAGTCTCGGGGAGGAAGCCATGAATCTCAAACGCCTGAGCATTGGAACATTCAATCTGTACAACCTCAACGAACCCGGGTTACCGATCTATACCGACAGGAGCGGGTGGTCGCAGGCCGAGTACGACCGAAAGATCGATTGGACGAGCCGCATGATCCGGCTATTGCAACCCGATATCCTCGGGTTTCAGGAGCTTTGGCATAGTGCATCTCTGACACGTGTTCTTGAGACTTCTGAGATCGCCGACGAGTATGATCTGCTCGTCCCCGAGAACACCAACGGCACGCGCATTGTCTGCGCGGCGATCGCGCGAAAGGGATTGGTGATCGAGCAACCGGAATGGATCGAAGAATTTCCAAACAAATTCGTCCTCAAGAGCTCAGGGGATGATCCGCAAACGCCTGCGATCAGTGTAGGCATCCAAAGTTTCTCGCGTCCGGTCCTGCACTTCACTGTTAAGCCGCACAAAGATCACGAGCCAGTTCATGTCTATGTCTGTCATTTTAAGTCGAAGGCGCCGACCAAGATCTTCCAAGAGGATTGGTTCACGGCTAATGAAGCCATCTACAGAAAGCATGGAACCAGCCTTGGTGCTGCGATCTCGACGATCCGCCGTACGGCCGAAGCGGCCGCTTTGCGGTTCATGTTGACCGAGCAGATGAAAGGCACCCGGACGCCTGTAATCGTGCTTGGCGACATCAATGATGACCAGCACAGCAGCACCGCGAACATTCTGACCGAGCAGCCGCGCTATTTGGTCGGGGATAGTATGGGCGGCGGCGATGTGAGCCTATATACTGCCCAGACCTTACAGGAGTACCGCAGCAGTCGGGACGTCTACTACACTCATATCTTCCAAGATGTCATGGAGTCGCTCGACCATATTTTGGTCAGCGAGGAGTTTTACGACAACTCGAGGCGGCGCATCTGGATGTACGATGGCATGTCCGTCCACAACGATCATTTGAACTTCGAGGATCACAAAGCAGCCGGCACCAACGACCACGGGGTGATCTGCGCGACTTTCAAGTATAAACCCATCAACTCTGGGGCATAGCCGGCCTATAGTACCATATAAATGCTTGAGTGGCGAAGATCGACGAGATCGACCAAAGGGATCAGGGCCTAAGCAGGTTTTCCTGCTTGACCTCAGCCTCATGCAATCTTCCAGCAATAAGTTCTGAGCACCAGCATTTAACGCGGTCGAGAGAACATGGATGACAACGCGGCTTGCACAGACGCCGAGGCCTGAAGAGGCGCAGAACGAAATATCGTCTTTGCAGAGGCGCTGGCATGCCATGCAGCCAGCCATCGGCATCCTTCCTGCCTATGAGGATGCTGTTCTTGGAAACCTCGGCCGCCATGCCGATCACGCGGCCCTGCTGACGACCGATGGCGAGAGTCCGCTGGTGATCCTCTGGGGCGGGAGCCAGTTTCAAGAGTGGCTGGGCCGTGATGCCAAGGAGCTCGAGGTATCTGCCTTAACCCCTGATCTCGCGAATGTCATACGAGACGTCGTAAAGAGTGCACTGTCCTCACGGGCTCCTGCTGTCACCCAGTATTTACGCGCTCGAGCGGATGCCGTGGAGAGCACCAAGCTGCTAGCTCTCCCACTCGCAAGCCGGGACAAGGACCCGTTCGTTCTTATCTCGGTCGATGGCGCGCCGACACAGTTCAGCTTGGTGGACGCTATGTTTGGTGCGACGGATCAGGGAATGATGGCGCTTGGTGCTGTCCGTGACGCCCATGGACATCTCATTGATTTTACGGTTTTGACGCTGAACGAAGGAGCCGCTCGTCTTTTGGATCAGCCAGGACGGGAGCTCTATGCACAAGCCTTGTCGGTTGTGGCTCCACGTCTGACACAAAGTATCAGCTTGCCAAGGCTTGCAGGCATCCTGGAGGAGGGACAGAGAAACTCCTTTGAGGTGACCCATCTGTCGGCAGGCGGGAAACGTCGGCATCTCAAGGTAGAGGCAGGCTGTGTCGGTGATCTCCTGGTGCTGACACTTGCCGATGTCACGGTCCTTAAATCCCGTGAGGCATCCTTTCGCCTGCTCTTCGAGAACAATCCCCTGCCGATGTGGCTTCACGATCCCGAAAGCCTTCGCATCGTCAGCGCTAATGACACAGCTGTGGAGCATTTCGGCTACACTCATGAGCACTTCCGGAACATGGCCTTGTCGGACCTTTACCTGGAGGAGGATTGGGAGGCAGCCAGACCGGCTATGCGTGTCTCATCGGGGCGACACAGATCGGATACAGTGTGGCGACACCGGAAGGCGGATGGAAGCCTGATTGAGGTGAACATTCTCACACAGATTATTGACCTGGAGGAAACATCGGTGGTCCTCATGGCCATCATTGACGTGACGGAGCGTCGCCGCCACGAAGCTCGGATTGCCCATCTGGCTCATCATGACGCGTTGACTGGGTTGCCAAACCGCATCCTGTTTCAGGAGCGGCTCGGGGCGGCCTTCGAGCAGGTTCAGCAATCCGGCCATCTGTTCACTCTGCTGTGCCTCGATCTTGATGGGTTCAAGGCCGTCAATGATACGCTGGGTCACGCTGCGGGCGACGAACTGCTGCGCCAGGTCGCTCAACGGATCAGCAATTGCCTGTGCGAGAACGATGTTCTTGCCCGGTTAGGAGGCGACGAGTTCGCGATCCTCCAAGGTGTTCCTCAGCATCCAGAAGACGCTGATGCCCTTGCCCGCCGGATTGTGGGAAGATTGAACGAACCTTTTGTAATCCTCAGCCAGAAGGTAACAATCGGTGTCAGTATTGGCATTGCCGTCGCACCGTCGAATGGCACCAGCCCTGATCTTCTTCTGCGCAACGCCGATCTAGCTCTTTATCGAGCCAAGGCCAGTGGCCGCCGCACGTACTGCTTCTATGAAACGGGAATGAGCAATCACTTCTAGGCCGTGTGGACGGATTGGGTCGAGCATTGGGTGAGTGGATTCCCAAATCAGGCGGGCAATGATTCATGGCAGGTCGGCTTCAGGAGGCGCGACCATGCTGACGGGAATGACG
>JAESFT010000865.1_pt1 | contig 10989 bp, 10 predicted proteins | sample 9269451 | NCBI WGS metagenome assembly JAESFT01 (sample SAMN14502557, study PRJNA617106) | algae metagenome | isolation source: Scytonema hyalinum WJT4-NPBG1 and co-occurring heterotrophs from well... | place: USA: Mojave Desert, Joshua Tree National Park, California | collected 2006-05-25
TTGGCCACGGCGGCCGGGTGAAGTGCCGAATACGACATTGGCGCCGGAGTAGTCATGGCCTATCGGCGTGACCTCGCTGGATTCGCCTCCCAGAATATTGAGTACGCAAACCCGATCTTCACGTGTAGCGATTTGATCTAGTGAGTTAATGCCGACGTAGTATCTGAACTGTTCCAGGCCTTGCTTGTACACGTTTTTCTCCTAATTTTCCGGTAATGCTGTCGCTTCGGTTACGCGGATATCTAGACAACCGCTGAGATCGATTGACCCTTCCGCTGTTTGCTCGCGATCAGCTCGCGGCCTCCTGCCTTCATCCAGTCGTTTACCCGCTTGGCATAGTTGACGACTTCGCTGATGTCGGAGTCGAAGCCGAATATGCGGTACGGGATACTGAGAGAATCCATGGTGTCGCGCATGGCGCCCATGCCGCGTATGACATTCGGGCCGCCTCGGCCGATTACGAGATGGAACGGGGTAGGGCCGTGTTCACTGATGTGCTCGCGCAGGGCATCTGCCATTGCCCGGAAGGTTTCGAATATGTCGGTATTGTTTGACTTGCCGCCGATGATAAACAGGACGTTTGACTGTTTGAGCCAGTGTTTGAAGCAGATGCGCGCCACTTCTTTCATTTTGGCGTAAGGCGGATTGCCGCCAAAATCTGAGGAAATGATGGCATCATCACCCAGCATCTCGGTGACCAGTGAATTCGCGCCGCCACCGAAGGTTGGTGCCAGAATGGTACCTTGCGGGTTGATCACATAGACATCGCTTTGCCCTTGATAGGTCCGCAATTGGTTGATTTCCTGCTCGAAGTTCGAGTAATCGACTGCGAATAGATGTGCTGGCAGTCCAAGACGCTGCCAGCGCAGATCGTCGCGATCGAATCCGCATTTGAAGTCGCATGCAACTGGCGTCAGCCTGCCCTTTTCGTCAGGGCGCATGCGGATCGGGTTGAGTTCAAGAGTCGTCATCCCGAAGTTGTGATATAGGTCCCAGAGCTTGGGCAGTTGCTGTACCAGCGGCGAAATGATTTCCTTGGGCGCCTTCAGTTCGGAAAGGGCGTTGGCGACTACAAAAGCTTTTAAGCCGGTTAATGATTCGAATGGAATTTGTACCACTTTGCTTTCGTCGGCTTCCTCGATGTCGATGCCGCCGTAATGGGATAACGCCATGGTTGGCGCGCGATATCGGGTGGAATCGGTGATGGCGAAGTACACTTCATGCTCGGCAGGCACCGCACCCTCAAACGAGACGCCGTTCGCTTTTGCGACCTGACTCCCATGCTGATGCTCCGCGAAATACAAGCGCTCTTTCTCCGTCAATGCGGTTTTCAGATCGTATGCGCGTCCAAGTAGACCGGCCTTGCCCTATTTGCCTATGCCACCCTTGAACAGGGGCTTCACGAAGACTGAACCATAGCGGTCGATAAGCGTTTTTATCTGATCCTCGCTGGCATCTGGGCCGAGAACTTCGGCGGTTGGAAAACCGACAAAGTCCAACAGTTTTGAACCGTACAACATGCCTGTAATTTGCATATCCGTGCCTCAAATTTTCATTCGTTATAGGAAGCGCACATAATGCGCGTTGCTTCAGGGAGACTTACTTTTCCAGGCAGCGCCGTACCGTTTTGCCCTGCCAATGTGCATCGCCTGCTTGCTGCAATGTGACGAAGCGGAGCCGATAGGTTGGCGTTTTATCGATTGCGTTGGGCATTCGAACGAGCTGTTGAAGAACTGCCCTGCAATCTGCGGTTTAGCTTCCAGCGAACAACGTCAAAATAAGTTTTTGTACCCATACGTTTCTGGTCCGGTTATCTAGCGAGTCGAAACCTAGTTCGGCACCCCGTTTTGTTACGCACTGGACACTTGCCTACCGTTTGCCAACAGCCTCCAAATAAATGGCGGCGTCGCAGTTGGATGCCGGAAACCCATATCTTTGCAGCCACGGCATTATGCCTAGTGCGTATCACCGAATGAAACGACGTATCTGTGAACGTTACAATGTAAATGTCCCCGTTTGATGATGTCAAGGAGCTTTTGAAGATTGCGCCGTGTGCTTTTGAACTTGTCATGAATCCATACGGGAGTGCGGGTGGACTTGCACATTCCAGCGCATGCGTAAAGGGGGCTCAAAAAGTATGTCGCCCGTGCGCGAAGCAAAGCCATTGACAAGCCATTTGCCAGTGATTCACGCGAGCTAAAGGGCGTAGGAGATTCGATGCCGGCCAAAATGACCAACTGGGTTTTTAAGACGTGGGTGTCCCTAGAGCCGCGGGCAGTGTTGCTTAATCCTGCTTCGATTCCATGGCCGGGCCTGCACGAAGTGGTTTAAGTGGATTAAACGTCGCCCGCATGCCATCGTTGGGGAGGAATGGTGGCGGCCAGCGTCTGCTATTCAAATAATGCTGCCTACGTTGAAAGCGTCATAGGTGTGAGGTTGACTTGACATATCAATGCGCCGTACAAGGATTGCTCTTGATGTTCCTTCGGATCCATGCCCTGTGTCGCAATCGGTTTCGAATACACGAAACCGGCCCTTTGAAGAGCAATCAAATTCCTTCCGCAAATTCAACCATCAATTGCACCCGCGTCATTCCATTGAACTCATTTGCATCCAGCCGATAAGCCACCGTCGCGCGTTCCGGCAAGCTGTCCACATGCCCGAACCAGATGGCATCGTATTGCCTGCCATTCTTTTCCAGCAGCAGTTTCAGGTGCTTTTCTTTCAATATGCGCTGGCTCAAAACCCGGAATTCATCGCAGAACACCGGCGGTGCAAAACCCTGGCCCCATACCTGGCTGTCGAGCAACTCGATGAATTGGGGCGAGAAATAGGCATCTTCGAGCGGACCATCGGTTTCCAGCACGCGTTCGAGCTGATTCTTGCTTAGTTGATTCCGGCCCACGGCTTCGAATGCAGCCTGGAAGCCTTTGAACATATCTCCGCGGATCGACAGGCCTGCAGCCATCGAATGCCCGCCGAACTTTTCGATCAGACTCGGCGCCTGCTTGGATACCAGGTCAAGTGCATCGCGCAGGTGAAAGCCGGTGATCGAGCGTCCCGATCCCTTGATCATTCCGTCTCCGGCCGGCGCGAAAGTGATGGTCGGACGATAGAACTTATCCTTCAGCCGCGATGCGACGATCCCGATCACCCCCTGATGCCAGGACGCATCGAATACGGCGATGGTGGTGTTGTCCGCCGGGTTGAAGCTCTCGAGCAGTGCAAGCGCCGTGTCCTGCATGCCGGCTTCGATATCACGCCGCTCGCGATTAATGCCGTCGAGCTGCTGGGCGATGGCCCAGGCACGGCCTTCATCGTCGGTGGTCAGGCATTCGATGCCGAGCGACATGTCGGACAGTCTTCCCGCCGCATTCAGGCGCGGACCGACACCGAAGCCGAGATCAAAGGGGGTGGCCTTGCGTGCTTCGCGCCCGGCGGCGCGGAAAAGCGCGGCGATGCCGGCATGCATGCGGCCGGCGCGCATACGCTTCAATCCGTGCGTAACCAGAATGCGGTTGTTGGCATCGAGCTTGACTACATCGGCGACTGTGCCGAGCGCAACCAGATCAAGCAGTGCGTCCAGCTTCGGCTGGTTTTGTGCGTTGAAGACGCCGCGGCGGCGCAGTTCGGCCCGCAATGCCAGAAGGACATAAAACATGACGCCCACACCAGCGAGATTTTTGCTGGGAAATCCGCATTCGGGTTGATTGGGATTGACGATTACCCTGGCGTCAGGGAGGGTGGCAGCAGGCAGATGGTGGTCGGTGACGACGACTTCGATGCCCCGCCGGTTGGCTTCCGCCACGCCATCAATGCTGGCGATGCCGTTGTCGACCGTCACGATGATGTCGGGCGATTTCTCCCGTGCAGTGAGTTCGACGATCTCAGGGGTGAGTCCATAGCCGTACTCGAAACGGTTCGGCACGATGTAGTCGACACGTGCCCCCAGCGCCCGCAGGCCGCGCAATCCAACCGCGCAGGCGGTTGCGCCGTCGCAGTCATAGTCCGCCACGATAGTCATCTTCTTGCCTGCAGCGATGGCATCGGCCAGGAAGACTGCTGCGGCGTCGACGTGCAGCATTCCGGAGGGGGCGATCAGGGCATTGAGTTCGCTGGCGAGTTCTCGTGCATCGGACAGGCCGCGCGCTGCATAGAGTCGTGCGAGTACCGGGTGAACGCCTTGCTGGCGAAGCATTTCGGCGGTGCGAAAGGGGTAGGAGCGTGTGGCGATACGGGTCATGAGCAAAGTGGCATGAGTGAGGATTTGACCCAGAACTTGCGTAGCGAGTGCCGGCTGATGTTGTAAATCGCCATTTTGGCATGGCGGCTTGCAATGATTGAGATGGTGCCGATTTTGCCGGACTTCAATGCCTCATGCAGCGGTGCGAACCAATCGGCATCGTATTCCTGCATGCGCTGGAGCCAGTTGCTCCAGTCGTGGGCAAGCACTGGTTCGATGAGCGTGTCGAGACAGAGTAACCCGCGCTCGCCGGGTGCGGCAATGACCTTGGATACGGATTGATGGTGTATGCGCGTCCCGCTCAACATCCCGAATGCATCCATCCACCCACCCGCATTGAAACAGGCGGCATGCTGGTGCTTGGCGCTGTCCCTTGCAGCGGACGCGCCGCCCCACAGCCAAATCGAATTGACCGGTTTCATTCCCCGTGACTCGCGCTCTTCGTTGATTGCATGTCCGTGCCAATGCATCTGTACTTCGTTCTGCAGCTTGCGCCATTCCCTTTCGTTCTTTCCTTTCGGCATCCAGAGATCGATGTTGTGGCCACAGGCTGCATCGGGCGTGCAAGTGCGCAATTCCCTCCAGTCGTCGGCGCGCATGAACCAGTTGGAACTGTTTCCAAATACCAGGGATTTTCCGCTCTCTTGGAACAATGGCTGCGCGATATCGAACAGCTCGCGCGATTGCTCGTCTGACAAATGCAGCTGGCGTTGATCCGTCAACACAAGATGGTCGCGGGCGATATGGATGTGTACCGGATTCAGGACGAACCAATAGCCATCGTTCTGCCCGACACCGAACGATTGCATGGCGGCAATTGCGACTTGAGGGCTGTTCGATATGTCGGAACGGTCACCATCTGCAAGTCCGAGCTGTCGAGAAAGCCAAGCCTCATGGGGAAGCAGCTCGCGTATCTGTTCACCGCAATCAATGGTGGTTGCTTTCGAACGGGCTATAAGCAATGCAAGGGAAGGCGCTTTTAATTCGCGAATTAGATCCGCTGCCAGTTCTGCTGGCGGCAGCGCGAATGGGATAAGGATGTCGAGATGATTCATGCCGCGATTGTAGGGCAAACTTGGTTTTCCTCGACAAACTGCAAAGGCTTGGAATGCATTGTGACGGTTACATCTCGTAACGATCTGCATGCAGCGCAGTCGGGGCGCGCATTCGCGAATCCAATAAAAATGTTGTATCGACCTCACAAAAACACCCGGTGATCTGACGCATCTCTAGTTCAACTGGCAATTGACTTAACAAGCGTCAATGTTCAAGACCAGCAAGATTTCAGAATGGACTTCAAGCCGGATGTGCGGTGATTCGATGCCCGATTCCCTGAAAATTTCTTGAAGTTTGCTGCTGTGTTCCTTGTTGTTCCTCTGATCGAAGCTGATTGGATATCAGGATGTGAGCCAGGAAGGGAGAGAGAAATTTTCAGGCGGCGAACCGGGACGAAAAATTTTTTAATTTGCATGCAAACACATCGGGCTTCCCAAGATGAGGCCGGAGTGTAAGGGCATTTCACTTAAAGGTATAACCATGAAGATTTTCTCCGTAGATATAAAACCTGTGGCAGGCGCTTTACTTGCGGCAAGCGTGTTAACCGCGTGCGGCGGAGGCGGAGGATCGGATACGACAACGAACCCGGGAGGGACACCTGCGCCAGCGCCGGCACCTTCACCGTCTCCATCTCCATCACCGTCGCCTTCACCGTCGCCATCGCCATCGCCATCCCCGGCTCCCGCACCTACACCCTCGCCAAACTCGCCGGCTCCCGTGACTGCGCCCATGACCATGACTTGCGCGGACGGCGCCACGTATCAGTGCACCGGCAGCAGCATCATCCGCGTGGATAATGGTGTTGCGCTGACGAGTTCCGGCGTTCAGGTATATGGCCGTTCGACAAGCGATTTACGAAACCCGAATCCCGACACTACCACCGCCACCGGTCTCGCACTGGCGACAGGTTCCGGCGGACTGGCAGACATCCGTATCGCCAAGGGTGCGGACGGACGCCTGACTGCACAGCGTCTGATTCTCAGCAATCTGGGATTGTCGTGGGATGGCCGGACAGAGCGGCCTGTAACTATCGAAACGTTCGACCCGACGTCGGGTCGCAGCGTTTTGGGTGCTAACGGCGTTGTCTCCGCTGCGCCCCTGCCGCCCAACACGGACCTCGGCTTTTTCGACGTCGCCACCCGCGGCACGGCCGGTACGCAGGCAAACTACGCGAATAACCGCTATTTCCCACGCACGGCGCCGCCACGCTGCACCAGCGGAGGCTGCCAGACAATCGAGACATCCGGCCTGCAATTCGTCGTCGGCGACTGGCGTACCGGCGGCGGTTCTCCGGATCTCGCATTCGGCATGCGCCTCCACAGTGACGGCGACATCCACGCTGGCGACGGCGTATCCGGCGGCACCGGACCGGGCGTGCCATTCCCGGGATCGAAAGGCTATCGGCAGTACTCCAACGAAGGGCTCCAATACGGCAATCTCTCGACATGGTTCAGCCAGGACACGGTGCAGATCGTCGAGTGGACCGGCGGCCCCGGCGCGCTTGAGCACAACAAGAACCGCCGTGGTGCCGTTGCCTTCGGTGCAGTGACCGATCCTGCAGTGGTTCCGACGACCGGCACTGCCAGCTATGACGGATTCGTGACCGGCTGGTATGCGGCAAACGGCGCCAACGACCCGGTTCCGGTTCGCGGACAGGCAACCATCACCGCGAACTTCGCAACCCGCCAGGTCACGGTCGCGCTGCGCAACGTCGTTAATCGTGATAATAATGCCGCGCTGCCATTTTCGTTCACCACGACTGTCAATATGGGGGCGGCAGGTATCAGCGTCGCCAACTACATGACAGGCGCGCTGAGCAGCGGCGGACTGACCGGTGGATTGAGCGGGCGCTACTTCGGTCCGGTAGTTACGGGCGGAGCCGGTGCGGGCCCGGCAGAGGTTGCGGGCGCGATGTCCTTGTCGAATGCCGCAGGCGCTGCGCTGATCGGCGGATTCATTGCGAAGAAGCAATAAGAATTCGGCAGTCAGTCAAAGTGGCGCTATGAGCCATTAACGACGCCTGATATGGTTCCATAGCGGTCACTGCAATCGGGCGACATTCCATCGATGTCGCCCGATTCGCTTTTGTACGCCAGCCATGTACCGGTGGGTGTTCCGGGCCTGCTCCCGATACCCTGGCCGCTGTTCATGAATGTAGTTGTGTGGCAAACTGCGGGCTTCGTGCGGAGCCGCCGTTGCAACGACGTGCCGCAGTCGCTCATCAAAGCCATCCGGTTTCGATGGTCTCCATCAGGAGTTTTTCCATTGGGTATATTCAAGAACCTGCCATTCGAGTGGCTGGTCGGCATGCGTTACACGCGAGCAGGCCGGCGCGGAGGGCGCAACAGCTTTATTTCCTTCATCTCGCTGATCTCCATGGCGGGCATCGCACTCGGCGTAGCCGCGCTGATCGTCGTGCTGTCGGTGATGAACGGCTTTCAAAAGGAAGTGCGGGACCGCATGTTGTCGGTGCTGGCCCATATCGAGGTGTTCGATGCGTCCGGCACCATGCCCGACTGGCAGGCCACTGCCAAGGAAGCCTTCCTGCAGAAGGAAGTGCGCGGTGCCGCGCCGTATGTGGCGGGGCAGGCGATGATGACCCGCGACGATACTGTGCGCGGCGTAATCGTGCGCGGCGTGTTGCCGTCCGAGGAACCGAAAGTGTCCGATGTCGCATCGCAGGTGCGCACGGGTAGTTTCAACGATCTTGTGCCGGGCGAATTCAATATCGTGCTTGGCAAGGAGTTGGCGTTCGGCCTGCGCGCCGAGGTCGGCGATAAGGTCACGATGATCGCGCCGCAGGGGCAGGTCACGCCTGCCGGCGTCCTGCCACGGCTGAAGCAATACACGGTAGTCGGTATCTTTGAAGCCGGCCACCATGAATATGACTCCGGGCTTGCCTTCATCCATCTCGATGACGCAATGCGGATGTTCAAGATGGATGCGCCTTCTGGCCTGCGGCTGAAAATCGAAGACATGCAACGCGCGCCCGAGGTGGCGCTCGACCTTTCGCGCATCCTGACAGGCAATGTGCTGATTCTCGACTGGTCGAAACAGAACCGGACATGGTTCGCAGCCGTTCAAACCGAGAAGCGGATGATGTTCATCATCCTGACACTGATCATCGCGGTGGCGGCTTTCAATCTCGTTTCAACGCTTGTGATGACGGTAACCGACAAGCAGGCGGATATCGCGATCCTGCGCACGCTGGGCGCATCGCCGCCATCGATCATGAAGATCTTCATGATCCAGGGCGCCCTGGTGGGATTGCTTGGTACGGCGATCGGCGTGGGGCTCGGCATACTGGTGGCGCTGAATATCGACGTCATCGTGCCCTTCATCGAGCGCATGTTTGGCGTGCAATTCCTGTCCAAGGACATCTACCTGATCAGCACGCTGCCATCCGATCTGCGCTGGCCGGATGTCTACACCATCGGCGGCGTGGCGGTGATCCTTGCTTTCCTCGCCACCCTCTACCCAAGCTGGCGGGCTGCCGCCGTGAGGCCGGCGGAGGCGCTGCGTTATGAATAAGCCGGAACAGAGCATGGAACCTATCGTATTGTCGTGCCGCGGCCTTGGCAAAACCTTCACCCAGGGGAAGTACTCGGTCAAGGTGCTCAGCAACATCAACTTCGATGTGGCGCGCGGCGAGCGGGTGGCCATCGTCGGCGCATCGGGATCGGGGAAATCGACGCTGCTCCACCTGCTCGGTGGTCTGGATACGCCTACCGCCGGCAGCGTAACCCTGCTCGGCAAGGATTTCGCCAGTCTCGGTGAAAAGGCGCGGGGTGATCTTCGCAATACGTCGCTGGGCTTTGTGTACCAGTTCCACCATTTGCTGCCGGAGTTTTCCGCGCTGGATAATGTCGGCATGCCGCTCATGATCAAGCGTGTGCATCGTGATGAAGCACATGCGACGGCATCACAGGTGCTGTCGCGAGTCGGCCTTGCCAACCGGGTATCGCACGTACCCGGCGAATTGTCCGGTGGAGAGCGCCAGCGCGTGGCATTGGCGCGGGCCCTGGTGACACAACCGGCCTGCGTGCTGGCTGACGAACCTACCGGCAACCTGGATCGCGCCACGGCACAGAAAACCTTCGACCTGATGCTCGAATTATCGCGCACCCTCGGCACCGCCTTCGTCATCGTCACCCACGATATCGAACTCGCGCGTCACTGCGACCGGGTGCTGCGCCTGTCGGAAGACGGACTGTTGCCCTATGTGGATTGACACCCATTGCCACCTTGACGCAGCCGAGTTCGACGGCGCGTCAGGTGCTGTGGCGAAACGCGCCGGTGCGGAAGGCGTAGCAATGATCGTCATTCCGGCGGTGGAAGAGGGCAACTTTCAAATCGTGGCATCACTTGCTGCAGACAACCCGAACTGCAGCTATGCATTAGGCATTCATCCCATCTTCGTCCCGCAGGCAACAGAGCAGGACCTTGTACTTCTGCGGGAAGCAGTAAAGGCGGCCGTCGATGATCCACGCTTCGTCGCCATCGGTGAAATCGGACTGGATTTTTTCATTCCGCAGTTGAAAGAGGATGCCCTGCGCGAGAAACAGGAACTATTCTATGCCGAGCAGTTGAAGATCGCCCGCGACTTCAACCTGCCCGTGCTGCTGCATGTAAGGCGCTCTCAGGATACCGTTCTCAAGCATCTTCGTCGCATCAATGTTACGGGCGGCATTGCGCATGCGTTTAATGGCAGCTTCCAGCAGGCGCAAATATTTATTGATCTCGGCTTCAAGCTGGGCTTCGGCGGCGCGATGACCTTTCCGCGCGCGCTGCAGATTCGCCGCCTGGCAACCACGTTGCCACTGGACGCCATGGTGCTGGAAACCGATGCACCCGACATATCGCCTGCCTGGCACCATCCAAAGCGCAACAGTCCGGAACAGCTGCCGCGTATCGGCGAAGCGTTGGCGGATTTGCGGAGTGTGCCAGCAGAGGAAGTCGCAAGAATTACGACACGGAATGCACTGGCCGCAATGCCGAGACTCGGACCGCTTTTCCCATAGATGCGCAGCGGGATCATCGGTTTCGTCATCGGTGCCTGGCTTCTGCAAATGCAGGCCGTCCTGCCTGCGTGGAGCGTAATCGGGCTTTTATCCGGACTTGCGGTCGTATTCGCCATACCCGGGGTACTGTCAACAAAACCTTTCTTGAAACTATCCTTGTTCGTCGTCTGCGGCGTGCTGGCTGGTTTTGCGTGGGCAGCCTCGGTCGCGCAGCACGCTCTGGCGGAGGAACTGCCACCGGAGTGGGAAGGGCGGGACGTGTCCGTCATCGGCACCATCGATAGTCTGCCGTTGCATTTTGAACGGGGAGTGCGTTTCAACCTGCTTGTGGAAAAGGCGACGGCAGAGGGCGCAGAGTTGACCGTGATTCCGCGCCGGCTTGCGCTTTCCTGGTATTCCGCATTCCACGCCGACGAGATGCAGGCGGTCGGTGATGTGCGTCCGGGCGAACGATGGCAGTTCACTGTCCGCCTGAAACGTCCACATGGCAATGCCAATCCGCATGGATTCGACTATGAGGCGTGGCTGCTCCAGCAGGGATTGCGCGCCACAGGCTATGTCCGGCCGGACCAGCGTTCCGTGATCAAGAATCAGCGCCTGGATGACTTTGTCTGGCGCTTCGGCAACGTGGTGGAACGTGCGCGCGGCCTGCTAAGGGAACGCATCCAT
>JAESFT010000866.1_pt1 | contig 10977 bp, 10 predicted proteins | sample 9269451 | NCBI WGS metagenome assembly JAESFT01 (sample SAMN14502557, study PRJNA617106) | algae metagenome | isolation source: Scytonema hyalinum WJT4-NPBG1 and co-occurring heterotrophs from well... | place: USA: Mojave Desert, Joshua Tree National Park, California | collected 2006-05-25
TGACCACAGGCACGGCCCGCATCTCGAGGAGCTTCAAGGTCGTCGCCCGGGCGTTGAGATAGCGCCGCCGCTGCTCCGTGTCGGCAAGCGTCACCAGGATTTGGCCCGCCGTGATGCCGTGATGGGCCAGCACCTCGGACCAGGTGCGGGCGAGCGCGATCTGGCCGACGGCCGCGGCCGCCTGGCTTTCCTCCAGCCGCAAGGGACCGGAAGGTAGCCCCAGAACCGTGCGCCCCATGGCGATGGCGCCGGAGGAAACGACCAGAACGTCGGCCCCTTTCCCATGGAGATCCGCGATATCCTCGGCAAGCGCCGCAAGCCAGGCATGGTTCAGCCGCCCGCGCACCCGATCGACCAGCAGCGCGGAGCCGACTTTCAGAACCACACGACGGAACTGGCTCAATTCAGGGGTCACGGATGCCACTCTTCCTGCGGCCGGGCAGGCTCTTCCTCGGCCTTGGCTTCATCGATCACGGTGAGAAGCGCCTGCAGCACCTCCTGCACACCCTGTCCCGACGCGGAGGAGACCACGTAGGGCGTTTGCTTGCAGGCCTTTTTCAGCTTCTTCAGCTGCTCCTTGCGCGTCTCCTCGTCCAGGGCATCGGCCTTGGACAGCGCGACGATCTCGGGCTTGTCGGCAAGCCCGTGGCCATAGGCCTCGATCTCGTGGCGAACGGTCCTGTAGGCCTCCCCGGCATCCTCGCTGGTGCCTTCGACCAGATGCAGCAGCACCCGGCAGCGCTCCACGTGGCTCAGGAAACGGTCGCCCAAGCCTACACCCTCGGAGGCGCCCTCGATCAGGCCTGGGATGTCGGCCAGCACGAACTCGCGGGAATAGGCCCGTACGACGCCGAGCCCGGGATGGAGGGTGGTGAAGGGATAATCGGCGATCTTGGGCTTGGCCGACGTAACGGTGGCGAGAAACGTGGACTTGCCGGCATTGGGAAGGCCGACGAGCCCGGCATCGGCGATCAGCTTGAGACGCAGGATGAGGGTGCGTTCCTGGCCCTCCTGGCCTGGATTGGCCCGACGCGGGGCGCGGTTCGTCGAGGTGGTGAAATAGGCATTGCCGAAGCCGCCGTTGCCGCCCTTGGCCAGCAGCACCTTTTGGCCCACATGGGTCATGTCGGCGATGACGGTCTCGCCGTCCTCCTCCAGGATCTCGGTTCCGGCCGGGACCTTGAGGACGACATCGGCTCCCTTGGCGCCGGCCCGGTTCTTGCCCATGCCGTGGCCGCCGGTCTTGGCCTTGAAGTGCTGCTGGTAGCGGTAATCGATCAGGGTGTTCAGCCCCTCGACGCATTCCGCCCATACGTCACCGCCGCGGCCGCCGTCGCCGCCGTCCGGCCCGCCGAACTCGATGAACTTCTCACGGCGGAAGGACACGGCGCCGGCGCCGCCATTGCCGGAGCGGATATAGATCTTGGCTTGGTCGAGAAATTTCATAACCCGCATCCTTTACGGGACTGGAGCATTTTTCGCAAAAGCCGATCGGGCCCTGCGGCCAAAAAATGCTCCCGTCCGTGATGGTGTGCGGGAGCAACGCGCATAGAGAAGAAGCGCTCCCGCACGTGCGGGAGCGCTTCCTTGATTTCAGCTTGCGAGGGACATCTCCCGGTCTACCTCCACCTCGACGCAGACGGGCTCGCGCACGAGGCCGGTGTGGCTCCAGCTCTTCAGGCTCTCCCAAGCCCGCCGGTCGAGGCGGAAATGGTCAGCCGGATAGAGTCCTCCCCGGGCCGGCAGCTCGACAAGGCCGGCGCCCTGATAGGCGAAGCCGCACTTCTCCAGCACCCGCCGGGAGGCCGGGTTGATGACCCGGGCCGACGCGGTGAGCTCGTCGCCCTCGCCATAGGCGAAGAAGGCGTCGATCAGCGCTCTCGCTGCCTCGGTGGCGTAGCCCTTGCCCCAATAGGGCGTGCCGAGCCAATAGCCGAGGCTGGGCTTGCCCGTGTCGGGATCAGGCCCGATCCCGACCATGCCGATCAGGCAGTTCGGCCGGCCCTTGGGCGTGATGGCGAGCTGCAGCCCATGGCCGTCCGCATTGGACCGTCGGGACTGGAAGATAAATCGCTCGGCGTCGTCCGGGTGATACGGATGCGGAATTCGGGCCGTCATTTCCGCGACCGATTTCTCACCGGCAAGGCGTACGATGGCTTGGGCATCCGCGAGACGGGCCCAGCGCAGCCACAGGCCGCGGGTCTCGAGGCGGAAAACATCGTCACGGGTGAGGTCGGGAAACATCGTCTTGCTCCGATCCGTTGGGCCCTCCTTGGGCCCGAGAAATGACGAAGGGGAGGTGGACATCCCACCTCCCCTGTCAGTTTCGGATTGGAGCTTGGCCGTTTGGGCCTGTCTGGAGCTCTTCACCCGCCGGGTCGGTGTGATGCCGGCGGGAGCTCCTTCGTTTCGCTCTCGCCGTTTACTCTGCGGCCTCTTGGGCCGGTACGACCGATACAAAGGCTCGGCCTTGACGCGTCAGGAATCGGACTCGGCCATTGGCCGTGGCAAAGAGGGTGTGGTCTTTGCCCATGCCGACATTAGCGCCGGCATGCCATTTCGTGCCGCGCTGACGAATAATGATGTTGCCGGCAACGACCTGCTGATCGCCGAACTTCTTGACGCCAAGACGACGGCCTTCGGAGTCGCGACCGTTGCGAGACGAACCGCCTGCTTTCTTGTGAGCCATGGGTTACTCCCGTGTTCCTGTGTAATGCCGACGCTTATTCAGCGGTGGCCGGCGCAGCTTCGTCAGCCGCAGCCTTGGTGGTCTTCTTGGCCGCAGCCTTCTTGGGCTTTTCGCCACCGGCGAGGATCTCGGTGATCCGCACCACGGTGTAATCCTGGCGATGCCCGCGCTTGCGGCGCGAATTCTGGCGACGGCGCTTCTTGAAGGAGATGACCTTCTCGCCGCGGGTGTGTTCCACCACCTCGCCCGCCACGGTCACGCCCTCGACGAGGGGGGCGCCCACCTGGGTCGAGCCGTCGTTCGTGACCATGAGAACCTGGTCGAAGGTGACGGCGGTGCCAGGCTCGCCTGCGAGCGTGGCGACGGTGATGACGTCGTTGGCGGCAACGCGATACTGCTTGCCGCCGGTCTTGATCACTGCGAACATCTTGATCCTCGTGTTCAAACCCAATTCTCGGCGGGGGAAGCCCCACCGGACTGGCTTTTTGGCAGTTTCCGGCTTCGGTTCACGACAGGCTCAAGCTGCCGCATGGAAATGGCCAGGCACTCGTGCCCGCCCATAGAGGAGGCCTAACTACGGCCTGCCCCCACGTTTGTCAATCAAAAACCTTGCTTTTGGTGCTTGAAGACCTGCCAAGCCCATGATATCCACCCCGCCTCAACCAGCGGGCCTGACGGCCTTTGCAACCCGGAGAGGTGGCAGAGTGGTTGAATGCACCGCACTCGAAATGCGGCATACGGGCAACCGTATCGGGAGTTCGAATCTCCCCCTCTCCGCCAGCATCCCCTGAAAAGCCTTTGTTTACGCCAAATTGAAGCCCGGCTTGGGTTTGCGGCGGCCATCCTGGTACAAAAGGGTGGTACAAAGGTCATGCGCGTGGCAAGCCCCTGGAAGCATCCCGACACTGGCATCTACTACTTCCGCCGCGGCGTTCCCGAAGCGCTCCGTCCGCTCGTCGGCAAGCGCGAGGAGAAGGTCAGCCTGGAGACACGTGACTGGCGCGAGGCCGGTCCGCGGCACGCCGCAGTCGCCGCTGAAGTCTCAGCCCGCTGGGAGCGTCTCAGACAGGCGGCGGCGCCGAAGCCGATCGTCAGGCTCACCCACAAGGAGGCTGTGGCGCTCGCGGGCGAGGTCTATCGCCGCCGGGTCGCGGCGCACGAGGCAGACCCGGGCAGCTCCGACCGTTGGCGGGACGAACTGCTCATGGACGGCCTTGCCCATTAACCCAAGGCTCGGCCTGTCGACAGGTTTTTGGCCCGGCAGCGGCACCGTCCAGCGGTCGAGACCGTCCTGGCCGAGCGCGGGATTGAGGTCGATGCAGCCGGTATGGCGACCCTCATCCGCTTGGCAGCCGAGGCTGTGGAGCAGGCAGACGAGCGCCTCCTGCGGGCGGCACAGGGCGACTACTCTCCTGACCCTCGCGAGGCACGCTTCCCGCCTATAGGTGCTCCGCAGGCTGCAATAGTTTCGCCTTCCGTCCTGTTCGAACCAGCCTGGGAGGCTTACCTCGCCGAGAGGAAGCCTGCTGCGGGCACCGCCAAGAGCTACCGTGGCGCGATGCGCAACCTGCTGGCGTTTGTCGGCACTGACGACATCGCCCGAGTGACGGAAGAGGACGTGCGGCGCTGGAAGGCTCACCCGATCGAGCGCGGCCTCGATCCCAAGACGATCAAGGAGTCGAAGCTCGCGGCCGTCAAATCTTTCTACGGCTGGGCGGTTCACGAGAAAAGGGTCGAAGTGAACCCTGCGACTGACGTCCGGATGAAGGTGCCCAAGAAGCCGAAGCTGCGCGAGCGCGAGTTCAATGAGCGCGAACAAAAGCTGATTCTCTCGGCGACCTTTGCCGAGCCCAGCCGGCTGATCTCACCAGAGCACGCAGCGGTCCGCCGCTGGGTGCCATGGCTGTGCGCCTATGGCGGCGGGCGCGTTAACGAGATGACTCAACTCAGGGGACAAGACATCTATGAGGAGGACGGCGTGTGGGTGATGCGGATCACGCCGGAGGCCGGCACCGTGAAGACGAGGGTCGCTCGCATCGTGCCGCTCCACCCGCATCTTATTGATCAGGGCTTTCTCACGTTTGTCCGATCCCGGGGCAAGGGGCCGCTGTTCTACTCCCCGGAGCGTCAGCGGGGCGGCTCGGCCGAGAATCCGACATACGTCCGCATGGGCCAGAAGCTGGCCAAGTGGGTACGAGGGCTCGGCGTGGACGATCCCAACGTCGATCCGAACCATGGCTGGCGGCACCTGTTTAAGACGCGTGGCCGTGCGGCAGGCATTGCATCGGACAAGCTGGATGCGCTGCAAGGCCATGCCGCCGGCAGCGTGGGCGCAGAGTATGGCTCCTACCCTGCGAGGGTGCTGATGCAGGAGATCGTCAAGCTGCCCCGCTTCGACGTGACGCCCGCCCCATCCACGGATCGGCGCCGCAGAGAGGTAAGAAGCGTCGTGCAAACTCCATCGCAAGAGACGTCGTGAGCGCAGGCGTGGTTTAATTCTTTTTTAACCCTGCCGCATAGTAGCTCCCGAGCGGCTCTTCACCTCGGGGCCGGGACACTCTATCCTTACAGCATCTGGGGCACCCGTCCCGGTGGTGATCGGATGCCACAAGCGGCTACCGGCAGGGAGTACCAGTCCCCGCCAGCAGCCTGGCCACCCCGGTCTCCTGGCTGTAACAGGAGAATCAGATGGTTGACTCCATCTCTAGCGGAGTCGTGCTCGCACGCAACTCCCAACCCACCCCCACTATCCTCCGCGACATCGTCGCCCCTGCCCTGCCCGCGGACGTCGTCGACGTCACGCCGCAGCCCGGCTTCGCGCTCACCGCGAGCCCAGAGGTCTCCCCCGCCGTCGCCGCGTTCCTGCTCGCCATCCTCGCCGAGGTGGGCTGCGCCTCGCTCAATGAGCTGGGCGTCTGCCTGCCCTGGCACCCACAGCCCGCCGCTGTCATCCTGGCACTCGTGCGAGCCGGCCAGCTGCGGCTCGACCTCACGCAGCCCCTCTCGGGCGAAACCCAGATCTGGCACGCCGCCTGACGCCTCCCCTCCTCCTTCGTGCCTGACGTGCTGACGGGCTCTGCCCGTCGGCCACCCTCCCCCTTGTTCATTCTTCCCTGCCGGGCGCGCTGCGCCGGCGAACCCTGGAGTGTGCCCATGCGCCTGACCCGCTTCGAGATCACCTACCCCGTGCCCAGCGCCAGCATCGCCGTGTTCTCCAGCAAGGTGTGCCGCGTGGAAGTCATCCGCGCCCGCTGGTCCGACCTGCCCCTGCTCCTGCGCCACCCCCTGCTGCAGCAGGCCGCCACATACCTGCTGGGCGGCATCGACCCGCTCACGGGCGAGTTCCACCTCTACAACGGCGAGGGCGGCAAGCTCCCCTCCCGCCTGCCCGACCACCGCCGCAACCCCGCACGCGCCTTTGTCGAGACCCTGTACATCCTCACCAGCGACGCCTTCGACAAAACCGACGTCGTCTACTTGCAGGAGCGCCTCAGCACCCTGATCCAGGAGGCTGGCACCGTGCGCCTGGTGCAGGGCTGCGGGCCCACCTCGCAGCCGATCTCCGCCGCCAAGGCGGAGGAGTTGGACATGGTGCTCCACTTCGGGCTCCAGCTGCTCGAGCAGGCCGGCTGCCCTGGGCTGCAGGCGCTGCCCTCCGCGCTGCCGCACCTGCGGGTCGCCTGACGCGCACCAGGGGAGCCGGGCTCCGGCTCCCCGACCGCCTCATCCTTCGGTTCCTTCCTCCCACACATCGGGATCAAGCCATGGCCAAGCACCATTATGCCAAAGTCACCAGCTCCTCGCGCCCGCCGAGCCGCCTGGCAGCCCTGCGCCGCCCGCCCACGCACGATGAGGAGGTCGCGCTCGAGGACCTCGCAGGAGCGGTGGTGCCGCGCGGTCAATCTCCTGCACCCCTGCCGCACCTGCTGGAGCTGGTGCTGGCGCCCGATCTCGAGCCGTATGTACTCAAGCCGGAGATCGCCAGGATGATCACACAAGGCGTGCCGGCACTGGCCGAGGCCGCTCAGGAGTGGGCTGGCGGTGGCGGTGACGGCGAGAGCTTGGCGCAGCTCTTGGTCGAGCGGGCGGTGGAGCGTGATGCGCCGGGACTGATGCGCCTGTCGGACGAGGTGGCGTTCCTGACGCTGGCTACCGCCCGCGAGCGCAGCGCTTCGTCTTTCTCCCGCACGGTGGTGAGCCGGATCGCCGAGGCCTGTGACCGGCTTGACCCGATCCTGGTTGATCCGCTCGTGCGCGAGCGGCTGCGCCGGCTCGTGCTGTGCTGGCAGGCGTGGGCCGGGGGCGCGGGTGGGCTGCATGCCGCGTTCGTGGACGCGCACCGCATCGTGCGCGATCTGGCGGTGGGGTTCGGCCCGGAGCCGCAAGCCGAGAGCAATGCTCTGGACGAGGCGCCCTCGCCCGTGCCGGAGGTGAGCGAGGAGCCCGCCGCCCCTCCAGCCGATCCCCGGCTGACGCGCATCGTGCTGCCGGCGCTGCCGCTCGCCGGCTCGCGCGAGGCGCGCCAAGCCCTCGATGGCTTCGAGGCGATCGAGGCTCTGCCCCTGCCGCTGGTGCCGGTGCCGGACCTCGCTGCCGTTAGGGCACGCCTGCTGCGCCAGCTGCCGCACTGGGAGGGCATCATCGATGCCGCTCTACGCCAGGTGGGCACTCGGCCCTATGCGCAGCTCCGGCTCTTGCTCGTCGGCCCGCCCGGCGTGGCCAAGACCTATGGCGCGAGTGTGCTGATGGACGCGCTGGGTATCCCGCACCGGGTGATCGACTGCGGCTCCCTCTCGGACGCCATGGTCATGGGCTCGTCCAGAAAATGGTCGAACGGCGCTCCGGGCATGATCTGGGACGTGATCCTGGCGCATCGTACCGCCGGTCCTAGCCTGATCCTGGACGAGATCGAGAAGGCGAGCGGCTCGGCCCGGAATGGGGACATCAGGCGCTCGCTCCTCGGCCTGCTCGAGCCTCAAAGGGCATCAGCCCTGCTCGATCCATACCTGGAGGTACCGGTCGACCTCTCCGGCGTGAGCGTAATCCTGACCGCGAATACGCTGAAGGGCCTATCGCGCCCGCTGCTCGACCGGCTGCAGGTGGCGGAGGTGCCACGGCCCGGACCGGAGCACCTGGAGGCTTTGGCCTCCTTGCTGCTGCGCACGATATACTGGGAGCGCACGGGCGATGAGCGCTGGGCTGCCCCGCTGACGGGAAACGAGATCGAGCTGCTGCGCCGCTACTGGCGTGCCGGATCGATCCGCAGCTTGCGCCGTCTCGTGGAGCAGGTTGTTAGCACACGGGAGAACTTTGTGACCCGGCACTGATGCGGCGGTGGTACGCCGCATCAGTGCGCTCTCAACCACCATCGGAATCGAAGTGGTTAGGAAATTACCATGAACCTCATGCTACGAAGCCAGTACATGGGCCGCCGAAACGATCGTCAATGCGGCGCTCGACAAGCTTCGACAGAACCTCAATCCGCTGCAGAACTCGTTCGCTCATCGCAATCAGTCCCATTCGCGTTCTCCTGCATCATTCAGAAGCGGGGAGCGTGACATTCCTACTTTGCAGGATCAGGACATTCTAACTTTGCGGCTACACGAAATGTGGCAACCAAGTTGAAACGTCGCTTGAAGCGCAAAGTAGAGATGTCAGTCAGGGCGGGTGAGACGGAGCCTGGGACGGTGACGCGCAGACTGTCTGATCGGAGCGCCGCCGCCCCAGGCGTTCGGGCTTGGGCTGGGATTGGGCGACCTGCGCCAGGCGGTCCGCGCGATCCTTCATCAGGCCCCCCCTTCTGGCTCGCGCGGCGGGGGCCTGCGCCAAGGCCTGACGGAACGGGCCGGGCGTCCTGGCGCTCCTTGATCCACGCCAGAACCACTCAGGGTTGTGCGTAGATCCCGTGCATCGGCGCACGGACCAGCTGAGGTGCCCCTCTGTGATGACGGTTCATCGCGACAGATCCCGAGATCTTCTATAGTCTGGAATGGGCCCCGTCGCGATCGACGCCTGGAAGACCAATACGATCGCGTGTGGCTTTGCCCAATCCTGATCTACACGTCGTCCGCACCCGTCGCCACCCGGGGCCATCGCACAACAATTCCCCACGCGCACAATCAGGCAGTAGGCCTCCAATGCGCCTCGACTAAAATTCCAGTCAGGTCAATGTCACAGACAGAGGAGCTGCCTCGTCTTAATTGTTATACTTGGTGTTCAGGGGCTAAATCCATGCGAGTGTTCGTGGCGGGCGGGACTGGGGTTCTGGGGCGCCGGTTGATTCCGCAGCTCGTGGCAAGGGGTCACCACGTGACCGCCACGACGACCGGTGCGACCAAGCTCGACGTCTTGGCGCAGCTAGGTGCAGACGGAGTCGTCATGGACGGGCTCGATGCCCGGTCGGTGACTGACGCGGTCGCTAAGGCTCGTCCAGACGTAATCGTGCACCAGATGACAGGGATCTCCGTCGCACACGCCGGGAAACCCGATCTGAAGCACTTTGACAGGTGGTCGAGCCCCACGATCCGGCTACGCACGCAGGGGACCGACCACCTTCTAGCCGCCGCCGAGGCGAGCGGCGTCCCACACTTCATTGCACAAGGATACGCCGGCTGGAACGGAATTCGCACAGGCGGATGGGTGAAGACCGAGGAGGACCCGTTGGACCTGCTCGAGGGCACGGCAGCGCACACGTCGATGAAGGCGCTCCGCCACGTCGAAGAGGTCGTTCTGAAGGCTGGCGGCGCGATTCTTCGATACGGCGCCCTTTATGGTCCCGGTGCCATCGATGATCAGGTCGAGTTGGTGCGCCGGCGGCAGTTCCCGCTTGTTGGGCATGCTACCGGCTACACCTCATGGGTGCATCTCGACGACGCGGCCAGTGCCACTGTCCTGGCCGTGGAGCGCACAGCTAGGGGTGTGTTCAACATCGTCGATGACGAACCGGCCCCGGCGAATGAGTGGCTGCCGTATCTGGCAGCATGCGCGGGTGCGAAGAGGCCGATGCGGGTCCCCAAGTGGCTGGCGCGGCTGCTAGCGGGGGAGGTTGTGGTGATCATGATGACCGAGGGCCGCGGCTTCGCCAACGCCAAGGCGAAAAGGGAACTCGGCTGGAAATTGCGCTATCCTTCTTGGCGGCAGGGCTTCAAGGAAGAGCTTGCGTGACCCGGATTATCGAGTTCGAAAATCTGCGACCGTTGTTGTTCTCAATCGCCTATCGGATGCTCGGCAGCGTGGCTGAGGCGGAGGACGCGGTCCAGGAGACGTGGGTGCGCTGGGAACGCTCCCCGACACAGCCCACCTCGGTCAAAGCATACCTATCCACCGTGGTCACTAGAATCTCGATCGACATCCTGCGGTCGAACCGCCTCCAGCGACAGGAATACATCGGCCCGTGGTTCCCCGAGCCGCTGCTGATTGAACATTATCACGACTTGGAGCGCACAGACGAGCTGACCGACTCCCTGTCGATGGCAGCCCTGGTCCTTCTCGAGCGGCTAAGCCCACTTGAACGCGCTGTGTTCGTGCTACGCGAGGTGTTCGCCTTCGACTTTCCAGAGATCGCGTCAGTTGTGAGTAGATCAGAGGCGGCGTGCCGGCAGCTCGTGGTGCGGGCACGACGTCATATGGATGAGGGCCGGCCCCGGTTCGAGGCCGACCCCAAGAAGCGTAAGGAACTTGCCGAAACGTTCCTCGTCGCCCTCCGGGAGGGACACATCAACGGGCTGCGGGAACTCCTTGCCACCGATGTCCACATGGTCGGCGATAGCGGCGGCAAGGCCCCGCTGTGGGCCGGTGGCATCGCTGGTGCCGAGAAGGTGTCCCGGCTGCTCGCCGCGTGCATCCCGCCATTTGTCCGGATCGGCGGCGTTGTGGAGCCGTACCCGGTGAATGGCCAACCGGGCGCGATCTTCCGTGACCGAGGGGGCAAAGTCGTAAATACATTGGTGCTCGATATTCTCGACGGCAAGATCCAGACGATCCGTTCGGTGATCAACCCCGACAAGCTCCGGCATCTCGGTCCCGTGGCGGACGCTTGGGCAGTCCTGCGCGAAACGCAGGAGGCTCTCCGGGACCCAGACTGACCAGAACAGCTCACCTAAGCCAACCTGCCACAACCCAGTACCAGTGGGCCTCACATGTAGGCTGCTGCCGTTATGTTCTTATCTTGAGGGTTCCATGAGCAACATCCTTGTTTTTCCTAATCTCACAAGCGATCAGGCGCATGCTTATTCAGTGGAAACAACCAAGGCGCTGGACGAGATCAACCAAGCAGTGGACCACCTGCG
>JAESFT010000867.1_pt1 | contig 10970 bp, 16 predicted proteins | sample 9269451 | NCBI WGS metagenome assembly JAESFT01 (sample SAMN14502557, study PRJNA617106) | algae metagenome | isolation source: Scytonema hyalinum WJT4-NPBG1 and co-occurring heterotrophs from well... | place: USA: Mojave Desert, Joshua Tree National Park, California | collected 2006-05-25
CATGCATCGCACCGCGCGTCTGCCTGTCGGGGCGAGGGCTCGTCGCCTCCGCTCATCACCACGACGTGTGTGCTCACGGTCGCTCCTCCCCTGCCGGTGTGACGAGCTAACGCCCAAGTTCAGCTGCCGGCGAACGTACGAGAGCCGAGCCGCAGGCGAGGCATACCATAGCTCGCCGGTCTGCTGCAACGCCACGTTCGGCGGCCGAGTACGACGCATGCCGTCGGGGCCTCACCCACACCCATGGCGCGCGAGCGACGCCGGCGGCAGCCCGGGCTCCTGCGCCGCCGCGCGTTCCACGTACGCCCGCCAGCGGGCGGTCACCGTGTCACCGGTCCACGTGGCACCGGGCGTGGCCACCGCACCGCTCGCCCAGACGCGGCGCAGCGCGTCGGTGCCGCCGTTCTCGTAGAGGTAGCCGATCACACTGGCGGCGAGCACGTACGCACTCGCGCGGTGGCGCTCCGCACGCGCAACGAACTGGGCGGTCACGACAGGCGCGGTGAGCCCCGGCTCCCCGCGGAGCAGGTCGCGGGCGACAGCGAGCGCGCTCGTGCCTTGGCAGCGGCCATCTGCCCAGGTGCCGACTCCTTCGGCCACCCATCCTGCCGCCGGCCGGCCCCACGCCCGGACCGAGACGACGTGCATGACCTCGTGCCGGGTATGGGCGCGGACGCTGTCGTTGTGGACGAGCAGGATGAAGGTGCCACCCTGCGCCCCCGCCGTGTACGCGAGCCCCTTTTGATGGGGCGCGAGCAGACGTGGAAAGCGCGCCGGGGTGCGCGTGACGAAGACTGGAACCGGCGGCGCGGGCGGCACCTGCATGCCGAGCAGTCGCTCCGCGTGCGTCCAAGCGCTCTCTAAGCTGTCCAGGAGCGCGCGCGTCCCGTAGCGTGGCCGGTCACCCCGCTCGGCATACAGAACAAAGTGCGCCGAGCGGGCACGATCCCACTGCGGCCCCGGGCTCAGGAGCAGAGTGTCCAGCACCAGCGTCCCCGGCGTGACGACGCGATTCGGGGGGCGCTGTGCGCCAGCAGCGGCGAAGGCGCCAGCCAGCCCACAGAGCAGCGCGACTCGGAACGGTGGTTGTGTCGCGGGCATCAGAGTCAGTTGTCCGCCGAACGCCCAAGTTCAGCTGCGTGGGCATCCCACAAGATGCGGGCGCAGCCCGCACTCCGCAGCGCCCACGTCTGCTGCAACGATTCGTTAGGTCGCAGGACCCGGAGACTGCGGATCGGCACCGGGCGGAGACGAGCCAGCCGAGTAGCCGGGCGGAAAGAGCCGGGTCGCCTGGTAGAAGTAGTGGGCGCCGCGATCAGCGTTGAGCCGGTTCAGGCGCTGGACCTCGGCCGCTGCCGTCTCCTCGTCGTACACCGCCTCCTTCACCGTGACACCGGGCTCGCCGCTGATCCCGGCGTCGAGCCGGAGTACCACGAAGATCGTGCTGCGCGGTTTCTGGAACCAAGCCATGTCGGTGACGGGAGGACGCGGAGTTCCGCGACGGTGCGTGTTGCGACCTAACGCCCAAGTTCAGCTGCGGGCGAACGAACCCGAGCCGAGGCGGAGCCGAGGCATACACTAGCTCGCCCGTCTGCTGCAACGCCACGTTCGGCGGCAGGCGGACGGTTGCTCGGCCTACTCGTAATCTCGGGCCGCAGCGAGGAGCTCGGCGAGGGTGCGCCAGGTTGGCGGCAGGTCCGCCGCGCCGGCGTCGGCGGCGTACGCCGCGAGCGCCTCGAGGTACCGCTCCAGCGTGGGGTTCTCCCAACTGCCGCCGGCGTCTGCCTGGAACTCCGCGAGGAGCGCCTCGACGAACCGCGCTAGGTCCGCGCGCGACGTCACGGCGGCGGCGAGCACCATCGGATCGTTCGTTGGAGTTGTCATGGTCGCTGTCGGTGTCTGCCGAACGCCCAAGTTCAGCTGCCGAGCGCTCAGCCGAGCGCCCGCGCGGGGGCCGGGCCGGGCACGGAGCGATGCCAGGAAGAAACCTGATGCTCGGTCGCTCGGTCAGCTGCAACGCCACGTTAGGCCGCGCGGCGCGACGCGCGCCAGCCCCGCCACCACGCCCACGTCGCGAGCAGGCCGGGGCCGAGCGCCAGCGCGAGCCAGAGCGCGACGCGCCACCCCGGGACCGTGTTCAGCGGGCACGGCGTGCCGGCGGGGCACGCGGCGCCGGCACGCGCGAGGGCGTACGTCAGCGCGCCGGCGAGGCCGAGGGGCCACGCGACCAGCGCGACGAGGAAGCGGCGGAGGTTCGCCTTCACATGTGTCTCGTAGCGGCCTAACGCCCAAGTTCAGCTGCAAGGGCATGCGATAGTTTGGCGCCGCAGGCGCCATTCCGCAGCGCCCTTGTCAGCTGCAACGCCACGTTAGGTCGCAGCGCGTCTGATGTGTGGGCGCATCGCCGACCACCCCATCACGGCACGCGTGCGGGCACCCACGCGGCGCGCTCGTGCAGCCGCCAGCCGACCGCCCCGATCCCTCCACCGACCACGGCCCCACCCAACGTGAGCGCTTGCCGCAGATCGGAGCGCGACCAGCCGGAGTCGCAGCTGAGATCGACCACGCCGGGCGGCAGGTTACGAGCCGGCCGGCAGTGGAGCCGGTCGGCGAGCAGGAAACCAAGCGCGCCGACGCTGACGCTTCCCAGGAGCGTCGCGCGCCAGGCCCGCTGCCGAAACCCAGCGCGGCGGCGCGCGACCCACAGCACGTCCTCACGCGCGAGGAGCACCGGCGCGGACGCGGCGCCGGGCGTCAGGCGGAGCCAGACCGCCTCCGGCTGCACCCGTGTGGCGCGCCCCGTGAGCGGAGGCTGGCCGTGCGCCCCTACGGGCCGAAGCCGCACCCAGTCGCCCGCTCGTACCGTGACCGTGTCATCGATGGGCGGCGCGCTCTGGGCCGACAGGGCGCTGTTGACCGCAACACTGAGCGTGAGTGCCAGGCGCGTGGAGTGACGGTGCAGCATGCGTGTGAGACAGGATGTTGCGACCTAACGCCCAAGTTCAGCTGCATGGGAACCTACCGAGAGCCGAGCGCAGCGAGGCTGCACCATAGCTCCCATGTCAGCTGCAACGCCACGTTGGGCAGCGGCGACGCCGGGGACCGTTCGCGCGACCCAGGCTAGAGCTCCACGCGGACGGTCGCCTCGCGGCAGGTCGGCTCGCAGTCCTCACCGTTTGGGCTGGAGCTTCGGTACGCCGGTGTGAAGTCGCGCGTCACCACTCCCGCAGGGGTAGTGACGCGGACCGTCACGTGCGTCGGGGTGAAGTCGGGGAACACCGCACTGGCGCCGCATCGCGCCGGGTCGGGGCAGTCGAAGACGAATGTCGGGCCACCCGGGGTGGTGCCGGGAGCCGTCACCTCCACGCGGAACGGCCCGGCCGGACGCGTCGAGAACTCCACCCGAAGGCCGCTCTGACAGCCGATGAGGGTGCAGACGTCGTCGCCCGGGTCGAAGACCGAGCAGCCGGCGAGCGCGAACGCCGTTGCGAGCGTGAGGATCGGTGCGTGGCGGATGTGCATCAACGAGATGGCGAAACGAGAAGACGGGCGACTGCCCAACGCCTAAGTTCAGCTGCGGCGGGATCCCCCAGAGCCGAGCCGCAGGCGAGGCGTACCATAGCCCCGCCGTCTGCTGCAACGCCCCGTTGGGCAGCGGCGAGCACGAACAATCTTGCACTGTAGTATGCAGGCCTCTCCCAAGACCTCTGCTGCGTATAGGGCTGCATATTCATTCGCGGTCCGGGTCGAGCAGCGCGGCGCAAGCGAGGCCAAGTGACGCCGCTTCCAGTCGCGTCACCTTAGATCACGCCGCCGCACCCCGGTAGCTGGGAAGGAACGGAACTGACGCACTTTCAGCGACGCTCCGGCTCCTGTCCCCTCGGCGATACCGCGAGCCTACCTTCGAGCGACGCCAGCGCGAGGGGGACGTCGGCCGGATCGCTGGGCAGGAACCGCAGGACGCCGTGGCGGTCGAGTACATAGATTTTCGGCACCGCCCAAGCCGAGAGCGCACGCGCGATGGACCGGTCGGCGTCGTAGAGCGCGGTGACCTCGGTGAGCTTCGCCGACCGGAGCAGCTCGACGTGCGCGTCCGTCTGAGCACCGTCCGCCACGAGCACGAGGCGACCGCCGAGGGCTCTTGTCGCGCCCCCGAGCGCCGCGAGCCGCGGGAGGAGCGCACGCGAATACGGGCAACCCGCGCTCCAGTACACGAGCACCATCGTGCTGTCGGCCGCGAGCGTGACGCGTCGCCCCTCACCGTCCAAGGCCGTGAGTGGTCCGAGCGGTCGGGCGCTCATGGCGCCCTGCCGCGCGAGCGCGTACAGCGCTGCGCGCTGGTCGCCGACGAGCTGTGCCCAGGCTCCTGGGGCGAGCGCGTGTGCTGGTACCATCGTATCACGCGCGAGCGGCATCGCAGCGCGGCGGGCGAGCCATCGTACCGCCCGCGCCGTATCGCCGCGCGCGTACGCGATCTTCGCAATCCGTGCCAACAGCGACGTGTCGGTGCTCGCGAGCGCGACGCTGTCGAACAGGCTGAGTGCCCGGCTCGTGTCGCCGAGCGCGAGCTGCGCACCGGCGAGCGTCTCTGCGAGCGCACGGTCGTGGCGCAGCGCGCGCCGCTGATGCTCGGCGCGAGTTTCCGCGAGCCGCGGCGCACTGATGAGCTGGTCCGGCGCCAGTCGACGCAGCTCTTCGAGTCGCTCCACGCCCACCCCACGGAATGCCGAATCCCCCGCGAGCATGCCGGCCACAGTAGCGCGATGCAGGGGCAGCCCGCCGGTGTAGCGTGCCTCCCAGCGCGCGAGCCGGGTCGCGTCGGCCGCGCGGATGGCCAGCCGCACACCCGAGAGCGCGACGCCGCGCTCCGGCACCCCCATCGTCGCCCAGTAGGCCTCCAACGAGTCGAGAGCCTTGGCCGGATCACGCCGTAAGCGCTGGACGAGTGCGTCCGCCTGCATCTCGCGCTGATACGAGAAGGTCGGCAGACCGCTGAGAAAGCGGTGTTCCCATTCCGCCATGCGGCTCGTGTCACGCACGAACCGCGCGACCATCTGGAACGCGTACGCCTCCAACCCGCCCGCCGCGGCGCCATGTCGCTGCTCGAGCGCCGCGAGCCGCGCGAGACGGTCCGTTCGCACACTGTCGAGGTACTGCTGACCGTACTGCACTTGCCCGTAGAAGTCGAGGAGATACCACCCCCAGACCGAGTCCGGCGCGACCGCGACAGCGGCCTGCGTCTCTGCGAACGCGCGTGGGAAGTTGCGACCCAGGTAGTCGTTCGCGTGGAGGACCCGCGCCCGGAACGTCGGTGCTCCCGTCGAGTCGCCGGTAAGCAGCGGCCAGGCGCGCGCACCGTTGTCATCGACATGGGTGCCATCCTCGGTCGCAATGGCGAGTGCCGCGTACGGTACGGAGTCAGGTAGCTCGAGACGACCCGTATAGCTGCCGTCCCGCTCACGACGTAGTCTGCCGAGGCGCTCGGCCGGCGCGTATCGCGGGTCGTCGTAGCTGTTCACCGTGCGGAAGCGGGCGCGCACGACGAGCGTGCGCGGCTGACCCTCGGCGAGTGTCCCGCGATAGCGCAGGTGAAACGGCTGGCCCGGCCGCGGATTGGCGGGCGTCAGCGCGAGCGTGGTAGCCACCGCCTCGCCAGGCGAGATACCTGGTGCCTGAGCGTGCACCCGACCGAGAGGCGACAAGCTCGCCATCAGCCACGCAGCGCGTACGAGCGGACGGTGAAAGCGGCGCATGTGGCGTTGGGTCACTCAGGCCTCGGCGGCTGGGCGACCATCGCCCTCGCAGTCACGCGGCGCAGGACGCGCGTCACGCCATTGGGGTGCAGCGCCACTTCTCCACTCTGGCAGAGCATGACGAGGCGCGGCTCCACGTCAGCCGCAAGGCCCACGACGATGCGCGACGCCGAACGCTCGAAGCGCGTTACGCGAACGGGCGCCTGCAGCGCGGACCCGCCTTGGAGAGCAAGCGTGGCGCGGCGCAGGGCCTGTGCGCTATCGACAGGCCAAGGGAGCGAATCCAGCACCAGCGCGTCGTCAGGTCGCGGGGCGCACGCAGAATCGGCGGCATCTGCCAGCGGGCTCGACGCTCCATCGCCAGCGCGGCCGCCCACGGCGGATCGCTCGCTCGGCGCCATGGGTGCGGGCTCGCGTGTGGTGTCGCGCAGTATGGCAAGGAGCGCGGCGAGGCCAACCCCCGTGACCACGGCGAGGCCGCCGACCGTTCGCCACCCCGGTGCACGATCAACCCTCCTCGCCAGGGGCGCCGCCCCATTGGCTGGGCCGGTTTGCGCGCGTTTGTCCGTCCTACGCTCTCGAGTCCACATGGCGGGTCCGCCCTCCGGTGTTGGGTGCCGAGAGCATACCGGTGGGCGCTGCCGTGCGTCTGAACTCTGGGTTAGCCTGGCATTACGATTCGATTAGGCGACCATCCCCGAGAGTGCACACGGCCGCAGGCGGGACTGCACTCGGCAGCACGCCGCCGCGACGGGGAGTGCACGCAGATCGAGCGGACGCGGTTTCAGCTCGTGGAGCGATTGAACATGGCGGGCCGCATCGTCTCTGCGGTCGGTGGCAAGCGCGTCAGGAGTCGGAAGTCGGGGCGCACGCTGGTCTCGCCGCGCGGGCAGCGAGGATCGCCGCCAAAGAGCCGAGGGAGCATCCCGTTCGACCTCCCGCGACTCGTCTGCCCAACGCCCAAGTTCAGCTGCGGCGGGATCTGATACGAGCCGAGCGCAGCGAGGCATACCATAGCCCCGCCGTCAGCTGCAACGCCACGTTAGCTGGCTCGCGACGTGGACGCTGGCCGACGGGCGGCGAACCGACGCGCGTCTCGAAGATCTCGTGCGGTGCGACGGACCGTGTACGCCACCAGGCTCAGAGCGGCGCCGGCCAGCAACGTGAGCGCAGCCAGCCGCGGGCCGTCGGGGTCTGCGCCGAGGACCGCGGCGATCACGAGGAGGACCGCCGTCACCACCAGGACGGCGCCCCACCGCCGGCCGATGGCCTCGCGCGTCGCGCGGTCGGTGCCAGCCAACGGCAAGCGCGCGGCCACCGCGGCGCAAGTGACGCCAAGGATGGCAACGACGGTGGCGATCCCGAAGAGCGCATCGAGCGGCAACGCCCGTCCTCCTATCCGATGTTCGGAGCCAGCTAACGCCCAAGTTCAGCTGCGGCGCTCCCGGCCGAGCGCGCGCACGGCAGCCGAGCCGCGCGCGAGGGCCGAGCCGGAGTAGCCATGATGCGTGCGGGCGCCGACAGCTGCAACGACACGTTCGGCAGCAACGTGCGGAGGGTTATCCGGCGGCGCGGAGGGAGCGCACGTGTTCGCGCACGTCGCGTCCGGCGCGAGCTGTCCCCAGCGCGCCACCTGCTGCCTCCCACGCGCCGGCCTGACGGCCCTGGTGCGCCGACCGCCCGGTGCGCCGGCCCGCGGCGCGCGTGGGCCGGCGCGTGGACCTCGACACGACTGCGGGTCGTCGCGCACGGAGCCAGGCCGCCGTGACGGAGCCCTCCATTCTTTGGTCCTTCGGGTCCGGCGCAGCCGAACGCCCAAGTTCAGCTGCCGGCGGACGCCCCAGAAGCCGAGGCGCAGCCGAGGCATACCATAGCCCGCCGGTCTGCTGCAACGCCACGTTGGGCGGCAGGGCGGTAGCCGACGCCTCGAGAACGCTCAGCCCTCCACGAGCAACGGCACGCCCGGGTGCACCAGCCGAGCGAGACAAGCTGCGTGAGCATAGAGGTCCTGCTCCGCCTCGGGGTCGGCCGCCCCGCGGACCACCAGCAGCACCGGGTCGTCGCCGCGCGGCGCGATGGACTCGGAGCAGAAGCAGCAGGCGACATTCGGTGTGTTCATGTCGCGCAGAGTGCCCTCAGAATCGTGTTGCCGCCCAACGCCCAAGTTCAGCTGCGAGTGGATCTACTCATGCCGAGGCGCAGCCGAGGCGTACCATAGCCCACTCGTCAGCTGCAACGCCACGTTCGGCGGCATGCGAGGTGAGGCCGGCGGCCCGCTACGCCTACCGCGCTCACCGGACTGTGACGAGCACGCTGTCGGACCGGCCGCCGACCGCGGCGCGGACGAACGCCTGGCCCGGCGCCACGCCGACGGCCACGCCCTGCTCGAGGCGTACCACGCGCACGTCGCCGGAGCTGAGGCGCACGGCCTCCGCCGGAACCGGGGTCGCGCGGTCCTGGCCGAAGGCGTACCGGTCGACCACCACCTGGGCGCGGCCGCCAACCGGGAGCGTGCTCGGGCTCACCACCACACTGAGTTGCTCGCCGTAGCTGCCGGTCACGAGCTCGCCGCAAGCCGTGGCCGCGATGACGAGACCGCTCGCGAGTGCTGCGCGTCCCGCCAGTCGCCTGCTCGAATGCGTCATATCGCCGTGCTGACCGCTGCTGCGTAGAAGTTGGATGTCCGCCGAACGCCCAAGTTCAGCTGCGTGGGAATCCATCGAGAGCCGAGCGAAGCTCGGCGTACACTAGCTCCCACGTCAGCTGCAACGCCACGTTAGGTCGCGACGTGCGTGAGCCGGACTCGATGACGCCCGGTACTCGGCGCCCCGCTCACTTTGCGGGTACCAACAGGGTAAAGCGGTTCGACACCCGCGCCTCAAGGGGCAGCGGCTCACCGAATGGCAGCTGCGGCTGAAACGAGCGGAGCACCCGGGGAAACACCAGCCGGTACACTCCGGTCTCTACGTCAGTCAGGAATTTCTCGCCAAGCCCACTCTCCGGCGTGCCGCCGAAGATCCGCTGCGTGTAGCGCACCTCCCCTCCATCGGGAACGAAGAGCTGACCGGGGCACGCGCCGATGATGGCGTACCACACCGGCACCCACGTGTCCCCGGCCAGGTGCTCGAGCACGGCCGCCGCCGCGCCTCCACAGTTGAGGAGATATGCGGGGCCGCCGGTGCGGTTCCGGAGCGTGATCCCGACGGAGGTCTCGAGCGTGAGGTTGCCCCGTGCGAGCGTGTAGACGAGCGAATCCGTCTGGAACAGCGGAGTGCTGTCGCGCACCGTCACGACCGGCGGCGGCGCGGGGGTGGTCGGGCCGTCCTGACACGCTGACAGCAGCGCCACAGCGAGGATGGGGAGCAGGTACTTCACGGCATCGAAAAGGCGGGTGCGCGGCGAGCGACCGGCGTCGGCTGCTCCACTCGGAAGCTACTGCGGTGCCTGAACTGCGCGCAGATGGTAAGCGCGACCTAACGCCCAAGTTCAGCTGCGTAGGGAGGCCATAAGATGCGGGCGCAGCCCGCAGTCCAAAGCCCCTACGTCAGCTGCAACGCCACGTTAGATGGCCGCGCACGGATGTCAGCCGTGGCGCGTCGTGGCCGCGCGACGGCTCGTGGTGGCGGCGCCCGTCACGGCGGCGCGCCACCGGCGCGCACGAGCACCACGGTGATCGGCACCGTGTCGGCCGGCGAGATCGCCACCGCCAGTTCGCGCGCGACGTAGCCCGGTCGCTCGAGGCGGACGGTCCCGCCGCCGTCGGGGAGGTGCACGAGCGTGGCCGTTCCCGTGGCGCTCGTCGTCATGCGGGCGCCCGTCCGTACGTCGACCACGGCAACGTCGGCGAGCGGCGCCCCGCTGCTGTCGTCGAACACGCCGAGCAGCCGGTGCCGGTACGTCGGAAGCGCATCGGCGGGCTCGGCTCCGACGCGCACCGTGTCACCGGCCGCCGGCCGCCCCGGCACGACCGGTGCGGACGCGCCGGCGCCCGCCCGTCGCGCCTCGTTTCGCGCCTCGTTCGCCCCTGCGCGCACCGGCTCGTCCCTCTCGCCCCGGACGAACGAGCCGATGCCTTCGGCGAAGTTGACGCCCGCCTTGAGCGTGATGAAGAGCGCCGCGCGCGAGTTCGGGGAGACGACAGGCGGGTCGTAGCAGTCGCTCGCCTGCATCGTGGCGATGTGCTCCGGACGGATGCTCGCGAGGATGCTCTGGGCGACGAGCGGGATCGACTGAACGCCGTGGCGCTTCAGCCGCGAGCCGGGCCGAGCCGACGAGCGGTACATCAGGGCCCGCGCCAGCACATCCTCGCGGATGGGGACGTTCCGGATGTAACGGCCGTTGACCCACACATACCGTATGCCGTTACAGGCCGGGTTGGTGCCGCCGAGGCCGTAGATCATTACGGGGCGCAGCGCGCTGACGACGTCGAGCGCGCTCGTGATCGGCAGCGTCGCGGCCGCGATGTCGTCTGCGTCGATAAACAGGCGCCGACGGCGGATCGACTGCTGTTCCCGCACCTCGACGGCGCCGAGCGTCTGGGGCACCGCGCGCAGCGGAACGCGAAGGTCGAGCGTGTCGGACCAGCCTTCCAGAGGCCGTACCAGGAACCGGTCGGCCGGGTGGAAGCCCAGGCGCCGCACGATCACCTGCCACTCGTCGGCATCGCCGGCATCGCTCACGGCCGACAGCACGCGAATGCCATCCGCCCCCGTCAGGCCCGTCGCGAGCACCGTGTTCCGCCCGCGCACGAGCGACACCGTCGCGCCGGGGATCGGCGCCGTCCCCGTGGAGTCCGTGACGCGCACGCGGACGACCCCGCGCGGCGGCCCGAGTGGACCGTCCGGCGCCACTTGCGCCAGGAGCCGCGGCGCGACGGCCGCATGCCAAGCGAGCGTCGCGACAACGACCCCCGCGTACCTCACGCGGGAGAGCGGGCGAAGCAACGGTCGCCGCACGTCGGCCCCACGGCGCGCTGATGTTCTCTGGGGCATGGACGGACGGGCACACAGCATCGGTTGCGCAGGCGACGTCCTCGCGACGCAACGGACTAGTGGTAGACTCGGCGCCCGGCGTCGGGTGCTCCGGCGAGCTTAGAGCCGCTAACAGAACCGAACTTGCGGAGGGAGGCGAAGCATGGCGCCTCCCATCGTACCTGACGAGCTGTGGCAGATCATCGAGCCGCTCCTGCCGCCGGAACCGCCGAAGCCCAAGGGTGGA
>JAESFT010000868.1_pt1 | contig 10961 bp, 18 predicted proteins | sample 9269451 | NCBI WGS metagenome assembly JAESFT01 (sample SAMN14502557, study PRJNA617106) | algae metagenome | isolation source: Scytonema hyalinum WJT4-NPBG1 and co-occurring heterotrophs from well... | place: USA: Mojave Desert, Joshua Tree National Park, California | collected 2006-05-25
GTTTCCGACATGCTGGCCGAGAAGGCTGAGCAGCATCTCCGCAGGGCGCGTGAGATCCGCGGAGAGGATCATGTCCGGCACATCTACGACATCGCTGTAGGCGCTCCGTTCGAGACCGCTCCTGCTGTCACTCTGATCGCTGCGGAGTGAGCCATGGGCGCATTCAGAAACCTCGTGACCGAAGACTTGCCAGAGTACCGGGTGCGTAAGCCCTCCCCGATCCTCTCCGAGCATGAAGTCGCAGCTCTCGAAGCCGCCCGCGATCGGCTGATGAGCATCAAGCTGGATCGCAGCCGCAGGATCATGGGCACCCGCGAGATCGATGATGCTCTCGCTCACATCGAAACTCGTCTGATCGCCCACCGCGCATCCCTGGAACGCATAGCAGGAGTGAAGACCAATGGGTGAAGTTGTCCGCTTCCCTGTCCGCCTTCGTCCGATCCAGCCCATTACGGCAGAGCAGATTGAAATCCGCGACGCACTGATCCTGACGCTTGGCGCCTGCCAAGACTGCGGCGGCTCTGGCTGGAAGGTTCGCCCGAAGAACCTGCGGCTCTCCCATTTCGACGACTTCACAATGGTCCCCTGCCTGTGCGGTGGAGATGACGAGAGCCGGGTCGATCCCGACGAGCCCGATTATCCTGGAGCTGCCTGATGCGGTTCAGTTCCACTCATCGGAAGGCCTTTTGTGACAGCGCCTTGACCATCGTTCTGTCGGTCATGTGCTGCGGCCTCACCTTCTTCATCATCTTTTCAGTTTGTCAGGTAATGAAGCCATGAGCGAGAACCTTACGCTTTGGAAACAGGTCGAGAAGACCGATCCCGCTCACACCAAGCCCATCACCGGCAAGGCATACAAAGGTAACTCGCCCAAGCCGCATTACATCGTCCTGAAGGCTACGGAGGCTTTCGGGCCGTGCGGAATTGGATGGGGATTTGAGATCGTGGAGGAGAAGCTCCTCGACGGCGCCCTGCTCGCTCCGGGCTTCTATGAGCGCATCCACATGGCGCGGGTTCGCGTCTGGTACGAATGGAACGGCAGGCGCGGCTCGGTCGAGCACGTCGGCCAGACGGTATTCTCTGGCCGGCGCAAAGACGGCAATCCGTTCACGGATGAGGATGCCCCGAAGAAATCTGTCACAGATGGGCTGATAAAAGCGCTGAGCATGGTTGGCTTCGCGGGGGACATCTTCCTCGGTCGCTACGACGACAGCAAGTACGTGAACGAGCTGCGGCAGGAGATTTCGGAGCAGGAACGTACAAGCCGCGAGCCCGAGCGCGAGACCAGGACCACTCCGCCCGCCCTCGTGGCTAAGACCGTCGATGAGCTGATCGGAGCAATCGAAGCCGCGAAGACCGAGGCAGGCCTAAGCGCTATCACCAATACTGAAGGCAACATCGCTCTCTACGAGCAGGCTGACGAGGCCGAGCAGTCCCGCATCATGAGTGCGGTAGCGGCAAAGCGCCAGAGTTTCGGCAACACGAGGGCGCGTCAATGACGACCCCTATTCTCTTCCAATGGACAGGTGAGGCGATGGTCCCCCACCGTCGCTTCCAGACCGAGTGCGACCGCTCCTTTGTAGTTGGCGAGGAATACCGGCTGACGGCGCAGGAGCACCGCTCCCAGGCGAACCACAATCACTACTTCGCAGCCATCCACCTCGCATGGATGAACCTGCCCGAAGGCCAGGCCGAGCGCTTCCCCACGGAAGAGCACCTCCGCAAGTACGCCCTGATCAAGGCCGGCTACCGGGACGAGCGCTCGATCGTCTGCAACTCCAAGGCTGAGGCGCAGCGGATCGCAGCCTTTATCAAGCCGATGGATGAGTTTGCTGTCGTCACGACGTTCGAAGCTGTCGTGACCGTCTGGACAGCCAAGAGCCAATCTAAGGCAGCTATGGGCAAGCAGGTTTTCCAGGAGAGCAAGAACAAGGTTCTCGACGTGCTGGCCGAGATGATCGGCACTCAACCGGAGACGCTCACCCGAAATGTCGGGAGGGCTGCCTAATGGCGCGACAGGAATTTTCCAAGCGCATAAAGAGCCAAGCTGCTGAGCGTGCCAACGGCCACTGCGAAGAGTGCAACAAGAAGCTCCGGGTAGGCGAGTTCCATTACGATCACATCATCCCTGATGGATTGGGTGGTACGCCGACACTCGAGAACTGCATGGTTCTGTGTCTGCCCTGCCATAAGGACAAGACCCGGCTGCAGGATAATCCGGTCATGCAGAAGGCGGATCGGCAGCGGAAGAACATCGCGCAGGGCATCCGCACGTCACGCAAGCCCATGCCCTTTGGTCGTAACTCGCCCTGGAAGAAGCGCTTCGACGGAACTGTTGTTCGGAGGAACGCCCGATGAGCGATCCTATCTGCATCCCGCCATCCATGCTCATTAGCGAACCGATGCAGGAGCTCATCGACGAGCACAATGCGCGTGTCGAGCACATCTGGCTCACAGTCGGATCCCGCTGCAAGCCCGCAAATGAAAAAAGGGCCGCTGGGGCGACAGCGACCCTCTCTGAGCTCCTCATGCCGGAGGGAGAGATAGGGACCTCCTTCGGCCTTCGGTCAGATGGTTCTAGCTCAAAACTCCTAACGGGATCTTACGTCGCTCGCTCTCTCTACAGGGACGCCTCATGAGCGAAGTCAAAGAGCACATCAAATCAATTTTGAGGAAGATCCCAATGAAAGAGAAGTCTATGTGCCCTCCGTCGCATTCAGAGAATGCTCCTCGGGAAAGTGGTGTTTCCGGTCAGCAGCACGCCGCTATGGAGCAGAAGGACGAGCGCCTATTCTGGTTCCTGTGCATCCTGAACAGCATGGGCGGCACCTCGGACGCCAGCGACGGAATGTATGACTGGTATCAGACGTTCTGCGGCGACCGTGGCAACGATGACGACACGTTTAACCTCGCTCTCGCAAAGGGGTACACGCGTGTCACGCACAACCACGATTGGGATACGTCCACCGTCCACCTGAAGGACGAGGGCCTTGCCTATGTCGTGCGCCACATGCGCTGCGTCAGCGATGGCGACCGGAACGGCGAAGACCCGAAGGGGCTGAGTGGCGAAGCCATGCCAGCGCGGTCTGCGCAAGCAGAGACGCCCGAAAATCTCCGCTCAGAAGCCGAGAGACTGACGAGGGAGCGGGACGCGTACCTTCGCGAGTACGAGAACTGCTACCGCGAACTACAGAATGTCGAGGCCCGCCTTCAGCAGATGACCAAGGCGCTGGCCTGGACCGATCAGGTTTATCCCGAGGCGCTGCCATGGGGCGGAGCCAAGGTCGAGATGACCTGGGACGAATACAACGCCATGCGTGAACTCATCGGCCTGAAGCCTCGCAAGCCTCCCCGCGCCGCCCTCTCCACACAAGGAAGCGACAAGGACGGAAGCCTGCGCGCTCAATTTGAACGTGGCGAAGTAGATGAGATTGAACTGGATGGCTCCGATGACTAACCCCATGAAAGACCTGACAGAGCGTCTCGCGATCATTGTGAAGCAGACTGAGGACTATACAGACGGCGGCATTATCGGCGTTCCAGCATGGGTCATTCGCCAATGTGCCGCACTCCTCGCTCATTCCATGCCGGAGAACGAGCCCGCAGAGTGGCAGATACGGACCATGCAAGGGGATGGCAGTTGGGGTGATTGGTTTGTGACGGACAAGCACACCCTGGCCGAAGTGAAAGAGCATGGGCGCGTCCTTTGGGATCCGAAGAACCCGATCAGAGGGTATGTGCAAGCCGAAGTCCGCGCCCTGTACGCTCTTGCTCATTCCATACCGGAGAGAGGGGAGGCTGCTGCCTGGGGCATTATCTACAACGACAGGTGCCTCGTAGCCTATGAGACCAAGGAGCAGGCTGATGCTGCTGTCACTAGGATTTATCGGACCAGCACTGTCGAGCCGCTGTATCGAGCCCTCCTCTCCACCCCTGCCCCTGTAAGGGGAGTGGGTATGGGATGCCCTCCCTCCTCGCAAAGCTCGTCGTCGGGAAAGATCAATGGCAGCACGGATGACCGCTATGTTGCGCCGCCTGAGTACGTGATCCGGCACAGCGGCGCATTCTACCGCCCGAACGCTCAGGGCTACACCTATAGCCTTGCGGAGGCGTGGCGACTGCCGAAGGAAGAGGCCGAGAAGTACGTCAACAATGATCCACACCATACGGTGACGATCCAAGCGGTTGCAGAGATTGCGGATCAAATCGACCAAGAACTTGAGGCGGCAGAGGCGAAGGTAAACACGCTCCGAAACTTCAGAGCCATGGTCTCGCCTCTCGCTGAAACTCTGTCCGAAAACACGGCGAGGAGCGAAGCGGACGTCACCCCAAATCCCCTACAAGAGAAGGAGACCGGGGAATGAGTGAATGGCAACCGATTGAAACGGCTCCGAAGGATCGCAAGGCGGTGCTCTTGTACGTCCCCGAAAATAGATGCGTCTATTCCGCAATCTGGGTCGCCCATCGCGGGTGGTGGGAAATCTTTGGGGGCGATTGGCGCGATCACTTGCAACGGGCAAGTCACTGGATGCCTCTCCCTCCCTCCCCATTTCATTCGTCGTCGGGAAAGCAGGGTTTCCAGTCTCACCAAGCCGCTATGTGATGGAGATTAATATGTCTGAGCGTGAATACTACCTAGCCGGCGGTGAGGATCTTGCGAAGGCGAACGCCTTCATCGAGGAGCGCAACAAAGCCTCCGACGAGATCAACGAGATTGCGAAGAAGTATGGCGGCGAAGCTGTCATCAATGGCCGCATCATCCTTGGCCTGACCCTACCGGAAAAGCCGGAAGGCTGGACCCAAAAGGGCATCATCGAAGGCAAGCCGTACTACATGCCGAAGCGCACATCCAAGGCGCTCAAGGCAATCCACGAGGATCTTCGCAGCGTCAGAATACAGGGCGCCATGGAGTTCCACTCTCTGTTTTGCAGGGACGGCGGCAAGATGATCGCCCGCGATGATGGCGGCTTCGGAACGCGCATCTTGTTCACGGTATGGGAATGGGTCGGAGACACGTTGCTGCTGTCTGTACCTGTCGGCGCTGACTTCACGCCGAACGGCTCTCGCAAGCTGAAGATGTCCGAGTATTGGGCGCTGAAGGAAACCGTTCCGGAGGCTGCCGAATGAAGCCCCTCAGCGTCAGCGATGAGCACCCGAAGGGCCGAGACCTTGGGCTCGGGGCGAAGCCTGCCAGCGCGATCTGCGAAGCAGAGACGCCATAGGCCAACCCTATGAATATTAATCCTCAGAGCGCAGCAAAGGAAGAGATCTGCGCTCTGGCTACGGTCAGAGATGATTGAGGAAGATGATGGCCAAGAGCCAAGAACCAGTAACAGAGGAGCGATTGGAAAGGGCGCTTGCCTATGCGGCCTGGGTCGTGGCGCGGCATGGCACGGTCTATGCGCCTCTCTTCGACCGGCTGGAGCGGGAATTGATCGCCTATCGCAGCCGGCATACCTCGGTCGAGGAACGCGCCCGCCGCCTCCTCGGCCCTCAGACCCGCGAGGGTGGCTTGAAGGCAATCCGCTGAAGCCACTCCTGCTTTTGAGCTAGGCTCGGCCCAGCCCCATATTTGGGCCGGATGTATTTATGCCCCATGAGATTGGCGATGAGCTTTTCCGGGGCCTCCACGGCGGTGAGCCGATCTTCAAAGGTGTGCCGCAAGGAATAGAGGGTTTGCCCCTCCGGCCGCAGCTTCGCATTCCCCAGAACCTTATTCACGATGGCTGAGAGGCCGGCGCCCTTATCCCGGTAGCGGGGGAAGCCCTCAGGCTGGGCCTTCATCGCCATCAGCGCCACCCCAACCAAGGGGATGTCCCTGGCTGATTGCTCCGTTTTCATCTTCCGTCCGATGGGTCGGACAGAGACATAGGGAATGGCGGCATTCAGATGGATCGTTTCCCGCGTCAGGTTCACTGCTTCGGATAAGCGAAGGCCAGTCTCCGCGATCAGGTAAAGGACCCGCCGCGCCTCATCATTGAGCTGGTCGAGAGCCCCGTCCCTCAGGATGTGGTCCTGCACGAAGCTGGCGGGGTACGGGATGCGGGAGGCCGTGGACTCGCCCTCGATGCGGAGTTCACTGAAGACCGGCTGAAGCCCCAAGCGGTCGGCCCGCTCAATCTCCCGGAACATCTTGTTGAGGTGGCCGATGTCCTTGTTGGCCGTGCCGATATCCACCTCCCCGGTCAGAACGCGATCCTGCCACCACACCCGGAAATCCAAGGCATCGCCTCGCGTGACCCGATGGATGGGCTTATCGCCGATCACCTCCATGAGGTTGGCAATCGCCCGCTTCTTGGGGTTCTTCCATTTGCGGATCTGGTCAGGGGACATGTTGATGCGGGAGGCCGCCGTGATGGCCTCGAACCGCTCGAACAGCCCTGAGAGCGACAGTTCCGGTTCGGGCTCCCCTCCCAGGACGGCGGCATGGACTTGCTCGTCCTCGGGCATCTTCAAGGCCATGAGGCGCTCGAACCGTTCAAGGATGTCGGCAATGGGGCGGTCCACCAGCTCGGGAACGGTGGCATAGTCGAACCCGAGGGAGCGGGCCCGGCGCCGAGCCTCCATATAGCGGTCGCGGGCCTCCATGGACCGGCCGTCCCGCAGCCCCTTCCAGTAGGCTTCCGTTTCCTTATTGAGGCGCTCGGCCACCTTCTTGGCTCGGACGGCCTTCGGATCGTCGGCTATGCGGATCTTGGTGGAGAGCTTGACGACACCACGCAGGTCGAGCTTTGTGAATTCGTCGGGAACCCTCCGGGCGTATTGCCAGAACCCGTTTCGCTTGGTCAGATAGTCGGCCAATTGGATGCCTGCATGTTGGACGCCGTGTTGGACGTTTTGTGACAGACATCGAAGGGAAGAGTCAAGGAAACTTTGAAATTCCCCTTGCATTTCAATGAGAAATGGGGATGATGTTTGACGGACTCCGTCTCCGCCATCCACTTCCTTCTACCTCCCATGAAGCCACCTTCTCGCGGACATCCGGCTGTCCTCTGCGCGGCTACCTGTGGTAGGAGCCGGGCCGGCGATCGGACATGGGGAGACCAGAGCGTGACAGACATCCGGCGGATCGGCGTTGCCGCCCGTTACAGCGACCTCGTGATCCACGACGGGACGGCCTATTTCTCGGGCTACGTGCCCGAGACGACCCTGGGCCTGTCGGTTTCCGAACAGGCCCGAGACATCCTTGGACAGATCGAACAGTCCCTTGTCGAGATCGGGAGCGACAAGTCCAAGCTGCTTCAGGCGACGGTCTGGCTGGCGGACATCGCCTTCTACGACGAGATGAACGCGGTCTGGGACGCCTGGGTCGTGCCCGGCCAGGCGCCGGCGCGCGCCTGCGTCGAGGCGAGGCTGGCCGACCCGGACTACAAGCTCGAGATCCAGGTGCTCGCGGCCGTCTGATTCCGCAGCCCGCCTAGCGCATCGTGCGAACCCAAAGTGCAAGCCCGCTTTTGGGTCCGATGCTCTAGGCCCGCTCCGTCCGGGCGCTGGATTTGGCGAGGGCGCCCAAGCGCTTGCGCTCATAGTGCTTGGCCAGGCGCAGGTGGCGCCATGTGGCGTAGTTCATGGCGATCAGGAAGCCGTAGGTGCCGCGCAGGAAGTGCAGCCGGCCGAAATAGGCCTTCAGGAACGCCGCCGGAAATTCGAAATAGACCCGCCACGTGGGGATCGAGATCCCCCTTACCTCGAGGTCGACGGCCTGCTGGTCGGTGTAGCTGTTGAGCTTGGCGAGCTGGTCGCCGAGGGAGCGCACGGACCGGTGATGCACGAGCCCCTTCAGCTTGCCGATCTTGACGCCCGGCTTCAGGTCGACCCGGTCGTGGACGAGTGAGGAAGAATACCGGCCGGCGTCCCGGCGGTAGAGCCGGACGGGCGCAACCCGATAGGCCAAGGGATGGGGAGCGGTCTCCCCCGGGAAGGTTTCGGCAATCCGAATGCCATAGGCCTGGCAGGGCGGCTCCCCATGAGCGAATAGCCCGCGGATCTCGGCCAGCAGCTCGGGCGAGACCTCCTCGTCCGCATCGAGATTCAGCAGCCATTCGTGCCGGCACTGGTCCTCCGCGAAGCGCTTCTGGAGCCCGTAGCCCGGCCAGGGATTGAAGATCACCCGGGCACCGAGTTCCTGGGCGACTGCCTGGGTTCCGTCCGTCGAGCCGGAATCGACCACGACGAGATCGTCCGTCAGGCCCCGGATGGCGCGGATGGTCGCTCCGATCCGGTCGGCCTCGTTCTTGGCAATGATGAAAACGGAAACAGGAAGCATGGCACCGGGTGCCTAGCCGCCCTGAGGTTCCGTGGCAAGGGCTTTGGACGTCCCGGAAGCCGTGGTGCCGCCGCCCCGTTCTCCCGATGAGGCAAAATCGAGCGTCAGAGGAGTTCACCCTCACGGGCCTGGCTTTCGGCCGCCCGCCCATGGCGCTTGCGCACGCGCAGCTGCGCCAGGAGCGGGAAATGATCGGACGCGACCCGAGTCAGAGGATTTCGCACCGGCCCGGCATCGATCACCTCGATGGATTTCGTCACGAAGACATGATCGAGCCGCAGGACGGGCGCCCTCGTGTGGAAGGTCGGCTGCGGCTCCCCGAAGGAATTGGACAGCTGGGCGTCCTGCATCCGGTTGGCGATCAGGCGGTAGGAGCGCGAATACGGCGGCGCGTTGAAGTCTCCCAGCAGCACGGCCGGATCGTCGCAATCCGGATGGCCGATCCAATCCGGTCCGACGAGGGCAGCGGCCTGCGTCCGCCTCTCCCCGGAGCGCAGCGACAGGTGGGCGTTGATGACCTGGATCGTCTGGCCGTCGATCTCGACGGCCACCCAGAGGGCGCTGCGCTTCTCGAAGGACGGCCTCGTCGACTGGGTCGGGAGGCGCCCGGACCTCACGATCCTGGAGGAATGGCGGGTCAGGACCGCGATGCCGTATTGCTCGCCCAGGATGCGGATCGTGGGCTGGAAATGCAGATCCATCCCGAGCCGGGAGGCCACGGCGGCGGCTTGATCGATCTCCCCGGCCCTCGCACGGCCGACGCGAACCTCCTGCAACGCCACAATATCCGGGTCGCAGGAGGCGATGACCTCCGCGATCCGCTGCGGTGAGATCTGCCTGTCCGTGCCGAGCCAGCGATGGACGTTGTAGGTGAGGATCCGAAGGGTTCGCCCCTGTTTGTCGCTATGCTTCAAAGGTCGGCACCGGCTTTATCGTTCGTGACAGGTAAGAGCACCGCGGCATGCGGCACAAGCAGGAAATTGTCCTCGCCCCTAAGCGGCAAACGTGTCGGATCAATGACCCAGGTTCAGGCTCGGTTCCCCCGGTGAGTGGCATCGGCTTCATCGGGCCTGAAGCTCCCCAAAGTCAAAGTTGGGCCCCGCTTGACCTTCCCATGATTGGAAGGATTACACCTAGCTCCCATATGAGGATCAGGAGATTCACCATGACCGCCGGCACGCCCGCCCCAATCGACAGCATCGATATTCCCATCCAGGGCATGACCTGCGCCTCCTGCGTCGGCCGTGTGGAAAAGGCGATCCGCTCGGTGGGGGGCGTCGTGGCTGCCAACGTCAACCTGGCGACGGAACGAGCGCATGTGGAGTTCGCCCCTTCCGAGGCCACGCCGGCGGCGGTTGCGGACGCCATCCGGGCTGCGGGCTACGAGCCTTCGGAGAATACGGTGGAGCTCACGATCGACGGGATGACCTGCGCGTCCTGCGTCAACCGGGTCGAGAAGGCGCTCCGTCGGGTGCCCGGGGTCGTGGACGCCTCCGTCAACCTTGCAACCGAGCGCGCCTCCATCCGCTATCTCGGCCAGGCCGAGATCGTCGGCCGCCTGATCGGCGCCGTCGAGCAGACGGGCTACGAGGCCAGGCCGGTTCAACGTGACGACGGTCAGGTTGACCGGGAACGGGCGGCCCGGGACGCCGAGATCGCCGGTCTCCGGCGTTCCCTGTTGGTCGCGGCAATCCTCACGCTGCCGATCTTCGTTCTCGAAATGGGATCCCATTTCATTCCCGCCATCCATGACTGGGTGATGGGAACGCTCGGGCACCGCACAAGCTGGTACCTGCAATTCGCGCTGACCACCCTGGTCCTGTTCGGACCGGGCCTGCGCTTCTTCCGCAAGGGCATCCCTTCCCTGCTGCGCGGGTCGCCGGACATGAACTCGCTGGTCGTGCTCGGTACGAGCGCCGCCTATGCCTATTCCGTGATGGCGATCTTCCTGCCCGGCCTCCTGCCGGCCGGCATGGACAACGTCTATTACGAGGCGGCGGCCGTCATCGTGACCCTGATTCTGCTCGGCCGGTTCCTCGAGGCGAAGGCCAAGGGCCGCACCTCCGAGGCGATCAAGCGCCTCATGGGATTGCAGGCGAAGACCGCCCGCGTGGTGCGGGACGGCGAGGCGATGGAGATCCCCCCCGACCAGGTCCTGATCGGCGACCTCGTCCAGGTCCGTCCCGGCGAGAAGATCCCGGTCGATGGCGAGGTGATGGAAGGATCTTCCTATGTCGATGAATCCATGATCACCGGCGAGCCGGTGCCCGTCCAGAAATCCCATGGTGGCGAAGTGGTGGGCGGCACCATCAACCGGACCGGCAGCTTCACCTTCCGGGCCACCCGCATCGGCGCCGACACGGTACTGGCCCAGATCATCCGCATGGTCGAGCAGGCTCAAGGCTCGAAGCTCCCGATCCAGGCCCTCGTCGACCGGGTGACCGCCTGGTTCGTACCGGCCGTCATGGCAGCGGCCGCCCTCACCTTCCTGGTCTGGCTCCTCCTCGGTCCAGAGCCTGCCCTCACCTTCGCGCTGGTCAATGCGGTCGCCGTGCTGATCATCGCCTGTCCCTGCGCCATGGGTTTGGCGACCCCCACCTCGATCATGGTCGGCACGGGCCGGGCGGCGGAACTCGGCGTCCTCTTCCGTCAGGGCGAGGCCCTGCAGAGCCTGAAGGAGGTCGGGGTCGTTGCC
>JAESFT010000869.1_pt1 | contig 10955 bp, 10 predicted proteins | sample 9269451 | NCBI WGS metagenome assembly JAESFT01 (sample SAMN14502557, study PRJNA617106) | algae metagenome | isolation source: Scytonema hyalinum WJT4-NPBG1 and co-occurring heterotrophs from well... | place: USA: Mojave Desert, Joshua Tree National Park, California | collected 2006-05-25
GCCGGACTCGACTGGCCGGAACCGTCGTCCGGGCTGCGGCTGGACGACCTCGGCCTGTTGCTGGAAGCGATCCGGCATGGCTACGGCGTTGGCTTGACCCGCCAGCGTTTCGGCCAGCACCTGATCGACAGCGGCGAGATCGTCGAACTGTTCGACGTGCGTCTTGCATCGCCGCCGCATGCCTACTATGTGGTGTACGAACAGACGGCCCCGAAGCGGCCGGAGGTTGCGGCGTTCATCGACTGGATGCGGACGACATTCAGGAACCTGTAGCCCAGATGGCAGCGTCCTCGCCTCACTGGCGCACTGCCCCAGCCTTTTTGCCTATTTTTTGGGTGAAACAAAAAAGTAAGGGGCCCGCCGGAGCCACTTCCGGCAAGTCGCTTCGAAAGGATGCTGCCCTCTTGCACCACCAATAATGTCCTCATTGCAATAAACCAGCCCGCTACTCCCGCCTGAAATAATTTCACCCCACTCCCCAAAGCTTTTCAGCCGCACCCCAAGCGCTTTTCGCTACACTCCTTAAACAAGTCAAATTGCGCCCACGCGCCCAGGAATCCGCCATGAATGCTCCCGCCACTGCCCAGTTCACCGCCGCGCGCCAGCGCGAAGTCGTCGATGCGCTGAGGGCGGTCGTGCCCGAAGGGTGCGTATTGTTCAATGAGGAAGACACCCGGCCGTATGAATGCGACGGCCTCGCCGCCTACCGGCAATTGCCGATGATCGTGGTGCTGCCGGAAACGGAGGCGCAGGTCGTCGCCATTCTGTCAGCATGCCGTCGCCTGGCGGTGCCCATCGTGCCGCGCGGCGCCGGCACCGGGTTGTCGGGCGGCGCCATGCCGATCGCCGATGGCGTGGTGCTGTCGACCGCGAAGTTCAACAAGATCGTCAAGCTCGACCCGTATTCCCGCACGGCAATCGTCCAACCCGGCGTGCGCAATCTCGCAATCTCCGAAGCGGCTTCGCCGCATGGCCTGTACTACGCACCCGATCCATCGTCGCAGATCGCCTGCACCATCGGCGGCAACGTGGCGGAAAACTCGGGCGGCGTGCATTGCCTGAAATACGGCCTGACCGTGCATAACGTGCTGCGAGTGCGCATGGTGACCATCGAAGGCGAGGTGGTCGAACTTGGCGGCGGCGCGCTGGATTCGCCCGGCCTCGACCTGCTGGCGGTATTCATCGGTTCCGAAGGCATGCTTGGCGTGGTGACCGAAGTGACGGTGAAGCTGGTGCCGAAGCCGCAGCTGGCGCGGGTCATCATGGCGTCCTTCGACGACGTGGTCAAAGGCGGCAATGCGGTGGCGAACGTGATCGCCGCCGGCATCATCCCGGCCGGCCTGGAGATGATGGACAAGACCTCGTCGCGCATGGTGGAGCCATTCGTGAAGGCCGGCTATGACATCGACGCCGAAGCGATTCTGCTCTGCGAATCGGACGGCATGCCGGAAGAAGTCGAGGATGAAATCCGCCGCATGTCCGAGGTGCTGCAGGCATCCGGCGCGACCGCGATCGCAATCTCGCAGAACGAAGCCGAACGGCTGAAATTCTGGTCGGGACGCAAGAATGCCTTTCCCGCCGCAGGCCGCATCTCGCCGGATTACTACTGCATGGACGGCACCATTCCGCGCAAGCGCCTGGCCGAAGTACTGACCCGCATTACCGAAATGGAACAGGAGTACGGCCTGCGTTGCGCCAACGTCTTTCATGCCGGCGACGGCAACCTGCATCCGCTGATCCTGTTCGATGCCAACCAGGAAGGCGAATTCCACCGCGCCGAACTGTTCGGCGCCGCCATCCTGGAATTGTGCGTCGAGGTCGGCGGCACCATCACCGGCGAACACGGCGTTGGTATCGAGAAGATCAACTCGATGTGCGTGCAATATTCGCCGCAGGAACGGGACGCCTTCTTCGCCGTCAAGCGTGCCTTCGATACCGCCTTCCTGCTCAACCCCGACAAGGCGATTCCATCGCTGCACCGCTGCGCCGAATACGGAAAGATGCACGTGCAGCGCGGGCAGATGAAGTTCGCCGATCTGCCAAGATTCTGAGGAACGACATGGAACAGGCATTGCAGCATTTCAGGGCCAGCATCGCGTCCGCCACCGGGAGCAAGCGTGCGCTGCGCATCCGCGGCGGCGGCAGCAAGGACTGGTATGGCCAGGCATTGCAGGGTGAACCGCTGGATACGCGTGCGCATACAGGCATCGTCGCCTACGATCCGACTGAACTGGTGATCACCGCCCGGTGCGGCACGCCACTGGCGGAAATCGAGGAAGTGCTGGCAGGACAAAACCAGATGTTGGCCTTCGAGCCGCCGCACTTCGGCGCCGGTGCGACCATCGGCGGGGTGGTCGCGAGCGGCCTGTCCGGACCGCGCCGGCAGGCAGTCGGATCGGTGCGGGATTTCGTTCTCGGCGCGGTGCTGATGGACGGCAATGGCGAGGTGCTGCATTTCGGCGGCCAGGTCATGAAGAACGTCGCCGGCTACGATGTGTCCCGCTTGCTGGCGGGATCGCTCGGTACGCTCGGCCTGATCCTGGAAGTGTCCTTGAAAGTGCTGCCGCGGCCTTTGCTGGAAACGACGCTGCGTTTCGAGGCGGATGAAGACGATGCGATCCGGCGGCTGAACGAGTGGGGCGGCCAGCCCCTGCCGATCTCCGCCTGCGCATGGCACGGCAACGTGCTGATCGTGCGCCTGTCGGGCGCCGAGCCGGCGATCAATGCGGCGCGCCTGAGGATGGGCGGCGAGGAAGTGGCGCAGGCGGAACCGTTCTGGGCGGAATTGCGCGAGCAGGCCAACCCGTTCTTCACCGACCTGGCGCCGTCGGAAAGTCTCTGGCGTCTGTCGGTGCCTTCGCATGTGCCGCCGCTTTCCCTGCCGGGCGAACAACTCATCGAGTGGGGCGGCGCGCAGCGATGGCTGAAGACCGACGCCTCCGCGACCGCCATCCGCGCCGGCGCGCAGCAGGCGGGCGGCCACGCGACGCTGTTCAAAGGCGGCGACAAGAGTGCGGGTGTGTTTCATCCACTCGCGCCGGCGGTGGCGAGAATCCATCGCAATTTGAAAAACGCATTCGATCCTGCGGGAATTTTCAATCCGGGGCGGATGTATTCAGACCTCTGACTGTCTTTTCGTCAAGGCCTGTCGTCCTCGCGAAAGCGGGGCCCGGAGATGCGTTATTTGCTTCATTTGCTTAGCCAGAGCACCTCTGGATTCCCGTTTTCACGGGAATGACCAGAAGAGTGCGCGGGCATTCACGGATTATTTCTGGTCATCCAGAACACGCTCCAACGTAGCTCGACAAATACACTAAACCAACATGCAAACGAATCTAGCCGATTTCATCAAGAACACCCGCGAAGGCGAGGAGGCGGATGCCATCCTGCGCAAATGCGTGCATTGCGGCTTTTGCACCGCCACCTGCCCGACCTACCAATTGCTCGGCGACGAGCTGGACGGTCCGCGCGGACGCATCTACCTGATGAAGCAGGTGCTGGAAGGCAAGCCCGCCACCCGCAAGACGCAGCTGCACCTCGACCGCTGCCTCACCTGCCGCAATTGCGAAACCACCTGTCCGTCCGGCGTGCAGTATGGCCGCCTGGTCGATATCGGCCGCAAGATTGTCGACCAGCAGGTGCCGCGTCCGCTGTCCCAGCGCATCGTGCGCGATGCATTGAAGGAATCGCTGCCGCGCAAGTGGATGTTTACGCCGGCGATGAAGATCGGGCAGATGGCCCGCCCGCTGCTGCCGAAGGCACTGCGCAACAAGGTGCCGGCGAAGCAGCAGGCCGGCAGATGGCCGCGCACCGAGCATGCACGCAAGATGCTGCTGCTCGACGGCTGCGTGCAACCATCGATGGCGCCGAACATCAATGCCGCCACCGCGCGCGTGCTGGATGCGCTCGGCGTGCAGCTGGTCGTTGCGCCCAGGGCCGGCTGCTGCGGCGCGATCCGCTATCACATGAACGATCATGAAGGCGGCATGAACGACATGCGCAACAACATCGACGCATGGTGGCCGCATATCGAGGCGGGCGCGGAAGCGATCGTGATGACCGCTTCCGGTTGCGGCGCGACGGCGAAGGAATACGGACATCTGCTCGCGCACGATCCGGCCTATGCGGCAAAGGCAAAACGCGTATCCGACCTGACGAAAGACCTGAGCGAAATCCTGCCGGATTTCCAGGCTGAACTGGCGGCGAAGCTGGAAGGAAAGATCGGCAAGCGTGTCGCGTTCCATCCACCGTGCACCTTGCAGCATGGCCAGCAGATCCGCGGCAAGGTGGAAGGCTTGCTCGGTGCCGTCGGCGTAGACGTCAAGCTGTGCGCGGACAGCCACCTGTGCTGCGGGTCGGCCGGCACCTACTCGGTACTGCAACCTGAGCTGGCGTACCGGCTGCGTGACGATAAGCTGGCGAAGCTGGAGGCGACCAGCCCGGAAATGATCGTGTCCGCCAACATCGGTTGCCTGACGCATCTGCAGTCGGGCACCGACACCCCGGTCAGGCACTGGATCGAACTGGTGGATGGAGCCTTGTCGAAAGCGGTCTGATATCGATTCATAGCCGCATGCGGATATCCGGGTAGAGTGGCATGCAACCGGAGGGAGGCGCTCCGCTTCCTCCCATGCCACCACGACCGGAGAGGCACCATGATCCGCACCATCACCACGCTGCTGCTGTTCCAGACCATCGGCGAGGGCATTGCCTTCGCATGGTCGCTTCCTGTGCCAGGCCCGGTCATCGGCATGGTGCTGCTGTTCCTCTACCTGATGATCGCGAAGAACGCGGTCGACAAGCTGGCGCCGGTGTCGCTGGAACTCCTCAAGCATCTGTCGCTGCTGTTCATTCCCGCCGGCGTCGGCATCATGGTGCATGCGCAGCGGGTGGCGGCGGAATGGCTGCCAATCGCGCTGGCGCTGGTCGCCAGTACCGTGGTGTCGATCGCCGTTACCGCAGCCGTCGTGCGCGCATTGCAGAAATGAATGCCGGCCTGACCGACATCTGGGTCTACCTTTCCGCTTCGCCGCTGCTCGGCCTGACGGCCACCCTGGTCGCCTACCAGCTCGCCTATGCGATCTATGCCCGCACGCGCTTTCATCCGCTCGCCAATCCGGTGGCGATCGCGGTCGCGCTTCTGGTGGCAGTGCTGACCCTGACCGGCACGCCTTACCGGGTCTACTTCGATGGCGCGCAATTCGTGCATTTCCTGCTCGGACCGGCGACCGTGGCGCTCGCGATTCCTCTTTATCAGCAAGTCGAAAAACTCAAGCGCAACTGGTTCGCCTTCATCGCCGCCACCCTGGTCGGCAGCGCGGCGGCGATCACGACGGCGTTACTGGTTGCCTGGACGTTCGGCGCGTCACGCGCGACCGTGCTGTCCCTCGCCCCGAAATCCGTCACGACGCCCATCGCGATGGGTATTGCGGAAAAAATCGGCGGCCTGCCGTCGCTGACCGCCGTGCTGGTCATCCTCACGGGCATTCTCGGCGCGGTGCTGGCGCGCGGCGTGCTCAATCTGATGAAGGTCGTGGATCATGCGACACGCGGCTTCGCCCTGGGCGTGACGTCACACGGCATCGGCACCGCGCGGGCGTTTCAGGTGAGCGAGGAAATGGGTGCGTTTTCCGGTTTGGCGATGGGCCTGTCCGGCGTATTGACCGCGCTGCTGCTGCCGCTGGTAATCAGAATGCTATCCTTCGCTGCGTGACAATGCATGGCGGGTGAGATGTGACATACCAACTGGTAATTTTTGATTTCGACGGCACGCTGGCCGATTCCTTTCCCTTTTTTCTCGGGGTACTGTCCACTCTGGCGGACGCACATGGCTTCAAGCGGTTCAATCGCGACGAGCTGGAAGCGTTGCGGGGTTCGGATGCGCAACAGGTCATCCGTCATGCCGGTCTTCCCGCATGGAAAATACCTGCCGTCGCCCGGCATTTCCGCACGCTCATGTCGGAAAGCATCGACCGGATTCACTTGTTCGATGGCGTAGGGCAAATGCTGCATCGCCTGGCTGGAAGGGGAATGCAGCTTGCCGTGGTTACGTCGAATTCAATCGATAACGTCAAGGCGGTGCTGGGGCCGGAGAATGCGCGCCTGATCGCCCACTATGAATGCGGAGTGTCGCTGTTCGGCAAGCGCAGCAAGCTGCGGCGGTTGTTGAAAGCAACCGGCCTCAGGCCCGGACAGGCGCTGTGCATCGGGGATGAGCTTCGGGATATGGATGCGGCGCATGCGGAGAGCATTGATTTCGGTGCGGTTGGGTGGGGGTACACCAAGGCGGAGACGCTTACGGCGCGAAGGCCGAAATTGGTGTTTGCGCGCGTTGAGGAGATTGCTGACGCATTGCTGGGGACGCGTAGCGTGGCCGGGAATGAAATGTTGCGCTGAAAAAACAGGGAGGATGTCCGCTTCGTCACAAAACCTTTATGAAGTCATTCCTTTTTACAGGGCTATGGCATTCACAGGATGTGAAGGCGTATTCCCTTGCCGAAAAACGCAGCCGGCCGTATTGAATCCATTGACTGTGAATCGTCATCCCCGCGAAGGGCGCAGCAGGCACTACAAGCGCCCATGACCCGGAAAAGGAGTTCTACAACTCCCTTTCCACTACCGCACCATCACTCCGCCAACAGCTTCTCGATATCCTTCGTCAAATCCTCCGGCGCGGTCTGAGGCGCGTAACGCTTGTACACCGTGCCGTCCTTCTTCACCAGGAACTTGGTGAAATTCCACTTGATCGCTTCGGAGCCGAGCAGGCCCGGCGCCGCGCTTTTCAGATGCTTGAACAGCGGATGCGCGCCGTCGCCGTTGACGTCGATCTTGGCGAACAGCGGGAAAGTCACGCCGTAGTTCTTTTCGCAGAATGCGCCGATCTCGTCCGCCGAGCCGGGCTCCTGCTTGCCGAACTGGTTGCAGGGGAAGCCGAGCACCTCGACGCCCTTGTCCCTGAACTGCTGGTAGACCGCTTCCAGGCCCTTGTACTGCGGCGTGAAGCCGCAGTTGCTGGCGGTGTTGACGATCAGCAGTACCTTCCCGCGGTAAGCCGCGAGATCGACCGGCGCGCCGGCAAGGCTGTCTGCCTTGAAGTCATGAATGGTGGTCATACGATCCCCAGGTGTTCGGTACCTTTGCTCAGGTCGCGGCCCTTGGCTTCCTTGCCGCGCAGCTTGATCGACAGCCGCAGGTCGTTGACCGAGTCGGCATTGCGCAAGGCATCTTCATACGAAATCTTGTCGGCTTCATAGAGATCGAACAAGGCCTGGTCGAATGTCTGCATGCCCAGTTCCCGCGACTTCTTCATGATCTCCTTGATCTCGTGCACATCCCCCTTGAAGATCAGGTCGGAAATCAGCGGTGAATTCAGCATCACCTCGACGGCGGCGCAGCGGCCCTTCGTGTCGCGCAGGGGCAGCAGGCGCTGCGAAATCATCGCTTTCAGGTTGAGCGACAGGTCCATCAGCAACTGGCCGCGGCGTTCTTCCGGGAAAAAGTTGATGATCCGGTCCAGCGCCTGGTTGGCGCTGTTGGCGTGCATAGTGGCCAGGCAGAGGTGACCGGTTTCGGCGAAGGCAACCGCGTAGTCCATCGTTTCGCGGTCGCGGATCTCGCCGATGAGGATGACGTCCGGCGCCTGCCGCAACGTGTTTTTCAGTGCCGCGCCCCAGTCCTCGGTATCGACGCCGACTTCGCGCTGGGTGACGATGCAGTTCTTGTGGGGATGGATGTATTCGACCGGGTCTTCGATGGTGATGATATGACCGTAGCTGTTCTCGTTGCGATGACCGACCATGCCAGCCAGCGTGGTCGATTTGCCGGAACCGGTCGCACCGACCATGATCACCAGTCCGCGCTTGGTCATGGCGATATCCTTCAGTACCGGGGGCACGCCGAGATCGTCCAGCTTCGGAATGGTGGTGGTAATGGTCCGCAGCACCATGCCGACCCGGGCCTGCTGCACGAAGGCCGATACCCGGAAGCGCCCGAGGCCGCCGGGGCTGATCGCGAAGTTGCATTCCTTGGTGGCTTCGAACTCGGCCGCCTGCTTGTCGTTCATGATCGCGCGCGCCAGTTCGATGGTATGCGTGGCGGTCAGCGGCTGGTTCGACACCGGCGTCATCTTGCCGTCGATCTTGAAGGCGGGCGGGAAGTCCGCGGTGATGAAGAGATCCGAGCCGTTCTTGCTCAGCATCAGCCGCAGCAGATCATGCATGAATTTGGTGGCCTGTTCGCGTTCCATGTTCTTTCCTTCTTCACTATGATCCGGGCGGGTGCCGGCACAAGCGCTGATCTTGCTGCAATAGCATCAATCGGATTGTCATTCCCGCCTTCGCGGGAACGACATCGTTATACGAAATAAAGACGAATGAATCCGTTATCCGGGGAAATTCTCCGGCGTCTTCGCCGCCGCCCGTGCGGTAGCGGAAGAAATTACATTGCGTCGCACCAGGTCGGTCAGGTTCTGGTCCAGCGTCTGCATGCCCATGTTGCTGCCCGTCTGGATCGCCGAGTACATCTGCGCGATCTTCGCCTCGCGGATCAGGTTGCGGATCGCCGGCGTGCCAAGCATGATTTCATGCGCCGCCACGCGCCCGGAACCGTCCTTGGTCTTGAGCAGCGTTTGCGAAATCACCGCCTGCAGCGATTCCGACAGCATCGCGCGCACCATGTCCTTTTCTTCCGCGGGAAACACGTCGACGATACGGTCGATGGTTTTCGCGGCCGACGAGGTATGCAGGGTGCCGAACACAAGGTGGCCGGTTTCGGCGGCGGTCAGGGCGAGACGGATGGTTTCGAGGTCGCGCAACTCACCGACCAGGATGGTATCCGGGTCTTCCCGCAGTGCCGATCGCAATGCGTTGTTGAACGACATCGTATGCGGTCCGACTTCGCGCTGGTTGATCAGGCATTTCTTGGATTCATGCACGAATTCAATCGGGTCTTCCACCGTCAGGATGTGCGCGTATTCGGTTTCATTGAGGTGATTGACCATCGCCGCCAGCGTGGTGGACTTGCCGGAGCCGGTCGGGCCGGTCACCAGCACCAGGCCGCGCGCCTTGAGCGCCAGTTCGGCAAAGATCTTGGGAGCATGCAGTTGCTCCAGCGTCAGCACCTTCGAGGGAATCGTCCGCAAAACGGCGGCGGCGCCGCGATCCTGGTTGAAGGCATTGACGCGGAAACGCGCCAGGCCGGGGATGGCAAAGGAGAAGTCGCACTCGAGGATTTCCTCATACGCCTTGCGCTGGCCGTCATTCATGATGTCATAGATCATGCCGTGCACATCGCGGTGTTCGAGCGGCGGCAGGTTGATCCGGCGTACGTCGCCGTGGACCCGGATCATTGGCGGCAGACCGGAGGACAGGTGCAGGTCGGACGCGTTGTTCTTGACGGCAAATGCGAGTAGTTCGGAAATATCCATAGTGGCTCTATAATCCCAGGGCCGGCAGCAGTGCCGTTAGCGAATTCATCATACAGGCGAAAAGTTGCCTGTGGAAAACGATTATGTCTCCAATCTCCCACAACTTGCAAGCCGTGCATGAGCGTATCGCAACAGCAGCGCGGCTGGCTTCGCGGGACGCAGCGGAGATCCGCCTGCTGGCGGTGTCCAAGACGTTCGGACCCGACGCGGTGCTCGAAGCGGCGCGGGCGGGACAGCATGCCTTCGGGGAAAACTACCTGCAGGAAGCGCTCGACAAGATAGCGGCCCTGCGCGCAATGGCGCCGGATTTGCCGCTGGAATGGCACTTCATCGGACCCATCCAAAGCAACAAGACGCGCGCAATTGCCGAGCATTTCGACTGGGTGCATTCCGTGGACCGTGAAAAGATCGCACAGCGGCTGTCCGAGCAGCGGCCCGCGCATCTGCCGCCGCTGAACATCTGCCTGCAGGTCAATATCAGCGGCGAGGCGAGCAAAAGCGGTGTCGCGCCGGAACAGGCGTCGGCCCTTGCACGAGCGGTTGCCGGATTGCCGCGACTCGCGCTGCGCGGGCTGATGGCCATTCCCGAACCGGAATCCGGATTCGAACGGCAACGCGAGCCATTCCGCCGCGTGTGTGAATTACAGCAAGGCCTTCTCGCGGAAGGCCTTTCAATGGACACCCTGTCGATGGGCATGTCGGCGGACCTGGATGCGGCGATCGCCGAAGGCGCGACCATTGTCCGGGTAGGGACGGCAATCTTCGGACAACGACACTATGAAAAATAACCTGAAAATCAGTTTCATCGGCGGCGGCAACATGGCAACCGCCTTGATCGGCGGCCTCGCCGGCAAGCTCACCGACGGCGCCAACATCCACGTCGTGGACATCAACGCCGACAGCCTGCATAAGCTGGCGCAGCAATACCATGTCACGACCGCGCAGCAAATCGGTGAAGCGATCGCGCAAAGCGATGTCGTCGTGCTGGCGGTCAAGCCGCAGCAGATGAAGAGCGTAGTGGCGCAGTTGCAGCCCTTCGTTACTTCGCAGCTGGTGATTTCAATTGCCGCCGGCATCCGTGCCGCCGACCTGTCGCGCTGGATGCACGGCCATACTGCCATCGTGCGCACGATGCCGAACACGCCGGCGCTGATCGGCAAAGGCATCACCGGCATGGTGGCCTTGAGCGGCGTATCGCAGGAACAGATCAATGCAGCCGACGCCATCATGCGGGCAGTCGGCCCCACCGTGTGGCTGGAGAATGAAGCCCTGATCGATCCGGTCACCGCCGTGTCGGGCAGCGGGCCGGCCTATGTGTTTTATTTCCTGGAGGCGATGCAGCAGGCGGCGGAGGAAATGGGATTGACCCCGGAGCAAGGCATGGAACTGGCGATCGCGACATTCAGCGGCGCCGCGCAGCTGGCTGCGCAATCGGCGGAACCGGTGGCGGTGCTGCGGGACCGCGTCACGTCCAAAGGCGGTACGACTTATGCGGCGCTGACCAGCATGGAGGAAAGCGGGGTCAAGGATG
>JAESFT010000870.1_pt1 | contig 10928 bp, 7 predicted proteins | sample 9269451 | NCBI WGS metagenome assembly JAESFT01 (sample SAMN14502557, study PRJNA617106) | algae metagenome | isolation source: Scytonema hyalinum WJT4-NPBG1 and co-occurring heterotrophs from well... | place: USA: Mojave Desert, Joshua Tree National Park, California | collected 2006-05-25
CGCGATCGCTGCCTTTATCCCCCTACTTAGTATATCTGTACCACTATTTCACATCTCTACTTACCACTTTGTCAATATTTAGATGCGTTTGCCCTGACGATCGCTTGACTTTCAAGACAGTCGCTACTAAATTTATGGCGTTGCATATTTGCAGGATGAATTTTGTGTTCTTGTGGGATGGGCCGGACAGCCCGTACCTTGAATTTTTTGGGCAGGCAAGATGCCTACCCCACAAGAATCATCGCAGGATTCAGCAACGCCAAATTTATTTAGACTGGTAATTGTTCAATCTCATCAGGAGTGTGAGTTGCTACTGGTTCACTGACTTGCGTCTGTTGCTGTGGCGGTTGCTCTTCTTCCTCAGGTAAGCCATAAATTGACCTGTACAGCTTGACGTACTGCTTGGCAGATTGATACCAACTGAAGTCTTGACTCATACCACGTTGCTGTACTGCCTGCCAGTAATCCTTGTAACGGAAACCTTCCCAAGCCCGGATCATACAGGTGAACAAATCCAGTGGTTCATAACGGTCAAAGCAATAACCAGTGCCTGCATGGTTTATTGGATCATGGTGGGATACGGTGTCAACTAATCCCCCAGTACGGCGGACAATTGGCACGGAACCGTAACGCAAAGCCATCATTTGGCTGATACCGCAAGGTTCAAAACGGCTGGGCATCAGGAAGGCATCGGTACCAGCATAAATCCGGCGAGCCAAGGCATCGTTATATAGAAGGTAAGTTGCCATGCGTCCAGGATAACGCGATGCCATCTGCCACATTTGGCTTTCGTAGTAGCGATCGCCTGTCCCCAACAGCACAAACTGGGCATCTGTATACGCCAAGAAGCGATCCAGAATATTCAACACCAAATCAATGCCTTTTTGTTCCACCAACCGCGTCACAATACCAATAAAAAAGGCATTGGAGTTGACTTCTAACCCGACTTCTTCTTGCAAAGCAATTTTGTTAGCTTTGCGTTTGTCCAAACTATCAGTAGTGAAGGTTTGGGTAATGTACTTATCGGTGGCTGGGTCGTAAACTTCTGTATCGATGCCATTGATAATACCCGACAACTTGCCGCTGATGAAAGACAATAAACCTTCTAAAGTTTCACCATAAGCAGCTGTCTTGATTTGCTCGGCATAAGTTGGGGAAACTGTATTCACCTTGTCTGCAAACTGCACCGCAGCTGCCATCGTGTTGTGTCCTTGCATATACCAAGGACACCAAGTAATTTTCTCTAAGTACCAGCGCCACGGTCCTTGATATGCCAGGTTGTGTATTGTAAAAACACTGCTGATATCAGGAGATTGATGCATCCACACGGGAATCATTCCTGTGTGCCAATCGTGACAGTGGACAATTTCCGGCTTCCAATAATTCCAGCAAAACTCAGCTGCTCCGTTGGCGAATAATGTAAACCGCCATTCTTCATCTTCTCCAGAGTAAATGCGACGGGGCAAAAAAGCTGGATGCCCAAATAAATACAAGGGAACATCAGTACCAGGCAGAACGGCTTCGTAAACTGCAAAGTCTTGGAACATGGCATATCCCCTCCATACCGGTTCTTTGGGAATTTCCATTTTGTCTGGTAGGAAGCCGTAGTAAGGCAAGAATATCCGCACATCATGCCCCATGTTTCTCAAGATTTTGGGTAGTGCTCCGACAACATCACCCATTCCACCAACTTTCGCAACGGGAGCTGCTTCTGCTGCAACAAATAAAATCCGCATGATAGTCTGTGTGTCCCTCGATTCTGCCTAGGTTAGAAGTCTACTTACAGAAAAGACGCGAATTGCATCTTTTCACATTCTGTGCCACAGAAATCAGTAGACGGCTTGCAACAATCCAAGTCTTTGTAGCATTTAAAACCACAGATAAACACAAAGACACACAGATAAAGCATCTGTGTTTATCTGTGTCCATCTGTGGTTTCATTTAAAAGAAACCGAATGATTGCAAGAGATCTCATTCTTATCTAATCACATCTGTTTGCAGAACAGCTCAGGAACCCCGTTGAATCTGGGTGAAAATTTCATCCAAAATTTCCTGAGCTCCCTGTTTCCGCAAGATTTGTGCTAGTTCTTTGCCTAGCTGTTCAGCATCTTGAGCAGCACCCGTGACTGTATCTTTGGCAAGCTTTTGACCATCGACGCTCGCAACTATGCCCGTTAAGGTCAAATTATCACCATTAATTTCAGTATTTACACCAATGGGTACTTGACAACCTCCCTCTAGCTCACGTAGAAAAGAACGCTCAGCAAGACAGCGATCGCGTGTTTCGGGATGTTCAATAGCTTTGAGGAGCGATAGCAGTTCGGCATCGTCACCACGGCATTCTATCCCCAAAGCTCCTTGCCCAACAGCATGGAGAGAGATTTCTTTTGGTAAGATTTGGTGGACGCGATCGCCCATTCCCAATCGCTGCAACCCAGCAACTGCCAAAATCAGCGCATCGTATTCCCCTGCATCCAGCTTGGACATACGTGTGTTTAAATTTCCCCGCACATCTTTAAACTGTAGGTGTGGGAAATGATGCCGCAACTGTGCTAAGCGTCGTAGGGAAGATGTACCGATCACAGCGCCTTCTGGCAGTGTATCAATTTGTTTACCTTTGTGTTTTTCATGCAACACTAACGCATCTGCTGGGTTTTCCCGTTCTGTAATCGCTGCGAGGACTAACCCTTCTGGTAAACGAGTCGGCAAATCCTTGAGGGAGTGAACGGCAAAGTCAATCTCCTGGTTGAGCATCCCCACTTCGAGTTCTTTGGTAAATAATCCCTTGTCGCCAATCTTAGCTAAGGCAACATCGAGGATTTTGTCGCCGTGGGTGGACATGGTGTGGACTTCAAAAGACATCTCTGGAAAGCTTTTCTGGAGTTGTTCTTGTACCCAGTAAGTTTGAACGAGAGCCAGTTGACTTTTGCGAGAACCGATGCGAATTGTGCGAGCAGGACTGGAAATAACTGATGTCATAAAGAAATATGTCAAGCCAAGAGATAAATTCACTTTATCTAGACTACCGCAGTGGGTGACTTATCAGCTTTGTGTCCAATTTGAGTTCAAGATTATTCTTAGTTCTCTTTACATATCTTCACTAAATTTGCTGAACTTCAGTAGTAAGAAGCAATTCAAATTTAAAGTCAAAATTCAAAAGTTACAAAATATTTCTTTTGTTTGACTTTTGACTTTCAGAAGTTGTTTTACAAAGATCATATTAGGCAGATATTTTTGCGGAATAGGGAGTCGTTGAAGGGTAGTACAACTTAATACACTATAAAAAGTTTGAGGCTAGTAGACTGTCGCATGGAAGTTCAACAGGGATGGCTAGATTTCTTTGAGCCTTTTGCAAAGGCAATACATAGAAAAAATTAATCCTTTAAACTAAAATTGACAGACTACTAGTTGCTGCATGGCATGATTGTAGGTACCGCAGTTTCAATTGCGAGGGAGCGATCGCATGGGTTGGGAAGAACTCTCATCAGTCTATGAGCAACTACACCAGTGTGCAGTTCAAATTGAGGACATCGCTAGAGCTAAAGAGCGCCAACGTATCGCTCGCGATTTGCATGATTCACTGGGACAAACGCTAACGGCGCTCAATATTCAGTTGCAAACTGCTCTCAAGCTTTGGAGGCTCGACCCTGAAGCAGCTAAATCGTTTCTGACGCAGGCTCAACGGCTTGGTGGCAATGCTATCAAGGAAGTACGGCAGTCTGTTTGTTTGTTACGAGCAACCGAGAATGCCGACAAGCCTCTAGAACAATTGATTGAATCTCTAGTAGAAGATATTCAGCAAGTCACTGGCTTATCAATCTCGACCTGCATAAACCTGTCTGGTGCTCTGCCTCAAGAGGTTACTACCACAGTCTACCGAATTGTGCAAGAAGCCCTGAACAACATCTGCAAGCACGCAGCAGCAACAGCAGTGAAAATTCAGATCAAAACCATTCCTGGCGGGGTGCAACTTATAGTCGCGGACAATGGCAAGGGGTTTAGACGGAATGCCTTGCCAAAGGGATTCGGACTTAAAGGGATGGCAGAACGGGTGGCAGCATTAAGCGGTCAGTTCCACATCGAATCAGAGCCAGGAAAGGGCTGTCAGATTAAGGTTGAACTGCCAATCCAGCAAGAAGCGACACTAGAGAAATCGCCAATCAAGGTTGCTTATAATAACGTTGCTCATAATAACGTTGCTCATAATAACGTTGCTCATAATAACGTTGCCCATAATAATAATAATAATAATAATGTCTCTGTCTTGACCGCTGCACCACCAACAGCAGCCTTAGTTCGTCCTAACAACGAACAATCCTCAAAGTTAAACTCTCCTCCCAGCCAACTGGAAACCAATAGGGAACATTATTTATCGAACTCAAGCTATCAAATTATTGATGAGAGCTTTCTGCGCCAATGCGAGCAACAACTGATGGATTTGGTGGGACCGTTCGCTCCGTTCCTGATGAAAGAAACGCTCAAGTCTTCGCCTGGAATTTCCCAACAAGAACTAGTAGAAAACATAGCAGCAAAAATTCCCGATCCTCAGGTAGCTGCTGAATTTCGACAAGCATTGAGCAGTCAGTTTCATGTTGAAACAGAACCAAGAAAGAGCCGTCAGTTTAGGGTTGAACTGCCGTTTCAGCAAAAGCAGTCACTAGACAATATTGCTGCTGATATTTTGGCTTTGACCGGCACACAATCAACAGGAGGCTTGGTTCTTTGTTACGAGCAATCGTCATGGTTGGAACAAATTTTGGCGGACTATATTGGTCCGCTCGCCTCATCTCTACTTCAACAAGTGACGCAACAGGTGCTTAACTGCAAAGAACTCGTTGCGCGGCTGTTGTCTCACATCCCTCCCGCTCAACAAACTGAGTTTGAGGAGCGGGTAACCCTTGTGTTTAGCTCAACCCTCAGGCAAGTGGAAACCACTGGGGGACATCTCTCGGAATCGAGCTACCAAATTATTGATGAGAGTTTTCTGCGCCTATGTAAGCAACAACTAACAGATTTGGTCGGACCGTTCGCCTCGTTCCTCATCAAGGAAACGCTCAAGTCTTCACCTGGAATTTGCGAACTAGAAATGGTAGAAAAGATAGCAAAAAAAATTCCCGATCCTCAGGTGGCTGTTGAATTTCAACAGCGGATGTATTTATGGAGCCGGAACAAAAGTTTGTCCTGATCATAAGTACCTGGGCAAAATGAATTTTACACTCTAGTCACTTCTTCAGTACTCGCCATTGAGTACAGAAGCCCAGCCTTCAGCCGTTCGCGCAGCGTGCCGTCAGGCATAAGCAAGGCTGGGTAGTTCACATAACCGTGGGTCCATTCGTAGTGAGGACAAGAGTCCTCTTCCACCAAAGCAAGGACTAAAGTCCTTACTACAAACAAGTTTTATTATGGGTAATTTTGCGAACATCATATTACCCCTACTGATTGGATGAAGAGAATTGGTATACCTGTGGTCTGAAAATTGCGGTTGTTCGTAGTGCAGAAGCTCAACTGAGAGTATTAATAGAGATAAAGCTTACTACGATAGTCACTCACTGCTATGAGTTGGTTGAACCCCCAACCCTATCCCGTCCGCTTTTTACAACGTATCCCTTGAGCTATTGCCTACAAAGAAGGTGCATTTTTATGATTCGTTTGTTACTGGTAGATGACCAAAGTCTTATCCGCAACGGTATCAAAGTCATGCTGAGCTTAGAGCCAGATTTGCAAGTTGTAGGTACGGCTGACAATGGAGAAGCTGCGATCCAGCAAGTAGAGGCACTGCAACCAGATGTGGTACTGATGGATATGCGGATGCCAGTCATGGATGGCAAGCATGCTACGCGGGTTATCACTCAGCGGTTTCCAAAAGTTAAAGTCATTGTTCTGAGTACCTTTGATGATGATGAATACATTGCTGAGTCGATACAGGCTGGTGCCAAGGGCTATTTGCTCAAAGATATGCCATCTGAAGAATTGGCAGAGTCAATTCGGTTTGTCCATCGTGGTTATACGCAGCTAGCCCCCGGACTCATGGAAAAGTTGATAACTCAATCTTCCAGTTCAACCTCCAAGCATCGCGAATCTACCCCAACTGTTCTGACTGAGTTACCTGCTAGGGAGCGAGATGTGTTGCGCTTAATTGGCACAGGTGCTACCAATCGCGAGATTGCTCAGCAGCTTTTTATTTCGGAAGGCACGGTGAAGTCTTACGTTACCAATCTATTTAACCGCTTGAATTTGAAGAACCGAGCACAACTTGCAATTTATGCGACTTCTATAATTTGGGATGAGAGTCAGGATAAACCATGACGAAAGTTATAAGAAGATTTACTTATCTGGTGAACTTTAGTCAATGGAAGTTTATCTATTCGTTGCGGTAAGAATCAAGACGTTTTTCAGAGATTTTTTCCTGGTTGAAATTTTATAATGAGATTCATGAACTGGTTGAGAACTCCTTTCTATAAAAACCAAGTTCTTCAATTTCAGAAAAATGCTTTTATAGAAAAAGTCATTGATGCAGCATACAGTTTTGTTGGTTATTCCTAACAGGAATGACTACAAGTTTTATTAAAGCACTAGAAAACTATCAAAAACAGGACTTACACCAAGCCTGCCTTCTTGAGGGAGGTTAGGGGGATTTGCAACGTCTGAAATCCCTGAAATGCCGTCAAGGGTGCGTAAGCTCTGAAGCTTAATTGTATATATGAGTACAAAAAGCACTTAAAATTCAGGAAAGTCAAAGCTTTCCAGTAAAAATTACCGTTATCTATGTGAAATACAACAGTAGGGAGTATAGTTGTATGTTTCTTCGCGATACCAACAACCGCAAGCTGTCTTTATTAACCTCACACAGGAGTAATGAAGCTCTAGACTCTAGAACGCAAAACCTTGTTGCTAAATTACGTAACGCGTCGGAGCAACTATACCGCGAGAAAGTTGCGCGTCTGCAAGCGGAGGCTGAACTGGAAAAGTCTCTTTCTTTACTTCAAGCAACTCTAGAATCCACTGCAGAAGGTGTTGTTGCAGTCAACTCCAAGGGACATATTGTTAGTTTTAATCAGAAATTTGTCCAAATGTGGCAAATTCCAGAATTCATCGTTAAGTCACGCAACCATAATCAATGTCTGACTTTTTATAAAAATCAACTGAAAGATCCAGATAACTTTTGCAGGCGTATCCAGGAACTAGATAGCCAAGCGGATGTTGAGAACTACGATACTCTGGAATTGAAAGATGGTCGGATTTTCGAGCGATACTGTCAACCTTTGCGGCTTGGTGAACAAATCATCGGTACACTATGGAGTTTTCGGGACATCACCAACCGTTTGCAAGTAGAAAAAGAAATTGACGAAAATGTAGCACAAGAAGAACGAGGTGAACAAAAAGAGCGATTTGTCTCCATGATTTGTCATGAATTCCGCTCTTCGCTGAACATGATTTCATTCTCCACGAGCTTATTGAAACGTCATCGTCACAGTTGGAGTGAGGAGAAAAAACTACAGTATCTCCAACGGGTTCAAACAACAGTCGAACAACTCAATCAATTAATGGATGAAGTTTTCATCATCGATACAGCACAAGCAAAAAAGCTAAAGTTCGAGCCAAAACCACTTAATTTGATTCAATTCTGCCATGACATATTGGCTCAAATAAATTTGAGCGAAAGCAACCAGCATACAGTTACCTTTGTCAGTCAAGGTGATTGTCAAGCAGTTTGCATGGATAAAAAATTGCTGCAGCCAATTCTCACGAATTTACTCTCGAATGCGCTCAAGTATTCTCCAAAGGGCAGTACGGTTGATTTAGTACTTTCCTGCCAAGATGAAAAAGTTATTTTCCAGATCAAAGATAAAGGAATTGGTATTCCAAAAGCAGACCAACAACTCTTGTTTGAACCATTTCATCGAGGTGGGAATGTTGGCGATAGACCAGGTAGTGGGCTGGGGCTAGCAATTGTCAAAAAGCTTGTGGATATACATGGTGGTCAAATTTTCGTGGAGAGTGAAGTAGGCGTTGGTACCACTTTTACAATCACATTGCCATTATGTCAATCAGTAAGAATAACTAAAGATTGAGGGAAACATGACAAAAGTTTTAGTAATTGAAAATGAGGCAGAAAACCGAAATATCTTTCTAGAATGCTTGGAGGCGGAAGGGTTCGATGTCATTAGTGCAGAAAACGGTCTTGTCGGCGTCGAAAAAGCACAAGAACACGCCCCTGACTTGATACTTTGCGATATTGTGATGCCAGAACTAGATGGTTACGGTGTTCTTAGCTCGTTACGCCAAAACAGGGTAACAGCGATGATTCCCTTCATTTTTCTTACTGCCAAGAGTACCACGGCTGAAGTTCGTACTGGCATGAAGCTGGGAGCCGATGACTATCTTACCAAACCTACTACGGCAGAGGAATTATTGGGAGCGATCGCCACCCGACTGGAAAAACAAGCAGCCATCAAAGAGTGGTACGCTGCTGAGTCACAACAAGTCACAGCACCTCCTGCTGCTTCTGCTTCTGTATCGGCACAGCCCCAGTCATCCTCTCCTGCTAGCCCTCAGTTGCAGGAAGTTTTCGACTTTATCGAAGCCAATTATCACTCCTCAATAAACTTAAGTGACGTAGCCCGGGTAGTTGGTTACGCCCCAGCTTACTTAACCGATCTAATGCGACGCCAGACGGGAAAGACGGTGCATCAATGGATTGTCCAGCGCCGGATGGCAAAGGCATGCTCGTTGCTTGTTGAAACCAACCAGTCAGTCGAGCAGATTGCTGAAGCAGTGGGCTATCAATATGTAGGGTGTTTCTTTCGCCAGTTTCGCATCAGCTTTGGCACGACTCCTCAAGTCTGGCGTAACGCGCAGCGCATTCAATCAAGTACTGCATAGAACTGAGATAAGGATGCCCAAGAAGTTAGCTGCGCCTACATATAGCGGTTGTGGTGTTGCATACAGCACAACGTAGGGGCACAGCATTGCTGTGCCCCTACAAACGCTTGTATTGCACTCAATTGAAAATGGCTATAAAAAAAGCCCACACCCCAGTTTCCTATCAACTTAGGGGTAGGCTGCTGTCGGTAGCCTTGGTTTAAGTGCCGTGCCTTCAGGAGGCTTCGGGCAACTGCTTAAGTCCTGAGTGAACAAAGGTAAGGCTATCACTGGGCTGAGTTATGGCTTTGGACTTGTGCTGAGTCCGTTTCAAGAGTAGACTAGCAATCAGAACGCTAACACACAGCAAAGCTGGGGCAGCGGAAGGTTCGGGGATAGTTGTCGGTTTGGGTTGCACACCTAGCGCTAGAATAGCTCTATCTGCCCTAATCAAACCATAGCCATATCTGGAATCAAAACCTGGCAAAGGGCTTTCAGCCGTATTTCTCAAAGCGTTGTAAATATCAGTGGGCGTTGCGTTCGGGTTTGCCTGTTGTAGCAGCGCTGCCACTGCAGCTGTATACGGAGCCGATATCGAGGTGCCGAAGAAGGTAAAGAAGCGGGGGTCATCATCATAAGGACGAGAGCCTCCACCCAAATTAAAGGAAATCGGCAGCGCGTCTGGAGCCACAACATCAGGTTTTAGGGAACCTGGGTTGCCTTCCGCAGAGAATGGTTCCACTTGCCCCTGCTCTACAACAACACCGAACGATTGATTTGAGTAAGATTGGGCATTCCCGTAGTACACTGCTCCGACAGTCAGCGCATTTGGGTTATTTGAATGCCCATATATTGGTACTCGGGGTTCGCGAGGACTATTACCTGCGGCAGTGAAGTAAGAAATCCCCTGATTGAATACCGTGTTAATTGCTTGGTTGATAGGTCCGTTTGGAGGCTCTAGATCTAGCAGGTTTGAAGGTGCATCAGGAGTATCCTGGGGAAGCAAACCGATATCATCCACTATGATGTTTGCCCCAGCAGCCCCTAGAGCCTGAATGCCCTGACCGACGACATCCACGCCGCCCGCACCTGTGTAGAACGCCAACTTAGCTCCTGGAGCCACAGCATGGATGAGCTGCGATATGGCGCGACCCTCGTCAGTAGGGTCATCTTCGGTAATTGTGGGATCTGGGTCTGGATAGTCCCTCAATACCTGAACATTCGGGGGCAGGTAGCCGTTGGCAACGTTCGTGGTATAGTTATCCACCCTTCCGGAACTGTCAAAGCTGATCGGGGAGGTATCGAAGCTATTTGATATCACACCGATGGTGATTCCGGTGCCGTCTAGACCGTAGCGATCGCGCAAAACATCAACTCCTGTAGCTTTGGCTGCTGCTTCAATCGGCAGGGTGAAGGTAGCTGCCTGAACCTTAGCAACGAAGCTCCCAAGTGCGGCAGTCGTCGCAATCACCCCTGACGTAACAATTCCTTGAAGGAGTCTCAAATCTCTCATGGCGTTTAAAGACCTTGTCAAAATTCTATGGGTTAGAGCAGGTGGTTAGCGTTACGAACTTTAGACAGAAAGAGGCACTTTATTGGTATTATAAATTGTATGCAAACACCACCTGTCGCTGCTTCGAGAGCTTCCTCAGACAATACTCCCTCAGCAGATTACTCAATTTGCTGCTGTTCGAGTCCAGATCTGGTGGTCATGGTCTAAGCGATAACGTTTTTCAGTTATTCTTGCATTGTTGTGTCTCGTAACTAGTAAGTTGGGATGACGGAAGCTAGAATATCGATGCGAAAACCAAACTGTCAATTTTAATTCTTTAGCAAGAAAATCGAAATAATTAGGAGGAATGGGCTGAGAGACTTAAACGTTAATTATACAAGAAAACCCAGCAAGCCCAGAAGAATTTTCTAGCAAGGCTCACTGGATTAGAACAGTAAATCTACTGCTTCACTGGCATTCTGAACTTAGGGTTACACTAGGTTGTTAGCGTTGCGAACATTAGTTGTGAACCAAATGCAGGGGGTTCTTTTGCTCCAATCACGACAAACACCAC
>JAESFT010000871.1_pt1 | contig 10926 bp, 16 predicted proteins | sample 9269451 | NCBI WGS metagenome assembly JAESFT01 (sample SAMN14502557, study PRJNA617106) | algae metagenome | isolation source: Scytonema hyalinum WJT4-NPBG1 and co-occurring heterotrophs from well... | place: USA: Mojave Desert, Joshua Tree National Park, California | collected 2006-05-25
CGAGTGCTACATGAACTGCTCTTTGATGCTCGGTGGGGAATGGCACGCGATTGCCGCTGCGCTGCAAGGCAGCGAGGCAATGGAGAAGGTCCAACGCGAGTTGATTGATAAGTACGTATCGCTTTATGCAAAGGCGCTAGCACCATTTACAAGCCTTCGTGGCGGAGATCTACGATTACGATGCGTTGGGATTCACGGGGCTGCAGAAAGCATTGCGCGCGAGGTATCCCTGAGCCGCGCTGGTCAGCCGAGAGCAACAGCGGCTCTTCAGGCCCTGATACTGGGATCAGTTGAGCCGACCGTGGTAAGCCGATCGACAAAGGTAAAGAGTGCTAAGACTCAGCGGTAGCGCGCCGTAGCAATTCGATATCATGGCTTATGCGTCGCGAGAGTAGAGGCGGGCGATTGTGCTTGTCGAGTGACGCTGAATGCATGTCGTCCGCCGACTGAGACGGGTAAGGCAAAAACCGGGCAAAAACTCATCCTGTTTACGCATAGATGATGAGATGCTCTCGTCAGCTCACGTGCGTTTCAAGTTGTCTTGACAGACAGCCTGCTGCATCATACCTACTATTAGTAACCTACATATGGTAGGAAAGTGCCGGCCTTGAACCGGCGTGATGGAGAATGTCATGTCTAAAGCGCTTCTTATCGCACTGTCCGTCGTGTTGCTCCCAGGTGTTGCATTCGCCGAAGGTTCTAAGGGCGATCGGGATCGGGTCAGTCGTGAAGTCGAGGCCATGCAGCGCGACGGCCGCTGGGAGCGGGCAATCGCTGATGGGCGGGCAAACAGGCAGGCCTTCGAGGCCCTACTTCTGGGGCAGCAACCTGCAACCAGATATACCGCAACCGACTCAACCCGCGCCCACCGCCGCCGCTAGCGTGTCAACGCCGGCACAAAGCCATTGCTGAGATGGTGCGAACAGCTGCGCCGAGCTTAGATGGTGGCAGAAGTCCAAAGGTTCTCTGCCTTAGGCAACCCTGCGTCGGCTGTCGATGATTGATATTAGTCTGGACTGTGGCGCACCAGAACGGCGGCTTTGCTCAACCACGATAAGGTTCGTGACTCCTTGTAAGCCGCGCCGGGACTCCTGGCGCGGTCAGTAGATTAAGATAGTCGGGCCGGTAGTCTCGGCCCATCTCTCGCACGCCTTTAAGAGCGACTACGGAGCACCGGACAGTCTGCGCAACACTGACCTATCAATACGTCGGTTAGTCGCAATCCAGCAACTCCACTCAACGCGGTTCCTGCTCGACTATTGCGAGTTGGCCGCAGACTTGTGGCCGGAGATGTTCGACCGTACAGCGGACATGATCAATCGTGCGGCCTGCGGGGGCTTTCGTATCTTTAGGGTGCGGTGAGCCGCAACACCGTTTCTCCTCTTCAGAGTGACATTCCTGTTCGGGTTCCCAAGCCTATACGTTTGCACCTGCCTCAACCTAGTTCCCCATGACTGGAGCGGGCGGCACACGGCCACCGGGGCTTGACATCTGGTCTCTCATGGAACATTTGAAGTTACATGAACCGCGACAGCCGCCTCTCCGGCATCCTGCACGTCCTCCTCCACATGGCCGAGGCAGACGTTCCCGTCACGTCGGAGCACCTTGCCAAGGCGATGCGGACCAATCCCGTCGTCATTCGGCGCATCATGGCCGGACTGCGCCAGGAGGGCCTCGTACGTTCCGAGAAAGGGCATGGGGGTGGCTGGAGGATCGCCCGTGATCTTTCGACGGTGACGCTCCGCGACATCTACGAAGCGATTGGCTCACCCGCATCTTCGCCATTGGGAACCGAACCGAAGCACCGGGCTGTCTCGTGGAGCAGTCGGTGAACGCGGTGATGAACGATGCTTTCGACAAGGCGCAGGCCCTGCTACTCGAACGGTTTGGAGAGGTCACACTGGCCGCGCTGAGCGCAGACTTCCATGCCCGCATGACCCAGCGGTCCAATCACTGCGCATTCGAGGCCCAGACCCATGTATCGTGACGCTTTCTCTGATCCCCAGGCCGTAGCACGCTATGCCGAAGGGCCGTCAAGAATGGTGCCGGGCTTTGCTCACCTGCAACGCATGGCCATGATTCTCCTCGCTGAACATGCGCCGGACAACGCGCAGGTGCTCGTTCTCGGGGCAGGAGGTGGGCTCGAAATCAAGGCGTTCGCCGAAGCGCAGCCCGGCTGGTCCTTCGATGGAGTGGACCCGTCCGCTGCGATGCTGGACCTTGCGCGCAGGACTCTCGGAGAGTTCGCGGCCCACACACGATTGCACCACGGGCTTATTGACGTCGCACCGGAAGGTCCGTTCGATGGCGCAACCTGCATCCTGACCCTCCATTTCATCGGGCGTGAGGAGCGCCTGCGAACGCTCAAGGAGGTCCGGCGCCGCTTGAGACCCGGTGCGCCCTTCGTGGTCGCCCACTTCAGCTTCCCGCAAGGACTTGGCGAGCGTGACGTCTGGCTCGGGCGATATGCCGCTTTCGCGATCGCTTCCGGCATGGATTCATCCATGGCAAACAACGCGCGATCCGGGATTGGATCCCGCTTGCCGATCCTTGCGCCCGAGGACGACGAGCAGCTCCTGCGGGATGCCGGGTTCAGCGGGATCAGCCTGTTCTATATGGGCTTCGCGTTCCGCGGCTGGGTCGCATACGCCTGACCGCCGCGTCCGTTCCGGCTCACGAGGAGAAGACATGTTCGCGTCGCATCGCCGGAACCTGTGACACACCGGATCCTCGCTTCATGGACGATGGAAGCGTCATTCCATCACCAATAAGCCAGTCCGCGCTCGCTGGTGATGGTGAAGGGCTTTGGAAAGGGGAATGCTGGGGTTTGTCTCTGCCAAAGCGTTTTGACACGACCAAGGTCGGAGGCGGACCTCGCGAAGAACGGCTCCGGGAGCCTCTACTTGGCTCTCAGAGCCAAGCCGAAGGGCTTGTTTGGTTCACAAGCTTGGAGTAGTCGTCTTCTGCCGCGAGAAACGACCGCCGAGGCAGGTTCTGCAGGCGGTCGAATACACGTCGAATCCGCGTTCCGCGCGGTCCGGCCAGCGTCTCCATCGAACCGCCTGACCATGTCAGGCCCACTGCAGCCTGTGGCCTCCATGGACGCCGCACGCACGCAAAGGAGCGCAGCCATGCGAACCCCGATCACCATCCTTGGCGCAGGTTTGGGAGGCCTGACGCTCGCCCGCGTCCTCCACCTCCATGGGGTGCCAGCCACTATCTACGAAGCGGAGGCCTCAGCGGACGCGAGAACCCAAGGAGGCCTCCTCGACATTCACTACCACAACGGCCAGGTGGCGCTCGATGCGGCAGGCCTACTCGATGTCTTTCAGGGCCTCGTCCGTCCGGCTGAGGACGCCAAGCGCATCGTGAACAAGGACGGTCGTGTGCTGTTCGACTATCCTGGAAACGGCGTCGTGCTGCGTCCCGAAGTCGATCGGGGCGATCTTCGCAGGATGCTGATCGAAGCGATCCCGAGCGACAGCATCGTCTGGGATCACAAGGCGACCTCCACTGCGGAGGCGGAGGACGGCCGGCACTGGGTCACCTTCTCCAATGGAGCACGCGTCGTGGCCGATGTGCTCGTTGGGGCCGATGGCGCCTGGTCCAAGGTCCGACCGCTGCTTTCCGATGCTGTTCCGGCTTATACCGGGATCTGTTTCGTCGAAATCCTGATCCCCGAAGGTGAAAAGCGACAGCCGGCGAGCGCGCAGGCGATCGGGTGTGGCACTCTAATGGCTGTGGCTCCAGGCAGAGGCATCCTGGCCCACCGCTATCCGGATGGCACGTTGTTCGCCTACGCAGCGCTTAAGAAGCCGGAAGCATGGGTTACTTCCGTCGACGCGCGAGACGGGAGCGCGTTCCTCGCGCGCATGGCGCACGAGTTCGACGGGTGGGCGCCGCATCTCGTAGCACTCATTCTTGAGAGCGAGGCTGCGCCGGTCCTCCGCCCGATCTATGCGCTGCCGGTCAGCCATCGCTGGGCGCGGAAGCCCGGCGTCACCCTGGTGGGCGACGCTGCGCACCTGATGTCGCCGTTCGCCGGCGAGGGCGCCAATCTCGCCCTCTACGATGGGGCTGAGCTCGCCCAGGCTCTGATCGCCGCGCCGCAAGATGTCGAATCGGCGCTCGCTAAGTACGAACAGGCTCTATTTGCGCGGAGCGCGAAGGCGGCGGCCGAAAGCGCCGAAAACCTCGAACGCTTCTTCGGCGACACCGCACCCTTCAGCGTCGTCAACATGTTCAGCCAGCGGCTTCCAGAGGTCAGATCTGGGCAGGAGCCTTGAGCGCATCTGAAGGAAACGCGACACACCGCCTCTGGGCCCACGTAGATGAACGTCCGCTCGCCGCCGTATAGCCAACGCCCCTCTCGACTCGGCCCAAGCGCAATCGGCGCCGTTATCGACCACAAAAGGTGACATCTCTAACGGGAACCATCAGCGACTTGTCTAATGGGTTCTGACAACGGCCCTACCCCTCGGGACTCGCATATAAGCAGTCTTTCAGACGCGCCGTTCATAGGCAATTCCTGCGCAAATGAGACCTGTCAGACGAAAGGAGACAAACACGTCGCGTCACCTGTCCTCAGGCCAGAAAGTCGGTTTGCGTACGCTCAATGACCATCTGGCGCAGCGCTACATTGGGGGGTGCTGCCAATGCGTAAAGGATGGCGTCCACGACGTCCCTGTTGCTCAGACCTTCGCCAATCCCACGCGCAGTTGCCCACTCTGGATCCAATGGCGAGACGTCTTCTATCAGACCCGGATAGACCGATGTGATGCGAATGTTGCTGCCTTTCACTTCCTCGATCATACCTTGCGTGAAGCCATCCTGAGCTGCCTTCGCGGCTCGAAATGGAAGCGATGATCCGACGAAACGTGCGTACTGCAACCCAGACATTGACACTACAGTATGGATATCCGCTCGCGGCCGAGCCCTGAGGAGCGGCAACAAATGTCTTGTGAGGGCTATCATCCCAGTCACGGTAGAATTGATCACGGCTGCGATACTGTCATCGCTCTGACAATCGAGGGCTCCACTGGACCATTGCGAGCCGTTATGGACGAGGACATCCAAATCTGGATGGTAGAGCGCGATCTTCTCGGCCGCATCCGCGATGGAAGCAAAGTCGGTCAGATCACACGAGAACGCATCTGGAAACAGATTGATCCGTTCACCAATTGTCTGCCTCACCGCTGCCAAGTGGTCTGGCGAACGGCCTAACAAAATGGGTATGGCCCCTCGATCCCCTGCAACAATCGCCAGCGCCTTTCCCAGTCCACGGCCGGCACCAGTAATCGCGATCTTTCTGCCAAGAAGTGTCACATTTGGCTCCTGCGCAACTTAGTCGCGGTATATCGAGATATAAAAAATTTGCTAAGACAAGCCTTATAGGCTTCGCGCTCGACCTTCCGATTGTATCAGTTGCTCTCGCCAAAGAAGCCTGTGAATGGGGCGCCCGCAGGCAGGACGCTCAAGCCTTTTGCTCAGATGTATTTCGGCATTGCGTCTGAAGTCTTTATAATTGGCGGCATCGCGCTCATGCGTATGTGAGTAGCCCAGCACGGTACTGTCAACTTGACGCCAAAGAAACAACATTGCCGCGCAACTTATCCCGTTTAGCTTACTAGCGCGGCACCGGTAGCATCACACCAAGCGGCAAAGGCGCGATCGCGAGCAGCGCGGTACTCGCTGGCGGAGAGGCAATGGCGGCGGAGTTGGAAGTGGTTGTGGATCGGAGTGTGGGTGGCGAGGAATTGCTGGGCCTGCCGAACTGACTTGAACCGCCTCATATGACGTTCGCGCCTTCGGGTGGGGTGGTGCGAGACCTCGCAGCGGTTGTTCAGGTACCGGCTCTGCCGATGTTCAACACCCGGCAGGACCTCGCGTTTGGCGGCACCATAAGATCCGAGTTTGTCGGTCACGATCACCCTGGGCACGTAGCGCAAACCCTTCATAAGCTTGCGAAAGAAGCGCTTCGCTGCTCTCGTGTTACGGCGGCTCCGGACCAGCACATCGAGTACATTCCCGTGCTGATCAACGGCACGCCAGAGGTAGTGCAGTTTGCCTCGGATGCGGACGAACACCTCGTCCAGAAACCACTTGTCGCCTGGTTGCGGCCGCCGCTGCTTGAGGGTCTTGGCATAAGCACGTCCGAAGCGCAGGCTCCACTCGCGGATGGTCTCATAGCTGACCACACACCCCGTGCTGCGAGGATCAACTCGACCTCTCGAAGGCTAGGGCTGAAGCAGTGATACAACCAGACCGCTTGGTTGATGATTTCAGCCGGAAAGCGGAAGCCGCGGTAAGGATTGGACGCCGTGCTCATGCCCGAGACCCTGCCACAGACCCCGAACTCTCGCCAAGTTGACAGTACCCCAGGAGCACCATCTGGATCTGGCTGTCGCTTATGCAGAGGCCAATCCGCTGAACAAAGATCTCACTCGGGCACCCCGAGGAAAGGATCCAAGGCGGGTATTGTCGACGGATGAGACGCCTGCCGATATCAGAGCCATCCTTGGTGATGACATCGCAAAATTATGAAATGTTCCCCTCGTCGCGAAGGGACGCATCATTTGCGCTCAGGCTGGCTCGCTTTCGGCGGCATGATGATGGCACCAGCGTTGGGGTGTCGATTTTCCACCTGCTTTTCCTGCCGGATACCATTACCTTTCATCCGTCCATCAAACAGGAATGGCTTTGTTTCATTCGTACTCGCCGCGGCCGAAGCCTGCGATTGTCCGGACGGAGCATTTTGAGCGCTGGCGGTGGTCGCGGCCAGTGCCAATGCAACCGCGATTGCTAATCTCGACATGACAGACATCTCCTCCTCTTACCCAGGATCGGTCACCATTGGGGACCACCTAGGTCCCATCTAAATGCTTCCCACACTGCCACTAACGCCCTTCAACTGTGGCTTTCCTGCTTGAATGGATTGGTGATTGTCAGGTCTGGGTCGATCCTCTGGCCGTCCTGCAGGTCTTCGGAGTAGAGGGTGGTGCAGCCTGCGCCTACGGCCGCCGCGAGGATTCCGCTGTCATAGATCGTGAAGCCGTAGCGACGCATGATTTCTAGGGCGTGGTCGTGCGTCTCGATCGTGACCGGCCGGACATCACAGGCATACCGGATCCCGGCAAGGATGTCGCACACCTCGTCGAGGCCCATCTTGAGTTTCTTCGTCATGACATTCACGGCCTCATTGAGGACCTGAACGCTGATCGTGCCGCCCTGCGCGAGAAGAGCCTCAGCCCGGTTGGCCTTCGGCGCATCTCCAGATAGCAGGTAGAGAATGACATTGGTGTCGAGGAACGGCTTAGCGCTCATTGGCTTCGAGCCGGTCGAACTTGAACCCTTCGGGAAGGCGCCCGCGGTATTTGCGCAACCTAGCCAGCACTTCAGCCACCCCAGGCTTCTTCGACACCTCGAAAGCTCGGGATCCCGCGACTGTAATCTCGATATCGTCGCCTTCCTTAAGCTCCAAGGCCTCAACGACGGCTGCGGGGAGACGAACCGCTAGGGAATTGCCCCATTTCGCGACTTGCATCATATTCTCCATGATACACATTCCAATCGATGTATATCTAAGCCAGTGTTCGTAGAGCGCAAGCCGGCCATCGGCATAATCTCGATCCGGAATGGCCGCGGCCGTTTCAGGCTCACAGATTATCGATCTCCGGCTCGATCAAGAGCACGCTACCAACCGACGCTCAATCTCGGCCGCCGCGAGCTCTGACGCCTCGATAGTGACGCGGTTAGGATCAGTCCCGCCTCTAAGCCAGACGCCTAGCACCTCCCGGACATAATCCGCCGCAGTCAGCGATCCCGTCTGTGCCTCTTGGCGGGTAGCAACAACATAGGTAGGCATCCACACCTCCGACCAAGCTTAAGTACAAGAAGAACGTAGAGTGAACACGGTCTCCGTGCAACAGAGCCAGCCTTTCAAGAGCTACGTTCGGATCTCGGAAACAGATCTAAAATTAGGTCTATTAATAGCATTGAAATCTGAGCCATTTCCTGCTATATAACATTGACATCTGGAGGGATCCTCATGCAGCGCGTGGAAGCAGAAATCGCAGTCAGCGTCTCAGACCTGAAGAGAAATCCGACCGCCATCATGAATGAAGCCGGCGGCTCCCCAGTCGCGGTCCTCAACCATAACCGCGTCATGGCTTACATGGTGCCAGCTGAGACGTTCGAGGCCATGATGGAGCAACTGGACGACATCAAACTGGCGCAGATCATCAAACAGCGTTCTGGCGAGGTTCCGGTCTCCGTTAGCCTTGATGACCTATAAGCTTGAGTTTCTGCCATCCGCCCTGAAGGAATGGAACAAGCTAGGATCCACTCTTCGTGATCAGTTTAAGAAGAAGCTTGCGGAGCGACTGAAGGCACCCCGCGTCCCCGGTGATGCACTCCACAACATGGCGGATCACTACAAGATCAAGCTTCGAGCGGCGGGCTACCGCCTCGTCTACCGGGTCACCGATGAGACCGTGACTGTGCTCGTCGTTGCTGTCGGTAAACGTGAAGGATCCGAAGTTTACAAGGCAGCGAAGAAGCGCTGATAGGCCTTCAAGACCATGAGAGGACCAATTATGATCCGGCTGTCGTTTCTGATTTTTGGGTTTATCTCGGCGGCGGGCGTTGCGTCGGCCCAGTCGCCGATGGTCCCATCGAACGAAATCTGTCGTGCCGGTTTCGCGTCGATCACGGGCCGCGACCCCTCAATCATGAGCATCAGGCCCGAAGCCGATTTTCTCTGGGTCACGTACACCCGCCCAAGTGACAAGAAGATCTGGTCCTATCGCTGCCGCATAAGCGGAAACAGAATTGAATGGGCTGATGAAGCTGGAAACTGGCGGGACAAACTGTCCATGCCCGCCTGGATGTCGGAGTAAGTCTGATCCGAGACAGTCACATCGCTCATGCTGTAACCGCCCCACGAGTCGCCATAGGTCGAGTCATACATTCACGCTCTCTGTGCCGCCCAGCCAATCAGAGTGCAGACGGCGGTGATCGCGGCCAGGGATGTGACCGCAATAGCGGGGATACTCATCTGACCCCAAAGCAGGGCCGTAATGGCAAGGATGGTTGCGTTCAGCACGGCATGGAGGCCGATCATCAACGGCAGACGCCAGGACGGCAGGGCGTAGAAGGCGAGCGACAGCGCAGCATGAATGGGAAGGGAGGAGGACCAGGAGATCAGGTTCAGCAGACTGCGCAGGTCAAACGCGACACCTTTGCCATAGACGTAGGCTTTGGAGCACACCTCCAGAGCACCGATCAGGAGGCCGACAGCCAGCGCCATGCGAGTATTGGTGTTCCACAACCCAGTCCAACGGGCCGACAGGTTGCGCATTGTCTCCTCAATGAGGGAGCAGCGTTCACCATGTACAGCAACGACTGCGGGTTGATGTACGAGTCGGTGATCCAATCACTGATCAGGAATGACGGAATGGCCATCAGGAGAGCCGTCATGACAAGCAGGATAGACCAGTGACTTGTTGCGGTCCGGGGACGATCATCGAGGCACTTCCTTGGCTCTCCTCACGAGGAATGCTCTACGCCGTGTTCGGGTAAATAAACCTCACAAGGTAAGAAAAAGTTCATTCATATCCCTGCCCCCTATGTAAGTGACTGACAAGCAATTGAGAACCTGACCACACGGCCCTCCGCACACCTCCGGCGCTTGATGATGGCGCGGCGGCTTCGGGGCTGCTTCGCTCCGCTTCGGGCGCGGCTACCGCTTGCGCGCCTGGACAACTTTCGCGGGAGGCAAAGTCTCCCCGTTCACAAAGCCGCCGCAGTTGCTCATGACGCATGGCGACATGCACACCTAAGTAGGGCAGGGATTCTGCACACCACGAATTGCGCGTAAGCCCATTTATGGAACTGGCTTGGCATCAAACCTACCGTCAGACTTTGCGTCCGTAGGACGCGACTATGGTTTCACGACAGTAAGCGAAACGCCCCACTGTGCACGGCCCTGATCACCTCGTTCAACGTATCCTGCGGACTGTGTCCCTCTGTTCGAAGCACATGCCTATCAAGCTCTCCAAGCGAAGAAAGCTGCTGGTAGAGCGCTGTAATGGGCACCGGATCGGTCAGCGTATCGCCGCCGCGCTCGCGGCACCGCCGGATGGCAACATCAAGCAGCGGGCGGAGGACAATGTAGTGAAGGGGCACAGTTAAGGCCTTGAACGGCTCCAAGAACCAGGGGCCAATGATACCATCCACCACAACGAAATAACCACCATTAGCGTATCCCTCTGCGGCCTTTGCCAGAACGTCGACCACTACTTTGTTCTGCTCATGCGCTTCAGGCAGATAGGGTGCGACTGCACCGTTCTTGATGAAATGCCAAAAGTCGTCGGCATGAAGGTGCACCTTAGGGAACCCTGGCTCTCTGGCGAGGGCCTGTGCCGTCGTTGTTTTCCCTGATCCCGGCGGTCCGGTCAGAATGAGAACTTCACCTTCAAGATTGATCATGCGCTCCTCTATAACACACCGCGTAATTCCGATAATTGCCTTTTTGGAAAGCATTCAGGCTAGGAAAATTTGTGCTATTCCTCGGGTATGAGCACTTCACATTTCCTGATCCGCCTTAGCGGAGCCCAGACAGACCTGATGACGCCCGAACTCGTTTCGGATCACGTCTCATATCTTCATCAGCTTCATGAGGCTGGGCACCTGATCCTGTGTGGACCATGTGAGGATGGAACCGCGATTATCGTTCTGCGGTGCTCCGATCAGGCAGAAGCGGAGCGTTTAGCTACTCAAGATCCCTTTGCTCAGGTCGGAGCATACCGTGAGCGAAGCATTGTAGCCTTCAGACCAGCGACACCGGAGAACAACTTCCTCCTAAGGTGAAGGGGCAAAGGATGAACGCCACCTCCATAGGCGCGAATTTCCGATAAGCCCCTTTAC
>JAESFT010000872.1_pt1 | contig 10895 bp, 9 predicted proteins | sample 9269451 | NCBI WGS metagenome assembly JAESFT01 (sample SAMN14502557, study PRJNA617106) | algae metagenome | isolation source: Scytonema hyalinum WJT4-NPBG1 and co-occurring heterotrophs from well... | place: USA: Mojave Desert, Joshua Tree National Park, California | collected 2006-05-25
CCACGGTCACGTCGGGCTTGAGGGCGTAATAGGCGAGCTCGAAGCGCACCTGGTCGTTGCCCTTGCCGGTGGCCCCGTGGGCGACCGCATCGGCGCCCACCTTCTCGGCGATCTCGATCTGCTTCTTGGCGATCAGCGGGCGGGCGATGGAGGTGCCGAGGAGATACAGGCCCTCGTACTGCGCGTTGGCGCGGAACATCGGGAACACGTAGTCGCGCACGAACTCGTCGCGCAGGTCCTCGATGAAGATGTTCTCCGGCTTGATGCCCAGAAGCTCGGCCTTCTTGCGTGCCGGCTCGAGTTCCTCGCCCTGGCCGAGATCGGCCGTGAAGGTCACGACCTCGCAGCCATAGGTGGTCTGCAGCCATTTGAGGATGATCGAGGTGTCGAGGCCGCCGGAATAGGCGAGCACGACCTTGTTCACGCGCTTCTCAGCCATAGCAAGGGTTCCGTAGATAAGGGTGCTCGCGACTTAGAACATCGGACCCGAAAGGGGAAGCCACTTTCGCTTGGATCGAATGGTATGCTCCCCCTGCATTCCTGCCCGGAAAGCCAGGGACTGCCATAACCTAATGGAATAGGATACGCCGCATCATGGAGCGAAAAGCCGGCTTTGGGAGTTGGCCCGTTCCTTCCTCCAGATCGCTGGCAGTGAAAGGCGCTCATGATCCGTCAGCCGCATCTCGAATTCTGGTACGAATTCGCCTCCACGTATTCCTATCTCGCCGCCATGCGCATCGAAAAGGCGGCCGCGGAGGCCGGCGTGGCGCTCCTGTGGCGCCCGTTCCTGCTCGGGCCGATCTTCAAGGCTCAAGGGATGGAGACGTCGCCCTTCGCGGCCCATCCGGTCAAGGGTCGGTACATGTGGCGGGACATGGAGCGGGAGACGGCCCGGCTCGGGCTGCCTTTCTACCGCCCCAAGACTTTTCCCCAGAACGGGCTTCTGGCGGCACGCGTCGCGCTCCTCGGCGTCGAGCGCGGCTGGACCCCGGCTTTCACCCGCGCCGTCTACACGACGGAATTCGGCGAGGGCGGGAACATTGCGGATTCGCAGGTTGTTATGGGCATCCTGAACGATCTGAACCTTGATGCCGAAGCGATCCTGGCGGAGGCGCAGGGCGAGACCAACAAGATGCGCTTGCGACGGATGGGTGACGAAGTCCAGTCCCGCGGCCTCTTCGGCGCGCCCACCTTCTTTACCGAGGATGGGGAGATGTTCTGGGGGAACGACCGGCTCGAACAGGCCCTCGACTGGGCTGTCGCCCAGGCGCGGCGCTCGGACTGGCCGGTTTGACCCACGGTCAAGCTGCCTCTATGTGGTGCACAACCTCATAAGGCCGCAGCGGGACGCCAATCGCTGCCGCCCCTTCCGACGATCCTTCCATCCTCTCCGTAAAGCCATGCGCTCCCTCGCCGGGGCGCGTGCCCACGTTTGAAAACGAGCCGCATGATGTTGATGAAAAACAGTGTCGCCGACCAGAAGGGCCGCCTGAAGTCGATCCTCGGCGGATCGGCCGGCAACATGGTCGAGTGGTACGACTGGTACGTCTATTCCGCCTTCACGCTCTATTTCGCGCCGATCTTCTTTCCCAAGGGAGATCAGACCGCCCAGCTCCTGAACGCGGCCGCCGTCTTCGCGGTCGGCTTCCTCATGCGCCCCATCGGGGCCTGGATCATGGGCATCTACGCGGACCGCCGGGGCCGCAAGGCGGGCCTTACGCTCTCGGTCACGCTCATGTGCACGGGCTCGCTGATGATCGCCGTCACGCCCGGCTACGAGAGCATCGGCGTGCTTGCGCCGATCGTCCTGGTTCTGGCGCGCCTGCTCCAGGGCATCAGCGTCGGCGGCGAGTATGGGGCAAGCGCCACCTACTTGAGCGAGATGGCCGGCAAGAGCCGGCGCGGCTTCTTCTCCAGCTTCCAGTACGTGACGCTGATCTCCGGTCAGCTGCTGGCGCTCGCCGTGCTGCTGATCCTGCAGCAGATCCTGCCCGAACAGGACCTCGAGGCCTGGGGCTGGCGCATCCCGTTCGCCATCGGCGGCGTGCTCGCGGTGATCGTGTTCTATCTCCGCCGCGGCCTCGCCGAGACGGAATCCTTCAAGAACGCCAAGGGCACGGAAGCGCCCCGCTCCAGCGGCCTTGCCCTCTTCACCAAGTATCCGCGCGAGGCCTTCACGGTGATCGCGCTCACCGCAGGCGGCACGCTCGCCTTCTATGCCTACACCACCTACCTGCAGAAGTTCCTGGTCAACACCTCGGGCTTCTCCCGCGAGGCGGCAAGCCAGATCACGGCGGCTGCGCTGTTCGTCTTCATGCTGCTGCAGCCCGCGGCCGGCGCCCTGTCGGACAAGATCGGCCGCAAGCCGCTGATGGTTGGCTTCGGCATTCTCGGGGTGCTGTTCACCTACCTGATCTTCTCGACGCTCGCCGGCACGAAGGACCCTTACATGGCCTTCGCCCTCTGCCTCGCGGCGCTCGTGATCGTCACCGGCTACACCTCGATCAACGCGGTGGTGAAGGCGGAGATGTTCCCGGCCCACATCCGGGCGCTCGGCGTCGCGCTGCCCTACGCCATCGCCAACACGATCTTCGGCGGCACCGCCGAATATGTGGCGCTGTGGTTCAAGCAGGCGGGCATCGAATACGGCTTCTTCTGGTACGTGACCGGCATGATCGGCCTGTCGCTCATCGTGTACCTGCGCATGAGGGACACCCGCGAGCACAGCCTCATCCACGAGGACTGAGGACCGGCGGTTTCTTCGCAGCCGTTGCTCGAACCTTCTCACCCCCGCTTTGCGAAAAGCGGGGGTGAATGTTTTTCGGCCATCGGGCCAGGACGATTGTGCCGCGCGGTGACGGGCCGATAACTCTTCCGAGTCGGCCCTTGACTGAATTCCTCGAAGGAACAGTTCAAGCTTCGCTGGAATGTGGGATTCTGCCCCCTCAGCGAGGCTCGCGGTCGGCCGACCGGCGGGCGACAATGACGCCGAAACAGGCAAAGACGCCGAAACAGGGAGGTGTCCATGACTTCGCAGCGACGTTCCCCGGTCGAGTATCCTGACATTCTGTCCAGACGCAGCCTCATCAAGGCCATGGGCGTCGGAGCCCTCGCGGCAGGCTCCGGCAGCGCCCTGGCCCAGGCTCCCGCCCAGCCGCCCAGCACGGTGACGAATCCCCCGCGCGACTTCGGTCCCGGCGGTGCCCCCACCACCTACTTCACCGACCCGGACATCCTCACGGTCGATCCGCTCTTCAATCAATACGCTCAACCCAACAGCGCCATCACGCGCCTGTGGACGGGGGCGCTCTGGGCCGAGGGGCCGGCGTGGAACGCCCAGGGGCGCTATCTTGTCTGGAGCGACATTCCCAACAACCGGCAGATGCGCTGGCTCGAGGACGACGGCCACGTGACGGTGTTCCGCATGCCGTCGAACAACAGCAACGGCAACAGCTTCGACTTCCAGGGCCGCCAGCTCTCCTGCGAGCATCTCACCCGGCGCGTCGTCCGCTACGAGCTCGACGGCTCGGTCACGGTGCTGGCCGATTCCTTCGAGGGCAAGCGCCTCAACTCCCCCAACGACGTGGTCGCCCATCCCGATGGGAGCTACTGGTTCACGGACCCGCCCTATGGCGGCCAGCTCTATGAAGGCGCCCCGGACGTCCAGGGCGGGCCGAGCAATGCGGGCGGGCGGCTCAATCCCCGGCTCGGCCAGCCGGCCGGCATCGGCACGGCGCGCCGGGAGCTGCCGACGAACTGCTACCGCATCGATCCGAGCGGCCGCATCGACCTCGTGGTGACGGAGGACCAGGTCCCCGATCCCAACGGGCTGTGCTTCTCGCCCGATTACAAGCGGCTCTACGTGGCGAGCACCGGCAAGGGGCCTGGCGACACGGGCCCCGGCGGCAAGGGCGACATCCACGTGTTCGACGTCGGCACCGACAACAGGCTCTCCAACCGCCGGGTGTTCACCGACTGCGTGATCGACGGGGTGAAGTGCGGTCCGGACGGCCTGCGCTGCGACGTGGACGGCAACCTCTGGGCTTCGAGCAATGCCGGCCGGGCGGTCGGCTACAGCGGCGTGACCGTCTGGACGCCCGAGGGCAAGCTCATCGGGCGCATCCGCCTGCCGGAAGTGTGCGGCAACATCTGCTTCGGCGGGCCCAAGCGGAACCGGCTGTTCATGGCGGCGAGCCAGTCGCTCTACGCGGTCTACGTGAACACGCAAGGGGCGGCTCCCGGCTGAGCGGTCGGGGGCGCGGGTGGCGGAAGGCCCAAATCCTTGAAAGCCTTGTGGTCCGAGATCACATGGGATAAAAGAACCCCCATCCGACAAGACATTGACGGTCACGCGATTGTAAGGGTGCGTATCACGCGCCCTTTGCGGCGTCCGGCTAAGTCCTTGCGGTGAAAGCGTTTCCATCCGTCGATGATACGCCGGCCCGCTGATGAAGCGGCATGCCCTGGACATGGCCCTAAAAGGGGCGTCCTCAGGCAGCGGCGGCTGGAAACGGCCCGTTAACACGAGCCGCCGGCGTTGCCCCTTTAAACGAGGGCCATTCAGGAGAACCTATGTCTGCAGCTTTGCAACAGCCGAGCCGTGAAGATTTCGCGGCCCTGCTCGAAGAATCCTTCCGCACCTCCGAGATCAGCGAAGGCTCGGTCGTGAAGGGCAAGGTGGTCGCGATCGAAAAGGACGTCGCGGTCATCGATATCGGCGCCAAGACCGAAGGTCGCGTCGCCCTGAAAGAATTTGCCGGCCCGAACCGTGACCAGACGGTCAATGTCGGTGACGAGGTCGAGGTCTATGTCGAGCGCATCGAGAATGCGCTGGGCGAGGCCGTCATCTCCCGTGACAAGGCCCGCCGCGAAGAGTCGTGGGTGAAGCTCGAGAAGGCCTTCGAGGCCGGCGAGCGCGTCAACGGCACGATCTTCAACCAGGTGAAGGGCGGCTACACGGTCGACCTCGACGGCGCCGTGGCGTTCCTGCCGCGCTCGCAGGTCGACATCCGCCCGGTGCGCGACGTCACCCCGCTCATGGGCGTGGCTCAGCCGTTCCAGATCCTCAAGATGGACCGCCGCCGCGGCAACATCGTCGTGTCGCGCCGTACGGTTCTCGAGGAGAGCCGCGCCGAGCAGCGCTCCGAGCTCGTGGCCAACCTCGAAGAGGGTCAGGTCATCGACGGCGTGGTCAAGAACATCACCGAGTACGGTGCGTTCGTTGACCTCGGCGGCATCGACGGCCTGCTGCACGTCACCGACATGGCATGGCGCCGCGTCAACCATCCGTCCGAGGTCGTAACCATCGGCCAGACGGTGAAGGTGAAGATCATCAAGATCAACCACGAGACGCACCGCATCTCGCTGGGCATCAAGCAGCTGCTCGCCGATCCGTGGGAAGGCATCGCCGCCCGCTATCCGGTCGGCGCCAAGCTGAAGGGCCGCGTCACGAACATCACCGATTACGGTGCGTTCGTCGAGCTCGAGCCCGGCATCGAAGGCCTGATCCACGTCTCCGAGATGTCCTGGACGAAGAAGAACGTCCACCCGGGCAAGATCATCTCCACCTCGCAGGAGGTTGAGGTCGTGATCCTCGAGGTCGATCAGGTGAAGCGCCGCATCTCGCTGGGCCTGAAGCAGACGCTCCAGAACCCGTGGGAGGCCTTCGCCGAGAAGCACCCTGTCGGCACCGAGGTCGAAGGCGAGGTCAAGAACAAGACCGAGTTCGGTCTGTTCATCGGTCTCGAGAACGACGTCGACGGCATGGTCCACCTCTCGGATCTCGACTGGAACCGTCCGGGCGAGCAGGTCATCGACGACTTCAAGAAGGGCGACGTCGTCCGCGCTCAGGTTCTCGACGTGGACGTCGAGAAGGAGCGCATCTCGCTCGGCATCAAGCAGCTTGCGGGCGATCCCTTCGCCGAAGCCGGCGAGATCAAGAAGGGCCAGATCGTCACCTGCGAAGTTCTCGAGGTGAAGGACGGCGGCCTGGAGGTGAAGATCGTCGATACCGACCTCACCACCTTCATCAAGCGCAACGAGCTCGCTCGCGACCGCGCCGACCAGCGCCCCGAGCGCTTCGCCCCCGGCGAGAAGCTCGATGCCCGCGTCACGCAGTTCGACCGCAAGGCCCGTCGCGTCACCGTCTCCATCAAGGCCCTCGAGGTCGCTGAGGAGAAGGAGGCCATGGCCCAGTACGGCTCGACCGATTCGGGCGCGTCGCTTGGCGACATCCTGGGTGCTGCCCTCAAGGCCCGAACCGACAAGAAGTAATCGGTCTCTCGGTCTTCGAGAGTCTGATGGATCCCCGGGCCTCAAGCCCGGGGATTTTTCGTTTCAGAGCCCGCGAGCCGTCGCACAGGATTTTTTGTTGGCCGACACGCCTGCTGCCCTATCTGCTTGGGCTTGGACGCATTTTCGGCCGGGGCGGATTCACGTTCGCCACCTGGAAATTGCGTTGAAAGCGCTCTAGGGTGCTGCCCTTCTCATCCGACTTGGAACCAGCAAGAGACCAATCGATGTCCATCGATGCCGAAGCCATCGCCGACCGCCGCCGTCTGCGCCGCAAGCTCTCCTTCTGGCGCGTCGCCGGATTCTCAGGCCTCATCGCGGCCGTGGCCGCCATCGGCTATGCGGCCGCCGACCGGGCCGGCTACGGGGCGATCCAGAACCAGATCGCGCGCATCTCCATCGACGGCGTGATCACCGGCAACCAGCGTCTCGCCGACCTGATGCAGCGGGTGGGGGATTCGAGCGCGGTCTCCGGGGTCGTGATCTCCATCAACAGCCCCGGCGGCACCACCACCGGCTCCGAGGAGCTCTTCCGCAACATCCGCCGGCTTGCCGAGAAGAAGCCGGTCGTCACCTTCGTCGACGGTACGGCCGCCTCGGGCGGCTACATCACGGCGGTCGCCACCGATTACATTGTTGCCCGGGAGACCTCCATCGTGGGCTCCATCGGCGTGCTGTTCCAATATCCCGACCTGTCGGGCCTCATGGGTCAGGTCGGCGTGAAGCTGGAGGAGGTGAAATCCTCGCCGCTCAAGGCGGAGCCTAGCCCTTTCAAGCCGACCTCGCCGGAAGCCCGCGCGGCCATGCAGGCGGTGGTCAACGACACCTATGACTGGTTCAAGACGCTGGTGCGCGACCGCCGCCGTCTGAGCGAGAGCGAACTGGCCGCCGCCTCCACTGGTCAGGTCTTCAGCGGCCGGCAGGGCGTGCCCCTGAAGCTCGTCGACAAGATCGGCGGCGAGCGCGACGCGGTCGCGTGGCTCGAGCAGAACAAGGGCGTCGCTAAGGACCTGCCGATTCGCGACTGGAAGCCGAGCAGCGACCGGGATCTTTCCCTTTTCGCCATGAGCGCGACCATGGCCGATCTCTTCGGCTTCGAGCGCGTGGCCGATGCGTTGCGCCGGACATCGTCTCAGGCCGAGATTGCGCAACTTGACGGCCTCCTGGCCGTCTGGCAACCTTTGGAAAAATAAAGCAACGTCAAAGATATAGCCATTCCATGATCAAATCCGAACTGGTGCTCAAGATCGCCGAGCAGAACCCGCATCTCTATCAGCGAGACGTGGAAAAGATCGTGAATGCGATCCTCGATACCATCGCCGACGCTCTCGCCAGGGGCGACCGGGTCGAGCTGCGCGGCTTCGGCGCGTTCTCGGTGAAGAAGCGGGACGCCCGCACGGGGCGCAACCCGCGCACGGGCGAAGCCGTTTCCATCTCCGAAAAGGTCGTTCCCGTCTTCAAGACGGGCAAGGAAATGCGTCAGCGGCTCAATGCCCCGGCTCCGAAGGTGCTCAAGGCGGCGGCTGCCCAGTAATCCTTGCCGCCGATCCTTGAAGTCATTCTTGAGAGGTGTTCGTGATTCGCTTTCTGAAGGCGCTCATTCTCCTGCCGGTGGCCATCCTGGTCGTCCTGCTCGCGGTCGCGAACCGGGCGCCGGTGACCCTGTCGCTCGATCCGTTCTCGCAGGACGCACCGGAATTCGCCACGCAGCTGCCCCTATTCGCCGTGATCTTCGCGGCCGTCATGCTGGGCGTGGTGATCGGCGGCACCGCCAGCTGGCTCGCGCAGGGCAAGAACCGGAAGTCGCGGCGCCAGCTCCGGCGCGAGACGCGGCAGCTGCGCTACGAGACCGAGCGCCTCAAGTCGCAGAGCGCCCCGGCCACGACCACCTTGCCGGCCGCCGTCTCCTCATCCCCAAGCCCCCGGTTCTAAGCAAGCTCCATGCGCGTCGTGACCTCCGCCGAGATCGATCGGGTTCTCACCTTTCCGGCCCTGATCGATGCCTTGGCTGAGGCCTTTCGCGGCGACATGGTCACGCCCGTGCGCCATCATCACGAGATCGAACGTCCGGGCGCCCAGGGCACGCTCCTCCTCATGCCGTCCTGGACCGGTCCGGCCATGCGGGACGGGTTCGTCGGCGTGAAGGTGGTGTCCGTCTTCCCGGAGAACGGTGCCAAGGGCCTTCCCAGCGTGATGGGCTCCTATCTGCTGATGGACGGCGCCACGGGCGAGCCCGTCTCGGTTCTCGATGGCACGCGCCTGACGGTCTGGCGCACTGCCGCCGCTTCGGCGCTGGCGGCGCGCTTCCTGGCGCGCGAGGATGCGGGCCGGATGGTGATGGTCGGTGCGGGCGCGCTCGCGCCTTTCCTCATCCGGGCCCATCTGAGCCAGCGGCCGATCCGCGCGGTGGCGCTCTGGAACCACAATCTCGCGAAGGCCGAGAGCCTTGCCGCCTCGCTTCGGGCAGAAGGTCTGCCGGTCACGGCGGTGACGGATCTCGAAGGCGCGGTGCGGGAGGCCGATCTCGTGTCCTGCGCGACGCTCTCGACTGCCCCGATCGTGCGGGGGGCTTGGCTGAAGGCGGGAGCGCATCTCGATCTCGTCGGCGCCTTCAATCTCAAGATGCGCGAGGCCGACGACGACGCCCTGCGCCGGGCGCGGGTCTATATCGACACGCCGGCCGCCAAGACCGAGGGCGGCGACGTGGCCGTGTCGCTCCAGGGTGGGGCGATCCCCGAGAGCCATGTTCTCGGAACCCTGACGGACCTGTGCCAAGCTCCGCCCCGTCGCGATCCTGAAGCCATCACGGCCTTCAAATCGGTGGGCGCGGCGCTGGAGGATCTGGCTGCGGCGATGCTGGTATGGCGCTCGCTGGCAAAAGCGTTGTAAAATAGCCCTTATGGATAGTCTGATCAAAATCTGTGGGCTCTCGACGCCCGAGACCCTCGACGTCGCCCTGGGAGCAGGCGCGGACATGGTCGGCTTCGTGCGCTTTCCCAAAAGCCCCCGCCACGTCAGCCTCGATCTCGGTCACCGTCTCTCCCTGCAGGCCAGGGGCCGCGCCCAGCGCGTGGTGCTGCTGGTCGACCCAGGCGACGAGGACATCGCGCAGGCCATCGAGGCCATCAACCCTGACCTGATCCAACTGCATGGACATGAGACGCCTGAGCGCGTGGCCGCGATCCGCTCCATGGTCAAGCGCCCGGTCATGAAGGCCCTGGGGATCGCGCAAGCCTCGGATCTGCAGGCGCTTCGTCCTTACGCGGGCGGCGTCGACCACATCCTTCTCGATGCCAAGCCGCCCCGCACGGCCGAGGCTCTCCCCGGCGGCAACGGGATCTCCTTCGACTGGCGGCTCCTCGACGGGCTTGACCCCAAGCTTTCCTTCATGCTGTCAGGAGGCCTCACCCCCGACAACGTGGCGGAGGCGATCCGGCTCACGAAGCCGAGGGCCGTCGACGTGTCGTCCGGGGTGGAAAGCGGTCCGGGCCTGAAAGATCCGGCCAGGATCGAGGCCTTCGTCAGGGCCGCCCGGACGGCATTCGCTGCGGCCCATCACTAGACCAGAACGGCACGTCTGTTCAGGCGTGCTTCCAAGACCCTCAAGGCAGGACAGGCCGTGTCAGCTCAAGCCCAACCCAATTCCTTCCGCACCGGTCCCGACGAGCGCGGGCATTTCGGCCAGTTCGGCGGCCGCTTCGTGGCCGAGACCCTGATGCCGAACATCCTCGAGCTGGAAAAGGCCTACGAGGAGGCGAAGAACGACCCTTCCTTCCACGCCGACATGGCGAGCTACTCGACCCATTATATCGGCCGCCCGAGCCCGCTCTATTTCGCCGAGCGCATGACCGAGCATCTCGGCGGCGCGAAGATCTACTTCAAGCGCGAGGAGCTGAACCACACCGGTGCCCACAAGGTGAACAACGTGCTGGGCCAGATCCTTCTCGCCCGCCGCATGGGCAAGAAGCGCATCATCGCCGAGACGGGCGCAGGCCAGCACGGGGTCGCCACCGCGACGCTCTGCGCCCGCTTCGGGCTGGAGTGCATCGTCTATATGGGCGCCGTCGACGTGGAGCGGCAGAAGCCCAACGTGTTCCGCATGAACATGCTGGGCGCCAAGGTCGTGCCGGTGCAGTCCGGCACCCGCACGCTCAAGGATGCCATGAACGAGGCCCTGCGCGACTGGGTGACGAACGTGGCCGACACCTTCTACTGCATCGGCACGGTGGCGGGCCCCCACCCCTATCCGGCCATGGTGCGCGACTTCCAGTGCGTCATCGGCAACGAGACCCGCGAGCAGATGATGGACGCCGAGGGCCGCCTGCCGGATTCGCTCGTGGCCTGCATCGGCGGCGGCTCCAACGCCATCGGGTTGTTCCACCCGTTCCTCGACGACAAGGACATCGAGATCTACGGCGTGGAGGCGGCCGGCCACGGCCTTGACAAGCTGCATGCGGCTTCGCTCTCCGGCGGCCGCCCGGGCGTGCTCCACGGCAACCGCACCTACCTGCTCATGGACCGCGACGGGCAGATCCAGGACGCCCATTCGATCTCGGCGGGCCTCGACTACCCGGGCATCGGCCCGGAACACGCCTGGCTGCACG
>JAESFT010000873.1_pt1 | contig 10830 bp, 9 predicted proteins | sample 9269451 | NCBI WGS metagenome assembly JAESFT01 (sample SAMN14502557, study PRJNA617106) | algae metagenome | isolation source: Scytonema hyalinum WJT4-NPBG1 and co-occurring heterotrophs from well... | place: USA: Mojave Desert, Joshua Tree National Park, California | collected 2006-05-25
TTTCCAGTTGCAGCAGGGCAAGATGCTCGTCCGTTCCGAGGCCGGTCGTGCCAACGCTGACCTTACCCGGATTGGCCTTAGCGTAGGTGACTAGATCCTTGAGCGAGTTGAACTGGGAGTTCGCCTGCACGATGTACGCGCCGGGATCCTCGACGATGCGGGCAACCATGCAGACCTTCTTGGGATCGAAACGGACCTTCCGGTCCATCTGCATCGTCAGGAAGCCCGGCGTGTTGAGAGAGGACAGCGTGTAGCCATCGGGCTTGGCCTGCGTCAGCGCGGTATATGCAATTTCACCGGATGCGCCAGGCCGGTTCAGGATGGTGATCTTCGCGCCGAGTTCCTTTTCGATGTAGGGCGCGAGGGTCCTATGCATCACGTCCGTACCGCCGCCCGGGGCGAAGGCGACGATCATTTCGATCGGCCGGTCCGTCGGCCACTCGGCGTGAGCGGTTCCGATGCCGAGCAGCATCGACGTGGCAAGTGCGGTATTCCAGATCAGGTGCTTCATTCGTTCCTCCCAATGATCGTGATCACTTGACCACTTAAACGTTTCGGAGTTTTCCTCCGAGCTTGGCCTTCATCGGCACTCCCGTCATCGGGGAGTGCCGAAGAAGGCCAATGCGGGCTGGTAGCAAGACCAGCCTTATGACGGCATCTCGCACCCCATCTTGGCGAGCGTCTCGTTGAACCAGGTCGGCTTGTGCGTGCCTGCCTTGATGGCTTCGATCTGCTTCGTCTCGGCGGCATACTTGGCAGCCGTCTTCTCGTAGACATCCGCGACGTCGTCGATCGGCACGACGACCACGCCGTCGGCATCCCCGAGGACGAGATCACCCGGCATGACGACCATTCCGCCGATGGCAATCGGGCAGTTCACTTCGCCGGGACCGTTCTTGTATGGACCGCGGTGCGTAATCCCGACCGCGTACGCCGGAACGTTCATTTCCCGAAATGCATCCGCATCGCGAATGGCTCCGTTCAGGACGAAGCCGACGACACCGCGCCGTCGTGCATAGTCGAGCATCATCTCGCCCATCAGAGCATTGGTCACCTCCCCGCCGGCATCCACGACGATCACGTCGCCATGCTCAGCCATGTCGATGGCCTTGTGCAGCATCAGATTGTCGCCGGGAGGCGCCTTTACGGTCAGGGCCCGGCCGGCGAGCTTGCCCTCCCGATGCATCGGGCGGAGTTGCGCCCCGCCGGCGCTCATGCGGTGCATGCTATCGCTGACATTGGCGACAGGCAGCTCCTTGAACTTGTCGACCCACTCCTGGTCGACGGCACGTTCCCTGTTCCGAACCCTAAATCCTATGCTCACGTTGTTCTCCTCATGGCTTTCGTTACTGAGTCTCAAATATGAGATTGGCTTAGGTCGATGCCTTCGCGAGCGCGCGGTAGTTCACAATCCTCTCCCGGCCTGGATCGCGGCCCTGAATGACGGCTAGTATCCCCTCGACCGCATCCACTCCGACCCGCGCGCTAGCTTGTTTCGTCACGCCGCCAATATGCGGGGTCACAATGATCTGCTGGCGGCTCCAGAAGGGATGCTCGGAAGAGGGAGGTTCGGTCGCGAAGGTGTCGAGGCCGGCGCCCGCGATGTGACCGCTGTCGATGGCCCTGACCAGTGCGTCCTCGTCGATCAGGCCACCACGGGCGGTGTTGACGACAAAGGATCCGGGCTTCATCAGGCCGATGGCTCTGTCGTCGAGCAGGTTGCGCGTCTCAGGCGTTAGGGGACAGTGCAGGCTGATGATGTCGGACGCGGCGAGCAGGTCTTCGACGGCAGTGTCCCGGGTGACGCCAGCTTCCGCGAAGGCAGCGTCATCGGCAAAAGGGTCGAAGGCACGGACGTCGATCCCAAGGGCTTTCGCATACACGGCCGTGTGCCTCGCGATGGCGCCGAAGCCAACCAAGCCCATGGTCAGGCCTGCAACCTCCACACCGGAGAATCCAGGTTTTTCCCAACGGCCGGCGCGCAGGCTGCTGTCGAGCGGCACGATGCGCTTGACGGTCGTCAGCATGAGGGCCATGGCGTGCTCGGCGACCGAGCGGGCGTTGGCACCGGCTGCGACGACAACGGGAATCTCCCGGCGGGTAGCAGCGTCAACATCGATATTGTCTACCCCGACACCGTGCTTGGAAAGGACGCGTAGCGAGGGTGCAGCGTCGATGGCGGAAGCGCCGAAGCGCCCCATCCGAACCACGACCCCGACAGGATCGACATCGGCGACGATCCGGACAAGGTCGTCCTCGTTCGTATAGGGAGGGACGTAGGCTAGATTGTAGCCATTCTCAGTAGCAAGGCTGGCGGCCCGCTCATTGATGGCTGGGCCCGTGACCAGGATTGTGCGGCTGTCCATGCGTTCCTCGCAGCCGGGACGAGCGAGGAAGCGGGGCGAGGCTATCGCACCTTAGCTGACATCCTCCCTGGCCCCGAAGCTTTTTCCTTCGGTGTTTTGTTAGCGAAGATTCGTAACATAAAGCTTTATTGAAAAAATCGAATAATTCTGACATTTATGTACAGTTTTCCTTAACTTAAACTGGTTTGGGCCTAATGGATATTCGTCAACTGAAGACATTCCTCGCGATCGCAGAACACGGAACGGTCGCTAAGGCCGCCGATGCCGTCGGTCTGACCCCGTCTGCTGTCAGTCAACAGATCCAAGCCTTGGAAAGTGAAGTCCGGGCCGAACTTTTCGATCGGTCCACTCGGCCGATGACGCTCAACAGTTATGGACTCCAGATGCTCGAGGCGGCCCACAACCTCGTGCGATCCGCAGACGACGTGATCGACGCGATATCCGGAAAGGCGATTGCAGGAACCTTCACAATCGGCTCCGTCCGGTCCAGCGCCCTCTCACTGCTGCCTCGGGCTCTCGTCGCGTTGAAGGCTGACTATCCCGACCTCAGGTTGAAGCTTCATGTTGCCAACAGTGATGAACTCCTGAACGACGTCGTCTCGGGGAGACTGGACTCGGCGATGGTTGCGGAGCATCCCGGAATAGCGTCGACGCTGAGGTGGAGCCCGTTCATCAACGAGCCCCTGTTCGCAATCGCACCACGAGGCACGCCACGGATGCCTGCGACAGAAATGCTCTCGACTCTTCCTTATGTGAAGTTCAACAGTAGGTTCCGCCTTGCGCAACTGATCGATACCGAGCTGGCAAAGAGCGGCATCGCCACGAACTTGATCGCGGAAATCGACACCATGACGGCAGTCGTGGCCTGTGTTGTCCACGGCCTCGGTGCATCCGTCGCCCCATACAGCGCCCTGAAGGAGGCGGTTGGCGAGGTCGTGTCTGCTCCGTTCGGGAAGCCTCAGGTCTACCGTCAGATTGGTCTCATAGAACGCCGTACGAGCACGCGAACGATTGTGATTGACAGGCTCCACCAGCATCTCGTGAGCTTCAGCGGCGAGTACGGTGTGGCCCGCTGAGTTTGGCCGCACGACCTGGTCGATCAGATCAAGGCTTCCAGCATGGTGAGAGGAGCCGACCTGACGCCGAGGTCCGGACCGGGTCAAAGTTTCACGTTCCGGCCTTCTCAACGAACGTCAGCATTTGAGTGTTGAAGCGGACCATACACTTAGGTCTCGGGAGTGCCCAGAGCGGCCATTCGCGATCATTCCTGCCAGCCGCTTCGCAGCAGTCTTCAGAAGAGGAAAGCCCAGGCCTTGGGGTGACGAAGCAACATGCGCTCACACCTTTCCCACGCCGGCTACGGGGCTCACCCTGTGGGGACCATACCGTGCCAGAGCGCGAAGGCTATGGCACCGCCCGCCGAAAGCTCAGGTACCGGCAGCTAATGCAATCGAGTCTGCTACACTCTCATAGCGATCAGAAAGTGTTGCTGTTGCAACCCGCAAATAATACGTTGGCAGGATTGAGAACTTGGCCCCTGGATGAGCAGCGATACCGTGGGCTGCGAGCGTCACCATAGCGAATGGCTCCGAGGACACCGGAACCCAGGCGCACAGACCTTCACCGTGCATCGCTCCGACACCTCGCTCCTGCAGAGCGTTTACTAGGTTAGCACGCCGCTCGTGGTAGAGCTTCCGGGCGCGATCGACGGATGCCTGCGTCGCCGGATCGCGCAGCAGCCACGCGGTGGCAGCCTGGAGAATGCGGCTTGTCCAGCCGGCGCTGAAGCTACGATAGGATTGGATCTGGTCGACGATGGCCCGCGAGCTCGAAAGGACGGCCAGACGCAGATCCGGTCCATGCGTCTTTGAGAACGAAAGGATGTGGATGAGCCGGTTCGGAAACCGCGCGCCCAGGGAATGACGCGGTACCGATGAGATGTCGCCGACGCCATCGTCTTCGACGATGAGCGTATCGGTATCCTTGAGAATGGCGGCAAGAGCATCTAGGCGGGCCCGGCTGACGCTCTGGCCGGTGACCGAATGCAGCCGCGGCTGGAAGATGAAGGCGGCGGGCCGGGCTTTCATCGCCGCTTCGAGAGCCGACGGCAGAGGCCCATCGCGATCGCATTGAACCGGCACGATGCGCACGCCCCGGTCCTCCAGAATGTCGAGGAGACGCATCCCGGTCGGATCTTCGATCGCGACGGATGCCCCCGGCGGCAGCAGAGCATGCACCAGTGTATAGACCGCATTGTATCCGCCGTTCGTCGCCAGGAAAGCTTCCGGCTCGTAGGGCCATTGTTCCCTGACCTCCTCCTCAAGCTCCGGCAGGATCCGGTTGCGCTCGTAGCTGTTGAGGTTCTCGGCCGAAGCTCCATAGGCCATGGCCTCGGCAAGCGGCGGTAACAGGCGCACGTCCGGAACGGCCGCGGTCAGATTTAGGATGCCGTCGCCATAATTGCCGGAACTGCCGAGGCGCTGCGGCCTGGCGACGAAACGATCGCCGCTGACCCAGGTGCCATTCCGGCCCCGCCCCGTGATGATCTTCTGGCGGCGCAGTTCGCTCCACGCTTCCGAAATGGTTGCGGGACTGACGCCGAGCGCGAAGGCGAGATCGCGGATCGGAGGCAACTTCGTACCGACCGGAAGGATGCCAGCGCGGATCAGCGCCCTGGTTTCCAGTGCGAGCCCGCGGATGGTCCGATCCGTTAATCGCTCGGCGAACCACTGGGCGTTCAAACTTTCGTTCATGCGACACCGAATTTAATGTTCAATAACATAATAGTATTTGAACAATGTCTTGTGAACATTTTAACTGCCTCAACGACAGGTTTGTTGCGAGCGAATGCTGATGCCTTTGACCCTCCGACTTGCTCTCCGCGACTGGGACTACATGACGCCGCTGGTGCTCGGCGATGTTCGGTCGCCCCGCCTTGACATCAAGGTCGACCGCGTCGGCACCCTCGTCTCGAACGTCGCCTCAGATCCATCCTATGATGCCGCGGAGATGTCCTTCAGCCGCTATGCGCAGCTTAGGCACGACGGCGACGACAGCGTCGTCGGCATGCCGAACTTCATCATGCGCGGCTTCCGTCACCGGTGCATCATCACCACGAAGAAAAGCCCGATCCGCAAGCTCTCGGATCTTGGCGGCAGGAAGATTGGCGTGACGGGCTGGCGGGATTCCGGCAATACCTGGACGCGCGCCGCCATCCGCCGCGAGGGCGTCGGGATCGAAGACGCCATTTGGTATGCGGGCCGGCTGACCGAAACCCATCCCATCACGGATCGGCTTGATGGGTTCGGCCGTCCGGGCCGCATCGAAGCCGCACCTGGCGAGCGGCCCATGGTCGAGCTCCTCCAGAATGGCGATCTGGACGCAGTTCTCACCCCGTTCATGCCGCCGGGATTCTTCGACCAGGATTCGCCCTTCCGCCAAGTGCTCGACGACTTCAGAGCGGCCGAGGTCGCCTATTTCCATGAGGTCGGCTACGTGCCCGGAATGCACCTCATCGGCTTCAAGGCCGAGATTGTGAAGGACAATCCATGGGTCATGGACGAGCTCAGCGATCTGATCGATGAGTCTCAGCACATGTGGCTGCAGAAGCGCGAGAAGTACGCGGACACGACGCCATGGATGATCGACGAATTGCGTCGTTGCGCCACCGATTTGCCCCCCTCGTGGAATATCAGTGGGCTTGAAGCAAACGGGACGATGATCGGCGATTTCGCCACCGAGCTTTACGAGCAGAAGATTCTGCAACGCTTGCTGACGCCGGCCGAGCTCTTCCCCTGGCACGCAACGCCGAAGTGAGAGTTCCGTCCGCCAAACTCTCGAACGTCGTCCATGAAGCGGAGCATTCTCTCCCAAACGAAAGGGCCCCGAATATGAATTCGAAAATGATCGCTTCCATCACTCTGGCTGCCCTGATGCTTTCGGGCTCCGCGCTTGCGCGCCCGGCTCTTGCGCAGGAAGCCGCCGTCCCGAAGCTAAGCGTGAACGAGCAGCTGCGGGCGCGCCTGCCTGAGGCCATCCGCGCCGAAGGCAAGATGATCTCGGTCAACAACGGTTCGTTTCCCCCCTATGAAATCGTCACCGGCACGGAAATGACCGGCGCGAGCAAGGATCTGACGGACGCGATCGGCCAAGTGCTCGGCATCAAGATCGAGCATGTCACGGTTGGCGGCCTGCCAGCGTTGCTCGCCGGCGTCAATTCCGGACGCTACCAATTCGCGTTCGGTCCCGTTGGCGACTTCAAGAGCCGCGAGGAGGCCAACGACTTCGTTGATTGGGTTCAGGAGTTCGTCGTCTTCTCCGTTCAGAAGGGCAATCCGAAAAACATCACCTCGCTGGATTCAGCCTGCGGCAATCGCATCGCCGTAATGGCCGGCGGCTCGGCCGAGCGCGTGATCCAGGTTCAGGCGGAGAAATGCAAGGCGGACGGCAAGGAGACTCTCACAGTCCAGTCCTATACGGACCAGCCGAGTTCGATCCTCGCCGTTCGCTCGAAGCGGGCCGATGCCTTCTTCTCGTCGCAGGCGCCCCTGACGTATTTCGTGTCCCAGGCCGGCGGCCAGCTGGAATTGACCGGCGTCGGTCAGAAGAACGGTTTTGAGGATCTTTACCAAGGCGCCGTTGTGCCCAAGGGCTCGCCGCTCGGGCCGCTGCTCCTCGATACTATTAAGTTGCTGATGAGCAACGGGACCTATGCGGCGATCATGAAGAAGTGGGGCCTTGAGAACAACATGATTAAGGAGCCCGGCATCAATCTTGGTGGGGTTCTTCCGAAATGAGCCAGCGTCATTTGACGACCACATCGCCCTCCGGCGATACGACGTTCCGGGACGTGGCAACGGCACACGCACCCTTCCGCACAGGGCGTCTGATCCTCTGGATCGTCATCCTCATCATCGCCGTGGATTTCGCGTGGATCGTCGCGCATAATGAGAACTTCGGCTGGCCTGTCGTCATCGCCTATTTCTTCAACCCGACGGTGATCGCCGGCCTTTACGTGAGCCTCGGATTGACCGTCGTCGCCATGGTGCTCGGCACGATCCTCGGGCTGGGCCTTGCCATCGCGCGCATGTCCAAGGATCGCCTGGCAACCTCCTTCGCCTCGCTGTTCATCTGGTTCTTCCGCGGCACGCCGCTCCTCGTGCAGCTTATCTTCTGGTACAATCTCTCGACACTGTTCCCGCAACTGTCGCTCGCCATTCCGTTCGGCCCGACGCTTGCAAGCTGGGACACGAATTCGGTAATCACGCCGATGACGGCCGCCATCGTCGGATTGGCGCTCAACGAGGCGGCCTACATGGCGGAGATCATACGGGGCGGTCTTCTGTCGGTTGACCGCGGCCAGACCGAGACGGCCGAGGCGTTTGGCATGACGAGGGCGAGAGCCCTTTGGCGCATTATCATCCCGCAGGCCATGCGTTCGATCGTGCCTCCGACCGGCAACCAGCTCATCAGCATGATCAAGGCGACCTCCCTGGTCAGCGTGATCGCGATGGCCGATCTGCTCTACTCCGTGCAATCCATCTACAACCGCACCTTCGAGATCATCCCGATGCTGCTCGTGGCCGTCATCTGGTATCTTCTCATCACCTCGATCCTCAATGTCGGACAGAGCTACATCGAGGCCTATTACGGCCGGAGCGACCGCCGAACCGGAGCCGCCGAGAAGCCGGCTCTCGCCGGCACCGCCGCCGTTCAGGAGGCAACCCATTGACTGCGCTCCAGACTGTGAATCCTCTCGTCCAAGTCCGTGACGTTCACAAGTCCTTCGACCAGCTTGAAGTGCTGAAGGGCATCGATCTCGATATCGCGCCGGGCGAGGTGGTCGTGATACTCGGCCCGTCGGGCTCCGGAAAATCAACGCTCCTGCGCTGCATCAACCATTTGGAAGCCATCAACAAGGGCTTCATCGCGGTGGACGGCGAGCAGATCGGCTACCGGCTCCGCAAGGATCGTTTGGAAAAGCTCTCAGCAAACGGCATCGCCCGCCAGCGCCGCAAGATTGGCATGGTGTTCCAGCAGTTCAATCTCTACCCGCATATGACGGTGCTGCAGAACATCATCGAGGCGCCCGTTGGCGTCCACGGCGAAAGCCGTCAGGAAGCCACCCGCAACGCCCTGACGCTTCTGGAGCGAGTCGGCCTGTCAGAGAAGGCCGGCAGCTATCCGCGCCAGTTGTCGGGCGGCCAGCAGCAGCGCGTCGCGATCGCCCGCGCTCTGGCGATCAAGCCGAAACTGATGCTGTTCGACGAGCCGACATCGGCGCTCGATCCCGAATTGGTGGGCGAAGTGCTGGCGGCGATGCGCGATCTCGCCAAGCAGGGTCTGACCATGATCGTCGTCACGCATGAGATCAGCTTTGCGCGCGAGGCGGCCGACCGGGTGGTGTTCATGGACGGCGGCAAGGTCGTCGAGATGGGCCGCCCTGAAGATGTGATCGGCAACCCGCAGCATCCCCGCACGAAGGCCTTCCTGTCCCGCTTTCTGTAGGCGATGACAGGCCGCCTTTCCTCGAAGCCATTCATTTACCGCATCGCGATCAAATCATGCTTAACGACAAAGTTTTTGCCAAGGTCTCCGATTTCGAAGCCATGGAAGCGGAGCTCACCGGCATCCGCCGCCATCTCCACGCCAATCCGGAACTCTCCAGCGAGGAGGTGGAAACGGCGCGTTTCGTCGCCGAGAAGCTGGAGAGCTGGGGCTACGAGGTCACCCGCAACGTCGGCGGCCACGGCGTTGTCGCGCGTCTCAGCGCCGGCACCGGGAAGAAGGGGATTGCCATCCGTGCCGACATGGATGCGCTTCCCATCGCGGAAGAGACCGGCCTGGCCTATGCCAGTCAACGCCCCGGCAGGATGCATGCCTGCGGTCATGACGGACACACGACAGTTCTGCTGGGCGCGGCCGAGTACCTTGCCCGTACCCGTCGCTTCGACGGGACCATCACCCTGATCTTCCAGCCAGCCGAGGAGGGCGGAAAGCCCAGCGGAGCCCAGGCCATGATCGCCGACGGTCTGTTTGAGCGCTTTCCCTTTGACGCGATCTTCGGGCTGCACAACCATCCCGGCGCGCCGGAAGGCAACATCCTTCTGCGGTCCGGTCCGATGATGGCCTCGGCCGATACCGTCCACATTACCATCAGGGGCGTTGGCGGTCATGCTTCGCGCCCTCACCTGACCGTCGATCCCGTGGTGATCGCCTGCAATCTCGTCGTATCGCTTCAGACCATCGTATCGCGCAATGTCGATCCAACCCAGACCGCGGTCGTGACTGTTGGGACGATTCATGCAGGCAACGCCGTCAACGTGATCCCGGAATACTCGAAGCTCGCGCTCAGCGTGCGCTCCTTCGACCCGGAGACTCGCGATCTGCTACAGGCACGGATCGTGACGCTCACGCAATCCGTCGTCGAGGGCCACGGCGCCACCGTCGAAATCGATTACCATCGCGGATATCCGGTCGTCGTCAATTCCGAGGCGGAGACGACCTTCGCGCGCGAGGTCGCGGAGGAACTGATCGGACCGGAACGGGTCTCGACCTGCCACCTCATTCCGGGAAGCGAGGATTTCGCCTTTTTTCTCGAACGCAAGCCTGGAAGCTTTTTGCGCCTCGGCAATGGCCTCAATTCCGCGATTTTGCATAGCTCAAAATACGACTTCGCTGACGGGAGCTTGACCACCGGAGCCGCGCTTTGGGCTCGTCTGGTTGAGCGCTATCTCGCCTCATAGTCTTCTGGGCAAACTTTGCTTCTGCCACGAGGCTGTGACCTGCGCCGGTTTAGCCCAAACTATGCATGTCGTGGGCTAAAATGCCTGACATGGGCACAACTCTTGTTATGACCCCTCCTTGCTCGCGCTGAGGCCGTGATCGAGTGAAGCCCGCAGCTACGACCGAGCGTGGTCATTTCCATAGCTTGGTGCGATACGCTGAAGGTCGCCATCAGGTCTTGGTCGTGTCAAAACGCTTTGGCAGAAGTCAGATCGCGGCTTTCCCCGCTCCAGAGCCCTTCACCATCATCGGCCAGCGCGAATTGGCTTATCGTCGATGGCATGAAGCTTTCATCGTCTCTGAAGCGAGGATCCGGCGCGTCACAGGCTTGAGGACACGAGCACAGCCCGGCCCCTAGGCCCTGAGGGCGGCCATCAGCGGCTGGATGCCCAGGATGTTGAGCACCCGCGTCAAGTTGTATGCCAGCACGTGCAGGGCCATCTCGCCGGCCACCTTCGGCAGCCGCTTCATCAGGAAGTGGGTAGCGCCCATGCGCAGCTTGATCGTGCCGAACGGGTGCTCGACCGTCTCCCGCCGCTGGCGCATCGCCCCCGGGTTCAGATCCAGCCGGCGCTGCACCGCCTCCAGCACCGCCTCGTGTTCCCAGCGCGTGATCCGCCGCTGCGGACCCGTGGTGCAACGGCTCTTGAGCGGGCAGCCGTGGCAAGCCATGGTCCAG
>JAESFT010000874.1_pt1 | contig 10825 bp, 12 predicted proteins | sample 9269451 | NCBI WGS metagenome assembly JAESFT01 (sample SAMN14502557, study PRJNA617106) | algae metagenome | isolation source: Scytonema hyalinum WJT4-NPBG1 and co-occurring heterotrophs from well... | place: USA: Mojave Desert, Joshua Tree National Park, California | collected 2006-05-25
CGTATCGCCGGCGCGGGCGAGACTTTCCAGCGTCGCCCCCTGGGTGGTCACGTTCGCCAGTTCGCGCAGTTTTCCGAGCGTCATCTGAATGCCGTAGTGCCGGCACAGCATCGCAAGGCAGGCTGCGCCGCAATCCATTTCCTCGGCCTGCTCGACCAGCGGAAAGCGGCGGATGACCCGCTCGCCCATTTGCGGCCTGGATTGCAGGTCGAGCAGCACCGGCCGCTTGCGCCGCTCCGCCAGCTTCTTCTGCCGCTGGATTTCCCGCTCGACAACGCGGGTACGCTCTTCCAGCACCTCGCGCAGCTTCGGGTTGCGCTCCAGCAGGAAATGAACGGTCTTTTCGGGAATGACGAGCAGCGTCGTATCCGTGTTGGCGATCACGGTCGCTACCTGCTCCTGCCGCATCAGGCAGGCTTTCTCGCCGAAAATCTCCCCCTGCCTCAGGGTTGCCAGCGGATAGTCGGTGCCCTCCTCGTTGCGCACGACCCGGACCTCGCCATGGCGCACCACATACAATCTGCGGTCCTCGCGCGAATCCTGTTTCAGGATTTCCTTGCCGGCCGCCGCACGCTTGACGCCGACGCTGAGGATCATTTCCTCCAGCTCTTTCTTGCTGACCTTGTTGCGCAGGTCGAACATCCGGGCCACGAAGCCGCCGGCGGAATTGATTGCCACATAGCTGCTGATGAAGGCCGCCGCGGAAGGATTGCCTGCGATGACTGGTTCAATCGCCTGGCGCGGTATGAACACCACCTCCACCTTGCCGGACGCGCGCACCGACGATTCATGGTGGTAATCCCGCAGCATGGCGATCTCGGCAAACACTTCGTTTGCCTTGCGCACCCCCATGCTGAGTTCCCTGCCGTTTTCCTCGGTGAACATCCGCACCGAGCCGGACTTGATCAGGTACAGGCCGCCGGCCGGTTCACCGGCGTTGCAGATGGTGTCGCCGAATGCATAGAACCGCGACTCCGCATGTTCGGCCAGCCGCTCCAGTTCATCGGGCGTGAAAGCGGAAACGATCTCCACCGAAGACAGGAACTTGGCCAGGGAATGCGATTTTGAAGGTGTATCCATAATGCCTTTCCGGCTCCGCATGGCATTGCGGGACCGCTGGCGGCGCACATTGCTGAAAGTCTGTTTGGATACCGGCAGGTTCGCCGGCAATGCCGGTATCGCGGACGCATGAATCAACGGCGCCAGTGCGCCGGAAGCTCGTTCAGCAAATTTCGATGATGTGTTCCTGAGCCCGAGTCATCAACCATTGCTCGCGAAGAAGGCTCTTTATCTGGATGATGGTTTCTTCGTCCAGGGTGGCCGGATGCTTCGCATTCACCCGGAATATTTCGAAGGACGACCGGTCCGCCGACGGAAACGGCCCAAGCAGATCGCCCACCGAGGCATTAAAAACCTTGGCCTCGATATCGCTGCGCAACGATCCTCTCAGCACCTTGCCGATCAGCCCGCCCTTGGCCTGTGTATCGGCGAGGGAATGCTCGGCCGCCATCTCTTCAAAGCTGTCCGGATCGTCATTCAGGATGGAAATCATTTCCTTCGCCTTGCCTTCGGAATCCAGCACGATATGGCTGATCTCGATGCTGTCGAACTTCGGCGAGTTCATCTGGAAATATTCATCGATGGCGGCGTCGTTGCACACCTGCTGCAGCATTTTTTCCTGGAACAGGGTATCGGTGATGAAGGCTTCGAAATCGTCGAGGCTGACGCCGAGCGCATCCAGATAGCGGTTGGTGTCCGCGGCGCGATGCAGGCCTTTTATGCGGCGGAATTGGTCGGCGCGTTCCTGGATGTCATCGGGCGATATGCGCACGCCCTGCTTTCTCGCCGCATGAACGGTGATCCTGTCGCGCACCAGCTGGTCGATCAACCCTTCGAACTGCCCGGAAAGTTTCAGGTTCTTGATGAAGTCGTCGTCGCCGATTGTTTCATCATCGATACGTACAATTGCCGCCATTTGATCTGCTCCTTGGGTGATGGAGAATCCGTTTCCGGCGACCCTGCGATGCCGCGCCTGACTGGCATGCATCGGCTTTTCCGGCATCGGTTTCCGTTTGCTGACTGGAAATCGCTGCCGGTGCGCGGTCGCTCTGGACGCGGATACAAGACACGATATGAATATGTCTGATCGTTGCGAACGTGGCTGGTGAACTATAAGCCTAGCAGGGCCTGCATAAGCGCACCCGCACTGAAGCAAATTCGAGCTTGATCAAACTTGATGTTGATTGTCCGGTGCAGGCAAAGCAGCAAAGCGGTTGCCGCAATGCCCGCCTTTTCGAAACCGATTACGGTCCGCAATGCATTGCCCGCATTGCGCATGCGCGCATCAGTAGTTTCCATCTTCATCCTGATACGGCACGCAGATGCCGTTGTTGCATTCCGACTCGCCGACACGCTCATCGAAGCGTTTGACAGTGCAGCTGAACAGCAGGGCAAGGAAACCGCCGACGATGGCGGACATGGTTCGCCGGTCGAGCTCGACAGTAGCTGGAAGGTCACGCAGTAACAACGCGGGTTTCATGATGGTGCTCCTATGGGTTCGGAAGGACAGGCGACTGGTTGTGCCTGACCGAACTGGAGCACAGGGCATGCCAGCATGCGGCACATGCCGGTGCATCTATCCAAGTATTTGAAATAGATACGAAAAAGCCGGATACGGAGCGGCGGATCGCATTCGCATGCTTGTGCGCATCAGCGGAAGCGTCCGGGTGCACCGAACACTTTCCGCAACGTCTGTTGGCGCATGCACGACACTATTGATAAAGGGCCATCCGCTTTCCGGCGTGGCATTCAGCGGCGGCTCTCAACGTTCACAACGACCGGGCAATCACTTCCTTCATGATTTCATTCGTGCCGCCGTAGATGCGCTGGATGCGCGCATCGACATACATGCGTCCGATCAGGTATTCGTTCATATAGCCGTAGCCGCCGAACAATTGCAGGCATTCATCGACGACCTTGTTCTGCAGATCGCTGGTCCAGTACTTGACCATGGAGGCCGACACGGTGTCGAGCTTTCCGGCAACCAGATCCTCGATGCAACGGTCGACGAACACCCTCGCGACTTTCACCTGGGTTGCGATTTCCGCAAGCTTGAACCGGGTGTTCTGGAATTGCCCGATCGGCTGGCCGAACGCTTCCCTGTCGCGGGTGTATTGCAACGTCGCCTCATAAGCGCCTTCCATCGCTGCAACGGCGGACACGCCGATGATGGTACGCTCATACGGAAGATCGCCCATGAGCTGCTGGAAACCCCGGCCCTCGACGCCGCCCAGCAAATCGTCGGCACCGACATGCACATTGTCGAAGAACAGCTCGGCGGTGTCCTGTGCCTTCAGCCCGATCTTGTCGAGCAGGCGACCGATCCGGTATCCCTGCTTGTCCTTCGTTTCCACGATCAAAATGGAGATGCCCTTGGCCTTCTGCGCCGGATCGGTCTTGGCGACCACCAGCACCAGGCCGGCCAGAAATCCGTTCGTGATGAAGGTTTTGGAACCGTTGATGGCGTAGCCGTCGCCTTGCCGTTCAGCCCGGGTACGGATGCCTTGCAGGTCGGAGCCGGCGCCCGGCTCCGACATCGCGATGGCGCCGATCAGTTCGCCGCGCGCCATGCGCGGCAGGTAGCGCTGCTTCTGCTCCTCGGTGCCGTGATTGAGCAGATAGTGGGCAACGATGCTGTGCACGGATGCATTCATGCCGGTGAGGCTGCGCCGCGCCATCTCCTCGCAGAAGATCGCCTCATGACGGAAATCACCCCCTCCGCCGCCGTATTGCTCCGGTATGTCCGCACACAGCAGGCCCAGCTCTCCCGCCTTGCGCCAGATTTCCTTGCCGACGTGCCCGCGCTTGCGCGCCGCTTCATCGTCGGGAGCCATTTCGTTCTCGATGAAGCGGATGACCGTGTCCCGGACCATTTCAAGTTCGTCATTCATCCATGAGCGGCTGAAGTCGATTGCCATGCTGTTTGTCTCCTTTATCGCGGTCTGTGGCTGGTGAATCAGCCGGAAGGTCGATGGCCGGATGCACCTGTCGCCGATGATTGCCGCCGTGTCCGATTATGCACCGTATCACGCATCCCGCCCCGGCATCACGGCCGGATTTCACAGTTCACCCGCTGATACAATACGTCGGCCTTGCCCCCTCGTTCCATCCTGCAGCGTCCGAAGCCGACAACATGAAAACATACCTGCCATTGATCGCATTGATGTTTCCGTTTGCAGCAGGCGCGGCCACGCTGACCGTCGCCGTCGCCGCCAATGTGCAATATGCGTTCGACGATATCAGCGCCGCCTTCAAAAAGGAAACCGGGCACGACATCCGGCCGATCTACAACTCGTCCGGCAAGTTCTTCGCCCAGATCGTGAACGGCGCACCGTTCGACGTTTTCCTGTCGGCGGACATGGAATTCCCCGAGAGGCTGCACAGTGAAGGGCACTCCGACGCACCGAAAATCTATGCCTACGGCGCGCTGGTTTTATGGACGATGAAAGATATCGACCTGACGGACTGTCAAGCGACGCTGCGCAGCGATGCGGTGCGCAAGATTGCCGTCGCCAATCCGAAGGTGGCGCCGTATGGCCGTGAAACGATGAAGGCGCTGGCCGGCTTCAGGCTGGACGATGCACTCAAGCCCAAGCTCGTTTTCGGTGAAAGCATTTCGCAAACCAATCAGTACATCCATTCCGGCGCCGCTTACGCCGGCTTCACGGCGAAATCCGTCGTGGTGTCGCCGGAGATGCGCGGCCAGGGAAAATGGATCGACCTGCCTCGCACGTCGTATCAACCGATCGCACAGGGCGCTGTGGTTCTTGCCCATGGCCGGAAGAACAATCCCGCGCTGTCGAAACAGTTCCATGACTTCCTGCTCGGCCCGGCTTCCAGGAGCATCCTGGAACGGTATGGATATCAATTGCCATGAACCGGCTGCCGGGTCGCATCGCGGCGATTGACACTGCCGGCAGCATTGCGCTGGTCGACGTGCATGTCGGCAGTCATCGCCTTACCGCAACGCTGGTCAGCGTCGGCGGCGAACTTGGATCCTGGCCGGTCGGCATGCCTGTCACGATGCTGTTCAAGGAAATGGAAGTGGCACTGGCAAAAAACCTGTCCGGGTTGATCAGCATGCGCAATCGGCTGCCGTCGATTGTGACCGCAATCGAATACGGCAAGCTGCTTACCCGCGTGACACTGGATTTCAGCGGCCATCGCATCGAATCGGTCGTTACCACCCGTGCCGCGCACGCGCTGCAACTCGCTGTCGGCGATCGTGTCGATGGCCTGGTGAAAGCCAATGAGATGACCCTGATGCCGGACGAGGCGACATGAATTTCGACTGGCAGCCGCTGCTGCTTACTTTCCGCCTGTCGGCCATCACCGCTGCGATCCTTTTGCTGATCGGGGTACCACTGGCTTACTGGATCGCGCATACCCGCACCCGCTTCAAGCCGGTGGTGGAAACATTGGTCAGCATGCCGCTGGTATTGCCGCCATCGGTGCTCGGCTTTTATCTGCTGCTTGCCTTCAGTCCGCAACATGCGTTTGGCGCCTGGCTGGAACAATGGCTGCATTTGAAACTCGTCTTCAGCTTCGAAGGACTGGTGATCGGCTCGGTGATCTTCAGCCTGCCTTTCATGGTGCAACCGGTGCAGGCCGGCTTCCAGGGCTTGCCGCCATCTCTGCTGGAAGCATCCCGCACGCTCGGCAAGCCGGACATCGTCACGCTGTTCCGTGTGCTGCTGCCGAACATCAAGCCGGCGCTGCTGTCGGGCACGGTGCTGAGCTTCGCGCATACCGTCGGCGAATTCGGTGTGATCCTGATGATCGGCGGGAATATTCCCGGCGTCACGAAAGTTGCGTCGATCGCCATCTACGATGAAGTGGAAAGCCTGAATTACGCCGCCGCGAATTTCTATGCGTCGGTACTGTTCGTCGTCAGCTTCGCCATCCTGCTCATCGTGTACCTGGTGAACAAAAAATGGAAAGCGGTCTGACATGCTTGCCTTCACGCTTTCCAGGACGGTCGACAGCCCTGCGGGCCCGATGCGGATCGACCTGTCTGCCGATATCGGCAACGGCGAGTTCGTCGCCGTGTTCGGCCCCTCCGGCGCCGGAAAGACCACGCTGCTGCGCATGCTTGCGGGGCTGATCACGCCGGACAGCGGCAGTCTCGTCGTCAACGGTGTGCCGTGGTTCGATGCGCAGCGGCGCATCAACCTCCCGCCGCAAAAACGCTCGATCGGTTTCGTCTTCCAGGATTACGCGCTCTTCCCCAATCTGAGCGTAGCGGAAAACATCGCCTATGCAGTCGGCAGGAATGAACGCCACTGGATTGACGAATTGCTGGAGCTGACGGATCTGGCGGGCTTGCGCGACCGCTTGCCGGCGACGCTGTCCGGCGGCCAGAAACAGCGGGTGGCGCTGGCCAGAGCAATCGCCCGCCGTCCGGCGCTGCTGCTGCTCGATGAACCGCTCTCCGCGCTGGACGGCGAGATGCGTGCGAAGCTGCAGGATGATCTGGCGCGCCTGCACCGGCGCTTCGGCATGACGGTGCTATTGGTCAGTCACGATCTCGGCGAAGTGTTCAAACTGGCATCCCGGGTGCTGCACATTGATCACGGGCGGCTTGTCCGGACGGGGAGTCCCGCCGAGCTGTTCCTGAGACAGCGGGCGGAAGGAAAGCTGAACATCAACGCCCAGGTGCTGGCCGTGCGGCGGGAAGAAGTCATCCATATCGTTTCGCTGCTGGTGGGACAGCAGGTCGTGGAAATCGTGGCGTTCGAAGACGAGCTGCAAGGCGTGCGGCCCGGCGATATGGTCTCGATTGCGCTGAAGGCGTTCGGCGCGGCTATCCTGAAACAGTAACGGCAGGCCTTGATATCGTGTTTCGCCCGCGGCGCAGTGCAAATGCACACGCTGCGGCGACGCCGGTCAATGCGAGAACGGCAACCGTTGCCTTGCGTTGCTGGGGAACGCCCCATTGGCCATGGATCGCCGCGCCTGCCGGGACAGGCTTGAACAGCGAACCGTCGGTTGGCGCTGCGGCCCTTCCCGATTGCATGAAATAACGACGCGTGAAATGGCCGAGCAGCCGCCCGACCGGCTCCGGCATGAGCGCATACGGATACGCAAGCGCATGGTGTGCGCCGATGTAGGATGCGCGGCGCGGATGAAGTGCAAGACTAACCATTTGTTCCGCAACGTGGCACGGATCGATCACCGGGGGAACCGGGCGTAGTTCACGCCCCGTATAGTTGGACGAATGCAGGTTGGTCGGCGTATCGACGAAGCCCGGATACATGCCGCATACCTCGATTGCAGACCGGGAAGCCAGTTCATAACGCAGCGCATCGGTCAGACCGGCGACGGCGAATTTGCTGGCGGAGTACGTCGCCAGCCAGGGCATCGGCACCCTGCCGCCGATGGACGCCATGTTGATGATGATCCCGCGTCCGCCGTTTCGCAGAAAATGCGGCACCACCGCGTGGCAGCCGTTGATCACGCCGTTCAGGTTGACGTTAACCAGCTGTTGCTGCGATTCCACCGGAATGTCCTCGAACGGGCCCCACAGGCTCATGCCGGCGTTGTTGATCCACACATCGATCCGGCCGTAGGCATTGATAGCCGCACGGGCCAGCGCGCGCATCGCTTCGGCATCAGTGACATCGGTGGGTACGGCAAGCGCGCGACCGCCATGCGCTTCGCATTGCCGCGCCGCCTGCTCCAGCGGCGCCGGGCTTCTGGCAGCAAGCGCCAGGTTGGCGCCGCGCCGCGCGAAGGCGAGCGCCGTCGCCAGTCCCATGCCGCTTGATGCGCCGGTAATGACGACGGTGGCGTTTTTCAGGTTCTTCATAGGATCAACATTCAGTCGGTTCGTGAATAGGGCCGACGGGATGCGACGCGCTGTGATGAACTGCGGCATTGCATTGCCGACATCGGGTCTGGCAGCCCGTTAGACCGCTTTGGGATGAAAAGGTCGCGGTCGGCATCCCGAACCTGATTGGGATGGATAAGGCGGTCAGCAGGTTTGCAGCACATCAATAACAGATTCGGGACGTGGCGGACAATTTGATGTTTCGATATCGCTTATGGGAAAGACGGTGGACACACAAGACGTGGACCTCACGAAGAGACGCGTAGTCAAACATCAACTCAGGGTTGCCAAACGCAAGCGGTTCATATGGGCATCGATCGCCGCCGGCGTGGCGTGGGTGGTCGTCGCAACGCAATTCCTGAAATAGCCGCGGCAATGGCGCCGGGCAGGAAAGGAAAAGCACATGGCACTGGTGCGATGCAAGAAGTGCGACAAGATCTACAGCACGGCGGCAAAGTCCTGCCCTAATTGCAAACCCGATAAACCCGGCAAGCCCAGCAATCTGGTCAGGCAGCAGCACAGAAAGCATGCCCGGAAGTCACGCCGGAAAGCGGCATGGCTCGCCGCGGCCGCTATCACCTTCGTTATTGGCGCGGCCGCCACCGCATGGATCGCCCTCCCCGATCACACCCTTTCCACACAGGATAACTACGCTTCCATCCCGGATTCCTCCGGCGATTCCGGCGGCAAGCCAGGCAAGCCGGTACCCAAGGTCGGCGAAAATCACCGCACCGCCATGACGGCAGCTATTGCCGCAAGCGTCAAGAATTCGCTGCCCGATCCAAACGCGCTGGTGTGGCAAAGCATCTCAGCGAACGACAATGCCAGCGTGGTCTGCCTGGAATACAAGGTAAGGAACATGACCGGCGAATACCAGCAGGCACACTTTTCCTACGTCAACGGCAAGACCAGTGAAGATGCGGAAGTCTGGCAGAGGCATTGCGCAGGCAAGGCTCTGAACGACATGGCTCACCTGATGGATGATTAGGTGCAGGCAGGTTCCGGATGGAACACTGACTGGATGCGGTTGCTTCAGCCGAACCTGAAGCAGAGGGGAAAATCAGGAAAGTGCGCTGACCATCCAGGCAATGAGGCCGACGCTCACCGCCGCGGACGCCGCCATGCATGCAGCAGCTTGCAGCTTGTTGAAATTGAAGCGCGGGGATTCGGTTTCGACGAAATTCACCAGATTATCTTGTGTATTTCCCATGACGCCTCCGGAATGATCTGAATCAAGGTTTGTTCAACCTGAATTGAGCTCAGGCAAATGATTTCTACCCGTCATTATAAGGATCCGGAAACCGCTGGCAATAGTCTTGCCGACAACAAACATGTTGCAAACCTTGAGAAAGATCAAATAGCGTTGATTGCGGGATATGGCTTTGCCAAGCAATTGCAGACTTTGTAATGGCGTTATTGCACTATCTCGCGTCCTGCGCAGATATGCCGCGCCGCATGTCGGGGTTATCCGGCGCGGCTCCTTGCAGGCATGGGCAATCAGACGGTTTTGGCATCCTGGGCAAACTGCAGGTGGTACAGGTTGGCATACATGCCGTTCTTCTCCAGCAATTGCATATGCGACCCGGCTTCCACCACCTGTCCGTCGGCCAGCACGACGATACGGTCCGCGCGTTCGATGGTGGACAGGCGATGGGCGATGACCAACGTGGTGCGGCCCCGCATCAGTACGTCTAGCGCGGCCTGTACTGCCCGCTCCGACTCGGTATCGAGGGCGGAAGTGGCTTCGTCCAGAATCAGGATCGGGGCATTCTTGTAAATAGCGCGGGCAATGGCGAGACGCTGCCGCTGGCCTCCCGACAGCCGGTTGCCGTTGTCGCCGATCGGCGTCATCAAACCTTGCGGCAGGCCGGCAACCACGTCGCTCAGGTGGGCTGCGCGTACTGCGGCCTCGATGCGCGTCATATCAGGATGCGGGTCGCCGTATGCGATGTTGGCGGCGACCGTATCGTCGAACAGCACCACGTTCTGGCTCACCATTGCGATCTGCGCGCGCAGGCTATCGAGCGAAATATCCCGTATCCGTTCGCCATCGAGCCGTATCTCGCCGCTGGTCACCGGAAAGAACTCCGGCACCAGGTTGACCAGCGTCGATTTTCCGCCGCCCGACATGCCGACGAATGCGACGGTTTCTCCCGGCATGATGGTCAGGTTGATATGCGACAGGGTCGGCTGGTTCTGGCCGGGATACACAAAGCCCACGTCGATGAACTGCAGCTTGCCGGTGGCGCGGCCCGGCAGCTTCTTGCCGGTGGTGCGCTCCGGCGGCGCGTCGATGAGGTTGAACACCGCCTCCGCGGCCGTGAGGCCACGCTGCAGCGGGCCATTCACTTCGGCGAGTCGCTTGAGCGGCGCCAGCAGCATCAGCATCGCGGTAATAAAGGACACGAAGCCGCCTACGGTGGTCTGGTTCTGGCTGGACTGGATCAGGGCGATGACGATCACCACCGCGACCGCGCACGACGCCATGGTCTGCGTAATCGGCACGGTGGCGGCATAGGTGCTTGCCATCCGCATCGAATAGCGGCGCAGCTTGGCTGCCCGCTCCGCGAAGCGCTTCTTCTCGAATTCTTGGCCGCCGAAAATCTTGATCACCTGGCTGGCGCGGGTGGTCTCTTCGATCACCTGCGTGAGTTCGCCGTTGACTTCCTGGTATTCGCGGGTCAGCTTGCGCAGCCGCTTGCCGGTCATGCGCACGACAACCGCGATCAGCGGAATCAACACGATGGCGACGATGGTGAGTTGCCAGTTCAGCCAGATCAGGAAGGCCATCAGCACGATGACCGTCAATGCATCGCGGATCAGCGATGTCAGCACGTTGCGGATCATGTCGACGATCTGCTGCACTTCGAACATCATCGAGTTGATGACCTTGCCCACGGAGTGCGTGGCGTAGAAGCCGGCGGAGATGTCGAGCAT
>JAESFT010000875.1_pt1 | contig 10815 bp, 7 predicted proteins | sample 9269451 | NCBI WGS metagenome assembly JAESFT01 (sample SAMN14502557, study PRJNA617106) | algae metagenome | isolation source: Scytonema hyalinum WJT4-NPBG1 and co-occurring heterotrophs from well... | place: USA: Mojave Desert, Joshua Tree National Park, California | collected 2006-05-25
TTATACAAAAACTGTCCGTCAGGTCAAGTTCACCCTTTTTGTCTATTCATAAAACCAAATCCCTATAACAGTTCTGGGATTGTTAAGAAAGATCCGGGTAATGCATAGCCGCTAGCGGGGAGGGGTTAGGGGTGGGGTGCTACGTACGTTAGTAATGATCACTGTTTAAACGGACTTGATATGAAGGGAGTGAGGGAGGGAGTGAGGGAAGAAGTAGAAATTCTCTCTTATCTTCCTCATCCGATAGCATCCTCTTTTCCCCTTGTCCTCCTAAAACTTCCCTGCCAAAGCTGCAACACAGCGTTCGCAAATCAGGGGATGTTCAGCAAATTCTCCTACATGAGTTGAGTAGTTCCAGCAGCGATCGCATTTCTGCCCTTCTGCATTCACAACCCCAATTTCCCATGTGTCGGACTGCAAGCTGTACTCCAACCCTTGCACCGCTTCAGGAGAATCCAGTAAGTCCACCTGAGAGGTGATAAACAGATAACGCAGTTCGTCTATTCCATTCTGACTAGCATTCAGTGCTTTGACAGAGGAACGTAACTGCTCATCTGCTACATACAGCAATACCTTTGCTTCCAGGGAAGAACCAATCATTTTATTGACTCTTGCTTCTTCCAGCACCTTATTCACTTCAGTGCGGAGTTGTCGCAATTGTTGCCACAATGCGGCTAATTCCGGATTTTGCCACTTTTCCTCTAACTGCACCCAGCCAGCTTCAAACACCGATTTGTAGGGTGTCTTGTACGGCAGAAATTGCCAGATATCCTCTGCCGTATGACAAAGCACGGGAGCGATCGCTCGTGCTAAATTCTCTAAAGCAATCTTCAGCACCGTTTGACAGCTGCGACGGCGGAAAGTATTTGGCGCACTGATGTACAGTCTGTCCTTAGCTATATCCAGATAAAAGTTGGATAAATCCACCACGCAGAAATTCTGTACCGTTTGGAAAAACCGGAAGAATTGGAAACTGTCAAATGCTTCTGTAACTTCCTTAAACACCTCCGTCATGCGGTGCAGCATATAGCGGTCAAGCTGCGTCATTTCCTCAAATGGTACCGCGTCCTTTTCAGGGTCAAAATCGTGCAAGTTGCCCAACAAGAACCGCGCCGTATTACGAATCTTGTTTCTGATATCCGTCAGTTGCTTAAGGATATTTTTACCGAGAGGCACATCTGAGGTGTAATCTACCGACGACACCCATAAACGCAACACGTCTACACCATAGCCGGGTTCTTGTTTTTGATTTTTCCCACCCTCAATGACGATTTTGGGGTCAATCACATTCCCCAGCGACTTACTCTGCTTGCGTCCTTGTTCGTCTAGGATAAAGCCGTGGGTCAACACCTTTTTATAGGGCGCACAGTCATTAACCGCTACGCTGGTGAGCAAACTCGACTGGAACCAACCGCGATGCTGGTCTGTACCTTCCAAATACAAATCAACAGGATAGCCCAACTCTGATCGCTGTTCTGCCACAGCTGCCCAGGATGAACCAGAATCAAACCACACATCCATCGTATCAGTCCCCTTACGGTAAGACCGACCGTTGTTGCGGTATTTTTCTGGCAACAATTCTAGGGCTGAAAGTTCCCACCAAGCATCAGAACCCTTTTCGGCAAATATCCCTTGGACATGGGAGATAGTTTCCTCATTCAGCAGAGGTTCGCCAGTTTCTTCATCGTAGAAAACAGGAATTGGCACACCCCAACTGCGCTGACGGGAAATACACCAATCAGAACGTTCCGCAACCATTGGTCTGATGCGGTTTTCACCTTGCGCCGGAATCCATTTTACGGAGGCGATCGCCTTGAGCGCTTCATCTCGAAATCCTTCTACTGAAGCAAACCACTGTTCCGTAGCCCGGAAAATCGTCGGTTTGTTCGTCCGCCAGTCATAAGGATACTTGTGTTGGTAGGGTTCCTCCTTCAGCAGAGAACCCGCCGCCGTCAGCGCATCAATAACCGCCTGATTTCCATCACCCAGAACATTCAACCCAGCGAACTGTCCCGCCTCTTCGGTAAAGTTGCCATTGTCATCTACTGGCGCAAGGATAGGCAAACCGTACCGCTGACCAACAATGTAGTCTTCTTGACCGTGACCGGGGGCAGTATGTACTAACCCTGTACCTGAGTCAGTTGTGACATAATCACCGCCGATGACAATGGGACTTTCGCGGTCAAATAGGGGATGACGGTAGGTGGAATGTTCTAAATCTTTTCCTTTGACTGTAGCTTTTACAGTCAGCTGAGTTCCCAGAACCTCAGATAGACGTTCCACCAAATCAGCCGCAACAATGAGATATTTAAAACTTACTCCCTCAACTGGCGAACTCACCTCTACAACTGCGTAGTTCAGAGACGGATTGAGGGCAACAGCCAAGTTCCCCGGAATTGTCCAAGGTGTCGTTGTCCAAATAGCCACACCCAACTGCGGTAAAAACTCCCCAAGTATAGGTTTCACCGCCTCCGATAAACCCGTCATTGGGAAAGCAGCATAGATACTACGCGAAGTGTGACCTTCAGGATATTCCAATTCAGCTTCTGCCAGTGCAGTTTTAGAACTGGGACTCCAATGTACTGGCTTCAGTCCACGATAGATGTAGCCTTTCAACACCATCTGACCGAAAACAGCGATTTGAGCCGCTTCGTATTGCGGTTTCATCGTCAGATACGGGTGTTCCCAATCACCCCAAATACCGTAGCGTTTGAAACTTTCGCGCTGTTCATCAACTGTCGAAAGGGCAAATTCTTTCGCTTTTTGCCGTAGTTGCAAAGGTGTTAAGTTTTGCCGTTCTGCCGACTTCATATTCTGCAAAACTTTCAGTTCAATTGGCAAACCGTGGCAGTCCCAACCAGGTACATAACGAACTTTACGCCCGCGCAGCAGTTGATAGCGGTTAATAATGTCTTTAAGAATTTTATTTAAGGCGTGACCGAGATGGAGAGAACCATTGGCGTAGGGTGGTCCATCGTGCAATATAAATAAATCGCCTGGATTATTTTGGGACAGGCGTTCATAAATCTTATTCTCTTCCCAAAACTTTTGGATTTCTGGCTCCCGCTTGACAGCGTTCGCTCGCATATCAAAGTTCGTTTTGGGCAGGTTTACAGTATCTTTGTATTTTCCAGTTTCTGTCACGATTTCATGCCAAGAAATAATAAGGTTGTCTTCTCACCCTTTGTTGCATCACTAACTGTCATGACTCGGCAATTATTCTGGCGTTGAGCAAGGTAAAAATTCGGTCGAGTTCCAATATTCCTGTCAGCTCCGCCTCTTCTTCTGAAGTCAATAAACCAGCTTTTCTCTTATCTGACAGTTCTTCAAGCCGAGACTGAAGTTCATCGGTAAATTTGAACAGATAGAGATTCCTAACTTTGCTGATTTTGATTCCAGATTCTACCCAGAATGAAGGTTGGACCATCATTTGAGTAATCATGTTTTTGTCTTGCTTTGTGGGTGATGGTCGTATTGTAACAGTGAATCCTCGTCTTTCTGCTTGTTGGAAGGCGATCGCCCCAAAAGAGCGATCGCCTCTAGCTATCCCATTATTTACTAGTTATGAGCTTTGCCCTGGAGGATTCGGTGGGACGACTTGCTCAGGAGGTGCTTCTGCTGGGGGAGCTAGTGCAGCATCGGGAGCAACTTCCTCAATAGGAGGCGGTGTTTTTTCCTCAGTTTCAGTATGTGCTTGGGCGGCTTCTACCAATTCCGGAGATGGCGGATTCGGTGGAACAGCTTCTGGAACACTCTCAGTTTTGGCTTCTGTAGGGGCAGATGGAACTGCTTGTGCTGGCTGATCTAATGTCGGAGTTTTTGCTTCGATATCAGTCACGCTAGCAGAGGTCACTACCGGTTGTTCTGTTAGGGGAGTACGTTGATCAACAATCTCAACTGTAGATTTACCTGTGGGTGCAGGAGTCCCCGTTGTTTTGGGTTTTTCAGGTGTCTTTTTACCCACAGTTTGGACTCGGTCTTTCGCACCCGAAAAGGTTCTACCAATACTCTTTTGCACCTGGGCAAGCTTTTCGGGAAGCGATAACTTAGAAACCTGCTCCTGAATGTTTGTTTTTACTGTCTCAGAACTGGGTATCTGGGTTTGTTGTGCCTGTGGCGTCACTTGACGACGTAATGACAGTGTTTGCCAGCCAAACCAACCCAAAAGAGCGACACTAGCCACATGACCCAGCAAAAGACCTCCAGTAATGCGTTGGGCAAATATCCATAAGACCAAGGCGTAGAAGAGTCCTACACCACTCCAGATAAAATCATTCTTACGGTGGATTTCAGGGAAAAAGAAAGCTGCTAAATAAAGCGCTACACTTCCAAGACCGACAGTCAACGCTAGGACATATGCCAGCATTTTGTGGTTACTCCTTACTGTGTCATTTCACTAGGGATTTGAGATTGGGGATCAGAAGTTGGGAATTTTTCGTTGTCAGTGGTTGGCTGTTAGTTGTCAACCCTCTAACCACTCAACAGTAGAAGTACTCACTCCCAAGTATCTACTCCCCAATCGCTTAACTAGATATCTCAATTTTGCAAATTTTGCCAGAAAGTTGTTGATTCAGATACAAATTAAAATTTTTTATCTGTATAGATTGAGTATTTCTGCTTTGAACAAGAACTCTTAATGTCTTCTTTAGGAGAGAAGCGAAAATCTCGGACTACTCTTAAAAAAGAAAAGAATCTGCAAGAGTTAGCCAGTAATTTTATGACACAGCAAAGCTTTGGTGTGATTGGTTTAGCCGTTATGGGTGAAAACCTCGCTCTTAATGTTGAGCGTAATGGCTTTCCCATCGCAGTTTACAACCGCTCGCCAGAAAAAACTGATACCTTCATGGCAACACGGGCTTGTGGTAAGAATGTCAAAGCCGCCTATAACCTGACAGATTTTGTCGCGGCCTTGGAACGCCCCCGTAAAATCTTGATTATGGTGAAAGCCGGTGCGCCAGTGGATGCGACAATTGACCAGCTCAGACCCCTGCTGGAAGAAGGTGACATCATTATCGACGGTGGCAACTCTTTGCATACCGATACCGTCAGACGAACCCGGGACTTAGAATCAGCCGGGTTTCGGTTTATAGGGATGGGCGTGAGTGGCGGTGAAGAAGGAGCGCTCAATGGCCCATCGTTGATGCCGGGAGGTACAATAAGCTCCTACGAGTATTTAGAGCCAATTTTCAGGAAAATTGCCGCCCAAGTCGATGATGGTCCTTGTGTAACCTATTGTGGTCCTGGTGGTGCAGGTCACTACGTCAAAATGGTACACAACGGCATTGAGTACGGCGATATGCAGTTAATCGCTGAAGCATACGATTTGCTGAAAAATGTTGCCGGACTTGACCACAATCAACTGCACCAAGTTTTTGCCGAATGGAACACCACCGACGAACTCAATTCGTTTTTGATTGAGATTACAGCTGATATCTTCAAGCACATCGACCCAGAGACTAATCAGCCTATGGTCGATGTGATTCTCGATGCTGCTGGGCAAAAGGGAACCGGACGCTGGACAGTAGAAACGGCATTGGAACTGGGTGTGGCTATTCCGACAATTATCGCCGCAGTGAATGCCCGGATTATGTCTTCCTTTAAGAAAGAGCGGGTAGCAGCCTCCGAGATTCTCACCGGTCCGGTTGGGAAGTATGAGGGCGATACCAAAGCTTTTGTCAACAAGGTTCGGGATGCGCTGTATTGCTCAAAAATCTGCTCCTACGCGCAAGGAATGGCGCTGTTGGCTACGGCATCGCAGGCGTATTACTATAACCTCAACTTGAGTGAAATGGCGCGGATTTGGAAGGGTGGTTGTATCATTCGCGCTGGGTTTTTGGGTAAAATTCAACACGCTTTCATCGAAAATCCTGGTTTGTCTAACCTGCTATTAGCTCCTGAGTTTAAGCAGACAATTCTCGACAGGCAGATGGCTTGGCGGGAAGTGTTGGCGACGGCGGCGATGCAGGGAATTCCAGTGCCAGCGTTTAGTGCGTCGTTGGATTACTTTGATAGTTATCGGCGTGATCGCTTGCCACAAAACCTGACTCAAGCTCAACGCGATTACTTCGGAGCGCATACTTTCGAGCGGGTGGATAAGCCAGGATTCTTCCACCACATATGGACACCGCTTGACGAAGAGGTTGCGCAAACTTCTACGCCTGAGCCGCTGCAAGCCCAACAACCAACGACTCCTACACCGCCGACTTCTAGAGTTTAGTAGAGCTTGGTGAGGAAAATTTGAGGGTGACTCTGAAACTCAGAGTCACTTTTCTTAGAATTATGAATTATCCCATTTAGCGGTTTTCAATTGTATTAGATACAGCCTTGTGGGGTGGATCGGAAAGCGCGCCCCTAATTTAGGACGGGCGAGACGCCCATCCCACAAGAAAAAATTACAACTGTAAGACATTCAATTGAAAACCTCTATATTTTTTATTGAGATAAGCAAAATCAGCTTATGCACTTTAACCTTAGGAATCCGAAAAATCTCTCCCTCTATTGATTATTAGTGAAAATTAGTAAAAACAAAGTTTTATATTTTACAGTTTAGAATTCACCGTTTTTATATTTAGCCTTTAATTCTTCCAATTCTGCATCTATTTCGCTTTTGCTAGAAGAAGGCTGGGGTGTTTGCAGCTGAGGCTGAAACTCAGTTTTCTTATTGCTTTTGGCATGACCACCTTGAAGAAACAGAGTCTTCATTTCCTCTAATTCTATATCTATTTGACTAGTCGTTTTATTGATAGAAACAGGTGGTGAGGTAGGTGGTGATGAAGTAACAGGTTTTACTGGTTGGCTTACTGGTGTTGGAGTTAATTGCTGCCTCCCGTTTAAGTCTTTGAAAACTTCATCTACAGTTTGGTAGCGCCGAACGGGGATGCTTTCTAGCATTTTGTCCAGAATACGACTCAACTCATTGCTTACCGGGCTTTTTAGATATTGTCGCCAAATCCAAACGTCGTTGTTAATGTCGTATAAGTCAAAAGGAGAAAGTTGGGTTAACAGATGAACGCAGGTGACACCTAAGCTATATATATCGCTGGCAAAAATAGCTCTTCCTCTCATTTGTTCGGGTGCTACATATTCCGGGCTGCCAATACTGGTTCCTGTTCTGTTTAACGCTGTGTAGGTAGCTTCTTTAGCCGCACCAAAATCAACCAAAACTAGACCCCCCCCTGTCCCCCCCTTGGTAAGGGGGGGTGCCGAAGGCTGGGGAGTTATACGACGAATAATATTTTCCGGCTTGATATCTCGGTGAATGACTTGTCTTGCATGACAAAATTGCAGCACTGGCAATAAATCATTCAGCAGTTGGCGAATTTGAGTTTCATTGAAAGCACCTTTTTGTTCCAATTCTTGAGCTAAGTTCAGTCCATCGATAAATTCTTGTACAAGATATTGCCGATCATCTTGAGTAAAATAAGCTAAGAGTTCCGGAATTTGAGGATGCCTGCCCAATTCATCCAAGCGCATTGCCTCTTGCGTAAATAATTCTACTGCTTTCTGCACTGTGCTAGTCCCTTGAGCTTGGGGGTAGAATTGCTTAATCACGCAGTGCGGTTTAGAGGGTTTATCCTCATCTATTGCTAAGAAGGTTCTGCCAAAACCACCTTGCCCTATCGGTTTGATAGCACGGTAGCGTTCTTTGAGAAGTAACTTGGAACCACACGTCAGGCAAAAGTTTCCACCATTCGTGTTAAGAGGCTTGGGACAATTGGGGTTTAAGCAATAGCTCATGTGACAAATGAAGGCTTTAGCGTAGCTCTTAATACACTGGGCTACGCTCTTGTATGTCTTTATTTTGCCACGCCTAAAGATGAAGACGAATTTTGGTAAGAAACAATTGTCAATTTTCAAGTGATGAACGCTGAGTTTTTTGCTGGAGGAGTCCTTTCCAATCTTGTAAAGCCTTCTCTGTCCACAGCCAATTTTTACCCAATTCTCTCATCTCAAAATTAATTGGATCTTCTTTTATGACCATTTGACGTAGCTTGATTGCTTCATTGAGATATTGCTCACGTTTTCCAGCAGGTTGATTACTTGCAGTTTTATACAAACCAAGGGCTAACCCAGCATAAGCTGTTAAAGCATCCCGAGGCACTGGCTTTGAGGGAGAAAATGCTGTGGGAGAAGCAGCAGATCTATTTTGCTCTCTAACTGCTAAACTCAATGCCTTGAACCAGGAGTCATTTGCCCGGTTGATATTACCTTGTGCGTAGTAAGCAAATCCTAATGCATTGCTATACAAAACTGAGTCTGGTTGAGCCTTGAGTGCACTTTCCCAGTAACGACGGGCGTCATCGACGCTGTATTTCTTGTCTCCTGTCTGGATAGATTGCCACGCCAATCGCCCCTTGAAAAAGTAGATAGATGGATTGTCTGCTGACGCTTGGGGAACCGCGTTCAAGGCTGATTCAGCGTTAGAAAGTACATTACGGTTGAGCAGTTCTTCCACAGCCTGAAGCCCTGCTTGCAAGTCACCCTGGCTCAATTTTTCGGTGGCGATCGCACTGACAGATTGGGTGTCAGCCGTTTTGAAATTGATTTGTGGGGTGTTAGAGTTTGGTTGAGACTGATGAATTGACACTACCGACGGCAGTTTCGACATTTGTTGATTCTGCGACCACCAGTTGAAACCGACAAAAGCTGCGATCGCACTTACTCCCACAGCGCCAACAACACCCAATAATTTGCGTCTTTTGCCTCGTTTTGCCTCGGATGTTTGTGATGCACCCGTGCTTCTTTGAGCTAAGGATCGGATACTTGAGTCGTCCCAACCTGCTTGCAATCCAGCTTCCTGACGAGTCAGTTCACTATTCGAGGGGTGTTGGCGACTTTGATCTGCGCCCAGCTTACCATAAGAAGCCGCTTTGCGGACTTCTTCCCACATCCCCAGATCGTTTTCCAGCGAAGCTATTTCACCTGAAACTTCTGTTTCGTCAAGACCATCTTCCCCAAATTGCACGAGTTGAGCCTTCATGGAAGATTGCTCGGATGTCTTTTGTTTATCTAGTTGCCGAAACAAATCCGAAACAATCGCTGAATCTTCTTCGTAGCTTGGGTCATCGTACTCAATTTCATCAACAAGGTCGCCCCAGGTTTCTTCACCCAGCCAGTCTAAGTCAGAGGGTTCCCTTGTCAAATCTGAGGGTAACATATCCTCAATGGGTAATGCCATTTCGGCGTCATGTGCCGCGTCTGAATAAATTGTCGCTGTAGTTTTTAAAGAGGAATTGTACTCGTTAAATAATTCTTCATCTTCAGGTAAGAAAACTCCTGGGCTGAGATAGCCATCAAATTCTGGCTGGAGATATAAAATTGGCAATGCCCAGTACAGCTGGTGAGAACCATAGCCAGCAATCAATCCTTGGCGCATCCGACTCACGCACAAATCCACAGAATATCCCTGAGATAAGTTGCGGTAAAACAATTGTGTCAGCAGCAGCGCCACTTCATCGGGGATGCGTTCTGACATTGCCAAAACGCTCCTAATCCCCCGCTTTACCAAGGTTTCTGTCAAATTGCGTTCGCCTGAGTCTCCTGTGGGATCCGAGGAGGTGGCTGCATATGTTCCCAAGCAGGAGTTAAACACTGCCATCTGGATGTTATTATTGACGAGCAAACCCGCCAAGTCATCGCCACTTAGGGTTTCCCTTAAACCAGTTCTGTTACTGACAAGATAAATTTCTCCACCGTTGGAACCGATGTTACTGTGACCAGAGTAGTGCAGAACGTGGTATCGTCCTTGTTCTAGGGCTTGTGTCAATTCTTCCCGCCCTGGTTGTTCGAGCAAGGTGAGTTCTATCTGCGGTAAATCATTGCCACCTTCTCCATCACGATGAAGTTCGGCTTGGAGTTTGATAGCTTCTTGTTTAAGGAGATCTAAACGCACAAGATCCGTAGGAGAAGCGATCGCCATCAGTACTTTTATGCCACCTTCGTCTGCTGGTATTGGCATACTTGTCGAAGGTAAACGAGAACCCCCGCCAATGCCACTTTGATAGCGAGAAAAAGCGATATACGGTCCTGTCGCAATCGGGCGATCGCCTGCATGCATCACTTCCCAAGGTAACCGCGCTAACCTTGTGTCTTTCAGTCCCAAGCGCAGACGCAACACCTGTTGGTGGTTTTGGGCAATCCCTTGTGCTGTAATCCAACTATCTCTGAGAGTGCCTTGAAACAGTGCGTTATAAAATTGCTGACCTAACGCCACCAAGTTGACGGAGTTTCTTGCTAAAGCATCTCCCTGCAGCACTGACTTCAACGGGTCATTCATCAAATGTCCCGCAGCCGCCAACCAATCACCTACAGGCCAAGTCACCAGTTCTTCTGCCAATGGCACCCCAGGCGCGACTTGTTCCGTCCGCACCAAGTAGTCATTTTGCCCTACTGGGGTTACGGAAATGTGAAATTCCTGGGTCACAACTGCTCCTGTTTGCTTCCTAAATCTGGTTTGAAACGTGATTCATTTTCCAGTCAATGTTTTGCTTGTTCTGATACCTTAGATGCATCCTGCCACTGATTGTTTCTGATTCACTAGAGGTCGTTGACGTTGTTTTGCTCATAGCTCTTTTACCTGTAAGAACTCATAACCCACGAGTCAGAATTCATTCTGTATTCTCTACGACTGGCTTCTGAGTCCAGGTTCCAAGCCTGGACATCTCGGCTATTGCGGAGAAACGATTCTTTGTTCATAAGACCTCGTGGGAAGTATGGAAACTCAGCGTCTTCAGACCTGAGAGGAAATACGACTCGTGCGACTTTAGTCGCTTTGTTCCATTACCGCCTTGGGGTTACTTGAATCGGTGTACTTTT
>JAESFT010000876.1_pt1 | contig 10812 bp, 11 predicted proteins | sample 9269451 | NCBI WGS metagenome assembly JAESFT01 (sample SAMN14502557, study PRJNA617106) | algae metagenome | isolation source: Scytonema hyalinum WJT4-NPBG1 and co-occurring heterotrophs from well... | place: USA: Mojave Desert, Joshua Tree National Park, California | collected 2006-05-25
AGTCGTCAATGATAGCATAGACAGCAATTGTTTCATTTAACATAATTCCCCTCCGTTTTTCTTACTGGAGGGGATTTTATTATCTTTGCGATCGCCTTCTCAAATAACTAGCAACTTGGGTTAATATCTTCTTCCGTCAATTCAGGAAAGTCTTCTAAAATCTCGGCATGGGACATACCAGCAGCTAGCCAGCCCAGAACGTCGTACACTGTAATTCGCATTCGTCGAATACAGGGCTTACCGCCTCGCTTATCTGGCTCAATCGTAATAATATCGCGATCGCTCATGGTAGTTATAGAGTGCATTATCCCTCTAAGTTTAGAGCAGCCTAACATTGTGCTCCAACAGACGGTAGTGAGAGCGATCGCTCTTAAGAAGTTACTTACCGTCGTTGAGCTTTCACGTTAGTGCGATTGCCTCCGGCACTGCGCTTTGCGCGATCGCCAATCTTGTAGGATGCGTTAACCCAGAGTACAGCATCAATCAATGCGATCTGCTCTGTTGATCATGTTGGCATCAATTGCTGGATGCGCTGTGGCTCCTCTCCAAGCCAATCCGGATTTTGGGCTGTGCTGTCAAAAATTGATGAGGTTTTGAATGGCTCAAACTCGCCGCGTGATGCTGCTTTTGCCGTTTTTGCTAACAATGCTTGCACCTGCTGATCATCCATTGGTTGGAACGTCCGCACTGCTTCAAACGCTTGATCGAGAATCTCCATGCTGTCAATTCCCGTAATCACAACCGATGTGGGCAGATTCAGCGCATAGTGTAGACACTCAATTGGCGTTACAGTATTTGACCGTAAAAGAATACCGTTTGCCAAGCTTTTCATGCCCAGAACGCCGATGTTTTGTTTGACCAGTTCTGGCAGAACCAGCTTCGCGAAACTCCGGTAGTGTGCATCCATCACATTCAGCGGCATCTGAACCGTATCAAACTTAAACCCGCGATCGCCTGCAACTTCAAGCATATGCAGATGAACATAGGGGTCTTTGTGCCCCGTAAAACCAATGTATCGGAGCTTACCAGCTTCCCGCGCCTCAATGAAAGCGGCATTCGCCCCTTCTTCGTCGAAAACTCGATACGGGTCTTCGTGTCGGAGGATTTCGTGGTGCTGAACGAGATCGATGTAATCTACTTGCAAGCGTTGAAGGGATTCGTCTATCTGTCTTGCTGCTTCTTTCTTGGATCGACCGTCGATTTTCGTCATCAGGAACACTTTGTCTCGGTAGCCATCCCGCAGCGCTTTCCCCATGCGAATCTCGCTGACTCCATCGTTGTAATCCCAACTGTTATCCATAAAGGTGATGCCACGATCAATCGCTGTACGAACAATCCGTATGCCGAGTTGCTCATCAACGTACTTCAAGCCGATGTGCCAACCACCCAGTCCGATCGCGGAAACCCTCTCTCCTGTACTACCGAGAACTCGGTATAGCATTTCTGAATTTGACGTACTTTCTGACATCTTTTCTCCTTGTATGCCAGCTATTGCTTTAGTACATATAGCTGTGAGCCAATTCAAACACAAGGAAAAGTTCACAGAATCTTCCTAGAGACACACTAGATCTGGCTGTAGCACCTATCTCCAAACGCCCAAGACTTGATTAAACTCTCTTCAACCCTGAGTGCGATTGCCGTTTTATTTATTTCCCAACAAATCAAAAATATGATGAGCCATTTGTAATTTGGAACAAGGGGGAATTTCTATCTTTTGTCCTTGCTTATCCAAAAATATGGCTTGATTATTATCACTGCCAAAACCGCTATTCGGTTCATCTATAGGATTAGCAACAATCGCATCCAAATTTTTTCTGTGCAATTTCTCTAATGCTGGTGTGACAATATCCCCTGTCTGTGCAGCAAACCCAATTAAACGCTGATGCGGTTGTTTGAGTTGTGCCAATTGGGCAACGATATCTGGTACAGGTTCTAGGGGTAAGGCTTGCGGCAGCGATTTCTTTGCCAATTTCTCGCGACTATACTCCCGTGGCTTCACATCCGCTACTGCTGCCGACATAACAATCACATCTGCATTCGGTAGATTCTGTACCATGCTGGCTCGCATTTCTTCGGCACTCACAACAGGAATTGCTTGCACTCCCAAGGGTACTTCCCAACTTGCCGGAGTGTGTACCAATGTCACGCTTGCTCCTCGGTGCAGTGCTGCTTGTGCTAAAGCTAACCCCATTTTCCCTGTGGAAGGATTGCCGATAAACCTGACTGGATCAAGATGCTCTCGCGTTCCTCCAGCACTAATCAACACTCGCTTACCTAGCAAATCTCTCTTACCTGCGGTATGTAACAATGATTGGACATAAGTAATAATTTCTAGGGGTTCTGCCATCCTACCAGCACCGACGCGATCGCACGCCAACAACCCCGATCCCGTACTCATACCATGAAAACGCTTATCTGTCAATATTTGTTGCCAATTGCGCTGCACCGCCTGCTGTTCCCACATATCGGTGTTCATTGCTGGCGCTAGCAGCACGGGACAAGTCGAAGCCAAAACAGTATTTGTGAGCAAATTGTCAGCCATACCGTAGGCTAACTTTGCCAATGTATTTGCTGTTAGAGGTGCAATAACAATTAAATCTGCCCACTCACCTAAATCAATATGCAATGGACGCGAGTGAGTTGGTTGCCAAAAATCTTCATCTGTATAAGCTGGATGGCGGGAAAGCGTCGCCAGAGTTAAAGGCGTAATAAATTGTTGTGCCGAACGAGTGAGAATGACTCTTACTTCCACTCCGATTTTAAACAAAGTGGAAACAACCTCACAGATTTTATAGGCGGCGATACCGCCGCCTACTGCAATTAGAACCCGTCTACTAGGAAACATCTACGCCTCATCGTAGGGTTCCAAATCCAAAAGGTGGATGTATGGTTCAACTAACTCTGGACGCTGAAACGCGATCGCTCGCAGTAAATGCCAATCATTCAAACCCTCAAAAGCATTACTGTAATTATCTTGCTCCAGACGTACAGCTAACATTTCCACCTCTTGTGGAGTCATGACAGCAATTTCTGTCTTAGAAATGCTTAGAGTTTTCATTATCCTCGCCCCTCCCTTTTGCAGTCGCATCCAGCATGGGTTGAGTTGCGTTGAGCGCACCCACCCAATATATATTACTCACTTGCAAGCAATAATTTCGTGAAATTTTTCCGGATTTCTATCGAACTGTGTAAAATTTTTGCAATTGAGACTAAACGATGTTTAAGGACAAGACAAATTCCCAGTATTTATACATTGGCAACAACAAAATTCCTTAACAACTCTAGCATTTCGGGTCGAATTTCATGACCCATATCAAACTCATAGTATTGTACCGCAGCTCCCAAAGATTCAAGAGTTTCCCGTGCTAACACAGCAGCTTCCAATGGGACAACTGTATCTTGTCTACCGTGCATGATTAAAACGGGTGGTAGAGACGCCAAATTTTGCGTTTCTACATTTCCTGCACCAGGATGTAAATATCCACTTAAAGAAACTAAACCAGCGAGGGGTAAGTTTAATCCTATATCCAAAGTCATAGCCCCACCTTGAGAAAATCCGCTCAAAATTGTTCGCGACAAAGGTACACCAGTGCTACTCTCTAAAGATTGCAACCAATCTGTTAGCAGTTGTCGGCTTTGTGTTAACCCTTGATAGATATTTTCCGTGGTTAGGTCATACCATGCCCTGCCAATAGCAGAATAGGGATAAGGAAAAGGTGCATTGGGAAACAGGAACTGATAATCCGGCAAATTAAAATACGGCAACAAATATGCCACATCTTTAGCATTTGCACCCCAACCGTGCAAAATCACAATTAAACCCTTTGGTGGTTGGTTTGTTTTTGGAGGTACGCTAATAAAATCTAGAGTATTAGTCATTTGTCATTTGTCATTTGTCATTTGTCCTTAGTCATTCATCACAGAACACATGACTAGGGACAAAGGACAGTCAATCATAAAAACTATGGAATGACAAGATAAAAAATTTTGCACCTACTTAATTCTCATCTAGCGGCTTGTTATGGCACCGCAACTACCGACGCAGTTAATAAACCTCATCATGCGTTCCCATGTCGAGGAGGACAATGACTTCACTATTCGTTTCCGTGTCTTGTTCAATGGAGAAGACAAGACGACAATCATAGCCCTTCTGTCCGCTGCAACACGGTTGTTATGCGGCTGGCAAGATTACTTTACTCCTTATTCAACCGTGATCGCGCAAATCATTCAGCATGACTTTGGCATGTTCAAGCCAGTTAGGAAACTTTGGCAGAATGCATGTACCCACACAATAGCGTGTAGCTGACGCGCCTTACCGACAATCTTCAAATCACTTAACTTTGAGCTACTAACAAATCAACTCAAGCCACTGCCACCACTAATTCTGACAGTTTTGTTTAAAGAGGATTGATCAATAAGTAGTACGGTTATGTACATCTCGAATGAAAGTAAACATCCTCCGGCTCTACCAGAGGATGTTTACTCAGCTTTTTCACTCAGTTGATTGGTATGAGTTTGTTAGTTACTAACAAAATCTCGCCACATACCCGTCATGGAGTAGGTGTCGTTAATCTTGATGGAGCAATATTTTTCAAAACCATGTCGTTCGTAGAAGGAAATATTGCGAGAATTGGAGGAAACAAGATAACAGGGAAGTTGGTTTTTATCTGCGTAATCGAGGACGGGTTTGAGTAAATCTTGACCGATACCCTTTCCCCGTGCGGATGGTTTCAATCCAATAAAAAACACTTCACAATGGCTTTGTCGCGGTTCGTTATTACCGAGTTGTTCGATCAGATGTTGAAAACGTTGAGCGGATTCTTCTCCAGCGAACTTGGTAATGGTCTTAATAATCTCCATCAACACTTGCTCAAATTGTTCGTTAAAAATTTCCACTTCCGCTGGATACCAGGTACAAGCACCTTGCGAATTGGGTGCCATGATAATTTTGCCGCGTTTGCTGGCATCCGCCACAAATGGCTCGAAGAACGCACGCATAGTCGATAAACGATTGGGATTTTGATCAAAGACAAGGTTAAAGCTGGGGTCATCGGCAAATGATTCTGCCAAAACCTGGGCAATGGTGGAGATGGGAGTAGAAGAGTTTTCTAACATCAAATTATTACTCATAGTGATTGATATGTTTGCTGTATATGCTCTGATGCTTCGTGCTTTTTAAGTTCAACACAAGTCGTTATATAGTATCCAACGTTGCTACAACTGGATTATGGTCGCTCAATTTCTCCCAGGTCGGTGAAGCTAGTACATCACAATGATCGAGGTAACGATACCAGCAAGCAGGCACAAAAATACCATCACAGTGGTAGGGTTTTGTTTTGTCACGGTTCCAGCGCAGTGTTTGAGGTAAATCTTGGTTAGGATTCGCGGCTTGCCAACAACTCATCAAGTTAAATTCTTTGCGTAGGCGCTCCAATAACCACAACGTATTGTCTTGTGCTGTTTCGCGGGGATGCCGTCTTGCTGTTGTGAGATTAAAATCTCCGCCAATGATCAAATCACAATCATCCGACAGCGTAGCAATGAAATCGAGAATTTGATTAACCGATTTCTTGTAAGGTTCTGGGGCATGGAGGCTAAAGATACGAAGCGATCGCCCAGCCACCACCGACCACTCAAATCCATTAACCTCTACTCCAACTAGACATCCGGTAAAACTAGGGATTGGAATAGACTTTACCCAACCTGATCGTACAAATACAGCACTTCCCCAAGCCGTGTTGCCAACCTTCGCCCACTGAATTTGGCTATCATATCTCTCCCAGTGTTGATTAGATAAATACAACTTCGGATGACAGGTTTCCTGAACTAGAAAAATGTCAGGGTTGACTACTTTAAAGATCTGATTCCAATGTATGCGTTGACTCGCTTTTCCACCTAAGTGAAGGTTATAGGTAGCAATCTTCATACTAGTCGGGGATTGGATTGATACTACGCCACAAATACCAAGAAGCGATCGTGCGATAGGGTTTCCACACCTGTCCCATTTGCTCTACAGTTTTCTTGTCAGGCGGGTTTGTCAACCCATATACTCTACGAATTGCTGTGCGAATTCCTAAATCGTCTGTTGGCAAAACATCCCAGCGATGTAAACGAAAGATTAATAGCATTTGTGCTGTCCATCGTCCGATTCCTTTGACTTGAGTCAAACTTTGAATAATGGTTTCATCGTCCATTGCTTCTAATTCATTTAGGGTTGGTAGCCCTTCCAAAACTTTCCACGCTAAGTCTTTGAGGTAAGTAATTTTGGAACGAGATAGACCAACCTTCTGCATCATGTCATCTTCCGTCATGAGAATATCTTTTGCAGTGGGAAACGATTTGTCTGGATAAAGTGAAAGAAACCGAGTATAAATCGTTGCTGCTGCCTTACCTGAAATTTGTTGATAGATAATCGCTTCACATAAGCTAGACAATAGATCACCTGTCTGTTGTCGTTGTACAAGAGTACAAGAGCCAACTTGATCAATGACCGTTGCTAATACAGAGTCAGACTGTTTGAGAGCAGCAGTTGCAATCTCGTAATCCAAGTAAATCAGTCTCCGGAGCGCATCATCATTCACTGAAGCCGCCATGCTCCTAATCAAAACTACAGTATCAACAGGTTGTCGTCGTAGCAACACTTCCTTCATCGGGTGTGTTCGGTTGCTAGCTTGGATAGGTTAACCCCTTCGTGTCTTAGCAGCCATTGTTTGCGTTCCAGTCCATTCCACTTGTGGTTGAAATAGGCTGTCTCGAAAACTAGCGCGTAGCTCAGAAAATAGATGAGTGAATCATTATCATGTCAGTCTCCTAAGGAAACTAAATCAGTCTCTTTAAGAGAGTATAGTAACTCTTACTATGCCGTCAACTATAAAGTTCTCCAGTATGAAACGAACTGACTTTTCTCATATGTGTTGTTCCGTCGCCCGCTCTCTTGATTTGATCGGCGAGTGGTGGAGCCTTCTGATCGTACGCGACATTTTCCTTGGGATGAGGCGATTTGAAGAATTGCGGCAAGATTTAGGTATTTCACGCAAGGTTTTGACCGAGAGACTAGAAACTCTCATCTCGGCGGAAATATTAGAACGGCGACGATATCACGAGCGTCCAGAGCGATACGAGTATTGGCTGACTGAAAAAGGGACGGAACTTTTCCCAGTTCTGCTAGTTCTGATGCAGTGGGGCGATCGATGGACGGCGCAAAATGGTGTGCCGCGCGAAATTATACACACTACCTGCGGGAAGTTGACTCAGCCAGTTGTCGTTTGCGCCCATTGTGGAACTGAACTCAATGCCCACAACATTCACACGCGACCGGGATCTGGTTCCATCACCGATTGTCTTCAAGCAACGCCTCCATCAATAACTTAGGCAGCATAACGTTCCTGGTCAGCGGCTGTCAAAATCTTGGCAGTCAACTCAAGTCGCTTTGATCAGTCCGCTGCAACAGGATTGTTCTGGGGCTATTGGAGACTTTGAGGTTTGATATTTTGAGCGATTGTCGGCAAATCAAATTACTCCGAGTCACTCACTCCAAGCGACTGCCTAGCCATCTGTTTGTATTCATCCAAGTCCGACTTCAGCGCAAATTCCGCAATTGCTATGGGATAAGAAGCAGCCAGTTCAGTTATGTGTTCTGCCATCTCCGGCCAAATGCGCCCGCCCACCTTGGCGTATGCCGAGATCAGCTTATTGAGAGCGTCTTTACCAAACGTACGGTAATGGGCGACAAAATCAATCGCTGGGTCACTGACGGCTGCTTCAGTCCAGTCAATAAAGCCGATCACCTGTGCCTGTGCATTAATAAGAATATGCCCAGCATGTAAATCACCATGAGTTAACACCGTTTCTTTCGGCCAAATCTCATCCCTTTGGAGCCAGTATTGCCAACGGTTCCACAACTCTTCACCAACACCAAACTCGCTCTTAACTGTATCCATCTTCCGCTTCATCGCAGCACGTGCTTCTTCAGCGGTTTCAACAGGAAGACCTACTGCGCGTGCTTTCTCGATGCTAACTTGATGAAGAGAAACCATACCCTTAGCCAGCGATTCATGGAATTGATCGGGCACATTAGCTTCGTCAATTTTCCACACATAGGCTTTTGCTTCTGAATCAATCGTGCCCGCTGGCACACCGTTTAATGCCCTATAAGCGATGAGTTCATCTGTGGAAACAGTCCATACCGGCACTTCCACAGTTAGAAGAGGAGCAATCAGCTCCAGCGTGCGTTTTTCCTTATCCACTAACGGCAGAACATCCTCCCGCCTAGGGAGACGTAAAACCCAGCGTTCTCCCTCAGCGTCCGTCGCCAACACGACTTGAAAATCGAGTCCCGATTCATTAAATTGCAGCGAACCTTCTTGGATGCTCAAACGATGCTTATGGGCTAACTCAAGCACTTCTTGCTTTGATTTTGTCTTTTTGATCATGTCTTTTATCACTGTGCATCAAGAATGCCGCGTGCAGCCACACAACTATTTATTATACGGAAGATTTCCGTATAATTATCTTCGTTGATGGCAATCTATAAGCATTACAGCCACTCTTTCTCCTGATATACAGTATTTTTCTACATAAGGTCTTCACGCCAAGCACCCGTTCAAGCCGCTTTGCGTCTACGTGCCTTAGCGGTTTATACAATAGACATTTGCACTAATTGTAAATACACCAAAGGAAGCTTGGGAAATATGGCGCGTCTAGCACTGCTGAGTGTATCTAATAAAATAGGATTAATCGATTTTGCTCGTAGTCTCGTAGAAGAATTTGACTTTGAATTAATTAGCAGTGGAGGGACAGCCAAAGCACTGAAAGATGCGGGACTACCAGTTATGAAAGTAGCTGATTACACAGGTTCTCCAGAAATTCTAGGTGGTCGGGTCAAAACGCTGCATCCTCGAATTCATGGCGGCATTTTAGCACGGCGCGATGTGCCTGAAGATGTGGCAGATTTGGAACATAACCAAATTCGCCCAATTGATTTGGTCGTGGTGAATCTTTATCCTTTTGAAGAAACTATTGCCAAACAAGGCGTGACTTTACCGGAGGCGATCGAGCAAATTGATATCGGTGGTCCTGCTATGCTTAGGGCTGCGTCAAAAAACTTTGCCCATCTGACCATTTTATGTGATCCGGCGCAGTATGAAGAATATTTACAGGAAATGCGCCGCTCTAGTGGCGAACCATCCCTAGAGTTTCGCCAAAAGTGTGCCTTAAAAGGATTCTTGCATACGTCTAGCTATGACCAAGCAATAGCAGCATACCTCAGCAATAACCTCACCCCCTCAGTCCCCCTCTCCGCTAGCGGAGAGGGGGAGGTATCCCAAGAATACAATCTTTCTGGAAAACAACTGCAATCGCTGCGTTACGGCGAAAATCCCCATCAAAGTGCAGCTTGGTATCAAACGGGTACCACCCCAACTGGATGGGCAGCTGCTACGAAACTTCAAGGCAAAGAACTCAGTTACAATAATTTGGTTGATTTAGAAGCAGCACGGCGGATCATTTCTGAATTCATCGACTCGCCAGCAGCAACGATTATCAAACATACAAATCCCTGTGGTGTCGCCCTGGGAAATACTCTGCAACAAGCTTATCAAAAAGCATTCAACGCTGACTCTGTTTCTGCTTTTGGTGGAATTGTCGCACTAAATCGTCCGATTGACGCGGGAACTGCTACTGAGTTAACAAAGACATTTTTAGAATGCGTGGTTGCACCAGGTTGTGATGCCGAAGCACAGGAAATTCTGGCTGCTAAATCAAAAGTCCGGGTGTTAATTTTACCGGAATTGAGCAGTGGACCGAAAGAAACTGTAAAAGTCATCGCTGGCGGTTTCCTTTTGCAAGCTTCAGATGACATGGTAGCTGACACCAGTAAATGGCAAATCGTCACCGACAAGAAACCTACTGATGATGAGTTGGAAGAGTTGCTGTTTGCTTGGAAAGTTTGCAAGCACGTTAAGTCTAATGCGATTGTTGTAAGTGGCGATCGCACCACCTTGGGTGTAGGCGCAGGTCAAATGAACCGCGTTGGCTCAGTTAAAATTGCTTTAGAACAAGCTGGGGAAAAAGCTAAAGGTGGAATTCTTGCCAGTGATGGGTTCTTTCCCTTCGACGATTCAGTCAGAACAGCAGCCGCTGCAGGTATTAAGGCGATTGTTCAACCAGGGGGAAGTTTGCGCGATCAAGATTCCATTCAAGCTGCTAATGAACTGGGCTTAGTCATGGTATTGACGGGTATTCGTCACTTTTTACATTAAAAATCCCTGCCCGAAGGAGGATGCGGACATAGGTAGAAACCATAAAACATCGAGAATTACTTATGCCTTATGCCTTAAGAGGGAGTGCAGTTGCCAAAGTGTCACTTACTATATCTCTCATTTCAATTGACCCGTGATAGTGTTTATATGGTGTGAGGAGTAAGTTGAAAACAGAAAGCGCCTGGAGTCGAAACACGGCAAGACGTCCAGGCGCTTTTTGCTATCTTATGGAGGTAGCAAAGGTTCAGTTTTGAAAGTGTCACTTGCCATACTTGTGTTTTCAGTTGAACGGTGTTATTGTCTAGTTGTGTGTGAGGAGCAAGTGTAAAGCAAAGAGCGCTAGGGGTGGAAACACGGTAACACTCCCTGGCGCTTTTTGTATTAGCTGACTCCGCAATTCATCTCTCACTCATCCGTTAGGGGAGTGGTCAACAACCCAGGTCTAAAGACGCTGGGCTTCTAGCCTAAGTCCAAGGACAGTAGTTGACCCGACTAAGTACCTCGTGTACTACGTTATTGGCAAGTGTTCAAGTTCCTACCTACAGATGCGAAG
>JAESFT010000877.1_pt1 | contig 10795 bp, 9 predicted proteins | sample 9269451 | NCBI WGS metagenome assembly JAESFT01 (sample SAMN14502557, study PRJNA617106) | algae metagenome | isolation source: Scytonema hyalinum WJT4-NPBG1 and co-occurring heterotrophs from well... | place: USA: Mojave Desert, Joshua Tree National Park, California | collected 2006-05-25
CGTTTATATGCCGCAACGAAAGACAAAACAATTACTCAGGTTGTTGAAGAATTACTCGATACTCTACCTGAAGTCCCGGATATGTTACAGGCTGGTTAAAACCAGCCGCGTCGTCTTTCATCCCCGGCCTAAAGCACGCTTGGACGGCGCGAGCGCCTGTTCCTCCGGGGCTTTCAGACTCCCGTTAAGTTTCTGGTAAAAAATAGGAAGAAAAGACCCTACAGCAGTTGCCGACAGATCTCTTCGTGCTCAGCATCTCAGTTCAAGGCTTTCTTCGCGGAAACATTCTTTGTAATGTTAAGTTATTTACTGCTTATTAGTATGAATCAACGCACTTAGCTCCAAACCGTGAAATCGCAAGTAGACTGTTTGTGCTGAGGAGGTCGTATTCAGTCTGGCTTGTCCAGAATGCCTGGGTTAAAAGTATCACGGATAAGGCACTTGCTAAGAAAAAATTATCAAAAGCCTTATCCGTTTTTGCTCGAAATGCAGCAAAGCCGCTACAATAGCGGCTTTGCTAACGTTGTGGTGATTTTTTTTATCGAGTTTTCTAAATATAAGTCTATAGAGTGATCGCAGATAGTAGACCTTATGACTTATATATGATATTGTAGAATTCCAACTCGTGTCATTCTCAACGTGATTTGGTTAGTCTGTAAAACATTTGCGTGCAACATCATGGCGGCAGCCCAATTGACAAACTGGCTGCAACAGATTCGTCATGGCGCTCGGGGAAGCGCTTACTTATTTGCACCGATGGCAGATTTTAACATCATGGCAGAAGTTGGAGACACTCCACCATAGTTTAGTTTTACTTAAATAAAAACGCCAAGAGAAATTCAACAACAGTTATATTTTCAAGTTCTGCAGAGGAGAAATTCAAGCTCCTTTGCAATAACTTGAGGAAATAATCTAGTTGTGTTGAACAAGCAGTTGGTTTAACTGCATCTTTTGGTAAGGTTTAGAGCTACTCAGCAGATAGTCTCCTCAACAAGAATAACTGTATCGGTACTTACGTAAAACTTTTTATCTTAAGATTATCTGACAAAGATAAAATAAGCCTGTTTATATTTGATGGTTGATACTTCCACAAACTTAATACAAGGCTTTTGAACTTCCCAAGAGAAAAGATTTATAGTGTATCTACCTATTATATGGATACCGTTACAAGTTTTTCTTGCAAGCAAACACAATTGAACTATACGTTGTGCATGTAACTAGAGGGATTTGACAATACTTGCATGAGTTCTTCAAACATTAGGAAGCTATGAGGAATTCTCCACATGACTCCGCTCCAAATCCAGTTGATGGGTAGAAATATCGGCATCAGCCCAAACGCAAAGAATGAAACACGAGTTGGGATCAAGACCATACAAACTGAATTTTTCTCAAAAACCCTTACCTCAGGATGACGCACTTATGAATAGAGAGCAATCTTCGTCAAAGTTACAACGTTTACAAGAACTTTTAGTCATTAGTTTACTAGGAGGTCTTCCAACCATTATGGTGGGACCAAAGCTGCGCAATATAGTATATAGTACTATCTTTGGTCGAATGGGTAAAGCAGTTTATATTCAAGAGGGTGTTGAATTTCTTAGTACTTCTTATATCGAAATTGGCAATGGGGTGTTTATTTTTAAAGGTGCGCGTCTAGACGCACGAGGACACCAAAACAATAAAATTTCTTTGGACGATGGAGTAGCTATTGAACGTAACGTTAATATTGGGTGTTTGGGGAACACTAGCATACACATTGGTCAAGAGACTTTCATCGGTCCTGGAGTTTGTATTGCTGGACCTGGAGATATCAAAATTGGCAAACGCTGTCTGATTGCAGCAAATGCTGGCATATATGCAAATAATCATAATTTCTCAGATCCCATAGAGCCAATTAAATACCAAGGTATTTCTCGCCAGGGAATTGTCATAGAGGATGACTGCTGGCTAGGACATGGCGTAGCTGTCTTAGACGGAGTCACCATTGGTAAGGGTAGTGTCATTGGTGCAGGAGCAGTTGTTACCAAAGATATTCCCCCCTTCTCAGTCGCTGTGGGGGTACCTGCAAAAGTCATTAAAACCCGGACTAGCAAGGAACTGGTGAACACCAGAGACTAAGAAATAGCAGCAACTAACAGGCTTTGGGTAAATGCAAAGCCTGTTACTCAGACATGACGTATTTCACAAAAATATTCCTGAAGATTGGTCATAAAGTACACGACCTTTTCTTTCATAATCTTAAGTAAGTTTTTAAGTAAGTTTATCAAGTAATTGTGTGTCTGATTCTCTCTTGTGAAGAATTGTGGTAAACCATTTATTATGAAGTGTAATTTCACAATGAATAACAAGCAAATTTTTTTTCGGCGGAAGCATTTACCAGAAAGTTTATTGACTAACTTGTTAGGCAATATCCCGACGAGAGTTGTCGGCAGTAACCTACGAAATCTGCTGTATCGTGATATTTTTGCCCGTATTGGTAGTTCTGTTTATATTGAAGACGGGGTTAAATTTCTCAACACCTCAGGTATTGATATTGGAAATGGGGTCAATATTATGCATGGTGTTAGTATCAATGCGAATGGACACCCAAACAATAGAGTTTATCTTGGAGATAAAGTCAGCCTTGAGCGTGGCGTTGACATGAGGGCAATGAAAGATACCGATATTCACATTGATGAAGGTACATTTATCGGTCCTTACGTTTGTTTGGCAGGTCCAGGAAATATCAAAATAGGCAAGTGGTGTCTTATTGCAGCGCACGTTGGGATATTTGCTAATAATCACATTTTTGATGACCCAACGCAGACTATTGAAGACCAAGGAATCACGCGTGAGGGAATTGTGATTGAAGACGACTGTTGGCTAGGGCATGCGGTGACTGTATTAGATGGTGTGACTATTGGTAAAGGTAGTGTCATTGGTGCAGGAGCAGTTGTGACTAAAGATATTCCCCCGTTTTCAATAGCTGTCGGGGTACCTGCAAAAGTCGTTAAAAGCCGTAAGGCACAGGAAGTCGTTACCTCAAAAAACGACAGCAAATCTATAATGTCTATCCGCCAAGAAATAAATTAAGCGTCTTATAGCGCAATACGCTTGAAGATAAGATGGTTTTCAGCGCCTGATGACATCTGTAGAGACGTAGGATGCTACGTCTCTACACCCATGGAATTGTCATAAATAATCCTGAATTGAACGGTGATCATTGTGTGGGATAAGGAGTAGGTTAAAGAGATTGTTATCAAATGATGACAATCTTGTTAATTTTTTAAACAAAATGTATGTTAGTTGTAATAAAAAAAGATGAATTTTGAGGGAAATATCGTAGTTCCAACAGCGTAAAGGCAGAAGATGCCTGATTCTAACGTTTAGCGCTCTGCTCTTTCAAGAATTCCCTTGAGAATCTTCTGGATTTACAAGGGTTTGCACCCAAAAACAGCAAAAAAGTCCAGAGACAGAAAAGCTGCTATAACCTGTAGAATTTTTAACATTACAATTTGAAAAAATTAATTACGTTACATTCCATGAATTCTTCCACAAACCAAGTTTACCCTGTTATTTGGCACAACGACTCAGTTTCACTGATTGACCAAACCCGCTTGCCTAACGAGTACACATTTGTCGAAATTCACCGTTGCTCAGATATGGCGGAGGCAATTAAAACCATGATTGTCCGAGGTGCGCCTGCGATTGGTGTGGCTGCAGCATACGGAATGTATCTTGGGGCAAGGGAAATTGAAACCAACAACCGCAATGAGTTTTTGAACAGCTTGGAGAAAGTGGCACAACTGTTACGTTCCACTCGTCCGACAGCGGTGAATTTGTTTTGGGCAATCTCACGGATGTTGAAAACCGCCTATGAAACTCTTGGAACGGTAGAAGATCTCAAACAAACCCTCCTGTACACTGCCCAAACCATTAACGCGGAAGATTTACAGACTTGTTATGCGATCGGCGACAACGGCTTGGCAGTCTTGCCTAAGACTCCTGAAAAATTGACAATTCTGACCCACTGTAATGCAGGGGCACTTGCAACCGCAGGTTACGGTACCGCTTTGGGTGTCGTGCGTTCTGCTTTTCGAGAAGGGCGTTTAGCGCGGGTGTTCGCTGACGAAACTCGTCCTCGCTTGCAAGGTGCAAAACTAACGACATGGGAATGTGTCCAAGAAGGCATTCCAGTCACGTTAATTACTGATAGCATGGCGGCTCATTGCATGAAGCAGGGTTTGATCCATCTTGTGGTTGTTGGCGCTGACAGAATTGCGGCTAACGGAGACACAGCAAACAAAATTGGTACGTATAGTTTAGCACTCGTAGCTAAGGCGCATAACGTTCCTTTTTATGTTGCTGCACCCCTTTCCACCGTTGATTTTTCTTTATCCAGCGGTAACGAAATTCCCATTGAAGAGCGCAATCCAGAGGAAATATACAAAGTTGGCGGCAGCACCCTCACACCAGATGGCGTAGAATTTTACAATCCAGCTTTTGATGTCACACCAGCTGAACTGATTGCAGCAATCATTACAGAGAATGGGGTGTTTGCTCCAGGGGAATTAGCAAACTCTCGGTTGAAGCAAGTTGCTATCCCTTAAATTTGTATGATCGTTGAAGCCAAACAAAGCCTGCGCTCACAAACAGTAGACAAGGTTTGGGCGCAGGTCTCACTATTGCTGTATCTATTGACGTACTGCCCGGCATAAATAAATGCGCGGGGATTCTTAAAAGATGTTACGAGACAGACTTCAGTCATGTCTCTCCACCTAACTTCGCTGCTTCTTTGACTCTTAACTAGACTGGGGCGCAGTCCCCGCCAGACCGTCTCCACAGGCAATTTAGTTTTATATCCACGACGCGTCCACGCATTGTCCAAGGGAAAAGTTGGGCAGCCTTATTACTACGAGTACCCTTCTACGCCGACAGATCAACAAACAAAGGCTGCCCAACTTTTTTACGTGTAAGACCCTCGCCCAGCGCAGATAGGTACAGTCTAAGACTACGTTTCTGCCCTCGGAGTCCAGTTATGGATATCCTGCATGGGTCGTCACCCAGTACCGCATGAAAATTATAGCAGGCAAAAAGGATACAAAGGGATAAATCCCGCCATCGTCAAGTTTCATCGCCGGATTAAAAGGTAGGGGTTCTCACTCTCCCATTCTGCGCGCGATAGTCATTAAGAATACAATTTATCCCCAGTCGCGGAATCAAATACAAATAGCTTATCTAAATCTAATTTTAGAGAAAGGCGATCGCCTGGATAAAGACGCACATTCGCACCCGTCTGAATATTCAGCATTACACCCGAATTGGGCAAACCCCCACGAATCAAAGTTTCCCTCCCCAAAGGTTCCACAACCTTCACTTCAACCACCAACTCTCCCAACTTTTGTTCTGTGTGTTCTGTGCGCCTCTGTTGTTCATTTAAATAAATATCCTCCGGGCGAATTCCCAAATCAAACCCTTGCCCCGCCGCAGGGCGCAAACTCTCCCGCACAGAATCAGGACAAGGTAAGACCTGACCACCCACATCAAAACTATCACCTGTGAACTTGGCAGGTAGAATATTCATTGGAGGATTTCCCAAGAAAGTTGCCACCATGCGGTTAGCTGGTTGGGAATAGATAGTTTGTGGCTCGCCGACTTGTTGAATTCGTCCCCGGTTGAGCACTACAATCTTATCAGCCAAAGTCATCGCTTCAACTTGGTCGTGGGTGACGTAGACAGTCGTAATTTCCAATTCCTGATGCAGCTGTTTTAACTCTGCTCGCGTATCATCTCGCAACTGGGCATCTAAATTAGACAAAGGTTCATCCAACAAAAAGACTTGTGGTTCACGGGCTATTGCCCTTCCTAATGCAACCCGCTGCTGCTGTCCGCCAGAAAGCTGTTTGGGTTTGCGATCTAATAGATGTTCCAAAGAAAGCGATCGCGCCACCGTCATCACTCTTTCTTGAATAACTTTGGCGTCAATTTTCCGCATCTGCAACCCAAAAGCAATGTTTTGCGCCACCGTCATGTGAGGATACAAAGCGTAGTTTTGAAACACCATTGCCACATCCCGCTGTCGGGCTGGGATATTGTTAACTTCCCTATCCCCGATGTAGAGTTTGCCAGAGGTGACAGTTTCCAAACCAGCGATACTTCGCAAAATGGTAGACTTACCACAACCAGAAGGTCCCACTAGCACCCAAAACTCACCATCAGGAATTTCAAAAGAAATGTCCTCGATCGCGGTGACGTTATTAAATCTACGCTTAATGCTTTCTAGACGAACGCTTGCCATTTTGGGATTTGTCCTTAGTCAGTAATCACTAATTCCATGCAGGGTGAGATAGCAAAGAAGCAATCACTCGCACTCCACGCAATTGATTCGACAGGGGCAAGTGACCTCGGGGAGCGCTTAAGTTCCAGGTAAACTCGTTAGGATAACGTGTCCAGTTATTGCCATTTTTCCAACCAATTTTTGTCCAAAGATTCTCCCAGTTTTTACCCACCCCCAACCAAATTTCTCGCTGTACGGAAAAGCCAAATTTACCCTCTGAGTGAACTAACCACAGGGTGTTGATGGTTTTGAGGTCAGTGAGTGGGAAATTTCCTACTTCGGTAAAATACAACCATTTTCTTTGCACCGCCGCTGAACCCGCAAGTTCACACATTTTTTGGAGAGTCATGCGATCGGCGGCTTGAAAATCTTGAGTTGCTAGTAGCTGTTGCAGAGGACTGTAATCGATGCCACCATCTGAGGTTAGAGGTACGATTCCAGAAGGGAAATAAGTTTGCAAAAATTCTTTTGCCTTGGGTGAATCAGAGTTATACAGAACTTGGTATGCTTTGCCATCTACTGAAGTTGCAGGATTTTCTTTACGTTCAAATAAAAATTCCATTAGGACATCTAAGCCTGTATCTCCCAAATTAGCTAACTGTGGGATCACCTGCTGTTGGACGCCAATAGACCCAGCGGCTAACGGTTGGCGGAGGGAGTCGATGTCATTAGCAGTGCCTGATACAATCAATGGGTCTGTCATACCATTACTTGTGGAATGCAATTGGGTGAATAAGCTATTGGCTATCAGATGTTGTGGACGGGTATTGCACTGATAGCGAAGAGTAGTTTACAGGAAATTGCCAAGAATGCCCACTCATTCTTTTTACATTTACTAGGTAAATGGGTGTCCGTACATTTTTGAATTTTGAGTTTTGAATCAATTTTCCTTAAACTTGTACAAGTGCAATGCCTTCACCTACCTCCTGACACCTAATCCGTTTCTTCATACCCAGTTAAGATAGTTACTTAGCTAACAGTGGGATTCTAACATTGCCAACTCTTGCTCAGTCACGGCGATGGTAATCTCTATTGGTTGCGTCATAATATTTTGCTATATATTCAAAGAGTACACTAATAAAGCATGCAAGCTATCAGATAGCAACGGTTTAGTCCAATTGCACGCACGTGTACCGACGATGCAAATAGGGGAAAGAAAAGCTCTGCGCCTCATCAGTCTGATAAATTTATTAAAACTTATCAAAACAAGACACAGCAAAATCTGCTAGCCTTCCAAACATAACTCTTTCTCCTTTGGGAGATAAATCCGAAGGGTAGTACCGCTGGGCGGAATTCAAAATATGCCCGTATAAGGCACGCTTCGCTAACAAAATTCAAAATTCAAAAAGCTTACACCACAAGCTTTTCGATTATTTTGAATGGTGAAGCAGCGCTGCGGGAGGGTTTCCCTCCGCAGGCGACTGCTGAACCCGAAGGGTAGCTTTATTTCCGCCATCGTGTAGTAGTATCTTGCAGCGTAGCCATCAGGAGTCTTTAATGTACGAGAAAATAACCCCCCCTACAACAGGAGCAAAAATTACCTTCAAGAACGGGGAGCCGATTGTTCCTGACAACCCAATTATCCCTTTTATTCGAGGCGATGGCACGGGGATAGATATTTGGCCTGTTACCCAGAAAGTGCTTGATGCTGCGGTGGAAACGGCGTACAAGGGCAAGCGGAAGATCAGTTGGTTTAAGGTTTATGTTGGTGATGAAGCTTGTGAATTATACGGAACGTATCAGTATTTACCTCAGGACAGCTTGACGGCAATTAAAGAATATGGTGTTGCCATCAAAGGACCTTTAACAACCCCGATTGGCGGTGGTATACGTTCCCTCAATGTAGCACTGCGGCAAATTTTTGACCTTTACGCCTGCGTACGTCCTTGCCGTTACTATGCAGGTACGCCCTCACCTCATAAAAACCCAGAAAAACTTGATGTCATTGTCTACCGGGAAAATACGGAAGATATTTACTTAGGGATTGAGTGGCGACAAGGAAGCGAAATAGGCGATCGCCTGATTTCCATCCTCAACAACGAACTGATCCCCGCCACACCAGAACACGGCAACAAGAGAATACCTTTAGACTCAGGGATTGGCATTAAACCGATCAGCAAAACGGGTTCCCAGCGCTTGGTACGACGTGCCATCAAACACGCCTTGCTACTCCCCAAACATAAGCAGATGGTGACTTTGGTGCATAAAGGCAACATCATGAAGTACACCGAAGGCGCTTTCCGTGATTGGGGTTACGAACTTGCAACCAGCGAGTTTCGCAATCAAACGATCACTGAAAGGGAATCGTGGATTTTGAGTAACAAGGAGAACAACCCCGACATCTCTTTGGAAGAAAACGCCCGATTGATTGACCCAGGGTTTAATGCTTTAACCGAAGAAAAGCAGGCTCAAATTGTCAAGGAGGTCGAAACAGTTCTTAACTCAATTTGGTCAACTCACGGTCATGGTCAGTGGAAAGATAAAGTGATGGTCAATGACCGCATTGCCGACAGTATTTTCCAACAGATCCAAACCAGACCGGATGAGTATTCGATTCTAGCGACGATGAACTTGAATGGCGATTACTTGTCTGATGCAGCAGCAGCGATTGTTGGCGGACTGGGGATGGGACCTGGTGCAAATATTGGCGATCAATGTGCCATTTTTGAAGCCACCCACGGCACTGCACCCAAACACGCAGGGCTAGATAAGATAAATCCTGGTTCAGTGATTTTATCCGGTGTGATGATGCTGGAGTATCTGGGTTGGCAAGAAGCGGCTGATTTGATTAAGCAAGGTTTAGGGGATGCGATCGCCAACCATCAAGTTACCTACGACTTAGCGCGTTTACTCGAACCGCCAGTCGAAGCCTTGAAGTGTTCTGAATTTGCCGAGGCGATTATTAAGCACTTTAGTTAGTGCATTGCTGAAATCCTAGTCTCTCCCCGTTAATTGGGAGGGACTAAAGTACATAATCTCATGTTCGGTTATATAGGTCTGCGGAAGTTCGTTGTAAGGACTTTAGTCCTCTTTATCCACAAAGCAAAGGCTCTTGTTTTTACTACAAATAAGTTTTATTATGAACAACTAAGCGAAATAATATAAGCCTTATAAGTCCTTAGATGAAACACTTTCTTTAATGAAACGGTGGATCAAGCGGCAAGGCCAGCAAAAAGCTCCACACAGACTTACCGAGGCAATAGCGGCGACAACTCGCCAACTCGGGCTAGTTGGAGTGGCAGACTCTGTTGAGTGGTCTTGTGTGCCTTTATCTAGCTCTAGTGCTGAATGAGATAGTTGACTGGCTGTAGTGACCCCTTCAATCGCCGCTCCAATGAGATAAGCTACCAGGGCAATTCCTAGCCAGTGATTTATCATGTTGTAGTGGTTAAACTCTCTTGAAGATTCTTAGCAGTGAGCAATCATTCGATTTGTTGCGTTAAGTTAATGATTGCCTCGCCCAAAGGATAGCCGACCTTCAGCCGTGTCGCGAATTAGGGGTAGTTTAGATTTGATGTAAGTATTGAGGCTACCATCTGCCTGCGCATCGAGCCCCTGCTTGGCTTTTAACTGCTGGAGGAGTAATTGTACTAAAGCAGCATCGTCAAACTGGAGCAAGGTAGTGACTTGGGTAGACTCGATTACGGCCCAGATTTGTTGTATCATTTTGGCTGTTATCATGAGTCTTTAACCTTGAAAAATTTAATACTTTCTTTATACTCGCACAATTTTACAATTTGTGCTTAGCTTTTTTCTCAGGATTAATCAATCAACACAACCAAATACACCTCAGGAGTGGTTGTGTTGCAAAAAGTGGCAGCGTTTGGGCAGATGATACTCCTTTCCCGCCCAAAGAATACCTATTTAAAAAACCGCATTCAAAGCAGCGTGTCCTCTGGACATAGACGCTTTAGATGCAAAAGCGGTGAGGCAGCGCTATGCAGGAGGGCTTCGCGGCTCGACTGAGCTTCGCCGAACGTCCGTGAGCGCTCAGCGGCTCGAGTGAGCGGCTCGAGTGAGCCTTCGCCGAACTCCTCGCCGAACTCCGAACGGTTTCCCGCTCTCACGGCGATTGCGTAAGCGCTTTCGCGTCCCGTGACGGATACGTCACGGGACGTGCCGTAAGTCCTGCGGACAGGCTGCGCCAAGCGCGTAAGCTCCCACCGGGTGAAGGCACGCATAGCCTGTCCGTTCGACCTCAAGCCGTGCCCGTAAGCGCAAAGCGTGCCGCTAGGCATACGCGCAGCGTGTCCGTAAGGACTCAGGGCTCAGGACATAGGCATACCCGATAGCCGTAAGGCGTGGCCTCAGCCATAAGGAGCGCCTGCAGCGCATAGGAAGAAAAAAGAAGATAGTTGACCTCTCCCCGCCATAAATGGACGGGGATTCTAAACTGTTGCTACACATGGGGCACCCATCCGCCATGTTCCGCTTTTTAGTTTTGGTTTCCCAGACGCGATATCTGGTAGGCACGGTCAATAA